>Ga0210307_1163118_pt1 | contig 26586 bp, 27 predicted proteins | sample R1073metaT_FD_159690 | JGI IMG/M metagenome (GOLD analysis project Ga0210307, IMG submission 159690) | Metatranscriptome of estuarine water microbial communities from the Columbia River estuary, Oregon, United States - R1073 (Metagenome... | ecosystem: Environmental > Aquatic > Marine >...
AGACGGTTGTGTCGGCCAGTTTCATTATCCCCTATCCGCCCGGCTTTCCTATTCTGGTGCCCGGTCAGGTGATCAGTCAGGAAATTCTGGCCTTTATGTGGGCGTTGGATGTGAGTGAAATCCACGGCTACCGGCCTGATCTGGGGCTTCGGGTGTTCATTCAGGAGGCGCTAGAGGGCGCCAGCCCTGTGCCGCTGGCGGTCGAAAAGCCGGAAAAATCATCAAAAAAAGCTTCGGCTTAATCTTAAAGACAAGGAGCACGACTATGGCTACCGTTCTTAGAAACATCTCTGAAATCCGCCGGTTCTTCCACCGGAACGAAGACCCTGTTTATTTCATTTCGGCGACCAACTTTAACCTGTTGGGCCTTGATGAGTGGGTCAAGAATTTCAAATATATCTGCTACATTGATTGCTACGGCGGCAAGCACCCCAACGTGTTCTGCCCGTCCGAGCAGCCGCACGCCGAGTTCCAGTCTATCGAAGACATCAACAACTATTTGTTGCAGCACAAGGAAGTCATCGACTTCATCAAAAAGCGCGGCGGCAAGCCCAAGTTTGTGTTCCTGATGTTTGATGAGGAAACAGAGCGTTTGTCCAAAGAGCTGGGCGCGGATGTGTGGTTCCCCAAGGCGAAGCTGCGCCAGAGCATGGACAACAAGATCGAAACTGTGCGCATCGGCAACAAGGCGGGTGTGCCATCGGTCCCTAACACGCTGGCCGAGGTTAAATCTTACGAAGACCTGCGCAAGACCTGCGACAAGGCAGGCCTGGGGCATGATCTGGTTCTGCAATCTGCCTTCGGCGATAGCGGGCACACCACGTTCTTTATCAAGAACGAGGCTGACTTCCGCCGCCACCAGTCCGAGATCATCGGCGAGGGTGAGATCAAGATCATGAAGCGGATCAGTTGCCGTGGCGCCGCGATCGAGGCTTGTGCGACCCGTGAAGGTACAATTGTTGGCCCGCTCATGACCGAGCTTGTCGGCTTTAACGAACTGACGCCTTATCGCGGCGGTTGGTGTGGCAATGAAATCCTGTCCACTGCTTTCCCGCCAAAGGTCCGTCAGCAGGCGCGCGATCTGACTTTTAAGTTCGGTGAGCAGCTGCGCAAGGAAGGCTATCGCGGATACTTCGAGCTGGACTTCTTGATCGACAAAAAGACAGGCGAGCTTTGGTTGGGCGAGTTGAACCCGCGCATCACTGGCGCGTCGTCGATGACCAACCACGCGGCCTGTGCCCACGCGGATGCGCTGTTGTTCCTGTTCCACTTGCTGGAGTTTTCGAAGAAGAAGTTCAATCTGGACGTGGACGAGTTGAACGCACGTTGGGCAGAGCCGGACAATATCGACAGCTGGTCGCAGATGGTGATCAAGCACACCAAAGACAGTGTGGACACTTGCACCACCAGCCCCGAGACAGGCATCTATAAAATGCGCGAAGACGGCTCGGTTGTGTGGGACCGCTTTGATTATCACCGCCGCGCGGTGGAGAGTGAGAACGAGGCGTTCTTTCTGCGTATCATGCGGCCGGGTGATTACCGCTATGAGGGGGCCGATATTGGCATCCTTGTGACGCGCGGACGGTCGATGACAAAAAGCTTCCAGCTGAACGAGCGGGCAAAGAAGTGGATTCACGGGATCAAGTCGGCGGTTGAAGGCAAACCGTTGCCCGCGGCCTCCGCTGATCCGTTCTTGTCCGATCCGGCGTTCAAGATCCTTTAAGGTAAATCTGTCAGGAAGGCGGCCCATGTACTGGCGCGCAATCTCCGAGGATTTGCCCGGCCCCAAGTGGGCCGGGCTTTTCCGTGAATATTGGTCCGATTATCGGGCTTGGTGGCTCAAAGAAGGTGAGACTGCCCGCCCGACCTATGCCGCAAGCCTGCGCGCCCTGCGGACCCATATGCCCGAGATGGTGCCGCTGTATGAAGAGCTGTGCGAGCTGGCAGGCGGCGGTGATCACGCAGCACGGTTCCTGAGTTTCTATTGCCCGCCCCCCTATCTGGCGAGCTGTTCACAGGCGGTTTGGGGCGGCAAACAGCCCCTGCTTGTGCGGAACTATGACTACAACCCCAATGCTTTCGACAGCCTTGTCCTGCGAACCAAATGGCTGGGCCGCGCGGTGATGGGTACGTCTGACGGGTTGTGGGGGCTGGTGGACGGTGTCAACGACAAGGGTCTCTCGATCTCCCTTACGTTTGGCGGACGGCGTGTGGTGGGCGAGGGGTTCGGCGTGCCGCTGATCATTCGTTATGTCCTGCAAGTCTGCGAAACGGCAGAAGAGGCGGGCGAGGTATTGGCCCGCGTGCCTACGCACATGAGCTATAACGTGAACGTGCTGGACAGAAAGCGGACCTACCAGACGGTAATGATGCCGCCGGACCGGCCCGCGATTGTGACAAATACGGCAGTGGCCACGAACCATCAGGAAAATGTCGAATGGATCAGCCACGCGCGGTTTACATCTACCGTCGAGCGGGAGCGATTCTTGTTGCAGCGCTTGCGCCTGCACCGTGACCCTGAGGAAAAGTTCATCAACGCGTTTCTGCGCCCGCCTCTGTATTCCACGGCATTCCGTCACGGGTTCGGAACGCTCTACACAGCCGTTTACAGACCGCGTAAACAAGAGATGGAACTGCGGTGGCCGGATGTGATCTGGCCGCTGTCGTTAAAGGATTTTATTGAAGGGGCGCGTGAGGTGACCCTGCCGGGAGTAGTGTAATGTCGGGACCGTTGGCATCGTTGAAAGTAGTCGAGTTTTCCGGCCTTGGGCCTGCGCCGCTGGCAGGGCAGCTGCTGGCCGATCTGGGTGCCGATGTGATCACCGTGGACCGCAAGGCCGCTCCTGCCGATCCTACGGACATCAACAGACGTGGAAAACGCTCGGTTGTGCTGGACCTCAAGCGGCCAGAGGGGCTGGCGGCGGCGCACAAGCTGATTGCAGCGAGTGGTGTGTTAATCGAAGGGTTCCGGCCCGGCGTGATGGAGCGGTTGGGGTTGGGGCCTGAGGACTGCCCCGACACGCTGATCTATGCGCGGATGACCGGATGGGGGCAGGACGGGCCATGGGCGCAGACGGCAGGGCATGACATCAATTATCTGGCGCTGACCGGCGCGTTGCACGCAATGGGGGATGCCGACCGTGCTCCTGTTCCGCCGCTGAACATGGTGGCTGACTATGGCGGCGGTACAATGTTTTTGCTGCTGGGTATTCTGAGCGCTGTGATCGAGCGCGGCGTGTCCGGCAAGGGACAGGTGGTCGACGCGGCTATGGTTGACGGTGTCCCTGCCATGATGGGCCTGATCCATGCCATGCTGGCGCAGGGAAAATGGAGCGAGCAACGCGGGACCAACTGGCTGGATGGCGGTGCGCCGTTCTACCGGTGCTACACCTGCGCTTGTGGCGGCTACCTGTCGGTCGGTGCGTTGGAGCTGCAGTTTCATGCGCTGTTGCTGGACAAGGCGGGTTTGCCTGCCGCGCATCAGGCGGACCAGAATGATACGGCGCATTGGTCCGCGCGGCGTGATCTCTATGCGCAGGCATTTGCGCGCAAGACGCGCGATGAGTGGGCGGCCATCTTCGCGGGAAGTGATGCCTGTGTGGCTCCTGTGCTGACGTTTTCTGAGGCGCAATTCCACCCACATATGGCAGCGCGGCAGACCCTTATCGCGCCGAACGGTGTGGTGCAGGCGGCCCCCGCACCCCGCTTTAGCCGGACGGCGCCTTTGCCCCCCTCTGTTCCGGGCGCTGTCGGGGCGGAAACAAATCAGGTGTTGGCAGCCCTAGGGTATAGCGACAGTGAGATTGCCGAAATCGCGGGCTGATGATTGTTGCAAAAATGTACATGGACGCAAATGGGTGTGTTATCTCTGTGCCAAAGGGGCTAGATATAGTCGATGTTTCGAGAAGATGGTATTTCCCGTGGCCCGTTGGAGGGCCTGATTGTTTGCCCTGTATGTGATGCAACCTATCAGTTGCAGCGCCCCAAAAATGGTGAGCGCGCGGTGTGCACGCGGTGTCACAAAGTTCTGATCGCCCCGCGCCGCAAGGCCGGTATGCAAATCATTGCGGTTGCGGTTGCGGTTGTTGTCTTGATTACAGCGGCCAGCGTTTTTCCCTTCCTCGAAATATCCGCGGCCGGCCGCAGCAATGCTGTGTCTATCATTGATGCGGCGCTTTCTTTCACGCAGGGGCCTATGTTGGTGCTGGCGCTGATGACAGCTGGATTTATCCTGTTTGTTCCGCTGGTCCGGATGCTGCTGACGCTCTATGTGCTGATCCCCGTTGTGTTGGACCGCCCGCCGGCGCGCCACGCGATCAGGGCGTTCCGCTGGGCCGAGGCGATGCGCCCGTGGTCGATGGCCGAGATTTTTGCATTGGGCTGTGCGGTGGCTTTGGTGAAAGTGGCGGGTTTGGCGACGGTTAGTTTTGGTCCTGCGTTTTGGATGTTCGGCGCCCTTGTGGTGCTGGTCATCGTGCATGACAGTTTTTTGTGTAAGTGGTCTGTATGGAATTCTCTGGAACATCCCAAAGAACGGTAACAGCCCGTGAGGCGGGGTTGGTCGCATGCACGCGCTGTACGCGGGCATGGCCGTTGGGCACGCCTGAATGCGGGCGCTGTGGCGCCAAGCTGGTGTCGCGCGACGAACACAGCCTGCAAAAGGTGTGGGCGCTGTGGGTTGTCGGGCTGATGTGTTACGTCCCCGCCAATGTCTACCCGATGCTCAAGACCAAACAGCTGTTTACGGTGGATGAGAGCACGATCATCGGTGGCGCTTTCGAACTCGCCCACCACGGTGCATTTGGCATCGCGGCGATCATCCTGGTGGCTTCTGTTGTGATCCCTTTGGGCAAGTTCTGGGCGGTTGCCTTTCTGGCTGTCAGTGTCCGCCAACGGGGTGGGTTCACCTCGCACCGGCGTTTGCTGATGTATGAGGTGGTCGAGTATATCGGCCGCTGGTCTATGATCGATATATTTGTCGTTGCCATTCTTTCGGCACTTGTGCAACTCAAGGGCCTTGCGACGATCTCTCCCGGTCCTGCGGCGTTCTTTTTCGCACTTTCTGTAATTTTTACTATGTTGTCTGCCCAAGCTTTTGACCCACGGATGATTTGGGACGCACAAGACAACGATAACGAGGCACCTGATCATGGTTGATACTCCCCCCACAGTCGAAATTCAGGCGGCGCGTAAGCCTCGGCTGTCCGGCGCATCCTTCATTTGGGTGATCCCGCTTCTGGCGTTGTTTGTGGCATTCGGTGTGGCATGGCAGTCCTATTCGGCGCGCGGGCCGGTGATTATCGTCGGATTCACCGATGGTTCGGGTATTGCCGCGGGCGAGACCAAGTTGAAGTACCGCGATATCGAAGTCGGGGAGGTCGAAGAGGTCAGCTTTAGCGAAGGGTTGGCGCAGGTTGATGTGCATATCCGCTTGCACAAGGATATTGCTGAATATGTCGATGCCAGCTCGGTTTTCTGGATTGTTCAGCCTGAGGTGACCGCACAGGGCGTGTCCGGTCTCAGCACTGTTTTGAGCGGTGTTTATATTGAAGGCTCGTGGGATAACGAAGTTGGTGAATATGCGGATACCTTCAAGGGCTCCGACGTGTCGCCGCTGATCAAACCCGGCGAAAGCGGTTTGCAGATTGCGTTCCGTACGACCACAAACGGCACACTCACCGACAATGCGCCGATTATGTTTCGTGGCATTCAGGTGGGGCAGGTCGGGCGCGCCCAGATTTCGCGCAGCGGTGCTTTCGCGATCACCGAAGGTCTGATCTATGAGGAACACCGCCATCTGATCAGCTCGTCGACACGGTTCTGGGATACCTCGGGGTTTAGCCTTTCGGTGGGCCCGACGGGGGCCGAGATCGACTTTTCCTCGCTTGCCACATTGATCGGCGGCGGGATTACGTTCGACACTTTTGTATCGGGCGGGGATTCTGCCTCCGACGGCGAAGTGTTCGAGGTCTTCTCGGATAAAGAGCAGGCGCGTAACAGTCTCTTCACCAAGTCCGAAGTTGATCCGCTGCGGATGAGTATCATCTTCGACGAGAATATCTCTGGTCTCGCGGTTGGGGCTGCCGTTGAGTTGAGCGGCTTCCGTATTGGCTCGGTTGAGAGCCTGTCGGGGATTGTGGACTTTAACCAGTTCGGTGACAGCCGTGTGCGCCTGAATGTGATCGTTTCGATCCAGCCCTCGCGCCTTGGATTGCCCGGCGAAGCAACGGCTGCCGCTGCTTTGGGTCTCCTGCGTGACCGTGTGACAAGCGGGCTGCGGGCACGGCTGGCTTCGGCCAGCCTGTTGACGGGTGGATTGAAAATTGAACTGGTGGAAGTGGAAGGCGCAACAGCTGACCAAATGCTTATTTCCGAGGTTGATCTGCCGATCATGCCAACAACAAAGAGCGAAACTTCGGATGCTGCGGCAACTGTTGAAGGCGTGTTTACGCGGATCAACAACCTGCCCATCGAAGAGCTGCTTAACAGCGCGATCAATGTGATGAATTCTGCTGAAGTGTTGATGTCAAACGGTGATCTGCAGAAAGTCCCTGGTAATGTGAGCACGCTGCTGAGTGATATTTCCGGCATTGTGACATCTGAGGATGTGAAGAACATTCCGGTCGCTTTGAACGCGACGCTGGTGCGTGTAGAAGGGCTGGTCGCAGAGCTGGAGAAGCAGCGCATCGCTGAGACATTGGGCAAGACGCTTTCCTCCGCTGCGGAAGCGGCTGACGCTGTGACCTCATCGGCTGCGGGTGTGCCCGAGCTGATTGCGAACATCCAGACTGTGGCCGAGAAAGCCGCATCGCTGGAGTTTGATACGCTTATTCAGGAGCTGACATCCCTCACTTCCTCTGCCGAGGCGTTGATCAGCAGTCCTGAGACAGCACAGCTGCCCGTGGCGCTGTCCGGTGCTTTGGACCAGCTGAATGCAACACTGAAAGAGCTGCGCGAAGGCGGGGCGGTGCAGAACGTAAACCAGACACTGGCGTCTGCGCGTAATGCGGCGGATAGCATCGCGGTTTCTGCCCGTGATCTGCCGCAAGTCATCGACCGTCTGAACACCCTGTTTGTGCAAGCTGGCCAAACAATCGAAGGCTACAACAAGGGCGACCAGTTGAGCCGTGCTGCGGAATCCGCGTTGCGCGATATTCAACAAGCCGCCGGCGCGCTGGAAAAACTGGCGCGTACCATCGAACGCAATCCGAATTCTCTGCTGCTAGGAAGATAACATGACCTTTATGAAACCTCTTGCTACCGCTGCCGCGCTGGCGTTTTTGACCGCTTGCGGCGCGCCTGACAGCATTGCTGTCCAGACGCCCGCAATTACCGAAACCGTGCGCATCGGCTTTTCCTCTGTCGAGGTAAAGGATGTCTCGCTGCCCAGCTATGCGGCAGCGGATGAAGTTGCACAGCAGGCGCCCGACGGGACTATTGTGACCTCCAAGGTTTTGTGGGCTGATGCGCCCGAGCGCGCCATCGGACTTGAGCTGAGCCGAAACCTTGCGCGCCTGACCAAGCGCCGCATCGCGTCCGAGCCTTGGCCGTTCGAGGAAGATGCCGCTGCATCTCTTGATGTGCGCTTTGCCGATCTGGTTGCGGGAACTGACGGTGTGTTCCGTGCCACAGGCCAGTATTTTGTAGGCGTTTATGAGGGCCGCGAGCGGTCCGGCCAGTTCGAGTTGAGCGTGGCCTATGATCCCGACGGTGGGCCGGGTGCAATTGCACGGGCGCGCGGTCAAATCGTTCTGGATCTGGCAAAATTCATCGCCCGCGAGGGGTTGCGCTAAGGCGCACCCTTGCGCGGCGGGCCCTAGCCCCCTACATCGCTAAACATGGCACAGGTAAAATCATCATCCAAATCGGACCCGAACTATAAGGTCATCGCTGAAAACCGTCGCGCACGGTTTGATTACGCTATCGAGGATGACGTGGAATGTGGCATTATACTGGAAGGTTCCGAGGTCAAAAGCCTGCGGATGGGTGGCTCCAACATCGCGGAGAGTTACGCCGCGGTGGAGGATGGCGAGTTGTGGTTGGTGAACAGCTATATCGCGCCCTACAAACAGGCCAAGACCTTTGGCCATGAAGAGCGCCGCCGCCGCAAGTTGTTGGTATCGCGCAAGCAACTGGCCAACATGTGGAACGAGACCCAGCGCAAAGGCATGACGCTGGTGCCGATGGTGATGTATTTCAATCACCGCGGTATGGCCAAAATCAAGATCGGCATCGCCAAGGGCAAAAAGCTGCACGACAAGCGTGAAGACGCAGCCAAGCGCGATTGGTCGCGCCAGAAGTCCCGTTTGCTCAAGGATCATGGCTGAGCGACCCGCCAGACGAATTCCCCGTTAACCAATTTCAGTAATGCTCTAAGCTGCTTCCAATCTCGGACAGTCGCGCCGGGGAGGTAATTGTACATTGTGCGGCGTAAGGAACGAAATATGGAACTTATTATTGGTCTTCTGTCGGGTGCTTTGGGCGGTAACGTTGCGGGCAAAGCCATTGGTGGCATTAATCAAGGTACGCTAATTAACTCGCTCGCGGGTGTTGTCGGCGGCGGTCTAGGCGGTACGATCCTTGGCATGGTAACGGGTGCAGGTGCTGCGACAGGCGGTATGGATATCAGCTCTATCATCAGCCAAATCGCTGGTGGCGGTGTCGGCGGTGGTGTTGTGTTGGCTATTGTCAGCATGATCCGCAACAAAATGAGCTAATCAGCGATCAGAGCGGGCAGCATTGGCTGCCTGCTCTTGCCAGACAAGCCCCGTACAGCTAGGCAAAAAGAAACTTTTGTCGAGGGCACACAATATGGCTGACGATCCCAAAACACTGGTCTCAACCGAATGGTTGGCGAAACATATCAAGGATCCGGATTTACGGATTCTTGACGGCTCGTGGTATTTGCCCGCTGATGCGCGTGATCCCAAGGCCGAGTATGATGCGGCCCATATCCCCGGCGCGCGGTTCTTTGACATTGATGAAATCTCGGATGCGCGGTCCAGCTTGCCTCACATGGCGCCGCCGGTAGAGAAATTCATGTCGCGCATGCGGGCGATGGGTGTCGGCGATGGCCACCAGATCGTTGTCTATGACGGGGCGGGTATCATGTCGGCGCCGCGCGTGTGGTGGCTGTTCAAGCTGATGGGGCAGGAGAATGTTGCCGTGTTGGACGGTGGCTTGCCCAAGTGGCTGGCCGAGGGGCGTTCGACCGAAGATATGCCGCCCATCCCGCGTGACCGTCACATGACTGTGCGCTTTCAGAACCATCTGCTGCGTGATGTTACACAAGTCGCCCATGCCTCCAAACTGGGTGCGCCGCAAATTGTAGACGCCCGCGCCGCCGCGCGTTTCCGGGGCGAGGCCCCAGAACCGCGTGAAGGTCTGCGCGCAGGCCACATCCCCAAATCGCGCAATGTGCCCTTTGGCACGCTGTTGAACGCTGACCAGACGATGAAAACAACAGAGGAGACGCGCGCGATTTTCGAGGCTGCCGGCGTCGATCTGAAGTTGCCTGTCATAACGTCCTGCGGGTCCGGTGTGACCGCTGCCGTGCTGGCGTTAGCGTTGGAGAGAATGGGGCATCACGAGTGGGCCCTTTATGATGGATCATGGTCAGAATGGGGGATGTTCCCCACTGTACCAATCGCGACCGGAGAAGCGTAATGTTCGAGACTCTCAAGCAGCAACCAGCGGATAAAATTCTGGCCTTGGTCCAGATGTACCGCGATGATCCCCGTGACAATAAGGTGGACCTTGGCGTGGGGGTCTACAAAGACGCCACAGGCCTGACGCCGGTGATGCGTGCCGTCAAAGCCGCCGAGTTGAAGCTGTGGGAAACGCAGGACACCAAAGTGTATACCGGCCTTGCCGGTGATCCCGCCTTTGGCGATGCGATGGTTGAGCTGGTGTTGGGCGATATCGTGCCGCGCGCCAATGTGGCCGCTGCCGCGACCCCCGGCGGTACCGGTGCCTGCCGTCAGGCGTTTGAGCTGATCCAGATGGCGCGCCCCGATGCGCGGGTGTTTGTTTCCAACCCGACATGGCCGAACCATCTTTCGATGATGGCCTATCTGGGGATCGAAGCGGTCCCTTACCGCTATTTCGACGAAGAGTCGCGCGGCGTTGATTTCGACGGGCTGATCGCTGATCTGAAGACTGCTAAAAAGGGTGATGTGGTACTGCTGCACGGCTGCTGCCACAATCCGACAGGCGCAAACCTGAACAGCGCTGAATGGGATGAAGTGATCCGCGTTTTGCTGGCCACAGGTGCCACCCCGATGATCGACATTGCCTATCAGGGCTTTGGCGATGGCTTGGACGAAGACGCGGCCGCCACGCGCAAGGTTGCCGCGGCTGTGCCGGAATGCATCATCGCGGCCAGTTGCTCCAAGAATTTTGGTATCTACCGCGAGCGGACAGGTCTGTTGATGGTGGTTAGTGCTGACAGTGGTGCACAAGCGTTGAACCAAGGCACATTGGCCTACCTGAACCGTCAGAACTTCAGCTTCCCGCCTGACCATGGCGCGCGGTTGGTGACCATGATCCTCAAGGATGCCGAGTTGCGTGCCGACTGGAAGGCAGAGCTGGAAGAGGTCCGCCTTTCAATGATGGGTCTGCGGAGCCAGTTGGCGGCAGAGTTGCAGCGCCTCTCGGGGTCCGACCGCTTCGGGTTCTTGGCACAGCACCGCGGCATGTTTTCGCGTCTGGGCACCTCGCCCGAGATGGTCGAGAAGCTGCGGGCAGAGCACGGGATTTACATGGTGGGGGACAGCCGGATGAACATCGCGGGCTTGAACGCACAGACCGGTCCGATCCTTGCCAAGGCGATTATCGACGCAGGTATCTAACCTGCTGACAAGCGCGTAAAGGAAAGGCCCCGCATCCTGTGATGCGGGGCCTTTTTTAGTTTGATCGTGACGCTGAATTAGCCGCGCTTGAACTCGGGGTAGGCTTCCATGCCCAGTTCGGCCATGTCGAGCCCCATAATCTCGGCTTCTTCCGATACGCGGATGCCTATGGTTGCTTTCAGGATGAACCAGACTACACCGGAGGCCACGAAGGTAAAGACACCGACAACAAGGATTGCATAGAGCTGTGTGCCAAGGGATGCATCGCCATTGGTTAAGACAACTGCAATGGTACCCCAGATGCCTGCACAAAGGTGCACAGGGATCGCGCCGACTACATCATCGATCTTCAGTTTGTCGAGGAAGGGAATCGCGAAGACCACGATCACGCCGCCGACCATGCCGATCAGTGTAGCCATGCCAACTGTTGGTGCCAGAGGCTCGGCTGTGATGGACACAAGGCCCGCCAGTGCGCCGTTGAGGATCATGGTGAGGTCAGCCTTCTTGAACAGCAGCTGAGTCAGGATCAGCGCAGCGATGGAGCCACCAGCAGCAGCAGCGTTGGTGTTCACGAAGATGCGCGAGATGTCAGCTACGTTGCCGGATGTGTCCATGTACAGCTGCGAGCCGCCGTTGAAGCCGAACCAACCCAGCCACAGGATGAACATACCTAAAGTCGCCAGCGCAAGGTTGGAGCCCGGCATCGGGTTTACACGACCGTCTTTGTATTTTCCGATACGAGGCCCAAGGATCAGTGCGCCTGCAAGGGCTGCCCAGCCACCAACCGAGTGTACTACAGTGGAGCCCGCGAAGTCCTGAAAGCCCATTGCGTCAAGGAAGCCGCCGCCCCATTTCCACGATGCCTGAATAGGATAGATCAGGCCGGTCAGGATGATGACGAAAACAAGGAAGGGCCACAGTTTGATCCGCTCTGCCAGTGCGCCCGAGACAATGGATGCAGTCGCCGCACAGAACATCAACTGGAAAAAGAAGTCGGACCCGACCGAAGCATATGTCAGATCCGGCTCTGCGCCTTCAAGGCCGACCGGCTCAAGCCCTGTCATGCTGAATGCGCCGAGAATGCCGTTAATGGTCCAGCCATCGCCGGGGTACATCAGGTTATAGCCAATGGCGAAATAGGCGATTGTCCCAAGCGAAAACAGCGCCACGTTTTTGGTCAGCTGCATGGTCACGTTCTTGCCGCGCACCAGACCGGCCTCCAGCATGGCAAAGCCTGCCGCCATGAAGAAGACCAAAAAGCCCGCAACGAGGAACATGAAGGTGTTAAAGATAAAGCCGATGTCGGCCATTGTGGGGGTGGCTTCGGCGTCTTGCGCCAATGCGAGCGTCGGCAGCAGGGCAACGGCTGCGGCGACTGGAATGAGAGATTTAATATTCATCATATCGTCCTTGAGTTAGAGTGCGTCTTCGCCGGTTTCACCAGTACGCAAGCGCACTGCCTGCTCGACATCGAGCACAAAGATCTTGCCGTCGCCGATTTTTCCGGTCTGGGCTGTCTTGCTGATCACTTCGACCATCTGGTCCGCCACGCTATCCGCGACGACCAGCTCCAGCTTGATTTTGGGTACGAAGTTCACAACGTATTCGGCACCCCGATAGATTTCTGTATGACCTGACTGCGCGCCAAATCCCTTGATTTCGGTAACCATCAGGCCGCGCACACCCGCGTTAGTCAGCGCTTCGCGGACTTCTTCGAGTTTGAACGGTTTGATCGTGGCAATGATCAGTTTCACCAAATTATCCCCTCTTTGTTTGCAGGAATTCCTGCATAATGCAGTTGCAGAAAACCGGATAAATCAGGCTAAAGGGAAGTAGGGGACCGGCTGCCCAAGGGATTTGACAGGTGCGGTTGCTTATATTTTAGGCTATATGTTGGTTGTGATTAAAAAGTGGGCGTTAATATGAGAAGCCAGAGTGGATCAAGCGCTAAACAATCCGGTTGCGGCGGGCTATGGTGCTGCAAAACAGTAGGCGAGCAGGCCCAGATACATGACTGGTTCATCCAAGCGCAAAAGCACTTTGGTTGCGGACAACCGCTATGGCCGTAAGTCGACTGCGGCTGCGCCAAAAACCGCATCCAAGAACAAGCTGAAGCCAAAGCGCCCCCGCAAGCCGCAGCGTCCGCGCCGCGGCGGCATTCTGGGTTTTTTCAGCGCGGTTGCGCGATGGATTTTGCGTTTGATCTGGGTGATCATCTCGCGGACCGTTCTGGTAGGCTTTGCCGTTTTGGCGTTGATTGTGGGCTACCTCTACACAACCCTTCCTCCGGTTGAGGAATTGCTGGACGGGCGCGCCAGCGGATCTGTTACGATGCTGGATAACCGGGATGAGGTTTTTGCGTGGCGCGGGAACCAGTTTGGCGGGGCTGTGACGGCTGAAAATGTATCGCCGCACCTTAAGAACGCCGTGATCGCAACCGAGGACAAGCGGTTCTATAAACACTTCGGCCTCAGCCCGCGCGGCATTGCATCCGCTGTTCGCATCAACATGAGCGAAGGGCGCGGACCCTTGTCTGGCCACGGTGGCTCCACCATTACACAGCAGACGGCCAAGCTGCTGTGTCTGGGTGAACCGTTCGATCCGTCCGCAGGCAAGACAGAGGCCGAATATGAGGCCGAGTGCCGCCGTGGATCGCTCAAGCGCAAAGCCAAAGAAGCGTTTTTTGCGATGGCGATGGAGGCGAAATACTCCAAGAATGAAATTCTGTCGATTTACCTTAACCGCGCCTACATGGGCGGTGGGGCCTATGGTGCCGAGGCCGCATCCGAGCGGTTCTTTGGCAAGTCGGCGGCAGAGTTGAACCCGTCAGAGGCCGCAATGATTGCGGGATTGTTGACGGCACCTAGCACGCTGTCGCCTACTTCGAACCTTGAGCGGTCGCGCAACCGCGCGGCAACTGTGCTCCGCCTGATGGCGGATCAGGGCTATCTCAGCGAAGAAGAAGCCGCAGTAGGGCAGGCCAATCCGGCAGAGTTGTCAGAGGCGGCAGAGGCGCGTGCCGGCGGCTATTTTGCCGATTGGGTGATGTCTACCGGCCCCGAATTCTTTACGCGAAATACGACTGAGGATGTGATCATCCGCACCACGCTCGACCAGCGGATGCAACAGGCTGCTGTGGACGGGCTGAACGCGATTTTCGATACGAAGGTCAGCGCAAGCTCCAAGGCGCAGGCCGCGATTGTTGTGATGAGTGCGGATGGTGCGGTGCGTGCGATGGTCGGCGGACGCAAAACAAAAGTGTCGGGTGCGTTCAACCGCGCCACGCAGGCGCTGCGGCAGACCGGATCGGCGTTTAAGCCGTTTGTCTACGCCGCCGCACTCGATCTGGGCTACTCACCTAATGATCTGGTCGATGACAGCCCTTATTGCATCAACATCCGCGGGTCGGGCGAGTGGTGCCCCAAGAACTATACAAACCGCTTTGTGGGTCAGACCACGATGACAAATGCGCTTGCGCAGTCGCTCAATATCCCTGCGGTCAAGATATCGGAATCCGTAGGGCGCGAAACGGTGAGCGCTGTCGCGTCGCAATTCGGGATCAAGAACGATCTGGCTGCTGGTCCCGCGATGGCGCTGGGGGCATCGGAAAGCACGCTGATCGAGATGACGGGCGCCTTTGCCGGTATCCTCAACGGGGGCTCGTCGGTCACGCCTTATGGCTTGGTTGATCTGCGTCTGCGCGGGGATGCCGAGGCGCTGATGGGCAGCGGTGGCGGTATTGGCGAGCGGGTCATTCAGGAAGGTGCGGCGGGCCAGCTGATCTATATGATGGAGAAGGTTGTCTCGGAGGGCACTGGTACGCGCGCTAAATTTGGCGGCCGCCAACTGGCAGGAAAAACGGGCACGACGTCTGCCGCCAAGGATGCATGGTTTATCGGATTTTCAGCTGATTACGTTGCAGGCGTGTGGATGGGTTATGACGACAACACCCCTCTCAAAGGGGTGACTGGCGGCGGGCTTCCTGCTGAAATCTGGCGGGAAGTGATGATGCGCGTGCATGAAGGTGTGCCGGATCGCCCTCTGCCCATCGTTGCACCTGCTCCGGCTCAGGTGGTGTTCGAGGGCGGCGTGAACGAGGTTGCGCCGATTGATCAGGCCGTTCCGGTGCAGCAAGTACCCCAACAGCAACAACAACAGCGCCCTGCCAGCATCATTGATCAGGTGTTGCAGGATATTTTTGGCAACAGCGGTGGTGGTAACGGTGCACCCGCGCCCAATACGGGTGAAAGGTAGTCGGCCCCAAACAGCATAATTTGCGCTGGTGGCCGGCTGTGTATATGTGTGGCATGCATTGGGAACTTGACTATGGTCGGGATCAGGAACTGGTATTGCGCAGTTTTACGGACCATTGCGTGCAGAATTTTAAGAGACTGCCGGATTGGCGGCGTTCGAAAGGGTATTGAGGCAGACGGATGTAATCAGACGCGGGCGCGAGGAATTGCGTCAAATTCGCAAGCGCAGTCGCGCGTTATACTGGGCAGTCGGTATTTTCTCGGCTTTTGCGAATTTGCTGATGCTGACCGGCCCTCTCTATATGTTGCAGGTCTACGACCGGGTTCTAGGATCGGGTAGCGAAGAAACGCTGGTGGCGCTGACGCTGTTGGTGGTGTTCGCTTACAGCGTCATGGGACTTCTTGATTACACCCGTGGCCGCATCATGGCGCGTGTGGGCGCGCGTTTTCAGGATGATCTGGACCGCCGTGTGTTTGATGCTGTGGTTCGAAAGTCTGCTGTGGCGCCGGATATCAAGACAAATGCCAGCCTTGCCGATCTGGAAGCTGTGCAGCGCACCATAACTTCTCCTGTATTGATGGCCGCGTTTGACCTGCCCTGGACACCGATTTTCTTCGCTGCAATTTTTGTTTTCCACGTTTGGCTCGGATATCTGGCTCTTGCCGGTGGTGCCGTTCTGATCGTGATCGCCATAGCTAACCAATATTTGTCGCGTGGGGCGCAGGCCCGAGCGGCTATCGCGGGGCAGCAAGCATCCGGCATGTCTGACCAGATCCGCACAGAGGCGGAGATGGTTCAGGCAATGGGTATGCGCGATGCGGCCTTTACCCGCTGGCAAAAGGCCCGCAGCGAGGCGCTTGCGGGGCAGGTGCGTGCCGCTGATGTTGGCGGGACCTTCACCTCCATGACCAAGACAATCCGCCTGTTCTTGCAGTCTGCCATGCTGGGGATGGGCGCCTATCTGGTGCTACAGAACGAACTAACGCCGGGTGCGATGATTGCGGGCTCGATCCTGTTGGGCCGCGCGCTGGCCCCTGTCGAGATGGGGTTGAACCAATGGCCAGTAGTGCAGCGTGGCCTGACCGGCTGGCGCAATCTGGTGAACTTGCTGGGCGCTGTGGCGCCAGAGCCTGCGCGCACCGAGCTGCCCAAACCACGCGCGAAACTCGTTGCCAAAAACCTTACCGTTGTGCCTCCGGGCGAAAAGCAGGCCTCGCTCAAGTCGATCTCGTTTTCGGTCGAGCCGGGGCAGGCCGTCGGTGTGATCGGCCCGTCGGGCGCGGGCAAGTCCACACTTGCGCGCACGTTGACGGGTGTGTGGCGCCCTGCCGGCGGGTCTGTGCGCCTGGATGGTGCGGCTCTTGAGCATTACGGGAGTGAAACGCTGGGACGGCATATCGGGTATCTGCCGCAACGGGTATCGCTGTTTGACGGAACCATTGCCCAGAATATCGCACGCCTGCTGGACACGCCCGATGATGCCAAAGTTGTCGCAGCCGCCAAAATGGCTGCGGCACATGAGATGATCCTTGAGCTAACCGACGGCTATGACACCATGATCAGTGCGGGACAGGTGCGTCTGTCAGGCGGGCAGATGCAGCGCATCGGGCTTGCCCGTGCGCTCTATGACGATCCGGTTATTCTGGTGTTGGACGAACCGAATTCGAACCTTGATAATGACGGGTCACAAGCGCTCAATCAGGCGATCCGCGCGATGAAGGCCTCGGGCCGCTCGGTTCTGATTATGGCGCACCGGCCTGCGGCCATTCAGGAATGTGATACGTTGCTGGTGCTGGATGGCGGTGTCAGAATGGCGTTTGGCCCCAAAGATGAAGTGCTCAAAGGCATGGTGAAGAACCATCAGGAAATCCAGAAATCGCCGAAAGGCACGGGGGGCGTGACATGAGCGGCACCAATAAATGGAGCGCGTGGCGCCCCGTGTTTGTGGGTTTTATCAGTATTGCTGTTTTGTTTGGTGGCTTCGGGACGTGGTCGGTCATGTCGAATATCTCGGGTGCTATTGTGGCTTCGGGCCGGATCGAGGTGGACCGCAACCGTCAGGTTGTCCAGCATGACACCGGCGGCACGGTTGCGGAAATTCTGGTGGACGAGGGCGATCTGGTCAAAGCAGGTGATTTGCTGCTTCAGCTGGATCCGCGGCAAGCCAGTTCCGAGTTGACGCTGATCGAGGGGCAACTGTTCGAGCTGATGGCACGGCGGGGCAGGCTTGAGGCGCAGCGCGACGAGGCTGATGACATCAGATTTCCGAAGGACCTGATCGAAATCGCGGCAACCAACGACGACGCACAAGAGTTGATGGAGGGCCAGCGCAATCTGTTTGATGCCCGCCGTGACAGTGTGGCCCGCGAACGCGAGCAGCTGGCAAAACAGGCCAACCAGATCGAGGACCAGATTACCGGTATTCGGGCGCAGGAAACTTCGTTGGCAGCACAGCTTGAGCTGATCGAGCCGCAGTTGGTCAATCAGCAAAAACTGTTGGATGACGGGTTGGCGCAGGCAGCCTCCGTGCTGCGACTTAAGCAAGAAAAGGCCAGCCTGACCGGCGAGATCGGACGCCTGATTGCATCCCGCGCGCAAGCAGAGGGCCGCATTACCGAGATCGAGATTATTGGCCTCAAGCTGGGCACGGCCGGGCGCGAGGAAGCAATTACGCAGCTGCGCGAAATCCGCTATCGCGAGCTGTCCTTGGTCGAGCAACGCCGCGCCCTGATGGCCACGATCGACAGGTTGGACATCCGCGCACCGGTGTCCGGCGTGGTTTATTCCATGCAGGTCACTACGCCGCGCTCGGTTATCCGGCCGGCAGAACCACTGTTGTACCTGATACCGCAGGACCGCCCGCTGGTCATTGCGGCGCAAGTCAGGCTCACAAATGTTGATGAAATATCGGTAGGGCAGGAAGTAAACCTGCGGCTGTCGTCACTCGACCAGCGCACGACGCCTGAGTTGAAGGGGTGTGTTATGGTGATATCCGCTGATGCATTAACCGATGAAGTGACGGGGGGCAGCTATTTCCGCGCCGAAATCACCCTGTCTCCGGGTGAGATCGAAAAGCTGGATGAAGGCACGATCCTGCTGCCGGGGATGCCGGTGGATGCGTTCATCAAAACCGGTGACCGCTCGCCGCTGACATATCTGCTCAAACCGGTGACTGACTATTTCATAAAGTCGTGGCGCGAAAGCTGATGCAGGGTCTTTCACCCGTGCATCAGGCGCGCTAGCATCTGGCCAACCTAACCGATCAAAGGAAAATACCATGAGCATTGCAAAACGTCTGTCCGACCAGGGCATCACTCTACCGGATGCTTCGGCTCCCGCAGCCAACTATGTGCCCTTTGTGCAGGTGGGCAGCACGGTCTACGTCTCTGGTCAGATCTCGCGCGATGACGCGGGTTTGATCACCGGCGTTCTGGGCGACAATATGAGCGTTGAGGAAGGTGCCGCCGCTGCAAAGACATGTGCGCTGCAACTGCTGGCACAGGTCAAAGCGGCTTGTGGTGGTGACATCGACCGCCTTGTGCGTGTTGTAAAGCTGACCGGCTTTGTGAACTCGACCAAGGATTTCACAGACCAGCCCAAAGTGATCAACGGCTGTTCCGACTTTCTGGTCGAAGCGCTGGGCGATGCGGGCCGTCATGCACGTTCTGCGGTCTCCGCGGGTGCGCTGCCGCTTGGCGTTGCCGTAGAGATCGAAGGCATCTTCGAGATATCATGAACACCCCGGCCCTTCCCCGCAGCTTTGTCACCATACCATTGACACACCGTGCCTTGCACGATGTGGCGAAGGGCCTTCCCGAAAACTCGCGCGCGGCGATCCGCGCGGCGATTGCGGCGGGATACGGGATTGAAATCGATGTCCAGCTGAGCGCGGATGACGCGGCGATGGTGTTCCACGACTACCACCTTGAGCGTCTGACAGATGCGCAGGGGGCCATACGTTTGTTCACCGCCGATGTGCTGAAAACCACGCCCTTGCGGGGCGGCGATGAAGGCATTCCGGATCTGCCCGAGGTGTTGGATATTGTGGCCGGACAGGTGCCGCTGTTGATCGAGTTGAAAGATCAGGACGGTGATATGGGTCCCAATGTGGGACCGCTGGAGCGGGCAACCGCACAGGCGTTGAAGGGGTATCAGGGCGACGTGGCTGTGATGTCGTTCAATCCCCATTCAGTCGCGATGATGCGGGAGTTGTGCCCGGATGTGCCGCTTGGATTGACCACATCGGCCTACCGGCGTGAGGATTGGCCGCTCTCCGAGGCGACCTGTACAACCTTACGGGATATTCCGGATTATGAACGCGTTGGGGCTAGTTTTATCAGTCACGAACACGACGATCTGGACCGCCCGCGTGTGGCCGAGCTCAAGGCGGCGGGTGCTGTGATCTGTTGTTGGACCATCCGCAGTGCTGCGCAAGAAGCGCAGGCGCGACAAGTTGCGGACAACATCACCTTTGAGATGTATCTTGCGTCGATAGACGCTTGAACATCGCCTTGCGCATGCCACCTTTAGCGGAGAGGCAAGCAACAGGAACACCGTCATGAGCGCGCAAGAAGTCGAGATTACGATCGTTGGGTCGTTGTCTGAAGTAGATGCGGCAGAGTGGGATGCCTGCGCCTGCCCGGAAGCTGTGGATGGCGCACGCCCGAATGATCCATTCACGACGCACCGTTTCTTGAAGGCATTGGAAGACAGCGGAAGTGTTGGCGCTGGCACGGGGTGGCAACCGCAATACCTCACTGCGCGCATTGCGGGGCAGATCATTGCTGTTGCGCCGCTATATGCCAAACAGCATTCGCAGGGCGAGTATATTTTTGATCATTCATGGGCCCATGCCTATGAGCGGGCAGGGGGGCGGTATTACCCCAAGCTCCAGATTGCTGTGCCGCATACGCCCGCGACGGGGCGGCGTTTTCTGACGCGTGAGGGGTTTGAGGAGGTCGGGTTTAACGCACTGGTGCAAGGTGCCGTGCAGTTGACCGAAAACAACAATCTCAGTTCGCTGCACGCGACGTTTTGCACTGCCGAAGAAGCCGCGCGCGCCGAGGCACTGGGGTTGATGGCGCGCAAGAGCCAACAGTTTCATTGGCGCAATCAGGGGTATGCGGATTTTGACGCTTTCCTCGATACGCTGAGTTCACGCAAGCGCAAGAATATGCGTAAGGAACGCGCCACAGCGCAGAGCTTTGGCGGAACGATTCAGACGTTTACAGGTGACGAAATCCAGCCCGAGCATTGGGATGCGTTCTGGATATTCTATCAGGACACAGGTGCGCGCAAATGGGGCCAGCCCTACCTCACGCGGGCGTTTTTCGACATCGCCCAAGAGGTGCTGCGGGACGATATGGCGTTGGTTCTGGCGCAGCGGGATGGCAAATGGGTGGCCGGCGCGTTGAACTTTATCGGCGCTAATGCGTTATACGGCAGGTATTGGGGCTGCGTGGAGCATCATTCATGCCTGCACTTCGAGTTGTGCTATTACCAAGCCATTGATGTAGCTATCAAGATGGGACTGGGAACAGTAGAGGCTGGTGCGCAGGGCGAACACAAACTGGCGCGTGGGTATTTGCCAACGCCCACATGGTCACTGCACTGGATGCGGGATGCAGGTTTTGCCCGCGCTGTGGGGGATTATCTGGAGGCTGAACGCGCCGCCATTGATGAAGAAATAGAGGTGCTGACCGAGTACGGCCCCTTCAAGAAGACAGAAGTTGAGGAACAGGAATGACCGAAAAATTAAGCACCGAGACGCGGGGGCCCTTGTTGGACCCGCTATTTGCCACCGGCTGGGCGATGGTTGAAGGGCGTGATGCCATTGTTAAAACCTACAAGTTCAAGGACTTTGCCGATGCTTTCGGCTGGATGACCCGCGTGGCGATCTGGGCCGATAAATGGGATCACCACCCCGAATGGGAGAACGTCTATAACAAGGTGATTGTGACGCTGACCACCCATGATGTTGACGGGCTGAGCACACTGGACGCCAAGCTGGCGCGCAAGATGGACGGGCTGTAAAGCATGGAAACGGTTCACAAGTTGATGACCTCCGAGATCTGGAATGGCCGCACGCTGTCAGATTTGCTGACGCTGGAGTTTCTGGCCACGGCTGCGGGGTCGGTTTTGGGTGCGGTGGCAATCCTGCTGGTGGGCTGGATTTTGTCGGCTTGGGTGCAGCGCCGCATTGTCCAGCTGAGCAAGAAAAACAGACACCTTGACGACATGCTGTTCGAGTTTCTGGCCTCGATCATGCGCTATGTCATCATGGGCTTTACGGTCATGTTTGTGCTCAACACATTTGGGGTGAAAACCACATCTGTTGTGGCGATCATCGGTGCGGCAGGTCTGGCGATTGGTCTGGCGTTGCAGGGCACCCTGTCGAACGTGGCAGCGGGTGTGATGCTGATCCTGTTCCGGCCCATAAAGATCGGTGATTTCGTAGAAGTTGCAGGCAAAATGGGGACGGTCAAGGAAATCAGCCTGAACTTCACCGAGATGGCGGATGTCAGCAACGTTCAGGTGATTGTGCCTAACGCGCAGGTCTGGGGCAATATCATCACTAACTATTCGACCAACCCCCAGCGCCGTGCGGAGTGGGTGTTTGGCGTCGGCTATGGCGCGAACCTGAAAGACGCCGAGACGATTATTCGTGATACCATCATGGCGGACGCACGTTCACACGCAGAGCCTGAGCCGTTCATTCAGGTGACCAACCTCGGCGAAAGCTCGGTCGATTTTCTGGTGCGGGTGTGGTGCGACGGGTCCGTCTATTTTGCCTATCGTGCGGATATGACACGCAAGGTGAAAGAGGCGCTGGATGCAGGCGGGATCGATATTCCGTTCCCGACCCGGACAATGATCCAGGCCAAGTAATGCAAAAGGCCGGAGCTGTTAACGCTCCGGCCTTTTTCGTTTTACATGTTGGCGAGCAGGCTTTCGCCGCCCGAGACGTCGCAGACGCCGGGGCTTTCTTCGGCTTGCAACAGCGTTACCTTGCCGTCCTCGACCAGCATCGCATAGCGCTTGGAACGCGCCATCAGACCAGCGGGTGCTGCATCAAAATCCATGCCGATGGCTTTGGTGAACTCGGACGATGCATCGCCCAGCATGGTGATGCCGGCGGCTGTGGCACCTGTGGCTTCGCCCCATGCTTTCATCACAAAAGGGTCGTTGCACGAGACGCAGATGATCTCGTCGACACCTTTGGCGTCGAATTCACCTTTGGTACGCACAAAGCTGGGAACGTGGGCCGAGTGGCAGGTGGGTGTGAACGCGCCTGGAACAGCGAAGACAACAACCTTGCGGCCTTTGGTCTTCTCGCTCATTTTGACCTGCATTGGGCCTTCAGCGCCCATTTGGACCAGTGTCGCGTCGGGTAGCGTGTCGCCTTGGGAAATTGGCATGGGGTAACCTTTCATATGATTGTGTTTGTCCTTATGCCAGATATAGGGTCTGCGCATAGTCGCGGCCAGTGTATCAAGGGAGATTTCCATGCGCCATATCATCGTTGTCGGAGCAGGGCAGGCCGGATCATCGTGTGTGGTCAAGCTGCGCAATGGCGGATTTGACGGCAAGATCACCCTTATCGGGTCCGAGGCGCAACCACCCTACCAGCGCCCGCCTTTGTCCAAGGCGTATCTGATGGGCGACATGGCGCTGGAGCGGTTGTACTTACGCCCTCACAGTTTTTACGGGGAGCATGATATCGATCTGCGCCTTGGCGTGACGGTGGATGCAATCGATGCAGCTGCGCAGGAGATTACCGTTGCGGGCGAGGTGATGGCCTACGACGATCTGGTGATCACCACAGGGTCGATCCCGCACCGTTTGCCCGCGTCCATCGGGGGGGCGATGGAGGGTGTCTATGTGGTGCGCGGCCTTGCCGATGTGGATGCGATGGCGCCCCGTTTTGTGGCGGGTGCGCGGGTGCTGATTGTGGGCGGTGGCTATATCGGGCTTGAGGCGGCATCGGTCGCGGCCAAGCTGGGGCTGAAGGTGACGCTAGTAGAGATGGCACCGCGTATTTTGCAGCGCGTCGCAGCGCCCGAGACCTCCGATTTCTTCCGTGCCTTGCACAGCGGCCACGGGGTTGACCTGCGCGAAGCTGTCGGGCTGGAGCGGTTGACAGGTGAGGGCGCTGTGAGTGGCGCGGTTCTGACGGATGGCACAACGCTGGACGTGGATTTTGTCATTGTGGGTGTGGGTGTGGCACCCGCAACGGCACTGGCCGAGGCGGCGGGTGCAGCGCTGGAGAACGGCATTGCTGTCGATGCTTTTGGCAGGACTACCGTGCCGCACGTCTGGGCGGCGGGCGATTGTGCGTCCTTCCCGTACCGTGATGCACGCATCCGGTTGGAGAGTGTCCCGAATGCGATTGAGCAGGCTGAAGTGATCGCCGAAAACCTGATGGGGGCGGAGAAGGAGTATCTGGCCAAGCCATGGTTCTGGTCGGATCAATATGATGTGAAGTTGCAGATCGCCGGATTGAACACCGGCTATGACCGCGTGGTGACCCGTGGTGCAGCACCCGGTCCGGTATCGTTCTGGTACTACCGTGGAGAGACCCTGCTGGCGGTAGACGCGGCTAATGATCCGCGCGGATATATGATTGGTAAACGCTTGATCGAAGGGGGGAAATCCCCTGCGCCGGCACTGATAGCTGACCCTGATACCGATATGAAAGCGCTGTTGACCGCGTGAGAATTATCGCGGGAAAAAGCCGTGGAACGGTTCTGGCAGATGTAGGGGCAGGTGACGCGGCAGCGCATTTGCGGCCCACCTCCGACCGTGTGCGCGAGAGCCTGTTTTCCATGCTCGCCCATCTGGGTGTGATCAACGGTGCGCGTGTTCTGGACTTGTTTGCGGGCACGGGTGCGCTGGGGCTTGAGGCACTGTCACGCGGCGCGCGCGAGGTTGTATTTGTCGAGAACGGGCGCGTCGCGCAGAAGCTGGTGTTGGAGAACATCAAGAAGCTGCGGGTGCAGGAGCAAACGACGCTGATGCGCGTTGATGCAACTGCTTTGGGTGTTTGCGCTGCGACCCCCTTTGATCTGGTTTTTCTGGACCCACCCTATGGCAAGGGCATGGGGCAGCAAGCACTGGCGGCCGCGCGGGCAGGTGGTTGGCTGGCAAAAAGCGCGTTGATTGTCTGGGAGGAAAACGCCCCGATGGATGCGCCAGATGGATTTACCCGTACCGACCGGCGCAAGTACGGCGATACGCATGTGACGCTTTTGACAGCAGATTAACGGGCGGCACAGGCTGTACACCCTGCGTACACCGCCGGAGCATACGCCTGCGAAGAGGCGGGCGCTGCACCATTTGGGGGGGACGGCGTGAAAGCCCGTCACCTGCCCAGTCCGACAAAGGTCACTTCTGGTGCGGTGACCCGGCTGATCATTTCGCCAGCGTTGATCGCAGAGTAGATGGGGCGCGGCGGACGGGCAAGGTCATTGACGCTGCGGCGCACCCAGTTCCGGTCTTCCATCATCATCAGCGATTGGGACAAAGCCCGATCTGTGATGGTGGACAGGGTGCCGCGAATTTCAGTGAAATGACGGGGCCTGTTGAGGGAGGTCAGAATTGGCAAGGTCCAGCTGCGTCTGAGCAGGGTTTGATCCTCACCCATGGTGAGGCTCTGGACTCTATGGGCAAGTGCGGCTGCCTGTTTGCCGAGCGGCGTCAGGCGAAATTCGGGGCGCAGGGGGTGGCCGTGGCCGGGGTTGCGCTCTAGCAGGCGCAACTCGATCAGGTGTTCCATGCTTTGAGCAAAGGCTGTCCGGCTGGCACCAGTTGCGGTCAGCAGCCGTGCCTGCCGGCCTGCTACACCGGCGTGAAGGTGCGACAGGATGGGCAATGCCCATGCCCTTGAAGTAAAATTGACAAGAAGTTTTATGTCCATAAAGTATAGTTAGTATATTTTGAGTCGAAAGGAAAGACTATGCCGCTCGTTTCTTTGGAAGACACCATCACAATTGCGTTGTCAGTCTCGGACAGGCATGCAAGCGCAGACTGGTATGAGGCGATGTTGGGGTTTGAGGTTATCTACCACGCGGATGATGCCGGTTGGTCAGAGATGCAAACAAAGACCAATGGCGTCACCATCGGCCTTGGCGAGCATACCAAGCCGGTGCCGGGAAACTGTGTTCCGGTCTTTGGTGTCGCTGATCTGGACGATGCCCGCCAGAAGCTGGAGCAGGCAGATGTAAAGTTTGACGGTGAAACCGATGTTGTCGAAGGCATGGTTAAAACCGCAACCTTTTATGACCCCGACGGCAACGCGCTGATGCTTGCCCAAGACCTGACGAAGGAAGGCTGATTGCCAGTGGCATCAGATGCTGCCGCCTGATCCCTCAATACGTCGGGTGGAATTTACCTGCTGGCGATAGCGTGAAAATCTCGCAGCCGTCTTCGGTCACACCGATAGAGTGTTCGAACTGAGCTGACAGAGATTTGTCGCGGGTGACGGCGGTCCAGTCATCGGCCAGCGTCTTTGTCTCGGCGCGGCCAAGGTTCACCATCGGCTCGATCGTGAAGAACATACCCGGCTCCAACACAGGCTTGGTGCCCGGTTTGCCATAGTGCACCACGTTTGGCGGGGCGTGGAACACGCGGCCAATGCCGTGACCACAGAAATCGGTGACCACAGACATGCGGTGACCTTCTACAAAGGTCTGGATGGCGTGTCCGATGTCGCCGAATGTATTGCCCGGTTTGACGGCTTCGATCCCTTTCATCAGCGCTTCATGGGTGACTTCGATCAGGCGCTCGGGCTTGCGCGCGAGCTTGCCCGCCACATACATGCGGCTGGTATCGCCGAACCAGCCATCGACAATCACGGTGACGTCAATGTTAACAATGTCGCCGTCTTTCAGCTTTTTCTCACCCGGTATGCCGTGGCAGACCACATGGTTGATCGAAATACAGCTGGCATGCTGGTAGCCTTTGTAGCCGATTGTGGCTGAGGTCGCGCCCGCCGCGTTCACCTTTTCCTCGATGATGCGGTCCAGCTCGCCTGTGGTTTGGCCTACGGTCACATGCTCGGCTATTTCGTCAAGGATCGTGGCGGCCAGATGACCTGCTACGCGCATACCCGCAAAATCCGACGCCTCGTGAATGCGGATGCCGTCTTTGGTTGTGCGACCATTGTGGATGTTTGTCATTGGTCTCTCCGTCCTGTGTTTGGGCCTGTCTAGCGCGCGGGGCGGCCAAGGGCCAGAGGGGCCGCAAGGGTGATGCCTTGGGGTGTGATCTGGGTGCCGATGCAGATGGTTTCAACGCCTACTTTTGTGGCATCCGCGTGGGCGGCAGCGTATTTGGGGTCAATATCGGCTGCGATGTCCACATGGGTGCAATCGGTGCGTTGCACCAGATAGAGCAGCACGGCGCGGTGGCCGGCGCGTGCGACCTGCGCCAGCTCATGCATATGTTTTGTCCCGCGTGCGGTGACTGAGTCAGGGAATTCGGC
>Ga0210307_1006400_pt1 | contig 26289 bp, 25 predicted proteins | sample R1073metaT_FD_159690 | JGI IMG/M metagenome (GOLD analysis project Ga0210307, IMG submission 159690) | Metatranscriptome of estuarine water microbial communities from the Columbia River estuary, Oregon, United States - R1073 (Metagenome... | ecosystem: Environmental > Aquatic > Marine >...
CCGCCACACCGGTTGGCACCCACGAAGGATATATGCCCGGTTTCGGGAACGACTTTGAGACAGAGGCCCTGCCCGGTGCTCTGCCGCAGGGCATGAACTCGCCTCAAAAAGTCAACTATGGCCTTTATGGCGAACAGCTGAGTGGCACCGCCTTTACTGCACCCAGTCACCAGAACGAGCGTACATGGTGCTACCGCATCCGCCCCTCAGTCAAACACACACACCGGTTTGAGAAGATTGATCTGCCCTACTGGAAGTCCGCTCCCAATATTGACCCCGACGTTATATCGCTGGGACAATACCGCTGGGATCCCGTGCCGCATTCTGACCAGCCGCTGACATGGCTGACCGGCATGCGCACCATGACAACTGCGGGTGATGTGAATACACAAGTTGGCATGGCAAGCCACGTCTATCTGGTCACAAAATCGATGAAGGATGCGTATTTCTTTTCCGCTGATTCCGAACTACTGGTCGTGCCCCAAGAAGGCCGCCTGCGTTTCGCAACCGAGTTGGGCGTGATCGACATCGAGCCGCAAGAAATCGCCATCATCCCGCGCGGTCTGGTCTACCGTGTTGAAGTGCTGGAAGGCCCCGCCCGCGGCTTTGTCTGCGAAAACTACGGCCAGAAGTTCCGCCTCCCCGGTCGCGGCCCCATCGGCGCCAACTGCATGGCAAATCCGCGTGATTTCAAAACACCTGTTGCCGCCTTCGAGGACCGTGATGCGCCCTCCACCGTGACGATCAAATGGGCGGGCCAGTTCCACGAGACCAAGATCGGCCATTCGCCTTTGGACGTTGTCGCATGGCATGGCAACTATGCGCCCTGCAAATACGATCTGCGCACCTATTGCCCTGTCGGCGCGATCCTGTTTGACCACCCCGATCCGTCCATTTTCACCGTTTTGACCGCCGACAGCGGCGTTGAAGGCACCGCCAACATCGACTTTGTTCTGTTCCGTGACCGCTGGATGGTGGCCGAAGATACCTTCCGGCCGCCATGGTACCACAAGAACGTCATGTCCGAGCTGATGGGCAATATCTTCGGCATCTATGACGCCAAGCCCAAGGGTTTCATCCCCGGCGGCATGAGCTTGCACAACATGATGCTGCCCCATGGCCCTGACAAAAATGCATTTGAAGGCGCCTCAAACAGCAATCTGGGTCCAGAGAAGCTCGAAAACACCATGTCGTTTATGTTCGAGACCCGCTTCCCGCAGCACCTAACCGCCTTTGCGGCCAAAGAGGCACCGCTACAGGACGATTATATCGACTGCTGGACAGATCTGGAGAAGAAATTCGACGGCACGCCGGGCAAGAAATAGTGGAAGTTGTGATTGCGATCATTCTGTTCATCGTCGTCTGCGCAGGCCTGATGCTATGGGACTATTACAAACCCGCGCGCTTTCGCACGACCTATCGAAACGTCGCTGAAAGGCGCCGCTGGACTGGCGATTTTGGCTACCGCGGTGATGGAGATGGCGGCGGCGATTGAAAAACAGTGCGGCCTCCCCGCACCACGGAACTAAGGAACAACAATGAAACTGATGAAATCATGGGTAAAAAGCGCCAACAGCGCCGACACCCAATTCCCGCTCAACAACCTGCCTTACGGCGTGTTCACCACCGACAAGCTTGAGCCGCGCTGCGGCGTGGCCATCGGTGACATGATCCTTGATATGTCCGCCGCCGAAGAAGCAGGCCTGATCGAGCTGGCCGAAGATCCTGTGTTTGATGTCCCCTACTGGAACGATGTGATGGAACTGGGGCCAGAGGCATGGGTCGCCCTGCGCGCGCGCCTGCAACAACTACTCGCCGAAGGCTCGGCCGAGCAGGCATCGGTCGCACCATTACTTTTTCCCATGTCAGCGGCCCGCATGGAACTGCCAATGGTTGTGGCAGAATACACAGACTTCTACGCAGGTAAACACCACGCTACGAATGTCGGCACCATGTTCCGCGGCGCCCAAAACGCCCTGCCGCCCAACTGGCTGCACATCCCCATCGGCTACAACGGCCGCGCGTCATCTGTTGTTGTCTCCGGCACAGACATCATCCGCCCAAATGGCCAGACCAAGGCCCCCACAGCAGACACACCTTCCTTTGGCCCCTGCAAACGCCTCGACATCGAGCTGGAAATGGGCGCCATCGTCGGCAGCGCATCCGAACTGGGCCACCCTGTGACAGTAGCCCAGGCGGATGAAATGATCTTCGGCTACGTTCTGCTGAACGACTGGTCCGCGCGTGACATTCAGGCGTGGGAATACCAGCCCCTTGGCCCCTTTCAGGCAAAAGCATTTGCCACTTCAATCAGCCCGTGGATCGTCACCCGCGCCGCGTTGGAGCCGTTCCGCACATCCACACCAGAGCGCGAAAAGGAATTGCTGCCCTACCTGCTTGAGCCAAAACCAATGCTCTATGACATCGCCCTCAGCGTGACCATGCAGGCCGAAGGCGGTGAGGCCAAAACCATCTGCGAGACGAACTACAACGAGATGTACTACTCCGCCCCGCAACAACTGGCCCACCACGCAAGCTCCGGTTGCGCTATGACACCGGGTGACTTGCTCGGCTCCGGCACCATCTCCGGCCCCGAAAAACACCAGCGCGGCAGCCTGCTGGAACTCAGCTGGGGCGGCGAAGAGCCGATAGATATCGGCAACGGCCAAACCCGCAGCTTTATCGAAGACGGCGACACGCTGACCCTGCACGGCGCGGCCATCGGTGACGGCTACAAAATCGGCTTCGGCACCTGCAAAGGCACCATCAAACCCGCCATCAAATTCCCGTAACGCAACAGGGGCGGATCACCCCGCCCCTTGCACCCTTTTCCATATCCCATTCCACCCAACGCCCCAAACACACCCGAAGTTAGGACAGACCCATGGCCAAAGCATTTGCCTCCCAAGGCGACATGACTGAAAAGAAAATCACCTTCGACGAAATCGGCCGCGATTTGTGGGCCTTCACCGCCGAGGGTGATCCGAACTCTGGCGTGATCATCGGCGACGAGAGCGTTATGATCGTTGAGGCGCAGGCCACCCCGCGTCTGGCGAACAAAGTGATCGAGCAGGTCCGCAAAGTCACCGACAAACCGATCAGCCACGTTGTGCTAACCCACTATCACGCCGTGCGCGTGCTGGGCGCATCGGGTTACGGCGCAGACCAGATCATCATGGGCGAAGCCGCCCGTGGCATGGTGATGGAGCGCGGGCAAGAGGACTGGGATTCCGAGTTCCAACGCTTCCCCCGTCTTTTCGAGGGCTACGAATCCATCCCGGGTCTCACCTTCCCCACCACCACCTTCAATGACCGCATGACCGTACATCTTGGCAAACGCCGCGTGGACCTGATGCACCTTGGTCGCGCGCATACGGCTGGGGATATCGTGATCCATGTCCCCGACGAGAACGTGATGTTCACCGGCGATATCGTCGAGGATCACTCGGCCTGCTATTGCGGTGATGGCCATTTCGCCGATTGGGGCAATACGCTGGATGCCATCAAGGCCTACGATGTAAATTCCATCGCGCCCGGTCGCGGCGGTGCCCTCATTGGCAAAGAAGCCGTGAACCGCGCCATCGAGAGCACGCGTGACTTCGTCAATTCCACCTACGCCCCCGCCGCGCGCGTGGCGGCCCAAGGCGGCACGCTCAAGCAGGCATGGGACGCGGTGCGCGCCGAATGTGACCCCAAGTTCAAGGATTACGCAATCTACGAGCACTGCCTGCCCTTCAACGTGGCCCGCGCCTATGACGAAGCCCGCGGCATCACCCACCCCCGCATCTGGACCGCCGAACGTGATCTGGAAATGTGGGCAGCCCTTCAAGGCTAAATCAAGCGAGGAGCGGGCGCCGCCAGCGAGGAGCGCCCGTTCAAATACCAACAGGGAGACACGCACAGTGGTCGCAACACGCTATAAAACTGCCTTCCAGCTTTACCCCTATGCCAAGGTCGCAGCGCAGGATAATGCCCCCCTCCGCCATCCTGTTGTGATTGTCGGTGGCGGCCCTATCGGTCTTGCGTTGGCACTTGATCTGGGTCTCAAAGGCACGCCCGCACTGGTGCTGGATGACCATGACGGTGCAGGCCTGGGCTCCAAGGCGATCTGTTTTGCCAAACGCACGCTGGATATCGCAAACCGTCTTGGTGCGAGCCAAGCCATGGTCGACAAAGGTGTGGTCTGGAATGTGGGCAAGGTCTTCCACGCCGACCACAAAGTGTTTGATTTCAACCTGCAACCCGAAGCAGGCCACCGCAATCCCGCCTTCATCAACCTGCAACAACCCTATTTCGAGAAATATCTCGTCGATGCGATTCATGCCGCCCAAGCGGATGGGGCACCGATTAAAATCAGGGGCCGCAACTGCGCAACTGCTCTGGAAAATCACGGCACCTACAGCACCCTGACCGTCGACACCCCCGATGGCCCTTACCAGCTTGAGGCGGATTACCTGATCGCCTGTGACGGCGCGCGCTCGCCGCTGCGCGACATGATGGGGCTCACCTTTGATGGCCGTGTGTTCGAGGATAACTTTCTGATCGCCGATGTGCATATGAAGGCCGATTTTCCGACCGAACGCTGGTTCTGGTTCGAGCCGCCGTTCAAAGGTGCCGGACAATCCGCCCTGCTGCACAAACAACCCGACGACATCTGGCGCATCGACTTCCAGCTGGGCTGGGACATCGACCGCGAGAAGGAGCTGGACCCTGCCCGCATCCGCGCGCGTGTGGACGCCATGCTGTCATCGCAGGCAGGCCATGTGCCGGTATACGAGCTGGAATGGACCTCGATCTATACCTTCCAATGCCGCCGGATGGCCAAGTTTCGCCATGGCAATGTGATCTTTGCTGGTGACTCTGCGCATCAGGTCTCGCCCTTTGGCGCACGCGGCGCGAACTCCGGTGTGCAGGACGCTGACAATCTGGCGTGGAAACTTGATCTGGTACTTAAAGGTCTGGCAGATGACAGCCTGCTCGACACCTACGCCACCGAACGGGAGCACGGCGCGGACGAGAATATCCTGAACTCGTCGCGGGCTACGGATTTTATGACCCCGAAATCTGACGTTTCCAAAACCTTCCGTAACGCGGTGCTGGAACTGGCAAACAAACATGCCTTCGCCCGCCCCTTGGTGAACTCGGGCCGCTTGTCCGTTCCTTGCAATTATTGCGGCTTCCCGCTGTTTGGCGAGGATGTGCTGGCAGGGCCGGACGCGACAGCCCCCGGCATGCCCTGTGCCGACGCGCCCCATCGAGACGGGGTTATTCTGGATCATCTGGGGGGGGATTTCACCATTCTCGCCATCGGATGCGACGCAAAGGAGGTTGCGGCGCACGGGCTGACGGCCCGCGTGGTCACGGCAGATGCGCCGTCACCGGAACTGGTCAAACGCTATCTGGGCGATACCCCCCAAGCAGTCTATCTGATCCGGCCTGACCAACATATCGTTGCCCGCTGGCCCGCATTCAACGCGGATGCCATCGCCGCTGCCTTGAAAACCGCAATTGGAAAGGCCTGACCATGCTGACTCTCACGCCAAATCTACCTGATCCGGACGGGTTCTATGACGAGTTGATCCGCGCGCATTCGGGTCTGAGCAAAGAGCAAAGCGATGCCTTTAACGCGCGCCTGATCCTGACGCTGGCCAATCACATCGGCGACCGCGCGGTGCTGACAGCAGCACTGGAGGCCGCAAAGTGAGTGGTGTTGTCCTATGGGATTATCCGAAATCTTCTGCCAGCTACCGTGTGCGGATTGCGCTGAACCTCGCGGGGATCGAGTACGAGATCAAAACGGTCGACCTGCTGGCCAAAGACCACAAAACTGCAGAGCATCTGGCGCGCAATCCGCAAGGCTTTGTGCCTGTGTTGGACATCGACGGCCACCGTTTGACCCAATCACTTGCGATCCTTGAGTATCTTGATGCAACACGCGGCCTAGGCTTGCTACCCACGGACCCCGTACAACGCGCGCGGCAAACGGCCCTTGCCCATGCGATTGCTGTTGATCTGCATCCGGTCTGCAACCTGTCCGTCGCAGGCTATGCGACCAAAGGTGAGGAACCTGCACGCACCAACTGGATGCGCCACTTCATCGCGCCGCGCATGGCAGCGTTTGAAGACATGCTGAAGGACTTCACCCAAGCTCCCTTCTGCTGTGGCAACACCCCCGGTCTGGCCGATATCGTGCTGATGCCGCAGATTTATAACGCCAGGCGGTGGGGTGCGGATTATTCCGGTTGTTCGCGGATCGCTTCAGTCGAGCAGGCCTGCTCGGCCCACCCTGCCTTTATCGCCGCACATCCTGACCGTTAGATATAGACGCCCGAGAAAACGATCGCGAGCCCGCCGAGGACCATGCCAACTGTCGGCAACACCTTGCGGGCTGCGATTAATCCATAAGACACCAGCGCCAGCCCGACAGCGATCCGCAGCATCGCCACCAGTGCAGCCAACGGCGCTTCGGCCAGCCGTAACACATCAGGGTTCGCGATCATGCCGAGCGGAATAATATAGAGGCCAACGCCCAGCGCCATCGCGGTCAACGCAACCTTGAGCCAGCTCTCGCCGATCATCCCAGCCGCAATAAAGACGGCACCGCAAACAGGCGGTGTAATGGTGGACAGCAGCGCAAACCAGAACACAAACAGATGCGCCTGCAACGGCTCAAGCCCCAGCTGCATCAGCGCAGGGCCCGCGACAGATACGCAGATGACATAAGCTGCCGTCGTCGGCACCTCCATGCCCAGCAGCAAGCAGGCAAGTGCGGTCAGCAATAGTGACGGCCAAAGCAACCCGCCCGATCCTTCCAGAATGAGCGAGGTGATTTTGACGCCCAACCCCGTGATCGACAGCACCCCGATTATGATTGACGCACACAGAATGATAGACGCAATCATCGACACCTGCTTGGCCGCCGTCATAATCGCACTCACGAGCCGGTCGATGATCTGGTCACGGCGGCTCTGTAAATTACCGTTGATTAGCAGCAGCAACGCCCCTGCCAGAATAGCCAGTGCAGCCGAATACTCTGGCGTAAATTTCGCACCGAACATCGCCCAGAGCAGGACGGTGAACGGCACCAGAAAAAACAGCGATGTCACAATCACATCGCGCCGCGTCGGCTGGTCGGCAGCATCCACGCCTTTCAGATCGAACCGGCTGGCGTAGGCATTGATGCCGACCCAGACTGCGAGAAAATAGAGGAATGCGGGCAATATCGCCGCCGCCATAATCGAGGTGTAGGGCACGCCTGTCAGCTCAACCATCACAAAGGCGCCTGCCCCCATCAAGGGTGGCATGATCTGGCCACCTGACGATGCCACAGCCTCAACTGCCGCAGCCAGACGTTTGGGATACCCCAGCTTTGTCATGGCAGGCAGCGTCACTGCCCCTGTCGATGCCACATTGGCCGAAGCCGAGCCGGAGATTGACCCGAAAAGCGCAGAGGAGATGACCGACACCTTCGCCGCGCCGCCTTTGAGCCGCCCTGCCGCTGCCGCAGCCACGTTCATAAATCCCTGCCCCGCCTCGCCCGCGTTCAGTACTGCGCCAAAGATCACAAAGATCGCGACCACACCCACGGACACACCGGTCAGCGAGCCCCAGATGCCGCCTTCGGCAATTGTCAGCGTCCCTAGAAAACTGGCGGTGGGTGTGCCGGAATGGCCGAACTGGCCCGGAATATACTGCCCATAGAGACCGTACAGCAGCGCCAGCCCCGCGACCACGGGCAGTGGCCAGCCGATCGCACGGCGTGCAGTCTCAAGCGTGACGCCAAGCAAGACGATGGCCACGCCGAACTGAAAGTTCCCTTCAAGAAATCCGTATTGATCCCCCAAACGGTCACTGTTGACCGCCACCCAAAGGGCAGCACCAACGCCAAGTGCCGCAAGGGCGGCCCCGCTGAAACGACCGATAGGAGTTGTGGCCCCCAGCACCAAAGCAAAAGGCAGAATAAGAGCCATATGAAGCGGGCGGCTGACCAAATTCGGCACCAAGCCCGAAAAGATCAGCGCAAGGTGATAGCCCACAAGGCAAGCCGCCAGAAGCAGCCAAAATCCAGCGCTCAGCCAGCCTTTGGGTAACATTTCCATATTCGGGTCTCTGGGTTGTGGGGCAGGCCAAAACGCTCTCTGGCCCACCCCGAGGTTTATTTCTGCGCGTCTGTCAGGGCGATGCCCGCTTCTACATAGTAGCGCTGTGCACCGGGATGAATGGTGCCCTCAATGGTTGCCATCAGACCCTCGTTTACGCCATTCCACCACGGGGAGTTTTCACCCAGCTTGGCTTTGCTTTCCCAGAATGTCTTGGTCAATTGATAGGCAGCCTCGTCGTCCATTGCAGTGGTTGCATAGGCCACAACAGGCAGGGATGTCGTGCGAATGTCCGCCTCCTGACCCGCATATGTGCCTGCGGGGATCACCAGCGTAGTACGCTTGGTCTGTACAATTTGATCATCGCTCAGCGACAGGACGTTTACCGTTGTGGAGGCCGCTGCCTCGATCACGTTAGGGGCTGGCCATGACCCTGCTGTCACAAAACCGTCGATCTGGCCGTTCTTCAGGGCAGCAACTGCGTTAGACAATTCGGCATCAGCGATTTTAACCTTATCCTTCAGGCCAAACAGCTCGATATACTTCTCGCCTTCCGTCGCCCCGAACGAGCCTTTGCCCAGCAGGATCGTCTTGCCTTCAAGGCCTGCCAAATCGGTCACACCACTGTCAGCCGACATGACAAAATGCATCGTCAGCGAAGGGATCGGGAACAACGCACGGATGGTATCAAAGGCAGGATCACCCTTGCCGTCGAACATGGCTTTACCGCCCTGCGCCAACCGGACCAATGCGGGGGGCGTTGTGAAGACATAGTCACCGCCACGCGCACGCACCTCCATCACGTTCTGGACCGAGCCTTGGCTCTCCTCAACGGTGACAATCACCTCACCATCCGTACCGGCCTTCATGGCCTCGGCCAGCTCGACACCCATCTGGTAATAGGATGATCCGGTTTTGGCGGATTTATAGGTAATGCGGGTCTCTGCGGATGCGGACGTGAGGCCCAATGTCGTCAGGGCAATCGCGGCAACTGCGGATTTCAATAGAGTTTTCATCTGAACTCCTCCTTCAGGATGTGATCTTCGTGCACAAGTCGTGACCTGCCTGACGCAATTGCGCAAGATCGGATGGCAGAAAACAGTGACAGGTCGGAGTACAACAGGCGCGGCTCGCCTTTGAACTTCAAACAAGCCATTTGCCCAGAAAGCATAAAGGACAAGCGCGCGAAGGGTACAATGCATATGCATTAGACCGCGCGAAACTTGTCAAAAAAGAGAAGTGGTGCACCCGAAAGGATTCGAACCTCTGGCCCCCTGATTCGTAGTCAGGTGCTCTATCCAGCTGAGCTACGGGTGCACTGTGTGGGCGGTTTAGTATCAGCGCGCGGGCAATGCAAGCCCTGATAAAGACCAAAATCAACCACATAGCAAAAAAGTTTAAATCGTCCCGTCCCCTTTGGGTAGAGTGATCAAAAACTCCGTGCCGCTGGCATCTGTGCGGGTCAGCGCAATGTCCCCGCCATGGCCACGCAACAGCTCGGCTGAAATAGCCAGCCCCAGACCGGACCCACCTTTGCGCACAGAACCCTGAAAGGGCGCAAACAGGTGCTCTTGCGCCTTTGCAGCCAGTCCCGGCCCCGTATCACGCAGCCCAATCAACCACGCATCGGGTGTCTCGGTTGCTCTTATGCCAATCTCGCCCTCGATCCTTGAGGCCATAATCGCCTGACGCGCATTGCGAACCAGATTGCCCAGAACACGGTATAATTGCTCTGGGTCGGCCCTGATAAAGAGATCAGCCGGCACATCCATATTGAACACCAGCGGGAACTCCCCTGCGGCTAAACGCTCGCTGTCGAGAACGTCGTCTACCACATCCGCAAGGCGGACTTGTGTCAGGGTCGGGCCCGGCTCTTCTGCCCGACCAAAGGCCAGCGTCGATTCGCACAGATGTACCGCACGGGTGATGGACCCCACCAACTTGGGCGCCATCCGCGCAACGACTGGGTCTTCGGACATTTCAATCCGGTCCGTAAACAGTTGCGCCGAGGTCATGATATTGCGCAAATCATGGCTGATCTTGCTCACGGCAGACCCGAGCTGAGCCAAACGCTCTTTCTGGCGCAGCGCACTGGTCAATTCTGTTTGCAACGCTTTCAACGCCTCTTCTGCCTCGCGCAGTTCAGTCACACCTGCGGAAGGTACGATGATCCGGCGCGCATCCTCGGGGGCCGCAGCATAGCGCTGCATATGGGCGACGACGCCTTTGATGGGCTTCACCAAAAACACGCGCATCGCCATAAACAGGAGTATCGCTGTAAAGACGGAGATTACAGCTGACAGCAGCAGGATACGCAGGCCGTAATCGATCATGGCGGTGCGCATCGGGCCAGTGTCCATTGTGACTTCGATCAGCAGGCCTGCATCCCGTACGGGTGCACCGATGACGCGGATTACTTTATTCTCGGGCGTCAACAGACGCATCATTGCATCACGGATCAGGACTGACGCCGAATCGTTTCGCAAATCAATTGTGCGGTCGATCATCTGGGGCATCGGTGAGGACAGCACAAGCTGGCGCATCTCGTCACGGCGCAGCACCACGTTGAACACCTCTGCGTTGCGCAGCAATTCAGCCTCAAGCGCGGGGTCCAGCATATCATCCGCCAGCAACGTCAATGACGCAATCTGCGCCCGCTCCAGCCGGTTGAGCATGTAATCCTCGCGGAACCGCGCGATGGAAGGCACAAAAATAAGCACCTCGGCCAGCATGACAAACACTGTCGTCAGGATCAGCAAACGACCTGAGAGCGAATTAATCATGATCCAACTTTCCAATCACAACAAACGGCAAGGGAGAGGCGCACCCCTTCCATTAAGGCACAAACCGCTGAACCAGCCCCACAACGCGTTTAACCATATCACTCTCGAACAGGCGCGGTCCAAAGTATGCACCAGCGGCGCGTTTGTTGATCTCGCCGATGGTCGGATAGGGCGCAACCATCGCAGCAATCTGGCTCATTTTCATTTTGTTGGCCAATGCCAAAGCCCATAGATTAATCAGCTCTCCGGCCTGATACCCGACAATTGACGCGCCAACGGGACGGCCCTTCACGACCATCACCTTGATAAAGCCCTTTGTCTTACGCTCGGCTATCGCGCGGTCATTGTGGGAATAGTGGAACCGGACCACTTCAAGCGCGCTGCCGTGTTTGTCTTTGGCTTGCGCCTCGGTCAGGCCGACCTGCGACAGTTCGGGATCGGTATAGGTGGCCCATGGGATATGCGCGATTTTGGCCTTGGACGGCAGGCCAAACAGCATAGAGCGGATGATAACACCGGCATGGTATCCCGCCACATGGGTGAATTGCAGGCTGCCTGCCACATCGCCAATCGCGTAGACGCGCCTGTTGCTGGTGCGCAGGCTGTCATCCACTTCAATCCCGTTGCGCGATGGCTTGATCCCGCCCGCTTCCAGATCCAGCTTGGACGTATTTGCCCGCCGCCCCACCGCCATCAGCAGATGCGAGCCCTTGAACACACGCCCGTCATGGGTTTCGATCTCGATTGCCCCTGCCTTACCGCGCACTTCAGCCGCCAGCGCATCCTCCGCAATCTCAACGCCTTCTTCTTTCAACGAAGACAGCACAACCTCGGCCAGCTCAGGGTCATCCTTGCCCAAGGCCTTTGCACCTTCGATCACGGTGACTTTACACCCCATGCGAATATGGGCCTGCGCCATTTCCATCCCGATGGGCCCACCGCCAACAATGAGTAGATGCTCGGGCGCCTCGCGCAGATCAAACAGCGTCTCGTTTGTTTCGTAAGGGACGGTATCCAAACCCGGAATTGGCGGAACAAGCGGAGAGGACCCTGTAGCGATAACGATCCGCCGCGCCTTGATCACCGTATCCCCCGCCTGCACTTCGGTCGGGGAGATAAAGCGGCCATATTCGCGGATCACATTGATCCCGAAGCCCTCGAACCGTTCCTGACTGTCCACAGGCGCGATGGTCGCAATCACGTCCGCCACATGGTCCTTGGCGGCTGCGTAATCCACAGCACCCGCTGCATCCGCCACACCAAATTGCGCACTATGCTGTTGCCCGTATGCAGCCTTACCCGTCGCAATCAGCGCTTTGGACGGAACGCATCCAAAGTTCAGGCAATCGCCGCCCATCTTGTGACCCTCCAGCAGAACCACATCCGCGCCCATCTGTGCGGCCCCTGCAGCCACGGACAAGCCACCCGACCCTGCACCAATGACCAGAATGTCTGTTTTGATATGTTTCATGGTTACAGGTCCTTTTTGCCGGTGAGGGCTTTGATCACCACGGGCAGGAGCGACAAAGCGCAGAGCCCCAGAATGGGAAGCAGAATATGCGGCTCGAAGATAATGCCAAAATTAGGGGTCTCGCCACGGGCAAACACCTCACCCAATCCCGCGCCTACAGAGGTGTAAACCAGCGAACCGGGGATGATGCCCAAAAACGTCGAGATCACAAAGCGCCGCAGCGGTACGCCCAGAAACGCAGGAATCAGATTTGCCACAAAGAACGGAACAGCCGGCACCAGACGGATGAAGAACAGCATCGACCACTGATTCTCGTCCAGACCCTTCTTGATCCGCGCGACCATACCCGCCGAGGTCTCCATTCGCGCTTTCAGCTTTTCACCCAGCCCCATACGCGCCACCAGAAAAATAAGCGTCGCACCTATAGTCGCCGCCATCACGTTAAACGCAGCGCCCAGCGCAGTGCCGAACAGAAATCCCCCCGTCAGAGTCGCGATCAGCGCACCGGGCAGGGAAAATGTCACAATCAGGATGTAGGCGATAAAGAAGCCCAGAACAGTCAGTACAAAATGGCTGTCACGAAAGGCGAGCAACGCCTCGCGGTTATCGCGCAGCGCTTCAAAACCAAGGTAGTCCCGCAGCGCAAAAGCACCAAGAGCTGCCACAGTTACAATCAGGACCAGCGGGCCAAACCGCACAATACCGGACTTTTTATCTTCAGTCGTCGTCATACCTGTCATCTTTCGCGCTCCTGCCCCGATTTGTCTCCCCCTAGATGCGCTTTTGCGCGGAACAAGGACACCCCGCTCACGCGCGCTTGATCGGGCGTGTGGCAAATCATGGCCCAACAGACGCTTTTGAGGGGCTATTGAAATATATCTCGTCATGGCACAGGATATTTATTGCAGATCAATGCAGTTTCCCGCCTCGCAGGGTTTGACTTGGGGCGCTCAGCGCTTTAGAGGACGGGTCTGAATTGACGTGTATCGGCGAATCCGCTGCGCACAAGTTATACTAGATGGAGACGGAGCGATGAAACGCACCTTTCAACCCTCGAACCTCGTCCGCAAGCGCCGCCACGGTTTCCGTGCACGCATGGCAACTAAAGCAGGTCGCAAGATCATCAATGCTCGTCGTGCCCAAGGCCGTAAAGAGCTGAGCGCGTAATACACGCCTAAGGCTAATGTTATGACACCGTCGGAGACTGACCTGATTGGCATAACCGCCAAAGGGGATAAGTATACGACGGTTTTGTCATGTCTGGCTCCGACTGTTCTAACCCAACGCCGCGACTTCCAGCGCGCAGCCCGCGGCAAGCGGGTCGCAATGGCTGGATTTGTGCTGCAATCCCTGCGCCGCCCCGAAGGCGAGACGGAGGGGATCCGCATTGGCTATACCTGTTCCAAAAAAGTCGGCAACGCTGTGGCCCGCAACCGCGCCAAGCGCCGCTTGCGCGAAATTGCCCGCGCCATTCTGCCGGTCAAAGGTATTGAGGGGCACGACTATGTCCTGATCGGTCGCAATGGTGCGACCGCGAACCTTCCCTACGCACAGCTGTTGGCGGATCTGGAGAAATCACTGGCAATTCTACATGGTCCCCGCAAGTGACCCCCGTCGCCCGCATCATTGCCCTGCCCGTTTACGCCTACCGGCTGATATTCAGCCCATGGGTCGGGTTTAATTGCCGCTACCAGCCCACCTGTTCCGCTTATGCGCTTGAAGCACTTGAGACACACGGTGCATTAAAAGGCAGTCTGCTTGCCGCACGACGTATCGGGCGCTGTCACCCCTTCGGCAGCGATGGATACGACCCCGTGCCAGATAAGGACTAACGCATGGAAACCGGCTTTTTCAAATGGGTTTGGCGCTTCAACGCGCTTGCAATCGCATTGGTCGCATTGCTGGCTCTAGGCGCCATCACCTATGAGCTTGGCCGCGACTTGGCCCGCACGCTGTTCCCCACACGAACCACAAACACTCTTGTTATGAACCCCGCAGATGCACCGGGGGAGGCCGTTATAGATGACACAATCAAACGTTATTTCGGCACTCCTTCTGCGGCCACAGCAGACGGCACCTACGCACTGCCGCTCTATGTCGAACAAACCTATTCCAACCGGAGTATCAGCAAGAGCAGTGTTGGAAATCTGGTAAACTACCGCATCGTCGAAACTGCGCCGCAATCAAACCGCTGGCTTTTCCCTCCTGCCGAACGGCTGATCCTGAATACCTACGCGCTTGTCTTGCGGGAAAGCGGTCAGGCCAATCTGCCAATGGGGCAACTGATGACCGTCACGGATTCAGACACCAATGAAGACGGCCGCCTATCGCCGCAGGACACGACCAGCGCGTTTCTCACGGATGCAACTTGGGGTGAACCGGTTAAAATTGTCGATGGTGTACACTCATTGCTGTCCCACACTGTGCGCACATCCGACATGCTTGATCTGATCTATAACACGGACGCAGGCACCCATATCGCACAGGTGAGCCTGCTCAGCGGTGCGATCCTCTCGCAGCAGATTGTCACGCCAGAAGACTAGCCACTACCGCTTTAGTTTGTTTAAACCCAACGCTAAAAGGGGTCATTCCAAGAGGACCGTGCCATGCTTGATCAACCCGAAGACATTCACGCCCTGTTTAACGGCGCACCGCAAACGACCGAGTTCAAGAAGCTGCGCAAACGCATCGTACGCCAGACCCGCGAAGCGATTGACCAATACGGCATGATTGAGCCCGGAACCAAATGGCTGGTCTGTCTGTCAGGTGGCAAAGACAGCTACACTCTTTTGGCCGTCCTGCATGAATTGCAATGGCGCGGCCTGCTCCCTGTCGAGCTGTTGGCGTGTAATCTGGATCAAGGGCAGCCCGGCTTTCCCGCCACTGTCTTGCCCGAGTTCCTAGAGAAAATGGGTGTGAAGCACCGGATCGAGTATCAGGACACCTATTCCATTGTGATGGATAAAATCCCTGCGGGCCGCACGTTTTGCGCGCTGTGTTCACGCCTGCGGCGTGGCAACCTCTACCGCATTGCCCGCGAGGAAGGATGCTCGGCTGTGGTGCTGGGCCATCACCGCGATGATATTCTGGAAACATTCTTCATGAATCTCTTTCATGGCGGCCGTTTGGCAACCATGCCACCCAAGCTGCTGAACGAGGAAGGTGATCTGTTTGTCTACCGCCCGCTGGCGCATGTGGCCGAAGTAGATTGCGAAAAATTTTCCGCCTCGATGAAGTATCCGATCATTCCGTGTGACCTGTGCGGTTCACAGGACGGGCTGCAAAGACAACAGGTCAAAGCGATTCTCGACGGGTGGGAACGCAACAGCCCCGGTCGGCGTCAGGTTATGTTCCGCGCCCTTACAAACGCGCGGCCCTCCCATCTTCTGGATAACAAACTCTTTGATTTTGCAGGTCTAATGCGGGACGCGGACAATTCTAACTAAGTTGCAGTAAAGAAGCCCAAGGTCATTAACTTCAGGTTGTTTCCATTCCCGCTACGGTAGCCCGAATGGAGCGCACATGCGGTCCCAACCGGAGGAACGTCTGTGCAGCACAGCAAGTTAAGCAGCCATGTTTCCAGCATGGCAATTATACGCAAACGCATTTTTCTGCTACTCACCAGCCCTCCAGCCCTGGCCTTTGTCCCCGCCTTCTCACTCGCCGCATTTTGGTTTGGCGGTGAAGGAGCGCTGCTGGTGGTCGCGGCACTTGTACCTGTTATATATCTGCTGTTCGGCGGCGTTGGTGCAGCCGTAGACCACCTGCATTCCAGCATAATAACACGCCACGGGCTGCTCCGGCGCGGACCTATGGCTGAAAGATGCGAGGCCGTTTTTACAGAAGCCACCGAAACCGGATTGAACTCCTGCATTCGTGTCATCGAAATCGAAAAATTTGCCGAGTTGGTTGACCAATATGGTCCTGCCGCCGGTGACACCATTATCCAGCGCATTGGCGAACGTTTGAGTAGCACCATGCGGGACGACGACGCGATCGGACAAATCGGCGACGCGCGCTTTGCAGTTTGCGCACACCCCGTCCGACAGCTCTCACTCGAGCTGTGAATCCAACTGGCAGGCAGGCTTCAAAGTGCCGCAGAAGAAGCAATATCGATTGATGGAACCGTCATTCATGTGGACGTTTGCATCGGTTTTTGCCAGCAATCCCGCGCGCCCGAAAACCAAGGAAGCCACTGGCTGGAAGCCGCCTGCATTGCCTTGCGCAGCGCACAGGCGCGGGGCGCATCCAGTATTCGCGCCTACTCCGATCAAATGCATCAGGAACGGAAGACGCGACGCGCCCTGACCGACGATGTTGTTGCAGCCCTGGAGGCAGGTGAGATCGCCCCTTGGTTTCAACCTCAGGTATGCACCGATACGGGCCGCATTACGGGTTTTGAAGCTTTGGCGCGTTGGACCCACCCTATCAGAGGTGTCATCCCGCCGGCAGAGTTCCTGCCCGCTGTCGAAGCAACAAACCAACTTGAACGCCTTGCAGAAGTAATGATGTATCATAGCTTTCGGGCTCTCAAGCAGTGGGACGCAGCGGGTGTGAAAATCCCTCAGGTCGGAGTCAATTTCGCTGGAACCGAACTTGGAAACCCCCGTCTTCTGGAAAAGATCAAATGGGATCTCGACAGGTTCGAACTTACGCCGGACAGGTTAGCCGTGGAAATTTTGGAGACCGTTGTTACAGATTCGGCCGATGATGTGATTACCAGAAACATCGCCGCGCTAAGTGCTTTGGGATGCAGGATCGACCTGGACGATTTTGGCACAGGAAATGCGTCGCTGGCAGCGATACGGCGATTTGCTGTAAACAGGATAAAGATTGCCCGGAGTTTTGTAGTGCGCGCAGACCGCGACCCGGGCCAGCAACGCATGATAAGTGCAATCCTCACGATGGCCGAGCGTCTGCAAGTCGAGACTCTCGCCGAAGGGGTCGAAACTGTCGGCGAACATGTGTTGCTCGCCCAGTTGGGCTGCAACCATGTTCAGGGCTTTGGCATCGCCCGCCCAATGCCTTTCAACCAGACACTGGACTGGATACATGCGCATAATGCAAAGCTCAACGATGTGCCCCAAATCCTTCAGACCAGAAGAAAATAACAGAAAAATACAGCAATACACCTGCGACAAAGCCGGAGCTGCGGGCGAATCCGCTTGACCTTTGGTGCGCTCCGTTGTGTACCCACCAGACAGTTTTCAGACATCAGGTGGCGGTGCCAATGGACGATCAGAACAAGAACCTAATCATTGCAACAGCTCTCAGTTTTGTTGTGATCCTTGTGTGGTTTGTACTCTTTCCACCGCCAGAGGCCGACACGCCGATTGACGGGGCATCCATTTCCCAGACTGCTCCGGCGGATGGTACCCTCGTCACACCCAGCGCAGATGTGCCTGCGGCCGCTGTAACGGAAACTGCCAGCGCGGCTACCACGCCAAGCGCGTTGGAAAATGCCCCCCGCGTCGCAATTGAAACGCCTCGCGTCAGCGGCTCGCTGTCGCTCCTAGGGGGCCGTATCGACCAGCTGTCACTGGTAGACTATAAGACATCTCTGGATGCGGATGCGACGATCGTCGAAATTCTGTTTCCAGCAACTGAACCAAACGCGCAATACGCGCTGCATGGCTGGGCCGCCGCCGGAGGTGTCGACCCGACAGCCGTCCCCGGACCCAACACGCAGTGGGAACTGGCAAAAGGTGAAACACTGGGTGTAGAAACACCTGTGACCCTTCGTTGGGACAACGGCGCAGGTCTGGTTTTCTCTAAGAAAATCGAAATTGACGACCAGTTCATGTTCACGATTACCCAGTCTGTAGAGAACTCCGGCGAAGTTGCGGCATCTGTTGCACCCTATGCGGTTCTCGCCCGCCATGGCATTCCACCGGATTTGAAGAACTTCTTCATTCTACATGAAGGTGTAGTTGCCATGACTGATGGTGAATACTCGGAAATCGACTGGAAAGACATGCCGGAGTTCGAGTTGAACCCGCGCACGGGTGCCCGCGAGCAAGTACGCAATATCACGGAAAACGGCTGGATCGGTTTTACTGATCACTTCTGGATGAGTGCGCTTATCCCCGTTCAGGGAACCGCCTTCAAATCCGTTGCAAAATATAACGAGCGCAGCGATATTTACCAAACCGAAGCGGTAAGCCCCGTACAGACAGTTGCCCCCGGCCAGAGCATTTCAAACACCACCCAGTTTTTTGCAGGTGCAAAAGAATGGGACGTGCTGAACGCATATGAGCAGGCCGGTGTTTACAACTTTATTGATTCCATCGACTGGGGTTGGTTTGCCTTCTTGACCAAGCCGATCTTCTGGCTGTTGCATCACCTGAATATTTTGATCGGCAACATGGGTGTATCCATCATCTGCCTGACACTGCTGATCAAGGCGCTTTTGTTCCCGCTGGCGTATAAATCATACGTCTCGATGGCCAAGATGAAAGAGCTTCAGCCGAAGATGGAAAAGCTGAAAGAAGAAGCCGGAGACGACCGTCAGAAAGTGCAGCAGGGCATGATGGCCCTCTACAAAAAAGAGAAAGTGAACCCGGCCGCCGGGTGTCTGCCAATCTTGCTGCAAATTCCGATCTTCTTCTCGCTCTACAAGGTGATCTTTGTCACGATCGAGCTGCGCCATGCACCGTTCTTTGGCCCCTTTCAGGATCTGAGCGCACCCGACCCGACGTCGATCTTCAACTTCTACGGCCTGCTTCCTTGGGGCGTGCCAGAAGTCGGCAGCATCATGGCACTTGTATTCATCGGTATTCTGCCGCTGCTTCTGGGTATTTCCATGTGGCTGCAGCAAAAACTGAATCCAGCACCCACTGACCCGACACAACAGATGATCTTTGCGTGGATGCCATGGGTCTTCATGTTCATGCTGGGCAGCTTTGCCTCCGGTCTGGTCGTTTACTGGATCGCGAACAACACCATCACCTTTACCCAGCAATATCTGATCATGCGCAGCCAGGGTTACAAACCTGACCTGCTGGGCAATATCAAAGGCGGGTTTGGCCGTAAGGCCAAGGCGGGGCCGAAAAAGTGACGAAGGTAACGGCGCTTTGGCGCCACCCTATCAAGAGCCACGGGCGTGAGGCGCTAACGCGTGTCACGCTGACCCAAGGCCGGTCGATGCCCTATGACCGCCTCTGGGCCATTGCCCATGACGCGGCGAAGGCCGACGGATCCGAGTGGGTTGCATGCCAGAATTTCAGCCGTGGTTCAAAATCTCCTGCATTGATGGCGATAAATGCCACCCTTGACGAGGCGGCTGAAACGCTAACCCTCACCCATCCGGATCGTCCCGATCTGACCGTGCAGCCTGACACCCAGGGCGCAGCCTTGCTGGATTGGGTCCGTCCCCTTGTCGATGCCGCCCGCGCACAACCCGCAAAAGTGATGCGCTTGGACCAACGCGGGTACACAGACACGCCATATGCCTCTGTGTCGCTGTGCAGCCAATCTTCGCAAAGCGACCTTGAACGCCTGACAGCTGCACCTTTGCAATCGGAGCGCTGGCGCGGGAACATCTGGTTTGAGGGTTCGGCCCCCTGGGAAGAATTCAACTGGATCGGCCGTGAGCTGCGACTAGGGACCACCCGCCTGCGTGTTGAAGAGCCCATTCAGCGCTGCATGGCGACAACTGCAAACCCCCACACAGGTGTACGCGATGTCGACACCCTGAAAGCCCTGAACATGTTGGGGCAGCAGAATTTTGGTATTTATGCCACCGTTATCGAGACGGGTGACGTCGCCCTTGGTGACCAGCTGGAGCTTATCTAATGAAAATGCCTTTCCCTCTCGCTGAAGAACCTGATGCGCAGTCCATTGAAAAAGGCCGCCTGTTGTTTGCGGGACAAACCGAGTTTGTGAAAGGCGTGGTTGCCATGTCCGGCCTGCCCGATGCCGACCGCATCGAGGTCTGTTTTGCTGGTCGCTCCAACGTCGGAAAATCAACGCTGATCAATGCGTTGACCGGGATGAAGGCGCTGGCACGCGCGTCCAACACCCCCGGCCGAACGCAGGAAATCAACTATTTCACCGCCGGAGAAGACCTCTACCTCGTCGACCTTCCCGGTTATGGCTACGCCAACGCACCGCTACCGATTGTGGAAAAGTGGCAGCGGTTGCTCAAGCAGTTTCTGCAAGGTCGCCAAACCCTGCGCCGCGCCTTTGTGCTGATTGACGCCCGCCACGGCGTCAAAGCTGTCGATGACGAAATCATGAGCCTGCTCGACAGCGCCGCTGTGACATTTCAGGCCGTACTGACCAAAGCCGATAAGGTGAAGGAAGTTGAGCGCGAAAAGATTCTGGATCAGGTGCGTGGTGCGCTTGCCAAACACCCCGCCGCCTACCCCGAGATCATCGTGACCTCGTCAGAAAAGGGGTGGGGCATTCCAACCCTGCGGACAGTGATTGCCACGCTGAAATAAGCGCCTATGATCCAGTGACACCCTTGGGACCATGGACATGAGAAAACAAGATATGAACCGCGATTGGGCTGCTACAGCCGCTACACTGTCACAGGCACTGCCTTATATGCAGCGCTATAATGACGCCACCGTTGTGATCAAGCTGGGTGGTCATGCGATGGGCAGCGACGAGGCGATGATCGAATTTGCCCGCGATGTCGTGCTGATGCGCCAAGTGGGTGTAAACCCCGTGATCGTGCATGGCGGCGGCCCCATGATCAACGATATGCTCAAGCGGCTGGACATCAAATCCGAATTTGTGAACGGCAAACGCGTGACAGATGCCGCCACGATGGAAGTCGTCGAAATGGTCCTGTCAGGCCTTGTGAACGCAAAGATCGTACAGGCAATTTCAGCGCAAGGTGGCCGGGCTGTCGGTGTCTCCGGCAAGGACAGCGGCCTGATCATCTGTGAGCCGGAAGATCCGGCACTTGGGCTGGTTGGGAAACCGACACAGGTGAACCCGCGTCTGTTGTGGGATATGGCCGAAAAAGAATTGATCCCCGTGATTGCGCCATTGGGTATGGGCATGAACGGCGAGACTTTTAACATCAACGGCGATACCGCCGCCGGCGCGATAGCCGCCGCACTCAAGGCCGACCGCCTGCTGCTGCTCACCGATGTATCCGGCGTCAAAAACGCTTCCGGTGAAGTGCTGACAGAACTGACGGCAAGCCAGATCAAGAGCATGACAGCAGATGGCACAATTGCTGGCGGGATGATTCCCAAGACGCAGACTGCGTTGGATGCTCTGAATGCAGGCGTCCGCGCCGCCGTTATCCTTGACGGACGGGCGCCCAACGCCTGTCTGCTGGAGCTGTTTACAGAGCATGGTGCAGGTTCGATCATTCGCGCCGGCTAAATGCAGGTGTTCGACAGTATCAATCCGTTAGAAACCGCACTGGCGCCCCATGGCTTGATGGTCATGGGGCACCTGCCGCACCCTGACAATCCACAGTTAAGCATAGTTCTCGTCGGTGCAGACCGCGGGTTTTGGCACGTGTTCACAGATGCACCCGAATCCCGCGATGGCTTGCCTGATCCGATTGACCGCTGGTCAAAGCGGGTGCTGCGGCCAATGGCCAAGGAATGCCTTTTCCCGTCCGATGGCCCACCCTATGCACCGTTCATCGCTTGGGCGCGGGCCACCAACCGCTTCTGGCAAAGCCCTACGGGGATGTTGGTTCATGATACGGTAGGGCTGATGATATCTATACGGGGCGCATTGATCGTTGATCTGCACCTTCCCGAACCAACCGTTTCAGACCCTCCCTGTGCCACATGTGTGGGCCGCCCTTGCGTCACGGCCTGCCCTATCGGGGCCTTGTCGGATACCGCATCCTACGACGTGCCAGCCTGCAAGGCGTTTATCGACAGCGAACCGGGGACAGCTTGCATCACCCAAGGCTGCGCCACACGCTTGGCCTGCCCTCTCAGCGAAGCCTTTGACAGACAAACGGAACAAACCGCATTCCACATACGCGCTTTTAGGGGAAACTGATGAAACGACTAATTCTCATGCGCCATGCAAAATCGGACTGGAGCGACCTGACCGCGTCAGATCACGAACGCACCCTGAATGCACGCGGCAGGACCAGTGCAGACGCGTTGGGCAACTGGCTGCGAGCGCAGTCTATTACGCCTGACCATGTACTATGCTCGGACGCTGCCCGCACATGTGAGACGCTTGCGCGTTTGTCATTGGGTGATGTGGCAACGACGACAACCCGTGCGCTCTATCTGGCGGAGCCGGACGTCATGCTCAGTAAACTGCGGGCCTGCGAAGAGGATTGCATTCTATTGATCGCCCACAATCCGGGCTGCGGCATGCTGGCAGAAATGCTTCTGAACAACCCGCCCACACATCCGGCATTCTATAGTTACCCGACAGGTGCGACATTGATCGCTGACTTTGAAATCACCTCATGGCGTGAGGTGCGCATTGGCACTGGCATCACAACAGGGTTTGTTGTGCCCCGTGACCTCATAGAATAAGGGCGGAAGTTTCCCTCCGCCCTTGTATTCGGAATTCGTTTGAGCGGCTTAGTGCCCTAGAATCTGGCTCAGGAACAGTTGTGTCCTTGGACTTTGCGGGTTGTTAAAAAACTCTTCCGGCTCGTTCTGCTCAACAATCTGGCCTTGATCCATAAAGATAACGCGGTTGGCTACCTGACGGGCAAAGCCCATCTCGTGCGTTACGCAAATCATGGTCATGCCTTCTTCGGCAAGCTCAATCATCGTATCCAACACTTCCTTGATCATCTCGGGATCGAGCGCCGATGTCGGCTCATCAAACAACATGATACGTGGCTTCATGCACAGACTGCGTGCAATCGCCACACGTTGCTGCTGTCCACCAGAAAGCTGGCCTGGGTATTTGTCCGCCTGATCAGGGATTTTCACCTTTTCAAGGTAATGCATTGCCACTTCTACGGCCTCTTTCTTGGGTGTCTTACGCACCCAAATCGGAGCCAAGGTCAGGTTCTCAAGAATCGTCAAATGTGGGAAAAGGTTGAAGTGCTGGAAGCACATGCCGACTTCGGACCGGATTTTATCGATGTTCTTGAGGTCCGACGACAGCAGCGTGCCGTCCACCTCGATCGAGCCCTTTTGATGCTCTTCCAGCGCGTTGATGCACCGGATCAGCGTGGATTTGCCCGAACCCGAAGGCCCGCAGACAACGATCCGCTCACCTTGATACACTGTCAGATCAATGTCGCGCAGCACATGGAATGTGCCGTACCACTTGTTCATGTTCCGAATGGAGATCGCTACTTCGTCGGATACTTTGAGTTTTTGTTCTGTATCAGCCATGTTCCGGCCTCCTTAACGATGATCTGTCGCAAGACGGCGTTCCAGCCACTGCGAATATTGTGAAATGCCGTAGCACACGACGAAGAACAGCAGCGCGGCGAACCCGAAGAGCTCCCAGTACACGCCATTCCAGTCTGTGGAGGCGAGGATAGGACCGCGGATCATACCGACCATGTCGAACATCGAGATGACAGAGACGAGCGTGGTGTCCTTGAACAAGCCAACGGCGATGTTCACGATGCCGGGGATCGAGATTTTCAAGGCCTGTGGAAGGATGATCAACCGCATGGCTTGCGCATAATCCAGCCCCAGACTGTTTGCTGCCTCATATTGACCTTTGGGCAAAGCAGCGAGACCGCCACGAATAACCTCAGCGATATAGGCGGCGGAGAAAATGGTAATCATGATTACCACGCGCAAGAACAGGTCAACAGTGGCATCCGGCGGGAAGAAATACGCCAGCATTACACTTGCCACAAACAGCAGTGTGATCAGTGGCACACCGCGAATGAACTCGATGAAGATCACACAGATCCATTTGATCAGCGGCATGGAGCTTTGACGTCCCAGCGCCAGCGCAATCCCCAGCGGGATGGACAGCGAAACGCAGGTCAGACCCAGCATCAGGTTTAGCATAAAGCCACCCAGATCACGGGAGGGCACAGCGCCAAGTAGCGGGGTTTCTGGTGCAATTGCTGCAACCACAAAGCTGCTGATGTACCAGACGATCGCAGCGCCAGCGACACCGCCGAAGAACCCGAGTGCGAAGTTTTGTGCGACGAAACGTGCGTACACAAAATACCCTGCGATGAACCCTACCATCGCAAAAATCGGTATCCAGATTGTGCCACCCCAAATCAACCAGTACGCGATGAATGGAAAGAGGGCTGTGAAGATCAGGAGTTTACGCGGCAGGTCAAAAAACAGCACGGGCGCCAATGCGAAAAACATCAGAAAAAGCGCCAGCGTTGGCCGCCAGTAATATTCGGACGGATATTTGAAACCAAACAGCAGCTGGTGCCAACGATCAGAGAGAACCGCGAAGCAGGCAGCCGATTCGCCCTGAAGGATTTCGCGGCATGCTGTCAGCGATGGCGCATCCCAGATACCACCCAATATCCAAGGCATAGTCGAGCTGAGGACAAGGAAGATTACGTATATTGATGCCACAGTAAGCAGTGCGTTGGGCCATGTGGCGAACAGATTGTCGCGCATCCATTTGATCGGCCCTGCCGCATTGGACGGTGCAGGCTGCTGCGGGATTTCAGTTGTGCGCACGAAGGCTACGGAGTGTTCATGTGTACCTGACATATCAGCGCTCCTTCAGCTTCGTGGATTTGTTGTAAACGTTCATCACAGCCGAAATCGTCAGCGAAATGATCAGATAGAAGGCCATCAGCAGCAGCACGCATTCAATCGCACGCCCCGTCTGGTTGAGCGTGATACCCCCCAGTGTGGCCGTGATATCAGCATATCCCACAAGAATCGCCAGTGACGAGTTCTTGGTGATGTTCAAATACTGGGAGATCAGCGGTGGAATGATAACCCGCAATGCTTGCGGCAGGATGACAAGGCTCATGATACGGCCCTGACGGATGCCCAGTGCTGCTGCGGCTTCGGTCTGCCCTTTCGAGACAGCCTGAATACCAGCCCGCACGTTTTCCGCGATAAACGCGCCCGTGTAGACAGACAAGGCCAACCAAAGCGCAATCAGTGGCGCACCAATTTTGATACCGCCGGAAAAGTTAAAACCCTTCAGCTCCGGAATGTCCCAGTGCAGGCCAAAGACAAGCGCAAAGGCAATGAGCGGCAGAAACCAGATGGCCAGATTGGGCAACAGCGTCCCAGGACGCACGCCGGTTGCTTCCTGAATGCGGCTCGCGCGAGCGGTCACAAACCGTGCGCCAAAGAATGAGCCTGCAAGCAGGGCAAGAACCATAAGCCAGTTTAGCGCACTCCCCTCACCGCCGCCGAAACCACGTGTAAAATAAGGACCAGGTATATAGACGCCACGGTTTGTGAAGGCGAACAGATCAAACAACATCGAGGACGTCGCATTATCACCGCGGAACTCGTTCGGACCAGGCAAAGTAACGGTCATGATCGTGAAGATAATGATGATCCAGATCAGGACGGGAATATTGCGGAAAATCTCGACGTAGAAAGACATCAGCTTCCGCACAAGCCAGTTGTTCGAGAGGCGCAGAACACCTGCGATCACACCTAACACAGTTGCTGTAACGCAAGCGAGAAAGGCGACCAGCAGCGTGTTGATGATGCCAACAAAGGCCGCCCGCAAGTTTGTAGACTGGCTGGTGTAGTCAATCAACGTCTGGTTGATATCATAGCCCGCAGCATTGCCCAGAAACGCGAACGAAATGTTCAGGCCGAAAGCACGCAAGTTTGCAGCAAGGTTTGAATATAGATAGGCCAGTGCCAAGGCCAGTGCAATTGCCGCGATGACCTGTAGTGTCATCGACCGGTACCGTGTGTCGTTCAACAGCATAGACAGCCGGAACGAGCCCTTAGGTGGGTCCGAGAGTGTCGACATTATATGTATCCCCGTGGTCCCGGTCTGTTTTCATGCGTCTTTTGACGTCAGTGCCGGGTCATTTATTTTGGTCGTCGGATCGTAGGCC
>Ga0210307_1056751_pt1 | contig 25196 bp, 27 predicted proteins | sample R1073metaT_FD_159690 | JGI IMG/M metagenome (GOLD analysis project Ga0210307, IMG submission 159690) | Metatranscriptome of estuarine water microbial communities from the Columbia River estuary, Oregon, United States - R1073 (Metagenome... | ecosystem: Environmental > Aquatic > Marine >...
CGCGAACAACGCCGCCGTTCTGACGCAGCAAATCAATCCCGAAATGCCCGTAAGCAGCTGTACGGCCCCAAATCATATCTACACCGGCTCGGTTCCCGATGCCTACGATGGCGCTGACCTCCACAACATCGCCGTAAGACGTAATGGGCGTCGTGGCCCCTTCTGTTACAACACCCGAAATCGCCGCCCCACCAGATTGGGCCGCATAGGCCGCAATCCTGACCGACGGTAGGTTACCACTCACCGCTTTCACGCGCACTTTAACTTGCAAATAGCAGCCCGGCTTTATCGGTGTTTGCCCCTTATAGCGCTGCCGTTGTGTTGAATCGGTTTTCAAAATCTCCAACGCCCCGCCGAAATCCTGATCCGCGGGCACAAATACAGCATTGCCCGAACTGGAATAGCTGGGCGATCCAGACGTGCCATTTCCGTTTGAATATGCCGTAAGTCCCTGTGAATAGGGGGCAGGCGTGTAAGTAGCCATTGTCATAAATATCCCTTTCGCGCTTCTCCGGCGCAGCTGCTGGACACGGTCTGGGAAATATCAATAGGGCGTTAATGCGCCGCTATGGCACCGTCACGATGCCGTTGCGCATCAGACCGCAGCACCTGGTGCATCAAGGATTTGAACGCCGCTAATCCGCCAACCCTCCGCCGTTTGCATCATCCGGTATTCAAGATAGTGGAATTGGCCTTTGGCATCCGCAATCTGGACCTTCTGCCAATAGGTTCCGCCCTCTTCCCGCAGTTCCAGAAAATCCACCGCAGCAGGGCGCCAAACCATAGGATAGCCTTGACTGACCATTCGGCCAAAGTTCTGCGGATTTTGGAAAAAGCCTTGCAGAGAAGGGCTGGCAAAGGTGAACGCGGTAGCGAAGTCATCCACTTTGAAGGCATCGAATTGTTGGGTGATCACCGCCCGGATATCAGCGTCCTGCGCTTGCGCGCCTGTTACACTCCACACCGCAAATGCGGCGGCCAAGAACATCTGCTTCATCGTATCATCCCTCCGGCTTGTGCGGCTTAAGGTAAGCCACGCAAGCCGGAGGGCAAGAGTTTCACGCAGCCGTCAGTTTGCCGGCCAGCGCGTCATCGATCAGGGCAATCGTTTCTTCCACACCGTAGAGGGCGATAAACCCGCCAAAGCGCGGCCCTTGGGAGGCGCCCAGTAGCACTTCATAGAGTGCTGTGAACCAGTCGCGAAGCGGGTCAAACCGTTCCTTACCCACCGCGAAAACCATCGTCTGCAACGCATCCGCATCCAGCCCGCCATCCCAGACAGCCAGCTGCGCACGCAGGTCTTCCAGCGCTTCACGTTCCAGATCACTGGGCGCGCGGAAAACCTTCTCGGGCTTCACAAAGTCATTGAAATACCGCACGGCATAACCCGCCGCCGCATCCATACCCGGATGGGACTCAGGCGTGGCCTCCGGCGCATAGCGCTGGATAAAGCCCCACAGTTGCGCCTTATCCTCGGCGGACGATACCGAGGCGAGGTTCAGCAACATCGAGAACGGCACAACCATATCCGACTTCGGCACATCACCACCGTGAATATGCCAGACAGGGTTGTTGAGTTGCCCTTTGATGTCCTGCGTCTCATAGGCGCGCAGCTGCTGGTGATACTCGTCCACAGCTTTGGGGATCACGTCAAAATACATCCGCTTCGCCGTCTTCGGCTTGAGGTACATAAAATAGGACAGTGATTCCGCGCTCGCATAGGTCAGCCATTCATCAATGGTTAGACCGTTGCCGGAGGATTTTGAAATCTTGTGCCCGTCCTGATCCAGAAACAGCTCATAGGTGAAATGCTCGGGCGCACGGGCGCCGAGTATCCGACAGATCGAATCGTAGATTGGTGTGTTGGTCGAGTGGTCCTTGCCATACATCTCGAAATCCACGCCAAGAGCAGCCCAGCGCGCGCCAAAATCCGGCTTCCATTGCAACTTTACGTTGCCACCAGTGATGGGCAGAGTCATTTCCTCACCTTCAGGCGTATCAAAGGTAATAGTCCCCGCCTTGGCATCCACCTTTTTCATCGGAACATACAATACACGTCCCGTGTCAGGGTGGATCGGAAGGAAGATCGAATAGGTCTGCCGACGCTCTTCGCGCAATGACTTTAGCATGACCTCCATGATTTCGTCGTATTTCTCGGCGGCGCGCAGCAGGATTTCATCGAACTGGCCCGTGCCATAAAATTCGGTGGCCGAGTAGAATTCATATTCAAACCCGAAAGTATCCAAAAACCGCCGCAGCATTGCATTGTTATGATGACCAAAGCTCTCGAACTTCTCGAAAGGATCAGGCACGGACGTCAGCGGCTTTTGCAGATGCTCGGCCAGCGCTTCAGGGTCCGGCACATTGCTGGGCACCTTGCGCATGCCGTCCAGATCGTCTGAAAAACAGATCAACCGCGTGGGAATATCACTAATCGCCTCAAACGCGCGGCGGATCATTGTCGTGCGCGCCACTTCGCCAAAGGTGCCGATATGCGGCAACCCTGACGGGCCATACCCCGTCTCAAACAGAACATATCCCTTTTCGGGCATCTTACCTGAGTAGCGTTTGAGCACCCGGCGGGCTTCTTCAAAAGGCCACGCTTTGCTCTGCATTGCTGCATCCCGCATTTCAGACATATCTAACTTCCCGAAAATAACACCTGCGCCCAATCGCCCAGCTATGGCTTCATCTATTGCGCAAGGCCCATGCCGTCAATATTCTGAGGGGAAACAGCATGCGCGCAAAGGAAATATCCCATGACAAATGACCCCTCGTTCGCGCTCAGCGCTCAGGATTGCCTTGTGGCCGTGATGGTTGCTGTCTCTGTTTCGGACGGAGATATCGGCACAACCGAGTTGATGAAAATTCAAACTGCCGTCAACTTGCTGCCGATCTTTGCCGATTTTGACATGGACCGGATCAAAACCGTAAGTCAGATGGTGTTTGATCTGTTTGAGCAGGAAGACGGTCTTGATGCCCTGTTTGGTCTGATCAAAGAGGCGCTACCCGTCCGCTTGAATGAAACCGCTTATGCGCTGGCATGTGATGTTGCCGCTGCAGATGGCACCCTAGAGGAGGCCGAGCTGCGCCTCCTGGAAGAAATCCGCTACGAGTTGGAGATAGACCGCTTGCACGCCGCCGCGATCGAGCGCGGGGCCCGCGCGCGTCATTTGTCCTGATCGTCAAGCGGCAGCGTAGAGAACCGCCCAACGCTCAATCAATTGTTGCTGCATGCGCTTTGCTCGGCGGTTCCACGCACTGCCACCCGGCGGGTCTTCACGTTGAGCACGCGACAGCGTTTTGCGAATGCTCTCGTCCGAGGCAAAAATAGCAAAGGCCATCTCGGTCCCGTCCGGCGCGGTCAGATACCCCGCAAGCGATGATACAAAATTGAGCGTACCCGTCTTGGCATCCACTTTCACCGGATGATCGGCGAGCACCTTGCGCTTTTCATCTCGCATCGCGATGGGTTTCAGGATGTCGCGCAAGCCTTCGCTATGCGCTTTCATAAGTGCCGCAACCATTTCCGTGGCCGTCACGCGGCTGTCATCTCCAAGGCCTGAGTGATCTACCAAAGCAGCACTTTGCATCCCAAGGTTAGTTTGCGCCCAGGCACTCATCGCCTGAGCCGAGGCCTTCAGGCTTTCAGGTTTGCCACTGCGTGCTGTCGTTGCGGCAAGGCCTATCATCTCCGCTGTCAGATTCGTGGACCACTTCAGCATGTCCTGCAGGATGCTGCGCAAATCAGCGCTTTGATGGCGCACAATAATTTCGCCTTCCGGCAAGGTATCTATCATCTTGGGTGCCCCCAGACGAATACCGTGTGATCCTGCAAGACTTTGGAAGACTTCACCTGCATAGAGACCCGGTTTGCGCACCGGCAACCAGCGCGACCCGCTGCCGCCCAACGCGCCCCGCGCCACAGTCCATACGTCGATGCCATCATGGCTCTCGTATGTGTAGACAGGCGCTGCGCGGTCGCGAATTTGCATCGCAGCCATCCGAACGGCGGGGCGGTATTTGTCCGTCCGCCCTTCCATGGTCACCGCATAGCTACTGCCCGTACGCTTCCACTCGAAATGCACTCGGTTGTAGTTCAATGCCAGCCCCGACACACCGGGGTTATAGCCGACCTGATCCGGTTGCTCGGTGTCGATACGGGCAAGAACAGGCAGGCTGGCCTCAAACACCTTGAACTCACCGCGAACACCAAAAATACCCGCTGCTTTCAAATTTCCGGCCATTGTGGCCAGCATATCTGTCTCAAGTGCCGGATCATTCCCGCCAACCAACACCAGATCGCCCATCACTTCGCCATCCGTGATGCCGCCAGTTGCTATCAACTGCGTCTCAAACCGGTGATCCGCGCCCAGCGTATCCAACGCATAAAGCGCTGTGATCGCCTTGGCGACACTGGCAGGAGGCCTCGCTGTGGTGGCATCGCTACTTTCCAGCGCTTTGCCAGTCTTCACATCCATCACAGCAAATGACACATGATCCGTCAGTTGCGCTTCTTTCAGGATGTCCTCGACACTGGCAACCGCCCGCTTAAAGTGGTCATCGCCCCGCATAACGGGTCTGAGAGAAGCCTCTGGCGGAGCCGCTAACGCAGGTCCCCCGATCAGGCAGGCTGCTGCTGCGGTTCCTAGAAAATACCGGCGTGAAACTGCATGTGTCATCCTTCACGGTTAACCCAAGTGCAGGCAAGGCTACAAGCGCAGATAAATCACTTTTCCTGCACGATCCCGACATGATAGCGCCTGCGCATGCACCGCGCTGTCCTCATCATGTGTTTGGCAATGTCATTGATCCCTGCGGGGGACAGTGCGGGTAAACTTATGACCGGAACCTATTCCGTCGCTCCCTTGTTTGTCGCGTGGTCGCGATTCGTGCTGGGGGCTGTGTTGATCCTGCCTTTTGTACCGCGCAGCGCGTGGCAGCTATTGCGCAACTGGCGCATCTGGCTCCGCGCCGCAATGCTCGCCGCCGGAATCAGCTGCATCCAGACAGCCTTACAAACAACGGACGTCGCAACTGTTTTCGGCACCTTCTTTGTTGGCCCCTTGATCAGCTATGTGTTAGCCGTGCTTTTCCTGCGCGAGCCAGTGACACACCTCCGCACAGCGCTGGTTGTGCTAGGCTTTATTGGCGTTCTGGTGGTGGTGCGTCCCGGCATGGGGGCAACCACAGGGGTTCTCTGGGCCCTGATGGCCGGCACTTTCTACGGTATTTTCCTTACGATGTCCCGCTGGCTGGGTCCCTTGGGCACTCCATTAGAAATGACACTTACCCAGCTGGTTGTTGCCGCTGTCTTGCTGCTGCCTTTCGGCGTAGTCAACTTTCCGGCGATGTCTGCACCGGTTGCGGCCCTTACTGTTGCATCGGCACTGTGCTCCATGCTGGGCAATCTGCTGCTGCTTTATGCATACAAAGTGGCGCCAGCCACCCGCATCGCTCCGATGGTCTACTTTCAATTGGTCGCAGCGGTCGGCCTTGGATGGCTCGTCTTTGGCGCCTTACCTGACCTGTGGACTTGGATTGGTCTGGCTGTAATCCTGTCAGCGGGCCTCACCTCAACCCGTCTGCGTTGACCATTCTCCCGCGGCGCGGATTGCGGAGGAGGACACATCCATCATTGGTACATTCACAAAACACCACGCTGGGGCATCGGCCTGTGCCAGCTTTTGGCTAAACCGCCCGCCGATCCGGTGAGCCGCATATAGCGTCGATGCACGACTCATCCTTGCTGAAATGCGCTGGCCGGGGCGGGCAAGGATGCCCATCGGCACGCTGTCCGCAATCTCCCGCCAGTCCTGCCACAGATGGAACTGCGCCAGATTATCAGCCCCCATCAACCAGACAAAACGCACCTGTGGATAGAGCAGGCGCAGCGCACGCAACGTCTGCGCGGTATAGCGGATGCCCAACCGCGCCTCGATGCCCGTGATCTGTACGCGCGGATGGTCCATCACAGCCCGTGCTTTGGAAATACGCTGTGCCATGGGCGCCGGCCCCCGAGCCTTGAGCGGATTTCCCGGGCTCACCAACCACCACACCTGATCCAGCCCGAACCGCTTCAACGCTTCACGCGTGATATGCGCATGCCCTGCATGCGCCGGATCAAATGATCCGCCCAAAAGGCCCACCACCTGACCGGCAGCTGCATATGGAATGTCATGGCGCAAAACGAAAACGACCCCCAAGGTTCCTCAGGGGCCGAAAGGACGGGAAGGCTCGCCGTTTGTCAATCAGATCAATGCTTGTGCTTGACGATCTCACCGGACTTCAGGCGCGAGAAATAGCTGTTCATCTCACGCTTGACGATTGGCATCAGGAAGTAGAGCGCCGTGATGTTCACAACTGCCATCGCAAAGATCATCGCATCGGAGAAGTCGATCACGGCCCCCAGTTGCGCTGCTGCACCCACAATGATGAAGAAGCAGAAGATAAGCTTGAACGTCAGCTCGGTCTTCTTGCCCTCACCAAACAGGTAGGTCCAGGCCTTCAGGCCATAGTAGGACCAGCTGATCATGGTGGAGAACGCAAACAGGATCACCGCGACTGCCAGAACATAAGGGAACCAGCTGAAACCGGTTGCAAATGCTGCCGACGTCAGTGCCACACCAGAGGAGCCGTCGATGGTCTTGATCGCAGTGCCCGCCTCGTTGAGGACAAAGTTACCTGTCGCAGGGTCTGTCACCAGAACGCCCGAGATTGTGATAACCAGCGCCGTCATGGTGCAGATTACAACTGTGTCGATGAACGGCTCCAGCAATGAAACCACACCTTCTGTCACAGGCTCTTTTGTGCGCACAGCCGAGTGTGCAATCGCCGCCGAACCCACACCGGCTTCGTTCGAGAAAGCCGCCCGCTTGAAGCCCTGAATAAGCGCGCCGACAAAGCCGCCCGCAACACCCAGACCCGTGAACGCACCCGCAAAGATCTGTCCGAAAGCCCAACCAATCTTATCCGCTTCAACGATCAGGATCAGCAACGCGGCTACAACGTAGAGAACCCCCATAAACGGCACGACCTTTTCGGTCACGTTGGCAATAGATTTAATCCCGCCGACAATCACCGCAAACACGATCACGGCAAAGATCACGCCGGTGATCACACCGCTGAAGTCACCTGTAATTTGCGTAATCTGCGCATGGGCCTGATTGGCTTGAAACATGTTCCCGCCGCCCAACGCCCCACCGATGGTGAAGATCGCAAACACAATTGCTAGGAAGCGACCACCCGGCAAGTTCCGCTCCTTAAAGCCTTTGGTCATGTAATACATCGGACCGCCGGAAACCGTGCCATCGGCATATTCGTTCCTGTATTTCACACCCAGCGTACATTCAGTGAACTTTGAAGCCATGCCCAGCAGGCCGGCAACAATCATCCAGAACGTAGCCCCCGGCCCCCCGATGCCGACAGCAACAGCAACACCCGCGATATTACCCCGACCAACAGTGCCTGAAAGTGGCTTACTTCGCCAGCATCATTCGGGTCGGAATAGTCGCCTTTGACCAGACTGATCGCATGGCCAAAGGCCTTGAGCTGAATAAAGCCAAAATAGAACGTAAAGATTGTCGCAGCCACAACCAGCCACATAACAATCCACGGAAAGGCAGTGCCGGGCAGTGGTGCGAAAATCAGGTTTACGAACCAGCCTGTCGAGCTGGCAAAGACGTCGTTGACCTTCTGATCAAACGAAACAGCGTCTTGTGCCGCCGCAAGTGTGGGAAGGCCGAGCGCTGTGACCGCGATCCCGCTTGTGATGAGTTTTTTCATGTCAGTCCCCTTATGGAATCACGGTGATCGGCACGCTGGATGCAGCAACCAGCCGCCCCGTCAAGCCACCAAACAGCCGCTCTTTCATGTTACGTTCTCCCATCCGGCCCACAACGATCTGTGAAGCGCCATGCGTTTTCGCGAGCCCGTCCAGAATATCCGCTACGTCACCGTGCTTTACGATGCCTTCGACCGTACAACCCTCAGCCTCGGCCACCTAAACGGCGGGCCCGACAACTCGCTCATGCGCAAGGTTCAGCTCTTCTTCGCGGCGCGCGTGGCGCTTTTCATTTTCTTCAGCAGTTTGAAAGCTGAAGGGTGACCATTCGATCACATAGACGAGCATAATGCGGCAATCGCCGATCAGTTTCGCGCGGGTTTTGGCGAAATCCAACGCGCGCTTACCCGCGTCAGACCCGTCCAGACCCACGATTATTGTGGTTTTCGACATTTTGTTTTTCCCTCTTCCCGACCGCATTAAACTGCGGCCCTTTTGCTGCCGGCATTCCCAACTTCAATTTGGAGTTGTGGCAGATGGCCACAGCCTAGCAGGTAAGGTCGCGGCATGTCGCCCAAAAATTAGGCAAAACCAAGCCATTTGACCTGAATTGGTCGGATAAATGGAGAAACTGGACTGCGAAACGGAAACGCAAGACCAACCCGGCTCAGGGCCCGGCAGCGCGCGTGCCGGCAGAACAAATGAAAACTCCGGACACCTCGGCAGCCTGCATGCGGGTAAATCTTGGTGTCGCCATCTACCCACTTTTCTTGCAACGTTGATCTTGGCCGCCGTGCCAGATATTGGAAGGCAAAATCTGACACGCACGAGGAGTCGCGCCATGGCCGCCTATCAATACGTCTATCACATGCAAGGTGTTTCCAAGACCTACCCCGGCGGTAAGAAATGCTTTGAGAACATCCATCTCAACTTCCTTCCCGGTGTGAAAATCGGTGTCGTTGGTGTGAACGGCGCAGGTAAGTCCACGCTGATGAAGATCATGGCAGGCATGGACAAGGATTTCACCGGCGAAGCGTGGGTCGCCGAAGGCGCGCGTGTTGGCTACCTGCCGCAGGAGCCAAAGCTGGACCCGACACTGACAGTGCGCGAAAACGTGATGCTGGGCGTGGCTGGCAAAAAAGCGATCCTCGACCGCTATAACGAACTGGCGATGAACTACTCGGACGAGACAGCGGACGAGATGGCCGCCCTGCAAGACCAGATCGACGCCGAGAACCTCTGGGATCTCGACAGCCAGATCGACGTGTCGCTAGAGGCGCTGCGCTGCCCTCCGGATGATGCAAACATCGCGGACCTGTCCGGTGGTGAAGCCCGCCGCGTGGCCCTATGCAAACTGCTGCTCGAAGCGCCCGAAATGCTGCTGCTCGACGAGCCGACCAACCACCTTGACGCTGAAACCATCGCATGGCTGCAACAGCACCTGATGGCCTACAAAGGCACCATCCTGATCGTCACCCACGACCGTTACTTCCTGGATGACATCACCACATGGATTCTTGAACTGGACCGTGGCCGTGGTATCCCGTGCGAAGGCAACTATTCCGACTGGCTGGAGCAGAAGGCCAAGCGCCTGAGCCAAGAAAGCCGCGAAGATAAATCGCGCCAGAAAACACTTGAGCGCGAGCTGGAGTGGATGCGTCAGGGCGCCAAGGCGCGCCAGTCCAAGTCAAAAGCGCGGATCAAATCCTATAACGAGATGGCAGACCAGTCCGAGCGCGAAAAGCTGGCGACTGCCCAGATCGTTATCCCCAACGGCCAGCGTCTCGGCTCCAAGGTTATGGAAGTCGAAGGCCTGTCCAAAGCGATGGGTGACAAGCTCCTTGTAGAGAACCTCAGCTTCTCTCTGCCACCCGGTGGCATTGTCGGCGTGATCGGCCCGAACGGTGCAGGTAAGTCGACGCTGTTCAAAATGCTGACAGGGCAAGAACAACCGGACAAAGGCACCATCGAAGTCGGCGACACAGTACAGCTGTCTTACGTCGACCAGTCGCGTGATGATCTGAACGCGGATGACAACGTCTGGCAGGCCATCACCGGCGGCGCCGAGTTGATCGCGCTTGGCGATGCCGAAGTGAACTCCCGCGCCTATTGCTCGTCTTTCAACTTCAAAGGCGGCGACCAGCAGAAAAAAGTTGGCCTGCTGTCCGGTGGTGAACGTAACCGCGTTCACATGGCACGTTTGTTGAAATCCGGCGGTAACGTTCTGCTCCTCGATGAGCCGACAAACGATCTTGACGTGGAAACTCTGCGCGCGCTCGAAGATGCGCTGGTGGATTTTGCCGGCTGCGCGGTGGTTATCTCCCACGACCGCTTCTTCCTCGACCGTATTTGTACCCACATCCTCGCCTTTGAAGGTGAGGCGCATGTGGAATGGTTCGAAGGCAACTTTGAGGACTACGAAGAAGACAAAAAGCGCCGTCTGGGCGCCGATGCGTTGGAACCAAAGCGGCTGAAGCACAAGAAGTTCATGCGCTAAAGTAGATTAAGGGGGTGGCCTCTGCGCTGCCCCCTCCCCCGCCAAGACATCCAAAACACACGGAATGACAGATTCGGAATCCAGTGCAACCGCCTGAATTTTGACCAGATGGCGAATAGTCACAAAAGTTTCATATCTGCGTCTGTAAAAATTCCGCCTCGGCCTTCGGGCAATATCTCCATTAAATAGCAAGGTATTAGTAGGCGCAAAAACGGCCACAGCAGCCCTGCATCACGCAGGCACATCTCTGCCGCCTCCGCCTATGACACTTGAAATTCAGGCCTGTTTGTGCCATATATAAGGTCGCGAACGTTATCTTTATCCAGACCACTGTCTCCGCTTCTGCGTTCAGTCTCTCGATTACAGACCGACCAAGCCGGGCCATCGCACACCGCGGATGGCATCTATCTACTAGGAGACTACGGAATGGCTACTGGCACCGTAAAATGGTTTAACACTACAAAAGGCTTCGGCTTTATCGCTCCCGATGGCGGCAGCAAAGACGTGTTTGTACACATCTCTGCCGTTGAGCGCGCAGGCCTGACAGGTCTGGCCGACAACCAGAAAGTTAGTTTTGACATCGAAGGAGGCCGTGACGGCCGTGAGTCCGCGACAAACATCGCCCTCGCGTAAGTCGCAGCCTCGGGCATACATGTAGCCCGAAATCATCGATTCACGAAAAATTGACCGGCCATTTCTTTGCGAATGGCCGGTTTTTTCGTTCAGGGCTTGAAATTTTGGGTGACTTTAGGACAGTAGGTTAATCCCATGCTGCAAAAGGATCTCCATATGCGCCGCCGTACATTTATTGCAAGTTCACTTGCTGCAACCGCCCTACCGCAAATTGTTTCCGCTCAGGCCGCCGCTTTTGACCCGACACCACAGATGGTGCGTGTAAAAAAGAACTACAAGGTCGGCGAGCTGCTGATTCTGCCTCGCAGCTACTATCTGTACTTCATCACAGATGTTGGTCAGGCAATGCGCTACGGCGTTGGGGTTGGCAAAGCCGGTCTGGAGTTCACCGGTTCCGCCACGATCGCGGTTAAAAAGGAATGGCCCACATGGCGCCCGACCGACGAAATGATCGAGCGCAGCCCAAGTTCGTACGGACGTTTCATCGGCAACACCGATGCGCAACCAGGTGGTCCGGACAACCCGCTGGGCGCACGTGCGCTGTACTTGTTCCAAGGCGGCAAAGACACGTACTTCCGCATCCACGGAACAACACAGCCTAAGTCTATCGGCCGCTCGGTTTCCAACGGCTGCATCCGCATGCTGAACGCACATGTCGAAGACCTGTACAAACGCGTGCCAATCGGCACCAAAGTTACGGTTCTCTGAGAACACGTCTGCAGTATTTCGGAAGGGTCGGTGATTTCGCCGGCCCTTTTTCTATGCAACGCTCGGTCCAGGATTTGAGACATGCCGTCATTCACCAAACGTACCATGATCATCGCTGTTATCGCATTCGCCGCCGCTGCGGCAGCCTTTGCCACCCTGCGTCCAAGCGGGCATCACGGCCACCACATGCACGGCGCCCATGACGAACACTCCATGCCCGGCCTTCAGGGTGAAAACGCTACTCCCGAGGAGAGCGAAGAGATGCGCGTCCTGTTTCGGAACTTCGACACTCTTTCACGCGAAGTGACCAATCTTCCAGACGGCATCAACACCGTCACGCGCAGCACGGACCCTGCCGTTATGGAAGCCCTAGTCAGCCACGTTATCGGAATGATCAACCGCGTAGATCAGGCAGATGATCCCAAAGTACGGATCCAGAGCCCGACACTCGACATCTTCTTTTTGCGTGGCGACCGCATCACCACAACAATCGATGTCGCGGATGAAGGTGTGGTTGTGACACAAACCTCGGACGATCCGGAAATAGTAGAGGCGCTGCACACCCATGCGGCCGAGGTGTCAGATATGGCGGCACGGGGCATGCAAGCCGTCCATGAGATGATGGCAGCCCGCGCTCAAAACTAAACGCCATCCATTGGGTACAAAAAGGGGCCGGCACCTACGCGCCAGCCCCTCACCGTAGATTAGTTCAGCCTTAGTTCAGCGCTTTGTCCGTGATAACCGACGTCCATGCACTTTCCGGCTGCTTGGAGATCACCGGATCAGAACCGCCTGCCAGCAGCGTATCCACCGTGCGCTGGAAGTCAGCTTCCAGTAGTGCGCCGTTCGAGCCTGCGGTCAGTTTGGCCACTTCCTGCATCATGCGAACCTGCGCCGCTTCGGACTGTGCACCTGTCTCGTCGTTTTCAATGATAATGGCGCCCGCTTCCTCAGGGTTGGCTTCGGCGTATTTCCAGCCTTTCATGGAAGCACGAACAAAACGTACCATCTTATCTTCGAATGCCGGATCCTTAAGGTTTTCTTCCAAAACCCAGATGCCATCTTCCAGCGTTGCAACACCCTGATCCTCATATTTGAAGGTGATCAGCTCCTCAGGGTTCACACCCGCATCCAGCACCTGACCGTACTCATTGTAGGTCATCGTGGAGATACAGTCGGCTTCACGCTGCAACAGCGGGTCCACGTTGAAACCCTGCTTGAGAACCGTCACACCGTCCTCCCCGCCGTCCGTCGAAATGCCTTCTTTCGACATCCAGCTCAGGAAGGGGTATTCGTTCCCGAAGAACCACACGCCAATGGTACGACCTTTGAAATCCTGTACGCTGGTGATGCCGGAATCTTTCCAACAAGTCAGCATCAGGCCAGAGGTCTTGAACGGCTGGGCGATATTGACCACCGGCAGACCTTTTTCGCGCGCGGCCAATGCCGACGGCATCCAGTTCAGCATTGCGTCTGCGCCGCCACCTGCCAATACCTGTGGCGGTGCAATGTCAGGGCCGCCGGGAAGGATTGTTACGTCCAGCCCCTCTTCTTCGTAAAAGCCCTTGTCTTGCGCCACATAATAACCTGCGAATTGTGACTGCGTGACCCACTGCAATTGCAACTTCACCTCGTTGGCTTCATCCGCCAGCACAGGAGCAGCTGCCATTCCCGCGGCACAGGCCGCCATCATCATAAACTTCTTCATCTTTTGACCTCCCAGTCAGTTAAAGTATTGCCCCGTTTCCAGGGTCTTTGGTTATCTCTGTGAAGGGTGCCAGAACGTGACCTTCTTCTCCAGCCATGTCATCGCACCATAAAACGCACTGCCCGCCAAGGCCGCTATAACAATCTCTGCCCAGACCATATCCAGCGCAAGCTGTCCAAAGCTGGTCGAGATACGAAAACCCATTCCAACCGTAGGCGAGCCGAAAAATTCAGCAACAATCGCGCCAATGAGCGCCAGCGTGGTACCGATCTTGAGGCCGTTAAAAATGAACGGCATCGCGCTCGGCAGACGCAGCTTGAACAATGTAGCCCAATAACCTGCCGCATAGGTCCGCATCAGATCACGCTGCATGCTGTTGGTATCTTTCAGCCCTGCCACGGCATTCACAAGTATAGGAAAGAACACCATCAGGGCCACGACGGCGGCCTTGGACTCCCAATCGCTTCCCAGCCACTTCACCAGAATGGGTGCAGTGCCCACGATCGGTAACGCAGCCATAAAGCTGCCAACAGGCAAAATTCCCCGCGTCATAAAATCAGATCTGTCCGCAACAATCGCTACGACAAACGCCGCCACCGTGCCTACGACATAACCGATCAATGCACCTTTCAAGACCGTTTGCTGGAAGTCAGCCCACAGAATAGGCCCCTCCCCGAACAACCGCTCCAAAACCGAGGAGGGCGCAGGCAGTATCACAGGGTTCACTTCGAACCCCCGAACCATCAGTTCCCAGACGATCACAATGGTGAGCCCGAAAATCGCTGGTATCGCTATTTTCACGCTGGTCTGTTCGGAGGATAGCCCGTTAGCAAGCTGCACATTCAGCACCCAGCCTGCCGCCCAGATCATCACGCCAAGGATAACACAAATCATACGGCAGCCATCCCCATGCGTCTGAGGGTGATACGTTCTATTGCGTTAAACAACCCGACCAGTGCCGCCGCTGTCAACGCCGCTGCAAACAACGCAGCCCAGGATACCAAAGGCTGACCATACTGATCTCCGACCAGCATACGCGCCCCGAAACCTGCCCGCGCACCTGTTGGCAGCTCGGCCACAATGGTTCCGACCAAAGATGCCGAAATCCCGACCTTAAGCGATGTAAACAAATAGGGCAGCGACGCAGGCAAGCGCAAAGCCCAAAAACCCTGAGTGTTAGACGCGTGGTAGGTCCGCAACAAATCCAGCTGCATCTGCGACGGGCTGCGCAAGCCTTTTACCATCCCCACGACAACCGGAAAAAATGATAAGTAGGCTGCAATCAGTGATTTCGGGAACAGGCCTTGGATGCCCACCGACCCCAAGACAACAATCACCATAGGCGCCAAGGCCAGAATAGGGATCGTCTGGCTGACAATCGCCCAAGGCATCACGGAGCGATCCATCACACGGCTGTAAACAATCCCGACAGCCAGCAAAACACCCAGTCCCGTCCCGATCAAAAATCCCAGTAAAGTCGGCGCAAGCGTCACCCACCCGTGATACACCAGCGACCGTTTCGAGGTGATGCTCTTGGTAAAAATCGTCTCGTGCATCTCGCCCGCAACCTGCTGTGGACTGGGCAGGCGCGGCCGCACAAAATTGTAGGTCAACGGAACCAGATCGGGATTGTGCCACGTCAATCCAACACCACTGAACGCCTGCCGCGCGGCAGGTTCGTCAGGCACAACAATCACTCCGTCGCGCTGCGCCTGATCCGCCACCAAATGCATATTCATGGGAATCACAGCCAGCAACCAAATCCCGAGAATTGCCAACACAACGGTCAGAACGGGCAAAACAGATTTCACGATACACCCATCTTCATTGTGCCAATTAAACTCAATCCTGCCGCCGCTACTCGCGGCACCCTTGCGGGGGCACACAGTCCAAGAACGATATCAAAATCATCACCCATCCGCGTGACCCGCCCGCAGTCCTTCACGGACCCGATGTGCAATCGCTAAGAACTCGGGGGTCTCTCGTATCTCCAGGGGCCGCTCTTTCGGCAGCGTGCTCTCGATCACATCGGTAATCCGCCCCGGTCGTGGAGACATCACTACAATCTTGGTGCTCAGATACACCGCTTCGGGGATCGAGTGCGTTACAAACGCAATCGTCTTTTCCGTCCGTGCCCACAGCTTCAACAACTGCTCGTTTAATGTATCGCGAATGATCTCGTCCAGCGCGCCAAACGGCTCATCCATCAGTAACAGATCGGCGTCAAAGCTCAGCGCCCGCGCAATGCTCGCCCGCTGCTGCATGCCGCCCGACAACTGCCAAGGGAACTTACGCTCGAACCCCGAAAGCTCGACCAGCTCCAGCACCTTGGCCACGCGCTCCGCGTGCTCAGCCTTAGGCACGCCCATGATCTCCAGCGGCAGCCGGATATTCCCGCCAATTGTGCGCCACTGATAGAGCCCCGCCGCCTGAAACACATAGCCATAAGCCCGCGCCCGCCGCGCCTCCTCCGGAGACACCCCATTCACGGTGATCTCCCCCCCCGTAGGCTGCTCCAAATCCGCCATCACCCGCAGGAATGTCGTCTTGCCACAGCCGGATGGGCCGATGAAGCTAACAAAGTCCCCTTGGTTAATCTCCAGATCAACACCTTTGAGCGCATGCACAGGGCCGTCATTCGTCTGGAAAGTCAGATCGAGATTTTTCGCTTTAATTACCACTCTGGGCCTCTCTCAGTCATAGGGCTGCAGTCGGCCAGTGTCGTCGAGGTATGCTGAAATCGTATCCATAAATTCCTCATTGAAAAGCGCATAAAATCTTGGACTTCTGCACTATCCATACCTTCCCAATGCTGCTTGATCCACCCGCGCGCTCTAGTATCGTTTCCATCGCGAAACAAGGCTCTCAATTCATCCAACTCTGCCCCAGACAGACCTGATACAGTGTTAACGAACCGCCAATCGCTTTCAAAGAACCTATTCCACATTTCGTCTTCTGCGGTTGCTTGGCATGCATGAATTGGCACCAAAATCCAAGTGCGCGCCCAACACAGGAACAACGCGGTTCCCGCAAGAAAGAACACAGACCAGTCGAAGCGACCGTTCAGGGATGCCGCGAAGTATACCATAAGGAAAGCCAAGCCCCCCGTAAGTCCGGTGGTCTTCGTAAATCTCTGCCAGAACAGCTTGCCTTGACTTTCTTCCACTCAAATCCCTGCCGGAATATTCAGCGGATCACGCTTGATCATCTTGGGTGAGTTCAGCTCTTTCCACCGGCTCAACGCCACATTCGCACTCGGGAACGCAGGACGCGGGACAAACCGCCCCCGCCCTGGATTGGGCTGGGAATTCTGCCCCCAGGCCCAGATCACTTCCCCACGGCTGAGCGTAAAGCGGCTCTGCGCCCGCACCTCAAACCCTTCAAACACGTTGTAATCCAAAACAGAATGGTGGTTCGCAGGCGAAATCGTCTTGGTGATCTTTGGATCCCACACCACAATATCCGCGTCCGCCCCTTCCACCAGCGCGCCCTTGCGCGGGTAGATGTTCAATATCTTCGCCACATTGGTCGACGTTGTCGCAACGAATTCGTTCATCGTCAAACGCCCCGTCTCAACCCCTTCTGTCCAGAGTACCGCCAGACGTTCCTCCAACCCGTTAGACCCGTTCGGAATGATCCGGAAATCATCGCGCCCCGCCCGCTTCTGCTCGGTGCTGAATGCCGCATGATCCGTCGCCACCACCTGCAACGACCCCGCCTGCAACCCCGCCCAGAGACTGTCCTGATGGTCTTTAGACCTAAACGGTGGCGACATCACCCGCCGCGCGGCATGGTCCCAATCCTTGTTGAAATACTCGCTCTCATCGAGAGTCAAAAACTGGATCAACGGTTCCCCATAAACCCGCATCCCCTTTTGCCGCGCACGGCGGATCGCCTCATGGGTCTGCTCACACGACACATGCACGATGTACAAAGGCACGCCCGCCGTATCTGCAATCGTGATCGCACGGTTGGCCGCTTCGCCCTCCAACTCGGGCGGGCGGGAATAAGCATGACCCTCCGGTCCCGTAATCCCTTCGTCGAAATACTTCTGCTGCAACTCGGCCACCAGATCACCGTTCTCCGCATGCACCATCGGCAGCGCACCCAACTCTGCACAGCGCTTGAAGGAGGCGAACATCTCGTCGTCCTCAATCATCAACGCGCCCTTATACGCCATGAAGTGCTTGAACGAGTTCACGCCCATATCAACGGCGTCTTTCATCTCGTTAAAGACATTCTCGTTCCAGCCGGTAATGGCCATGTGATAGCCCACGTCCGAGCATATCTGCGGCGCAGATTTCCGGTGCCATTCGTTGATCGCATTCTTGATCGAGCCATCCGCGCCGGGCAGACAGAAATCCACAATCATCGTGGTGCCACCACAGGCCGCAGCCCATGTCCCACTCTCGAACGTCTCCGCCGCAGTGGTTCCCATGAATGGCATTTCCAAATGAGTATGAGGGTCAATCCCGCCAGGGATGACATAGGCCCCTTCAGCATCGATATACTCGTCGCCCTTCAGGTCTTCCCCAATCCGCGAGATCGTCTCCCCCTCAATCAGAATATCCGCTTTCCAAGTCCGGTCCGCCGTGACAACCGTGCCGCCTTTGATTACTTTGGTCATATCTTGCTCCCGTCTATCTTTCTTGGCCTCATATACTCCGGGGTCCGGGGCTGGCCCCGGCCCTCCAAATCAACGGACACTCATCCCACAATCTCCGCCGTCTCAACCACAGCATGCAGCAGCACATCCGCCCCCGCCATGGCCCATTCCTTGGTGATCTCTTCCGCCTCGTTATGCGACAACCCGTCCACGCAGGGGCACATCACCATCGCCGTAGGTGCCACGCGGTTGATCCAGCAGGCATCATGCCCTGCGCCGGAAATCAGGTCCATGTGGCTATAGCCCAGCCGCTCCGCCGCGTTGCGGACAGCTGTGACACAGCCCTCGTCAAAGGCCACCGGATCAAACCCGCCGACCTTCTCGAACTCAATGCCCAGCCCCATGTCATCCGCAATCGCTTGCGCCTGCACCCGCAGCTTTGCCTCCATATCCTCGATCACCGCCAGATCAGGCGAGCGGAAATCAACCGTAAACACCACCTTGCCGGGGATCACATTGCGCGAGTTCGGATAGACGTCGATATGCCCCGCAGCGCCCACTGCATGGGGCGCATGGCTCCACGCGATCTGGTCCACTGCTTCCAACATCCGCGCCATACCCAGCCCCGCATTCTTGCGCATTGGCATCGGGGTCGAGCCTGTGTGGCTGTCCTTGCCCGTCACCGTCACTTGGGTCCAGCTCAGGCCCTGTCCGTGGGTGACCACGCCGATGTCCTTGCCCTCGGCCTCCAAAATCGGCCCCTGTTCTATGTGCAACTCGAAGAACGCATGCATCTTGCGCGCGCCTACCTCTTCTTCACCACGCCAACCAATGCGCTTGAGCTCGTCACCAAAGGATTTCCCCTCAGCGTCCACACGCGCATAGGCCCAATCCTGCGTATGAATGCCCGCAAACACGCCCGAGGACAGCATCGCAGGCGCATAGCGGGTACCTTCCTCATTGGTGAAATTGGTGACGACAACGGGGTGTTTGGTTTTGATCCCCAGATCATTCATCGTGCGCAGCAACTCCAGCCCGGCCAGAACGCCTAACACGCCATCATATTTACCACCCGTAGGCTGCGTATCCAGATGGCTGCCTACATAAACCGGCAGTGCATCCGGGTCAGTTCCCTCGCGCCGCGCGAACATATTGCCCATCTGGTCCAGCCCCATGGTGCAGCCTGCATCCTCACACCAACGCTGGAACAAGGCGCGCCCTTCGCCGTCCGCATCTGTCAAAGTTTGACGGTTATTCCCGCCCGCCACACCCGGCCCGATCAAGGCCATCTCCATCAAGCTATCCCAAAGGCGGTCGGGGTTTATCTTGAGGTTTTGTCCGGGGGCTGGCATCGGCTCGCTCCTAATCTTGCTTTATTTCTGACCGGAATTGACGATCAAATTTTTACCATTTGGTAAAGCAACGATTGCGTTTCCCTTCATTCCTGTCAAGAACTGCTTTAGAAACATCCGCAGAGCCTTTGATATCCTGCCCGATTTAACAGCACTGCGGAGCAACCTTTTGACCGATGTCCCTGAAAAGAAGCCAAGCCGCATCCAGACGCGCAACCGCCGACTGATTCTTGATTCTGCGCTGGACGTATTTTCAAGGGATGGATTTGGCGGCGCTACTCTGGATGCAATCGCCAAAGGGGCGGGTCTCAGCAAGCCAAACCTGCTTTACTACTTCGAGGGTAAAACCGAGATTTATGTCACCTTGCTCAGCCAGCTGCTGGAGACATGGCTGGACCCGCTGATAGAACTCGATCCCGATGGCGATCCCGTGGAGGAGCTTCTCGGTTATGTCCGTCACAAACTGGATATGGCGCTTGAGCTACCTGCCGAAAGCAAGCTCTTTGCGGGTGAAATCCTACAAGGTGCTCCGGTAATCGCGGGCTACCTGAAGGACGATCTAAAGCCACTATTTGACCGCAAATGTGTGGTTATTCAGGACTGGATCGATACGGGCCGGCTAGCCCCTGTAGACCCCGCACATCTGATTTTTTCGATCTGGTCGACAACCCAGCACTACGCAGATTTCGGCACCCAAGTTTCTGCGTTGTTGGATGACAAGAGCCCGGCCAAAGGCGCGCACAATCATCTCGAGCAGATGTTTCGCAGATTGCTGGCCCCCGTTAACCAATAAGTTGGCCTTCAGCCACTTTTAGCGCGTTGTTAACTTCTTGTGGCACATATCTCAGTGCGGGTGGCGGGCTCTTTTCAAGGAAGGAGCATGGGATGTCATATAATATCCCCTTTAATTTGGTGGGTTTTGCTGCACTGGCAAGCCAGTCACACAGTCTGGCCCAACCTACTCCAGAGACGCCGAGCGTACTAAGGATACAACCCACATCCGCAGGATCAAGGAGCAGCAGTGCATCTGGAAACGGGCGCAACGGCGCTCCGTTAAACTGGCCACAAGCACCGCAGAAACAGCTACCAGTCCTTACCACACCAGACACGGCAACGCCAAAATCAATCGTCAACGCACAGACCAAGGACAATGGCAAAACCAATACTGCCGTCACACCGCAGATGTTGTTCAAAAACGCCGCTACCTCCACAAAGGTCGATGCCGGATCACGTCCCAGAATGGTCGACCGCTACGCGCCGCCTGATCCCCTCCCAACGGCACCAATCCTCAAAGACCGGGTGCCGGCAGTGCCCACCCCAAAACCGGTTTAGGCACTGCCTGATTTACTCGGCGGCAGTCGCAGACGGGTTGTTCGGGTGCGTTGTCCAGTTCGCATATACGTCTTCAACGACCTTACCCGTGCGGGGGTCTGTGACGCCCTTTGCCATCGGCACCATGGTGATGCAGTTGTCTACCGGACAGACCTCAACACACAGGTTACAGGCCACACATTCTTCGTCGATGACAGTGAAGGTCCGGTCGTCCGACATGGCGATGGCTTGGTGTGACGTATCCTCGCAAGCTGCAAAGCAACGTCCGCAGCTGATGCAATCATCCTGATTGATCGACGCTTTGGCGACGTAGTTAAGGTTCAGGTACTTCCAATCCGTGGTGTTCGGGATCGCAGCGCCCTTAAAATCGTCGATCGAGGTATGACCCTTTTCATCCATCCACTCGGACAGACCGCTGATCATTTCCTGCACAACTTTGAAGCCATAGGTCATTGCGGCGGTACAGACTTGCACGTTGCCGCAGCCCATGGTGATATATTCCGCCGCATCCCGCCATGTGGTCACGCCGCCAATGCCACTAATCGGCAGGCCCGCTGTCGCCGGAGCACGCGCAATCTCGGATACCATGCTCAGCGCGATCGGCTTGACCGCCGGTCCACAATAGCCGCCATGGCTGCCTTTGCCGTCAATGCTCGGCTCGGGGCTCATCGTATCGAGGTTCACAGAGACGATCGAGTTGATCGTATTGATCAAGCTCACGGCATCCGCGCCTCCCCGCATGGCCGCAGCGGCAGGGATGCGAATATCGGTGATGTTCGGCGTCAATTTTACGATCACGGGCTTGGAGTAATACTGCTTGCACCAGCGCGTGACCATTTCGATGTATTCCGGCACTTGCCCCACGGCAGCGCCCATGCCGCGCTCGGACATCCCGTGCGGGCAACCAAAGTTCAACTCGATCCCGTCCGCACCTGTGGCTTCCACCTTTGGCAGGATGTCTTTCCACGCCTGCTCTTCACAGGGCACCATAATGCTCACAATCATTGCGCGGTCGGGGTAGTCGCGTTTGACGCGAGTGATTTCGTCCAGATTGGTTTTCAAATCGCGGTCTGTGATCAGCTCGATGTTATTGAGGCCCAGCACGCGGCGGTCCGCTCCGTGGATCACGCCGTAGCGCGGGCCGTTTACATTGACCACGGGGGGGCCTTCGGAACCCAGCGTTTTCCAGACCACGCCGCCCCAGCCCGCCTCAAATGCCCGGCGGACGTTGTATTCCTTGTCTGTCGGCGGCGCAGAAGCCAGCCAGAAGGGATTAGGGGACTTGATGCCCAGAAAATCGGTTGTCAGATCAGCCATATCTTATGCTCCTAAACGTCAACCAGCGTGTCGAACCCGCCGTAAATCATGCGTGCACCATCAAACGGCATCGCACCCATATCCGCCAAACGCGGGTCACTCATTGCTTTTTCCATATTGGCATCGCAGGTTGCCTTATCCGGCCATTCTTGCCAGCCAGTCACAACAGTCTCGTTCTCCTTGGCAGCCACCGCGAGGGGGAAAGATGTCTTGGCGCAGTCCGGCACCATCGCCCCCCAAAGCTCGACCACACGCAGCGCGCCATGATCTTTGAAAATCTCAGCCGCAACGCGGCAATGGGCAATATAGGCATCCTTTTGGTCGTTCGGCACTGCCGCAACAAAGCTCATTACATACATCTCAAACGCTCCCACTCAGGGCCGCGTGAATATCCATCGCGGCATCGCGCCCTTCGGCGACTGCCGTCACCGTCAGGTCGTCCCCACCGCTGGCGCAATCACCACCAGCCCAGACGCCTTGCAGGCTGGTGCGCCCGTTTGCATCTACAGCAATTTTGCGGCCTTCCAGCGCCGGCAGATCCTCGCCTTCCAGAGTCTGGCCGATGGCTTTGAAAACCTGATCCGCTGCCAACCGCAGAGTCTGGCCCGTGGGGGACATATCCTCACCGACATAGTCAAATTCGATCTCGCGCACGGCACCGTTTCCATGCACCGTCTTAGGAGTCGCGTGGGTCACGATGCGCACGCCCTTGGAGGCCGCCAGATCCTGCTCGAACGGGCTGGCGTTCATCCGGTCCCGCCCGCGACGATAGACCAGCGTCACGTTCAACGCGCCCAACAGTTTCGCCTGAACCGCAGCATCCACAGCCGTCATCCCGCCGCCAATCACCACAACGTCACGGCCCACCGGCACCTTGGCCACATCGCTGGCCTGTCGCAAATCGGCGATGAAATCCACAGCGTCCAGCACGCCTTTTTTAGTTTCCCCTTCGACGCCCAGCGCGTTCACGCCACTTAGGCCCATACCAAGGAAAACAGCGTCAAATTCTGACCGGACGGCATCCAGCTGCAAATCAGCGCCCAATACGCGGCCCGTCTCAACGGTAATTCCGCCAATTTTCAGCAGCCAGTCAACCTCGCCCTGTGCAAAACCGTCCGGTGTCTTGTAGGTCGCAATTCCGTATTCGTTCAGCCCGCCCGCCTTGGGGCGCGCATCATAGACCACAATCTCGTGCCCCAGCATTGCCAGACGGTGCGCCGCTGACAGGCCTGCGGGCCCGGCCCCGACAACCGCCACGCGTTTGCCTGTGGCAGCCGCGCGCACAAACGGGTGTATCCCCTGTTCCTGCAAATGATCTGTGGCATAGCGTTGCAACTGGCCGATCAGAACCGGTTTGCCCTCCGCCATCTCCCGCACACAGGCCTGCTCGCAGAGCTGTTCGGTCGGACAGACACGGGCGCACATACCGCCCATGATGTTCTGGCTCAGGATTGTCTTTGCCGCCGCATCGGGTGTGTCCGTTGCGATCTGGCGAATGAACATTGGAATATCAATGTCAGTGGGACAAGCCGTGATGCAGGGGGCGTCGTGGCAGAAATAACAACGATCCGCCGCAACCAGCGCTTCATGTCGGTTCAATGGGGGATGCAAGTCCGCAAAATGTGCCTCATAGGTCTGCTGCTCCAGCCGCCCCGCCATGATACCTGCTTCAAATGTCTTGTCCGGCATCCGCTGATCCTCCGCGCTTGTCCATCCCACCTTTCAACGCTTGCACAGGTCTATTTTTTTATCAACTGGTAAAATTTACTGTGGGTGCAAGTTTTTCAAGCGCTGCTTGATATTCAGGCAAAGCCCTTATTCGCCCTGCTCGACCGTCCCGATAAGGGTCAAAACTTGGGGACCAATCGCCTCTACAATACGCGCGACGCCCTTTGCGTTGGGGTGGATACCGTCCGCCTGAAACCATTCGCGCAAGGCGGCAGGATCGGCCTGATTGTCCCCCGCCAGCAAACCCGCAAAAAAGTTATCGAGGTATCCAGTGCCGTAAGCCGCTGCAAGTTCGGGATAAATCGTATCAAACTCGGCCTTGTAGTCAGGCCCGAAATTGCCGGGCGCCTGCATACCGATCAATAGCACCTCCACCTGCGCGGTTTCGGCAGCCTGCAATATTCCGTCAATGTTGCTACGGGCCTGCGCTGGGGCCAGACCGCGCAACAGGTCATTGCCCCCCAATGCTACAATCATCGCATCAACCTCGGGCTCCAGCGTCCAGCCAACGCGGGCCAAACCGCCCGCCGTGGTATCACCCGAAACGCCCGCATTGATCAGGCGCACATCCGCGCCGTGATCGTCCAGCCACCCTTGCAATTGCGGAACAAAACCGTCCGCCTGAGGCAGCCCATAGCCTTGCGTCAGGCTGTCCCCCAAGGCGGCAATGACCACCTCTTCCGCCTGCGCCACACTGGCGCACACCATAAGAATCCCCGCCAAAGCCTTGCGCATCACAACTTTTCCTCCATATCCCCTAAGGACGCCACCGGAAGGGCACCCCCATGAGCAATACCATTTTCTCTCTTGAAGATGCAGCCTTGCGCCTGAATGGCAATGCTGGACCTGTCGAAATCCTGCACGGCATCACAATGGATGTCAGTGCCGGCGAAAGCATCGGCCTGATCGGGCCCTCGGGGTCAGGCAAGTCCTCCTTGTTGATGGTCATGGGCGGGCTGGAGCAGGCAACCGGCGGCAGTGTCCATGCGATGGGCCAAGACCTTACCGCTATGAACGAAGATGCGCTGGCACGGTTCCGGCGTGACCGAATGGGCATTGTTTTTCAGTCCTTCCACCTGATCCCGACGATGACAGCACTAGAGAATGTCGCAACGCCACTGGAACTTGCGGGGCATGAGGATGCATTCACTCGCGCCGCAACGGCACTGGAAGGTGTAGGCCTCGGCGCACGCGCCAACCATTATCCGGCGCAAATGTCTGGTGGAGAGCAACAGCGCGTGGCCCTTGCCCGCGCCACAGCACCCCGCCCCGCAATCCTGCTGGCGGACGAGCCGACAGGAAATCTGGACAGCGCCAATGGCGAGGCAATCATGGACCTGCTGTTTGATCTGCGGGACAAACACGGATCAACGCTGGTGCTGGTCACCCACTCCGACGCGCTGGCCGCCCGCTGTGACCGCGTGATCACCCTGCGCGACGGGCGCATCGCATGAGCCTCCGCCTCGCGACCAAGTTCGCCCGCCGGGAGCTGCGTGGAGGCCTGCGCGGGTTTCGCCTGTTTCTGGCATGTC
>Ga0210307_1109906_pt1 | contig 24889 bp, 23 predicted proteins | sample R1073metaT_FD_159690 | JGI IMG/M metagenome (GOLD analysis project Ga0210307, IMG submission 159690) | Metatranscriptome of estuarine water microbial communities from the Columbia River estuary, Oregon, United States - R1073 (Metagenome... | ecosystem: Environmental > Aquatic > Marine >...
CCGCTTTCGCGCCGCCGAGAATGATCCGGCAATCGTGCGGGCGCGTGAAGTGGAATGCTGGGGTGAGTTGCCGGGGGCTGAGACATTTGCCGCGCTGCAAACGCGTGTTGTGCGCGGGTTGCACCGGATTGCGGCGGAGCACCCTGATCAGTTGGTTGCGGTTGTGGTGCATGGTGGTGTTGTGGGCGCGGCGCTGTCTTACGCCACCGGCGCGCGTAATTTTGGCTTTAATGGTGCCGATAACGGCTCCATCAGCCGCGTGGTGATCCATGGCACACAGATGACCCTGCGCGGGTTCAACGACGTGGCGCACCTTTAGGGTGCGCCACGAATGGCCTGTGTTAGAGACGCACATAGGCTCTAATCAACGTCCAGAACAACTTTGCCCAGCACCTTGCGGTCCATCATCAGGTTCAGCGCATCGGCGGCCTTCTCAAGCGGGAAACGGGCGGAGATGCGCGGCTTGATCTGGCCGTCTTTGTACATGCGGAACAGGTCTGCCATGTTCTCGGCGTGCATGGCCGGTTCGCGCAGAGTATGCGCGCCCCAGAAGACGCCGACAATCTGGCAGCCTTTGAGCAGCGTCAGGTTCAGCGGGATTTTTGGAATACCAGCAGGGAAACCCACCACGAGGAAGCGACCTTTCCACGCAAGCGCGCGCACTGCAGGCTCGGCGTAGGCACCGCCAACGGCGTCATAGACAACATCAACACCGTCACCGCCTGCGGCTTCCTTGATCTGCGCGCTGAACGCTTTTTGCGCGTCGCGGTCATCCATATCACGGGCATAGATGATGGTCTCATTCGCACCGAGATCACGGCAGAACTGCGCCTTTTCCTCGGAGGACACAGCGGCAATTACCCGCGCGCCTGCGGCTTTGCCCAACTCAATCGCGGCAGCACCTACGCCACCCGCCGCGCCAAGGATAAGAAGCGATTCGCCGGCCTTGATTTCAGCACGGTTTTTGAGGGCGTGATGGGATGTTCCGTAGGTCAGTACCAAACATGACGCTTCGTCATATGGCATCGCGTCGGGGATTTTCATGACCCGCGCCGCGTCAATACACAGATGAGTCGCAAAGCCGCCAAAGCCTGCCATCGCCAGCACACGGTCGCCGATTTCGAGACCCTCGACACCCTCTCCGAGGGCCTCGATTTCGCCTGCAACTTCACCACCGGGCGCAAAGGGGCGCGGCGGTTTCATCTGGTACATGTCCTTGATAATCAGCGTATCGGGGAAGTTCAGCCCCGCTGCACGAATGCGGATGCGCACCTGTTTTTTGGAAGGCGCGGGGGCCTCCATCTCGGTCAGCTTTAGTGTTTCCGGCCCGCCGGGCTCATGGCTTAGCATCGCTTTCATTTCGGGGTCTCCTCCATCTCGATTTCGCTTTAATGGGCCAGTGCAACTCAGTCTTGTCAATCGAATTTCGAAATGCAATTCTGCTGTGCGGAATGGTCGCCCGCAAGAGGCACCACGCGTTTAACGGGAGGACACGGGATGGCTGAAGCATCATCGGCGGAAGGTTTCCGCACAGAATTGCGCAACTGGCTGGAGGCAAATTGCCCCGCCGAGATGCGTGATGGCGGCATGACCGAAGACGGCATTTGTTGGGGCGGCAAGGATTGGGTTTTTACCAGCGATGCCCAGAAGGACTGGTTGGAGCGCTGCGCAGCCAAAGGCTATACCGTTCCGACATGGCCTGTAGACTATGGCGGGGCCGGTCTGACCCGCGATCAGGAAAAGATTTTTCACGAGGAGATGGGCCGGATCAACGCCCGCTCGCCCTTGCAGAGTTTTGGCATCTGGATGTTGGGGCCCGCATTGTTGCACTTTGGGAGCCACGATCAGAAGCTGGAGTATTTGCCGCCCATCGCGCGCGGTGAAGTCCGCTGGTGTCAGGGCTACTCCGAGCCGGGTGCGGGATCGGATTTGGCCAACGTCCAGACCTACGGGGAGGACAAAGGCGATCACTGGCTGGTGAACGGGCAGAAGATCTGGACCTCTTATGCCGACAAGGCCGATCAGATTTTTGCACTGGTGCGCACAGACCGCGAGGCCTCCAAGCATCTGGGTATCTCTTTCCTGTTGATTGATATGGAAGACGCAGGCGTGGAGACGCGGCCGATCAAGATGATCAGCGGCATTTCACCCTTCTGCGAGACGTTTTTTACAGATGTCAAAGTGCCCAAGCACCGCATTGTTGGCACCGAAAACCGCGGCTGGGACGTGGCGAAATATCTGCTGACGCATGAGCGCGAGATGATCTCGGGCGGTGGCGCAGGCCTGTCGGGGGGGGGCCGTGCCTTGGGCGCGGTTCTGGCCGATACGATGGAAACGCTGGATGCAACCCTGCGCGCTGATGCTATGCGCTGTGAAATTGACGCGCTGGCCATTGGTCTGACGCTGGAGCGGTACAAAGACCAAGCCGAAGCGGGGCAGGGCGCGGGCGATGCCTCGGCGATGTTGAAATACATGGGCACCGAGCTGAACAAACAGCGCCATGAGCTGATGATGACAGCGGGCGGGTCTGCTGCGCTGGAATGGGACGGGGATGTGGGCAACCGCGCGGGCGACTGGCTGCGCACCAAGGCCAACTCAATCGAAGGCGGCACATCCGAAGTGATGTTGTCGATTGTATCACGGCGCGTATTGGGTCTTCCGGCATGAGCAAACTTGTATTGACCGAAGAAGAGACGATGCTGGCCGATATGGCGCGTGGTTTTCTGGATGGCGCAGCGCCTGTCAGTGCGTTCCGCAAGATGCGGGATGCGGGGGAAACCCATGACGCAAAGCTGTGGAAAGAAATGGCCGATATGGGCTGGGCTGGTGTGCTGGTGCCTGAGGAGGCCGGCGGCTCGGATATGGGTTTTGCCGCAGCCAATGTGATCGCGCAGGAAATGGGCAAAACACTGGTGATGTCGCCGTTCCTGAGCACGGCGGTGATTGCCGCAACTGCCCTGCGGCAGGTGAGTGATGCGCGCGCCCAGGAGGCATTGGCACGGATTGCCAGCGGCGATGTGACCTATGCACTGGCCGTGGATGAGGGGATCAAACACAACCCTGATGCTGTCGCGATGGAGGCACGCGCCGATGGCAACGGCTTCCGGCTGACCGGCAACAAGACGTTTGTGGTAGATGGTGCCATGGCCGACCGTTTGCTGCTGCTGGCGCGCACTGCCGAGGGGTTGACCCTGTTTGATATCCCTGCTGACCGTGCAGGCATCACACGCACGAAATCCAACATGATCGACGCGCGTGACGCGGCCAAGATCGACTTTGCCGATGTCGAAGCCACGGGCGAGGATGTTCTGGGTCAGGTCGACAGCGCGATGGCAATTCTCAAGCCTGCGCTGAACGCGGGGCAGGCCGCCCTTGCCGCCGAGATGGCAGGCCTTGCGGCGGGTGCTTTCGGGATGACCGTGGGCTACCTGAAAGAGCGCAAGCAGTTCGGCACGGAAATCGGGCGTTTCCAGGCGCTGCAACACCGCGCTGCCCATCTGTGGTGCGAGACGGAAGTGACGGCGTCAGCCATTCTCAACGCGGGCCGTATGTTGGACAGTGATCCCGAGAATGCAGAACTGGCAGTATCTCTGGCCAAAGCCAAAGCCACGGCAACGGCGACACTGGCGGTGCAGGAAGGTGTGCAGATGCATGGCGGGATCGGCATGACCGATGCCTATGACATGGGTTTTTATATGAAACGCGCGCGTGTTGGGGCGGAATGGCTGGGTGATTACAGCTATCACGCCGAACGCGTCGCGGCATTGAGAGGATTTTGAACATGGATATTCAAACACTGTTTGGACTGGACGGTAAGGTGGCGTTGGTCACTGGTGGTGCCACGGGCATTGGCCGGATGGCAGCCGAGGCACTGATGCGCGCAGGCGCGACTGTGCTGATCGCCAGCCGCAAGGGTGACGCCTGTGAGGCCGTAGCGAAAGAGCTGAACGCATTGGGGGCCAGCGGCAAGGCCATAGGATTTGCGGGTGATGTGGGCACCGAAGCGGGTGTTGATGCGCTGGTGGCCGCGGTGCATGCGCATACGGACCGCCTCGATATCCTGATGAACAATGCAGGCATTACGTGGGGCGCACCCTTGGGCGATTTCCCGTTCAAGGCTTGGGAAAAGGTGATGAACGTCAACGTGGCGGGCATGTTCGACCTCACGCAAAAGCTGTTGCCGATGCTGCGCGCAAGCGGTTCTGTCGATGATCCGGCGCGGGTGATCAACGTAGGCTCGGTCATGGGCGAGCGGGAGATGGGCGATGGTGCTTACTCCTATTCCATGTCCAAGGCAGCTGTGCACCATATGACAAGGATTCTGGGCAAGGAACTGGCGGGTGAGGCGATCACCGTCAATGCGTTGGCGCCGGGGCCGTTTGTCTCGCGCATGACCGCCTTTGCCACACATGACGAGGACACGCGGAGCAAGGTGGGCAAGGATGTGCCGCTTAAGCGCGTGGGCCGTGACGAGGATATCGGCGGCTGTATGCTGTTCCTCTGCGGGCGCGGCGGTGCCTATGTTACGGGTGCGATTATTCCTGTCTCTGGCGGTATCAACGTTATGTCCGGTCCCAACATCTTTGAACAGGCGTTGCACTGATGGATATTCGTTTCGATAACCGCGTTGCCATCGTCACCGGCGCAGGGGTGGGCCTTGGCCGGTCGCACGCTTTGGGCTTGGCCGCGCGCGGTGCACGCGTTGTGGTCAACGATCTGGGCGTGTCGCGTGACGGCACAGGCACCTCATCCGAGGCCGCGCTGAGCGTCGTGGCCGAGATCAAGGCCATGGGCGGCGAGGCGATGGCGCATGGTGCCGATGTCTCGGACGAAGATGCTGTGAAGGACATGATAGCCCAAGCGATGGATGCATGGGGGCGCATTGATATCTGCGTTAACAACGCGGGCATTCTGATGGACAAGACTTTCGCCAAGATGGACATGGCCGCGTTCCGCAAGGTGGTTGATGTGCATCTGATCGGGTCCGCCAACGTGGCACATGCCTGCTGGCCCATTCTGCGCGCGCAGAAATACGGGCGCGTTGTGCTGACCTCCTCCGCCTCCGGCCTTTATGGTAACTTCGGTCAATCCAACTATGGCGCTGCCAAAGCGGCGATGCTGGGGCTGATGAATGTCCTGCACATGGAAGGCGCGCGCGACAATATCCGCGTCAATACGCTGGCCCCGACTGCGGCCACCCGCATGACCGCTGATCTGCTACCCGCCGAAGCGCAGGCATTGCTGGCCCCTGAAACCATTACCCCCGGTCTGCTGTATCTGGTGAGTGAGGATGCGCCGTCTCAGGTGATCCTTGGCGCTGGTGCAGGCAGCTATGCGGAAACGCGGGTGTACGAAACGCAAGGCATCACGCTGACAGGCGACGCCAACACTCCCGAAGCGGTGGCAGCGCAGTTCGACCAAATCCGCGACCCGAAAGACCAACAACAACTGGGCGACGCATTCGGCCAGACCAAGAAATACGCCCTCAACGCAGCCAAGGCCCAAGGCCTCAAGCTGGACTGGTAAATCAAGGAGAATACCCATGCGTGACGCAGTAATCGTATCCACCGCCCGTACCCCGATTGGCAAAGCCTATCGCGGTGCATTCAACAACACGACACCGCAGGCGCTGGCCGCCCATGCGATTGAAAACGCAGTGAAGCGTGCCGGTGTTGATCCGGCCAGCATTCAGGACTGCATCATGGGCGCAGCCCTCCAGCAGGGTCACTCCGGTGGCAACATTGCCCGTCAGGCGGCGATCCGTGCGGGTCTGCCTGTGACAGTGGCCGGTATGTCGTTGGACCGTCAGTGCGCCTCCGGCATGATGGCGATTGCGACTGCGGCCAAGCAGGTGATCACAGACGGCATGGATGTGGTCATCGGTGGTGGCGTCGAGAGCATCTCGATGGTGCAGACGCCGGAGATGCGCGTGAAGGCAGATGGCTGGTTGAAAGCCAACAAGCCTGACATCTACATGTCGATGCTGGAAACAGCCGAGACCGTTGCCGCGCGTTATAACGTGTCGCGCGAGCGTCAGGATGAATACGCTGCACGCTCTCAGGAAAACACGCATCAGGCACAGGAAGCTGGCAAGTTCGACGAAGAGATAGTGCCGATGACCACAATGATGATGGTGCAGAACAAAGAGACCAAAGAGATCACCGAGCATGAGGTGACTTTGTCCAAGGACGAGGGCAACCGTCCGGGCACGTCTGCTGAAATGCTCTCTGGCCTTCAGCCGGTGTTCAAGGACGGCATGACCATCAAGGAAGGCAAGTTCATCACAGCGGGCAATGCGTCCCAGCTTTCCGATGGCGCCTCTGCCACGGTGATCATGGAAGCCAAGAAGGCCGAGCAAATGGGCCTCGCCCCGCTGGGCCGCTACATGGGTGTGATGGCCGCCGGCTGCGAGCCGGACGAAATGGGTATTGGCCCGATCTATGCCGTGCCGCCACTGCTCAAGGCGCATGGCCTGAAAATCGAAGACATCGGCCTGTGGGAGTTGAACGAGGCCTTTGCCGTGCAGGTGATCCAGTCGCGCGATGTTCTGGGTATTCCGGACGAGCTGCTGAACGTGAACGGTGGTGCCATCTCTATCGGTCACCCCTACGGCATGTCAGGCGCGCGCATGGTTGGTCATGCCCTGATCGAAGGCAAACGCCGCGGTGCGAAATACGTTGTCTGCACCATGTGTGTGGGCGGTGGTATGGGCGCTGCTGGCCTCTTCGAGGTTCTGTAAAAATTGCAATTTGCAAACAAGCGGGGCGGTTTTGGTCGCCCCCTCACCGTCAATATGAAGACAGGACATGCCATGCCCCGCGACGATTCCCACCTGCCAAAAGCTTTGCGCGGCCTGCGCATCCCGCTCATTGCCTCGCCGCTGTTCATCATCTCGGTTCCGAAACTGGTCATTGCGCAATGTAAGGCCGGCATAATCGGCTCGTTTCCGGCGCTGAACGCGCGTGAAGGCGAAGGCGAGCATCCGCTGCTGGACACATGGCTGACCGAAATCCGCGACGAGCTGGACCGCTACAACCAAGCCAACCCTGATACCCCAGCCGCGCCCTATGCGGTAAACCAGATTGTGCACCGTTCCAACACGCGGCTGGAGCGTGATCTGGAGATTTGCGTCAAGCATGAAGTGCCGGTCTGGATCACGTCATTGGGTGCGCGTGTAGAAGTGAACGAGGCCGCGCACAGCTGCGGTGGCATCGTATTACACGACATCATCAATAATAAATTCGCCAAGAAGGCCGTTGAAAAAGGCGCTGATGGTCTTGTGGCTGTGGCTGCCGGTGCCGGTGGCCACGCGGGCCAGCAATCGCCTTTTGCCTTGGTGCGCGAAATTCGCGAATGGTACGATGGCCCGATTGCGCTCTCAGGCTCCATCGCCACGGGTGAGAGCCTGCTGGGCGCGCGCGCCATGGGCGCTGATCTGGGCTACACAGGCTCACCGTTCATCGCCACCGATGAGGCAAATGCCGATCAAGCCTACAAAGATATGATCGTGGACAGCGGCGCAGAAGACATCGTCTATTCTTCGCTGTTTACGGGCGTTTGGGGCAACTACCTCAAAGGGTCGGTTGTGGCGGCCGGAATGGACCCTGACAACCTGCCCCAGGCTGATGCATCTTCAATGAATTTCGGAACCGACCGTGAAAAGCCCAAAGCGTGGAAAACCATCTGGGGTTCCGGCCAAGGCATCGGCGCAATCAAGTCGGTAGGCCCCGCCAGCGCCATTGTTGACCGTATGGCGCGCGAATATTTCGCGGCAGGCAAAAAACTGGCAGCGGAGTTTCTCTGATGCGTCCCGGCTTCTTTATTGTGCCAATAAACTCAATCCCGTCCGCGCTATGTGAACTACAGGTGCGGGGTGTCTGAGCTTCTCGTCATACGCCATGGCCAAGCCTCCTTCGGGGCGCAGAACTATGACGTTTTGTCGGACCTTGGCCGTGCGCAGGCCCGCGCGGCCGGCGATTGGCTGCGCTCCATGGGGTGGGCGCCGGACCGTGTGATTACGGGATCTCTCAACCGCCAGATTGATACAGCTTCCGAGATTGGATTTGCCCCAAGTCCCGAAACCCACGACGGTCTGAATGAATACGACTTTAGCAGTCTACTGGATGCCCGGTTTCCGGATGGCCTGCCTGACCTCGTGAACGCCGACCGCAAGGTTCACTTTCGGACCCTGCGCGAGACAGTCTTTGCGTGGCAGCGCGACGAGATCGCAAACCCCTATGAGACGTGGGAGGCCTTTGCCACCCGCGTAGAGGCCGCGCGCGCCTTTGCCGTGGAAACGGATGCCAAACGTGTGCTGGTCGTCAGCTCGGGTGGGGTGATCGGACAGATGACGGCCGCATCCCTTCATGCGCCTGTGCAACATATGATGAACCTCAATCTCCAGATCAAAAATGCGGCCATGACGCGGTTTATGTTTTCGGGTAGCCTGTTTTCATTAAATGAATTCAACGCAACCCCGCAGTACGCTACGCCAGAAGACGCCAAGTTGATGAGCTATAGTTAGGGACCCTTCCGATGACCGATACACAAACACTCGATGAAGCAGCGGTGCACGCCTATCTGTCGGAACATCTGGCGGGTTTTGAGGGGCCGATGGAGGTGACCAAGTTTCAGGGTGGTCAATCCAACCCTACGTTTATGCTCGAAACGCCCACGCATTCCTATGTGCTGCGCCGTAAACCTCCGGGAGTTTTGTTAAAATCCGCCCATGCGGTTGACCGCGAATTCCGTGTTCAAAAGGCGCTGGAAGGGTCGGATGTACCCGTCTCCAAAATGCACCTGTTGTGCGAAGACGACAGCGTGATCGGCTCGATTTTCTATATCATGGATCATGTGAAGGGCCGCAATTTCAACGAGCCGGCGATGCCGGATGTGTCGGTCGCGGATCGCGGGCGGATTACCTCCGAGATGAACCGCGTTCTGGCCGCACTTCATAGTGTGGACATCAATGCCGTGGGCCTTGGCGACTATGGACCCGAAGGAAACTACTTCGAGCGGCAAGTGGGCCGTTGGTCCAAACAATACCGCGCCTCCGAGACAGCCCCCATTCCGGCAATGGACCAGTTGATGGACGCACTGGTGGGAGAGCGGCCGGAGGATGACGGCCAGCGCACGTTGGTGCACGGCGACTACCGTATCGACAACATGATCTTTGACGCCACCGGCACGCAGTGCCGCGCGGTGCTGGATTGGGAGCTGTCGACAATCGGCCATCCCTTCGCCGATCTGGCGGCGGTGATCATGCAATGGCAACTGCCAGCGGGCAGCGAGGGGCGCGGCATGGGTGGTCTCGACCGTGCTGCATTGGGTCTGCCCAGCGATCAGGAGTTTATCGCGCAATATTGCGAGCGTCGCGGCCTGACGGGCATCGACAACTTTGGCTATTACCTCGGTTTTACCTTCTTCCGGATGGCGGCGATCATTCAAGGCGTGTTGAAACGCGCACTGGATGGCAATGCATCGAATCCAGAGCGTGCGATGAAGGTGGGTGCATTTGTACCCGTATTCGCGCAACATGGGCTTGATGCTTTAAAGCGGGGTTGAGTATGAATGATTTTGATGGTGACCTCGAAGGCAAAGACCGTAATTTTGTCACGGCGCTCGCCCGCGGGCTGGAGCTGTTGCGGTGTTTCCGCAAAGGTGATCTGACGCTAACAAATAGCGATTTCTCCGAGCGCACGGGCCTGCCCAAAGCGACCATTTCCCGGCTGACCCATACCCTGTGTGAGCTGGATTATCTGGTGGCGGACAGCCGTGTGGGCACTTACCGCCTGAGTGCGGGCGTGTTGCGTTTGGGCTTTAGCCGTCTTGCCGCGATGGATATGCGCGACCGCGCTAAGAACGAAATGCGTGCCCTGCGGGTTGAGGGGCCAAATCCCTTTGTGACCGTTGCCTTGGGTGAGCAGCACCGCACGGATGTCATCTATCTGGCCGCCGAATGCTCGACCGAAGAAGTCACGCTTGTGGTGCGCGTGGGCACCCGCCTGCCGCTGTTTCATTCGGCCATTGGCAAGGCAATCCTGGCTGTGACGCCAGAGGAGCGTTGCGAACAGATTTTTGGCTTTGCCCGTACGGAAGGTGTAGAGGTGGAGCGCGAAGCGCGTGCTGCCTACAAGCTGGCGCTTGAAGAATATAGGGCAAACGGCTTCTGCACTGGCTACGGCAACTGGCGGTCGGATGTAAACGGCATCGCGGTTCCGGTCTTCTCGCTCAGCGATGGGCGTGTGTACGGGTTGAATGTGGGCGGCCCGTCGTACCGGGTGAAAATCAAACAGCTTGAAGCGGTTTATGCTGAAAAGCTGATGAAAGTGGCCGAAGCGCTGAGTATTCAGCAGTAATGAACCAAGCGGCCCTGTTGCGAATCCGATGAAACGGTCTTGACGGATAGATGTTCCGCACAGCGGAACAAAATACAGTTTGCCTTGTGAGTTCCGGAAGACGAATTTGGGTTTAAACATTCCCCGCGCGGCAGATTCTTAGGAAATGCTGCCAATATTATTAATTTTATTTCGCGAGAAATCGCACCTAAGTTTAAATGGCAATCTCATTAATTAATCATTAATTACAGAGTATTACAAAAAGTCGACGCAAGGCTGCGCCTGTTTTTTTAGCTTTTTTACGATTTTGCCCCAACGTCATGACAGACAAAATCGTGCGTCCCTCCGCATGTCTTCGCTTGACTTACACGGGGGGTATGTAAGTCTCTCTACATGGCCCAATTGACAAAGATCGCAACAGCGACGGGCTGTCCTAGGGAGGAATAACATGAAGAACATTACCAAGCTTGGTGCGGTCTCCGCGCTGTCACTTATCATCGGCGCAAGCGCTGCGTTTGCCGAGAACATCAAAGTTGCGTTTATCGATCCGCTGTCTGGCCCATTCGCCAGCACCGGCACCAACGGTCTGCACCAGTTCGAATTTGCAGCCGAGTACATGGTTAACGCAAAAGGCGGTCTGCTTGACGGTCAGCAGATGGAAGTCATCGGCTACGACAACAAGATCAGCCCGAAAGAGTCGCTGATTCAGCTGCAGGTCGCAATCGACCAAGGCGTACGTTTCATCGTGCAGGGTAACTCCTCGGGTGTTGCGAACGCGCTTACCGAAGCGGTCGACAAGCATAACAAGCGTAACCCAGACAGCCGCGTTCTATTCCTGAACTATGCGGCGGTTGATCCTGCGCTGACCAACGACAAGTGCAACTTCTGGCACTTCCGCTTTGACGCAAACGCCGACATCAAGATGGACGCGCTGACAGACGTTATGGCCAAGGATGAAAGCCTGAAAAAGGTTTATATCATCGGTCAGGACTATTCCTTTGGTAAAGCTGTGGCAGATGCTGCTGTTTCAATGCTGGGTGCAAAGCGCCCCGATGTTGAGATCGTAGGTAACGAGCTGCACCCGATCGGCAAAGTGAAAGACTTTACACCCTACAGCCGCAAAATCGTGGCATCCGGCGCGGATGCGATCATCACGGGTAACTGGGGCGCAGACATGCTTGGCCTTGGTAAGTCGGTTATCGAAAACGGTTTTGAAGGTCCGATCTATACCTACTACGCAGCAGGTTCCGGCATCACCGCAGCGTTCGGCGAAAGCGGTAAGAACCGTATCCGTCTGATTTCTCAGGGTGACATCAACCCGATTGGCTCTGATGAAGCGCGTCAGCTCTACAAAGCCTTCAAAGAGAAGTACCCGGACGGCAACATCGACCAAAGCCGTATCTTCAACACCATCGGCATGCTTTCGCGCGCCATCGAAGAAGCGGGTACAGCAACGGATGTTGTTGCGATCGCATCCAAGCTGGAAGGCATGGAATATGACAGCATGTGGGGTGGCAAACTGTTTATGCGCCCACAGGATCACCAGATCATTCAGAATATGAACGTTGGTGTTCACACAGACGAAAACGTCGAGTTTGACTACGATAACTCGGGCTTTGGCGTTGTCACGGAAAGCACGGTTGAAATGGCATCCATGGATGCTCCGACAACCTGCGACATGAAGCGCCCATAAGCGGCACTTCGTCGGCCCGTCCGCTGCATGCGGACGGGCCACTTTTTTGTAATTTCAAATCTACCGGAGGGGCCCAATGGACCTCATTCTCGTCAATCTGATCGACGGGCTGGTGACCGGACTGCTGTTGTTTATGCTGTCCGCCGGCCTGACCCTTATTTTCTCGATGATGGGGGTCCTGAATTTCGCCCATGCCAGCTTCTACATGCTGGGTGCGTATTTTGCCTATTCGATAAGCCTTGCATTGGGATTCTGGGTGGGCCTGCTCGTTGCGCCTTTGATTGTCGGCCTTGCCGGTGCAGGGGTCGAACGCTACGGCCTACGACGTGTGCACCAATATGGCCACGTTCCCGAGCTGATCTTTACCTTCGGTCTTGCGCTGTTGATTGAAGAATTGGTTCAGTTTGTCTGGGGCAAAAACCAGATGCCTTACAACGTGCCTGAAATTCTCAACTTCACCGCTTTTGCAATCTCGGGCAACTCTATTCCGGCTTACAAAATATTCATGATCTTTATCTCGGTGGGTATCTTCATTGGTCTGCTATATGTGCTGACCAAAACACGCGTTGGCATGATCATTCAAGCAGCGCTCAGCTATCCGCGCACAGTCGAGGCCTTGGGTCATAACGTGCCGCTGATCTTTATGGGTGTCTTCGGGGTTGGTACGGCGCTCGCCGGTGTTGCCGGTGTTATTGCGGGGCCGGTGTTGGGCACCTTCCCGGGTATGGCCTTTGTGCTGGGCTCGATTGTGTTTGTGACCATCGTTATCGGCGGTCTCGGCTCCCTTTGGGGCGCACTTGTGGCGTCGCTGTTGATCGGCTGGATCACGACCTTTGCCAAATCCTATAATATCGAGATGGAAAATGTCCTGAACGCTATTGGCATCAGTACTCCTGAAAATTTGAGCGACAGTGTGTTCCGGGATTTCTGGAGCCTTACCAGTCCGCAAATTGCTGACATCCTCCCCTATATCCTGATGGTGCTGATCCTTATCTTCCGCCCCGCAGGTCTCTTCGGAAAGCGCAGCTCATGAACGATCAAATCAAAACAGACCCGTCAAAAGCGGCAGAGCGTATGCGCGCCGGCTCTATGATCCTTCCTCTGGCGCCTTGGCTGATTGCCGCCGTTGTGTTGGCTCTCTTGCCGCAGGTTTTCACCAATAACTCTGCGCTGACCATCATGAACCAGATGTCAATCACCATCGTCTTCGCGCTGGCCTACAACATGCTTTTGGGGCAGGGGGGCATGCTGTCCTTTGGTCACGCAGTATATGCGGGTGTGGGCGGCTTTGCGTGCATGCACATCATGAACATGTCCGACTTCTTCGCCAGCATCCCGTTGGTAATTCTGCCAATCTTCGGCGGCTTGTTCGGCATGGGCCTTGCGATGATCGTCGGGTCCTTCTCGACCAGAAGTGCAGGCACTGTGTTTGCGATGATCTCGCTGGGAGTTGGTGAATTGATTGCCGCTTGCTCCGTGATTATCGTTGCATTCTTCGGCGGCGAAGAGGGTATCTCGGGCGACCGTACCTATGCCCAACCGTTCTTTGGCGTCGAATTCCTTCAGCAAGAAGAAGTGTACTACCTGACGGCTGCTTGGGTCCTGATCTCAGCCGCGCTTATGTACCTGTGGAGCCGTACACCTGTAGGTCGGATGGCCAACGCGGTGCGGGACAATCCCGAACGTGCCGAATTCTTGGGTTATTCCTCCCGCTGGGTGCGCTATTACAGCTTTGTCGCTTCCGGCTTTTTCGCAGGTGTTGCGGGTGGTCTGTTTGCCATCAACTACGAGATCCTGACCGAAGAGAACCTGAACACGGCTTCGTCTGGTGTGATCCTTCTGGTGACCTTCCTTGGTGGTGTGGGCTTCTTCTTCGGACCGATCATTGGCGCCGTTGCGTTCACCCTTCTGCAAACCGTGCTGAGCCTTTCAACCGAGCTATGGGCCTTCTACGCAGGTGCCTTGTTTGTGGCGACTGTTATGTTCTTCCCGGGCGGTTTGGCGGGTCTGATCATGATGCATGTGCCGGCATTCAAGCTGCGCAAGGCGAGTGGTCTAATTCTGCCCTATCTCAAAACGCTTTTACCCGGGGCTATTGGCCTATTTGGTTTGGCTGCGCTGGTCGAGATGACATTCCACTTCCGTCATGCACCTCCGGGGGACGAGGAAATGACAATTTTCTGGACGACCTTCGATAGTCACAGCTTGATGCCATGGGTTATTGCAGTGGCCATTACATTGATCGGGCTTGGGATTGCAAAAGCAACGGCACCTTCTCTTAGGGACGCCTGGAATGAAGCCAACACAGCAGGAGGCGCATCATGAGCACACCCGCACTTGAACTCACCGGCCTGAAGAAGAGCTTCGGTAAAGCCGAAATCATCCGCGGCATCGATCTGTCGATCGGCAAGGCAGAGCGGCACGCGATTATCGGACCCAACGGCGCCGGTAAATCGACGCTGTTCAACCTGATCACAGCGCGTTTCGCGCCGACCGCGGGATCGGTCAAACTGCACGGTGAAAACCTTGCCGGACTGGAGCCATTCCAGATCAACCGCAAGGGTCTCAGCCGCTCGTTCCAGATCACCAACATCTTTCCGGCAATGACGGTGTTCGAAAACATCCGTTGCGCGTTGTTGTGGTCGCAGGGCTATAAGTACAGCTTCTGGAATTTGGTGAGCCGCAGTCGCGCGCTGACCGAAGGGGCAGAAGCCATCCTTGACCAGATCAACCTGCTCGAGCGGCGCAATCTGCCTGCGGGTACGCTCAGCTATGCCGAGCAGCGCGCGCTGGAAATCGGGATCACCATCGCCGGTGGTGCAAACGTGATCATGTTGGACGAGCCGACAGCGGGTATGTCCAACACCGAGACGGATTACATTACCGATCTGATCCTGAAGGTTACCGAAGGCAAAACCCTGATTATGGTTGAGCACGACATGAGCGTGGTCTTCGGCCTTGCCGACCGGATCAGTGTGCTGGTCTACGGCGAGATTATTGCAACAGGTGCGCCCGCAGATGTGCGCGCAGACGCAAAAGTACAAGAAGCCTATCTGGGCGCTGCACTGGAGGCAGAACATTGATTGAAGTCACCGACATGCACGCCTACTACGGCAAATCCCACATCCTTCAGGGTGTGAACCTTAATGTGAAAGAGGGCGAGATTGTCGCCCTTTTGGGCCGCAACGGCGTGGGGCGCTCTACGACCTGCAAGGCCATCATGGGCGAGGTCGAGCCGAAAGGTTCGGTCAAGTTCAGAGGGCAGGAGATTGCAGGCAAGAAGGCCTATGAGATCGCCAATATGGGCATCGGTTATGTGCCCGAAAACCGTGACATCTTCCCCGGTCTGACGACACGGCAGAACCTGACGCTGGGCCTCAAACCCGGTCAGAAGGACGGTGCAGGCCGCTGGTCGATGCAGATGATGTTCGAGATGTTCGAGAACCTCGATCGCCGCGCCGATGTCGAAGCCTCCGTTCTATCGGGCGGTGAGCAACAGATGTTGACCATGTGCCGCACGCTGATGGGTGACCCTGATTTTGTCATGATTGACGAGCCGACAGAGGGGCTGTCCCCGCAGATGGTTCAGAAAGTAGCCGAAGTGTTGAAAGCCATCGCCGAGAAAGGCATCTCCACGCTGCTGGTTGAGCAAAAGCTGTCTATTGCGATGGATATTGCGGACCGCGTCTATGTGATGGGTCATGGTCAGGTTGTGTTTGAGGGCACACCGGCGGAGTTGAAAAGCCGCGATGACGTGCGCAAGGAGTGGTTGGAAGTCTAATGCCCTCATTTGATCGGGACCGGCTGGACCGGATCGCTGACTGGATGCAGTCGTATGTGGATACGCGCCGTTTTGCGGGCGCATCTGTTCTGGTGGCGCAAGGAGGGCGCGAAGCGTATTTCCACGCTTGTGGCCACCGTGACGTAGCAGCGGGTTTACCGTTTGAGCGAGACACAGTTGCGCGCATCTATTCGATGACCAAGCCGATCACGTCGGTTGCGATCATGATGCTGGCAGAGCGCGGGTTGTTCCACCTTGATGCGCCTGTGTCGGATTTTATCCCTGCGTTCGAAAACATGCAGTGCTTGATGCAAGGGGCTACTGCAATTGATCAGGTCCAGCCCTGCGCCACGCCCACGCTGCACCAGTTGCTCACCCATACCTCCGGCCTCAGCTACGGGTTCAACCCCGGTGTGCTGGGCGAGGTCATGGCCGAGCAGAAGATTGAATTCCACGGTAACAAGGGTTCTCTGGGAGAGATGTGTAACCGTGTCGCGGCACTGCCTCTTGCCTTTGCCCCCGGAAGGCGGTGGGAGTATTCTGTTGGCATCGACATCCTTGGCCGGGTTGTCGAGGTGGTCTCTGGCAAAACGCTGGAGCAGTTCTTTATTGATGAGATATTCGATCCGCTGGGCATGGACGAGACACGTTTTACCGTACCAGCCCATGCGACAGAACGCTTTGCCGCCTGCTATACTCCTCTGGCCGCTGGCGGCTTTTCTGTCGGGAAGGTAGAAAAATCAGCTGAAAGTCTCCGGATGATCGACGGCTCGGCAAAGTCGCCGTTTCTGGGTACGCAAATCCAGTCTGGCGGTGGCGGATTGGTGGGCACCATCGACGACTACCTCAAGTTCACCGAAATGATGCGCACAGGTGGTGCCGGCCTGATCGGCCCCAAAACTCTCGCGTTTATGATGCGCAACCATCTGGGCACTGATATCGCCTCAATGGGCCCCACCAGCTTTGCCGAGCAACCGATGGAGGGTATGGGCTTTGGCCTTGGCGGCGCTGTCGTTCTGGATCCGGGCCGTTCGCGTGCACCGGGCAGTGTCGGTGATTTTAGCTGGGGTGGCATGGCCTCTACTGCGTTCTGGATCGATCCGGTGAATGATCTGTCTGTGATATTTTTCACCCAGCTGATCCCCAGCAGTTCTTATCCCGCGCGCCCGCAACTCAAAGCCCTGATCCACGGAGCTCTGACTTGAACCGCATCTTGTGGACCCCGACGCCAGAGCGGGCCGAGGCGTCAACCATGGCCGCGTTCGAGCGGTTTGTGGGTGAAACGCGCGGCCTGACGTTCCCTGATTATAACGCGATGTGGGAGTGGAGCGTCAAAGATCTCGATGCGTTTTGGGCGGCGATCTGGGACTTCTTCGGTATCCGTGCCAGTGTTCCCTACACCCGCATCCTAGGCAACCGCGACATGCCGGGGGCGCAGTGGTGTCCCGACGCGATGCTGAATTATGCGGATAACATCCTGCACCACGCAGAGGGCCGCGAGGATCATCCAGCCATCGTGAGCTTCTCTGAAACCAGCGGCAGGCATGAGCTCACTTGGGGTCAGTTGCGCCGTCAGGTGGCGTCTGTGGCCGCACATTTGCGGCGCATGGGGGTTGAGCAAGGCGACCGTGTCGTGGCCGTACTGCCCAATACTGAAGCGGCGCTGATTGCTCTGCTTGCCACCGCCAGTATAGGTGCTGCGTGGTCCCTGTGTGCGCCCGATATGGGGCAGGTCGCAATTGTTGACCGCTTCAAACAGATTGCACCCAAAGTGTTCATTTCCCAAGACGGCTATGTGCATGCGGGCAAGACAGTAGACCGCCGCGCCGTGCTGGCACAGATCACCGCCGAGTTGCCTAGCGTAACCCAGTTTGTGACCCTGCCCGTTGTAGGTGAAATCCCTGACGGGCATGTGTCCTGGGATAGTCTGTTAAACGATGAAGTGCCGTTTGCTGCAACCCAAGTGCCTTTTGATCAGCCCCTCTGGATTGTCTATTCGTCCGGCACCACCGGGAACCCGAAACCCATTGTTCACGGCCATGGCGGGATTATTCTAGAGGCTGCGAAACAGTCTCTACACCACGATATTACCGCAAATGACCGCTTCTGCTGGCTCACTTCTTCGGGCTGGATCATGTGGAATGCGCAATGGATGGCTCTGGGGCAGGGGGCAACGGTCTGCCTCTATGATGGTGCACCGAACCACCCCGATATGCTGGCGCTCTGGCGTTTTGCAGCAGAGGAGAAGCTTACCTATTTCGGGGCAGGGGCCGCCTTTTTTTCCGGTTGTCTCAAGGCCGGCATCACCCCTCCACGTGAGGCTGTTGATCTCAGCCATCTACGCTCGCTTGGGTCCACCGGTTCGCCGCTCAGCGCGGACGCCTATGACTGGATCTACCGCGAGGTGAAGGAAGACGTCTGGCTTGCTCCGATCTCTGGCGGCACCGATCTGGCGGGTGCTTTTGTTCTGGGCCACCCCGGCATGCCCGTTCGCGCTGGCGAGATGCAATGCCGTGCGCTTGGCAATGCTGTCCGCGCGTATGACCCAAACGGGAATGAGTTGGTCGGCGAAGTCGGAGAACTCGTTTGCACCCAGCCGCTGCCCTCCATGCCGCTGTTTTTCTGGGGCGACGATGACGGTTCGCGCCTTTTCGAGAGCTATTACGACACATACCCCGGTATCTGGCGCCATGGCGACTGGATCAGCATTGATGAGGGCGGCGCCAGCGTTATCTATGGCCGCTCGGATGCCACGATCAACCGCAAGGGCCTGCGCCTTGGCTCCGCTGAAATTTATCAGGCGGTTGAAGGTCTTGATGAGGTGCTCGATAGCCTTGTCGTCGACCTTGAGTTTCTCGGTAGAGATAGCTTTATGCCGCTGTTTGTGGTCCCCGCTGTCGGCGTACCCTTCGATGATGCATTGAAAGATAAAATCAATCAGGCCATCCGCACAGGTGTCTCTGCCCGCTTTATCCCGAACGAGATCGTGCTGGTTGCGGAAATCCCCCGCACCCTATCGGGTAAAAAGCTTGAGGTTCCCGTGAAAAAGCTGTTGTTGGGGGGTGATCCCGCAACCGTGGTGAACCGTGATAGCATGGCCAACCCCGCAAGCTTTGATTTCTACATCGCCTATGCGAATGCACGGGCCAGCGCCTGAGGCAACCGATATGAAGACCGTCGCCGACCAACTGATTGAGCTTTTGGACATCGAACAGCTGGAGGTAGATCTGTTTCGCGGCATAGGCTCGGGCGGAGAGACAACCACGCGTATCTTCGGCGGCCACGTCATCGCACAGGCGCTGATGGCGGCATACCGCACAGTGCCCGACCGGTTGTGCCATAGCCTGCACGCCTATTTCATCCGTCCGGGTGATCCTAAAATACCGGTGATCTATCAGGTCGACCGCGCCCGTGACGGTGGTAGTTTTACCACCCGCCGGGTGGTGGCCATCCAGCACGGCAAACAGATTTTCAACCTCTCCGCCTCTTTCCACATTGACGAAGAAGGTTGGGATTTCCAGCATGCAATGCCACAGGTAGGCTCTCCCGAAGATTGGCCCAACAGGGATGAACTCCGCGAGGCGCATGTCGCAAAAATCCCCGAAAAATACCGAGATGATTTCACACGCCAGCGACCGATCGAGCTGCGCGAGGTGGCCCCCCGTGACTTTTTCACACCGGAAAAAGCATCCGACCGCAACCACCTGTGGTTTCGGATGGAAGCGGCCAAAGGCCAAGGCCCGCAAATGCAGCACTGCTTGCTGGCCTACGCCTCCGATATGAATCTTCTCGGCTCGTCACTGCGCCCGCATGGCCTGACATGGTTCCAAGGCAACGTGATGAGCGCCAGCTTGGACCACGCCATGTGGTTTCACGGTCCTATCCAGTTCAGCGACTGGCATCTTTATGATCTCGATGCCCCTTGGACAGGAAAAGCCCGCGGCTTTAACCGCGGGTCAATCTACAGTGCTGACGGTACCTTGGTCGCAAGTGTCGCCCAAGAAGGATTGGTCCGCCCGTTAAAGAAGAGCTAAGGCCCGCTTCTTTATTTTGCCGCTAAACTCAATTCTGCCCGCGCTTTACGCGCAGGCAGAATTGAGTTTAGCCAAACACGTAGAAACACAGCTTGTTGCCGTCGGGATCATGGGCGTAGGCACCATAAAAACGGTCGGGTATGCGCTGCCCGGGTGCCCCGTCGCACGTTGCCCCCAACTCGATAGCTCGGTGATACATCGCATCAACGTCGGCTTTGTCCTTAGCGGGAAAGGCCAGCATGACGCCGTTCCCCGGTGTGGGAGCGCCTTTGTCATAGGGTTCACAAACCGCCAGCATCGGGGCGCCGCGCTCGGTGCCGATAAAGGCGATGCGGCCCGTATCGATCATTACTTTCGCGCCTTTGTCTGCAAACAGGTCGGTGTAGAATTTTTTGGCGTGCTCCATATTGCTCACGCCGATGGTGGTATAGCCGATCATTTGTTTTTCCTATGTGTCAAAGCTGCCGAAGCGGCGGTTCAGCTTACGCATGCCCCCGATCCAGCGGTCATAATTGTCGGTTTTGTTGCGCATATATTGCACCACTTCGGGGTGGGGCAGAACAAGGAACGTCTCGTTGCGGATCGTCTCGACACAGGCCTCGGCCACAGGGCCGGGCTCCATCATACCGTTGATGGCGGCGACATGGTCTTCATGCCCGCGTGTCATTTCCGTGCGCACGGCTTGCGGGCACAGGACGGATACTTTGATCCCCTGATCGCCATAGGTCAGCGCCAGCCATTCGGCTAGGCCAACTGCTGCATGTTTGGTGACACCGTATGGGGCCGAACCGATCTGGTTCAGCAGGCCCGCCGCGGACGCGGTATTCAGCAGATAACCACCGCCGCGCGCCGCCATCAGCGGCACCAGATGCCGCGCGGCCCAGACATGGGACATCACGTTGATCTCCCAGATCTTCTGCCACGCATCGTCCTCCACTTCGACGCCGCCGGCGACAGAGATGCCCGCGTTGGAGCAGAACAGGTCAATCGGCCCCGCATCCGCTTCCACCGCGTCGATCATGCCTGTGATCTGGTCTTTCACAGACACATCCACTTGATAGGCGGTGCCGCCCATCATCTTTGCGGTTATTTCCGCACCTGCGATGTCACGGTCTACACAGGCTATATGCTTGGCGCCTTCCTCGGCAAAACGCAGGCACATGGCCCGCCCGATACCGGAGGCCGCACCCGTCACGACGATGATTTTATCTTTCAACTCCATGATTCACGTCCACATATTGGAGCCGCCACAGACGGTCAGCGCCTGTCCGGTCATGTATTTGGAGGCATCGGAGGCAAGGAATACCGCAAGCCCTGCAAAATCCTCGGGCTCGCCCAGACGGCGTAGCGGGATTTCGTTCTCAATCCGTTTGGCGACTTCCGGATTGTCCCACAGCTCGCGCGCGAATTCGGTTTTCACCAGACCGGGGCAAATTGCGTTAAAGCGGATGCCCTTTGGCCCGAACTCTGCCGCGAGGTTACGCACCAGACCGATCAGCGCCAACTTGGACATGCCATAGGTCCCAAGCATCACGGAAGGCTTGAACGCCCCGATGGAAGAGGTGAACGCCATCGACCCACCACCAGATGCCACCATGTCCGGTGCCACCATCTGTGCCAGCCACAGGTTGGAGCGCACGTTGGCATCCATCGTCTTGGTATAGGCATCATCGGGGATTTCAGAGGTTTTCCCGTAATAGGGATTCACACCCGCATTCCCGATCACGCAATCAATCGGGCCTGCCAATTCGTGCGTTTTATCGACCAACGCTTGCAGCTGCTCTTTATAGCCCACGTTGCACGCCACCGCATGGGCGCGGCCTTTGCCGAGGGCGTTGATCCCCTCGGCGGCTGCGTCCAGCTGGTCTTGTTTGCGCGCAGAGATGACGACGGTCGCGCCATGCTCTGCCAGTGCGGTTGCCATTGCCAGACCCATGCCTTTGGAGGCACCGGTCAGCAACGCAACCTTTCCTGTGAGGTCAAACAAGCTCATACGCCGCTCCGTGTGCGACCTGTTGCAATCTCGTTGCGGGCCGCATGTGTGCGCGAGTTGGAGGATTTGTAGTCGTTCACCTCGTTGCGCGCGATCACATGGTGATGCACTTCATCAGGACCATCCGCATAACGCAGCGTGCGCTGTGCGGTGTACATGCCGGACAGCGGCGACCATTGGGAAATACCGGTGGCACCATGCACCTGCATCGCCTGATCGATGATATCGCAAACCTGCTCCGGCACTTTAGCCTTGATCATGCTGACCCAGATGCGGGCTTCTTTGTTGCCCAGAACGTCCATCGCTTTGGCGGCTTTCAGTACCAGCAGGCGCATGGATTCAATCTCGATCTTGGCGCGTGAAATCGTCTCCATGTTTTTGCCCAGATCAATGATCTTCTTGCCAAAGGCTTCACGCGACAAACCGCGCTCGATCATCAGGTCCAGCGCCTTTTCCGCCGCACCGATAGAGCGCATGCAGTGGTGGATGCGGCCAGGTCCAAGGCGAACTTGGCTGATTTCAAAACCGCGGCCTTCGCCCCACAGGATATTCGCCTCTGGTACGCGCACGTTTTTAAAGCGGATGTGCATGTGGCCGTGTGGCGCGTCGTCATGGCCGAAGACATGCATCGGGCCCACAATCTCGACGCCGGGTGTGTCGATCGGCACAAGGATCTGCGACTGCTGGCGGAAGGGCTCTGCATCGGGTGATGTCTTGACCATCGTGATCATGATTTTGCAGCGTGGATCACCGGCACCGGAGATATAGTATTTCTCACCGTTGATTACCCACTCGCCATTTTCAAGCACAGCCGAGGTTGAGATATTCTTGGCATCGGACGACGCCATATCCGGTTCTGTCATCGCAAAAGCGGACCGGATTTTGCCGGCCAGCAGCGGCTTCAGCCACTGTTCTTTCTGCTCGGGAGTGCCGATGCGCTCCAACACTTCCATGTTGCCCGTATCCGGCGCGTTACAGTTCAGCGTCTCTGGCGCCAGCGGGCTTTTGCCCAGCTCTGCGGCGATATAGGCGTAGTCGAGGTTGCTCAGGCCTTCGCCAGTTTCCGCGTTGGGCAGAAAGAAGTTCCACAGACCTGCGTCGCGTGCTTTTTGCTTGGCTTCCTCCAGCAGCTCCAGCTGACCGGGCGCATAGGACCAGCGATCTGCGCGGCCTTCGCCCAGGGCAAAGAACTTGTCGGTCATCGGATCAACGTTTTCGCGGATGTGCTTGATCACGGCGGCCAGCAGCGGCTTGGCCTTGTCAGACATTGCAAGGTTGTTCATTTCCATCGGTGTATCAGACATTTATCGTCTCCTTAGATTACGGACCCCGTAGGGATTATTTGTTCACCCACTCGGGTTTGCGTTTTTCGACAAAGGCGTTCACGCCCTCTTTGAAGTCTTCGGTTTTGGCGAGATCGGCGATCACTTCGCGCGAATAGGCGATGCTCTCCTGCATGCCGTCGCGGGCATACATATCGTTCAGGACGCGCTTGGTCGCTTTCACCGCCGACGGGGAAACCGTGCACAGCTCTTCCGCTTTGGCCATCGCCCGCGCCATCAGTTGATCATGCGGCACCACTTCGTTGATGCAGCCCATCGCCAGCGCCTCATCCGCCATGATTGTGCGGCCTGTCAGCATCATTTCCTGCGCGGCCAGACGCCCGATATAGCGCGACAGACGCTGCACGCCGGAGGCGGCGGCGAAGAAGCCAACCTTGACTTCGGGCAGGGCAAACTTGGCGTTCTCGGAGGCGATCAGGATGTCGCAGGCCAGCGCAGTCTCAAACCCGCCACCCATGGCAAAGCCGTTAACGGCGGCGATGATCGGCTTTTCAAGGTTAAAGCGCGAGGACAGGCCGGCAAAGCCCATCGGCGTCATTGTGGCGCGCGCGCCACCTGCGGCAGTGGCTTTCAGGTCGTTTCCGGCACTGAACGCCTTGTCGCCCGCACCCGTCAGAACAGCAACCCAGAGGTCCTGATCAGCGGCGAATTCGTCCCAACAGGCGGACATCTCGTTGTGCATTTCGACATGCACCGCGTTGTAGACATCGGGCCGGTTCATGGTCACCACAAGGATGTGGCCCTTTTTCTCGGTTGTGATGAATTCGTAGCTCATACTTTCAGCCCTCCGGTATCAATGTCAGTGAATTTTCCGCCCGACGCGGCCAGCTTGCGCAGAGTCTCGGACGGCGCAAAGTCTGGATCATCGGCGCCCAGTTGCTCCATCCGGTCCAACACGGCCTGCGCGCCGACCATATCGCCGTAGAACATCGGCCCGCCCTTGTCGGCAGGCCAGCCATAGCCATTCAGCCAGACCACATCGATGTCCGACGGGCGCTGTGCTTTGTTCTCCTCAAGGATTTTTACGGCCTCGTTGATCATTGGATAGATGCAAATCTCGATGATCTCGTCAGGGCTCATGCTCGACGGCTCGGCTCCTGTCACATTCTTGATGATCCCTGCGGTAACATCGGAGGGTACAGGGCGGCGGTTTTCGTCATAGTCATAAAAGCCCGCTTGCGTCTTTTGCCCGCGGCGATCCATTTCGCACAGCATGTCACGGATGGGGTTGTCGGTGGTGGCGCCTTTGGACCAGCCGATATCCAGACCGGCAAGGTCGCTCATCTGAAACGGGCCCATTTTGAAGCCAAAAGCGTTCAGCGCGGCGTCCACGTCCCAAGGCATCAGGCCTTTGGCCAGAAGCTTGTTCGCCTGAATCTGGCGCGCAAACAGGATGCGGTTGCCAACAAAACCGGGGCAGACCCCAACCAGTGCGGCGATCTTGTTGATCCTGGCCGCCAGCGCCATCGAGGTTGCAACCACATCATCGGCGGTGTGTTTGGCACGCACAATTTCCAGCAGTTTCATAACGTTAGCAGGCGAGAAGAAGTGCAGCCCGATCACGTCTTGCGGCCGCTGCGTCATGCCTGCAATCTCGTCGATGTTCAGCGCAGAGGTGTTGGTGGCAAGGATAGCGCCCTTTTTCATTACGCGGTCCAGCTCGGTGAAGATGGTACGCTTGAGGTCCATATTCTCGAACACAGCTTCG
>Ga0210307_1002145_pt1 | contig 24152 bp, 22 predicted proteins | sample R1073metaT_FD_159690 | JGI IMG/M metagenome (GOLD analysis project Ga0210307, IMG submission 159690) | Metatranscriptome of estuarine water microbial communities from the Columbia River estuary, Oregon, United States - R1073 (Metagenome... | ecosystem: Environmental > Aquatic > Marine >...
AAATGCCCCTTGGAAAGCTACCCGCAATTGGCATTCCCGACGGCACAATCATTCCCGACAGCGACAACATCCGCGATTATCTCGAAAAGCAGGGTCACGATTTTGACGTTGGTGTCAGCGCGCGGGACAAGGCCGCATCACGCGCCTTTATCCGAATGGCCGAAGAGCACATCTACTTTCATCAGGTACAGGACCGCTGGGGCGACGATGCAAACTGGGCTGTGATCAAGCAGGAGTATTTCGGGTTCCTCCCTTTCCTGATCCGTGGAATGGTCACGCGCGGCTTGCGCAAATCCCTGATGGGCATGCTGCATAAAATGGGTATTGGTCGCATGACAGTTGAGCAGCGTTTGGCCCGTATAGAGCCTGATTTGCAGGCCATCGCGACCCAGATCGGTGACCGTTCCTTTCTGTTTGGCGACACGCCCACGGCAGCAGATGCCAGCGTGGGCGCTATCCTTGGCGGCATCATCGCCGCCCCCGTTCCCACACCACTGTCGCGCCGTGTATCCCGGGATCCGGTTCTCAGCGCTTATGTCGCGCGTTGTGCCGCTGCGATGGACTAGCTCCGTGTACGCTTCACTTTGCGCTTTATCGCCGCCTTTTTGCCCTTGGCCTTCGCCCCTTTGCGGCGGGGGCTTTGGCCTGCGGGGCTTCTGCGGCCTTGCGGCATCTTCTGGTCTTCGATTTCCAGCAGTTCCAGCGCAATGCCACCTGTCACGGGAGTAACCTCGGCCAGTCGAACGGTCACCCGCTGGCCCAATCCTATGGTCATGCCTGTATCAGCGCCCATCAGGGTGCCAGCATCCGCATCGTGATGGAAGTACTCCCTACCGATGTTGCGCATCGGGATGAGGCCATCTGCGCCCGTTTCATCCAGCTTCACAAAGGCGCCAAAACGCGCGATGCCGCTGATCCGGCCTGTCATCTCGTTGCCCACGTGCTCGGACAGGTAGGCGGCAAGATAGCGGTCTGTTGTGTCCCGCTCTGCCATCATCGAGCGCCGCTCGGTATCCGAGATATGCGTGCCCGTGGCCTCCATATCCTCAATGTCATGTGGCGACAGGCCGTCTTTGCCCCAACCGTGGGCCGTGATCAGTGCGCGGTGCACGATCAAGTCCGCATAGCGGCGGATAGGAGAGGTGAAATGCGCATAAGATCGCAGTGCAAGGCCAAAGTGCCCGATCTGGTCCGGCCCGTAGTAGGCCTGCGTCATGGAGCGCAAAGTGGAGATGTTGATCAACTCCGCATCGTCGCTGCCTGCCGCCTGTTCCAGCAACCGGTTCAAGTGCGCCGTTTGCAACACTTGCCCCTTGGCCAGCGTATAGCCCGCAGCCGCAGCAACTTCGCGCAGCGCGTCCAGTTTTGCTGGGGTGGGTTCCTCATGGGTGCGGAACAGTAGCGGCGTTTTCTTTTTGATCAGCGTTTCAGCAGCGGCAACGTTTGCCAGTACCATAAACTCCTCGATGAGACGGTGGGCATCGAGCCGCTCGCGGAAGTTGACAGAACGCACTTTGCCATCGTCATCCAGCTCGATCCGCCGCTCCGGCAGGTCCAGATCCAGCGGCTGACGAACTTTCCGCGCGGCGACCAAAGCACCATAAGCCGCGTAGAGTGGCTTGATAACAGTCTCTAACAAGGGCTCTGTGCGGTCATTTGGTCTACCGTCCATCGCATCCTGCACCTCTTCGTAGTGCAGGCTGGCAGGTGAGCGCATGAGACAACGGTGGAAATCGTGGCCCAGTTTGTTGCCCTCGGCATCCAGCACCATCCGCACGGCAATACATGCCCGATCGACGCCTTCGTGAAGCGAGCATAGATCACCGGACAGCACATCTGGCAGCATCGGCACAACGCGGTCAGGGAAATAGGTAGAGTTGCCACGCTTGCGCGCCTCGCGGTCCAGCGCGGAGTTCGGGGTAACATAGGCCGCAACATCCGCGATGGCGACCCAGAGGACATGACCCCCTTTGTTGGCGGGATCGGTGTCGGCCTCGGCATAGCAAGCATCGTCGTGATCGCGGGCATCGGACGGATCAATAGTGACCAGCGGCAGGTCACGCAGGTCTTCACGGCCCTTCAGGCCTTTTGGCTCCGCAGCATCAGCTTCGGCCACCACGTCATCAGGGAAGTCATCGGGAATCGCGTGTTGGTGTATAGCAATCAGCGATACGGCCTTGGGGGCAGAGGGGTCACCCAAGCGGTCCACAATCCGCGCACGCGGCAGGCCCATACGGCCCTTTGGTCCTGCCAGTTCCGCCTCGACCAGCTCACCGTCCTGCGCACCACCGGTATAGTCCGCTGGCACGGCCCATTCTTTGTCCGCACCCTTATCAATCGGCTGTATGTGCCCGCCTTCCGCATGTTTGCGGAAAATGCCGACTATCTTTTTCGGGTTGGTCCCGATGCGACGGATCAATCGACCTTCATAGTGATGGCTCTCGCCCTTTACCAAGGTCAGGCGCGCCAGAATACGGTCGCCCGCGCCCAGCGCCGGATCACCGGCACGCGGGATGATCAGGACAACAGGCTCCACGCCCTCACCGCCCCACTCCATCGGTTTGGCATATAGGTCGCCGTCCTTGTCCGGTCCGGTGACCAGAAGCACACTCACGGGCGGCAGACGCTCCGGATCGCTATAGCTTTTCTTGCGCTTCTCCAGGTGGCCCTCGGCCTCCAGCTCTTTCAGGAGCCGTTTCAGATCAATGCGCGCAGCCCCTTTGATACCGAAGGCCTTGGCGATCTCGCGCTTGGCCGTCAGGGTGGGGTTTTCTTCGATCCATGTCAGGATCTCTTTTTTTGTTGGTATATTGTTCATGCTGTGGAGGTAGCACGCGCATGGCGGCGCGTCACATTATTTTAAATCGGCGGCGGTATCGACATCGCGCAATGTGGCAACACAGGCGATAGTATGTCCTGACAAGGTTGCCACCGTATCCGATAGGGCATGTTCCGTGGACCAGCGCACCCCAGCGAAGAGGGTCGGCGGGACGGCACGGACCCGCCGCAGACCGATGAGCCAATAGCCCCCGTCGTCCGCAGGGCCGAACACCGCGTCATGGGTGCCCAGCACCTTAAACGCTTCGTCAATTCGTGCAGAGGTGATATCTGGGATGTCACCCCCGATCACACAAACAGGACCATGTGACGGATGACACAACGCACGCGCCATACGGTCCCCCAGATCACCACGTCCCTGTGGAATACGCGGTAGATGCGCAGGCCAAACGCGAGATGTCATACCCGCGCGGTCGGGCGCAACGGCCAGCAATAAGTTCCAACGGGGATCATCCAGACGCCGTAGGAGAGGGCGCACCTGATGGCGGAACCACCATGCCGCCGCAACCATCCCGATGTCGCGGCCCAGCCGCGTCTTGACCCGCCCTGCGCGCGGTTCTTTCAGCATCACAACCAGCGTTGGCTTCACAGAACGCATTCCATCATTTGATGTGGTTCGCCCTCGTCGTCATAGGCTTCGCCATAGGCAGTGAACCCCAGCTTGTCATAAAAACCGACCACGTGCGCCTGTGCACCCAGCACAGCGCGCAGGGCGCCCTTTTCCCGTGCCAGTGCAACCGCTGCCACAATTAGATCAGCGCCAAGGCCCGATCCCCGCTTTTCGGCCAGAACACAAACGCGGCCGATTTTGGCAGTCTCACCGCTCAGGTAGACGCGGGCCGTCGCTATTGGCCTGCCATCTTCCTGCGCCAGCAAATGATGACTGACAGGGTCGAGGTCATCTACTTCGCCCTCTGCGGTGTACCCTTGCTCCAGCACAAACACGGTGTGGCGCAGGGCGTAGCAAGCGGTGCGGTCCTCTGTTGGCGCAATCTCGATCACGCAAAATAGTCCTGCAGGATACGGGTGTAGATGGTCTTGAGCTGGCGAATATGCTCAACGCTGACATGCTCGTCCACTTGGTGCATGGATTGCCCCACAAGACCGAACTCAACCACCGGGCAATGGGATTTCATAAACCGTGCATCGGATGTACCGCCTGTCGTCGACAGCTCTGGACTAATTCCGGTCACGGCCTCCACAGCCTTGGCTACCATCGCAGACAGATCACCCGGAGGCGTGATAAAGCTCTCGCCCGAGATTTTCACCTCCGTCTCGATCTGGACCCCGTAGGCCTCGCGGATACCCGCCACTTCGTTTTCGATCCACTCGCTCAGGCTGGCGCCTGAATGCATATCGTTGAAACGGATGTTAACGGTGGCCGCGCATTCCGCCGGAATAACGTTTGTCGCGGGATTACCTGTGTCCACTGTGACGATTGCCAATGTGGAGGGATCAAAATGGTCCGTACCCCTGTCCAACTCGTGACTGGCCAAACGATCCATCAGGCGCATCAACGGCGGCAGCGGATTGTTGGCGCGGTGCGGATAGGCGGAATGCCCCTGCTTGCCGATCACGCGGAACTTGACCGTCATCGAACCACGGCGCCCGATCTTGATCATCTCGCCCATGGTGTTCGGGCAAGTAGGCTCTCCCACCAGACAGACATCCATCCGCTCGCCGTGCTGCTCCATATACTCCAGCAGGGCTGTGGTACCGTCCACAGCATCGCCTTCCTCGTCACCTGTGATGGTAATCACAACAGAGCCATCGGGCGGCGTATCACGCACAAAATCGATTGCAGCAGCGGCAAAAGCAGCAACGCCTGATTTCATGTCTGTAGTGCCGCGTCCGTACATGATCCCGTCTTTGATCTCAGCGCCGAAGGGCGGCATCGTCCATGCCGCTTCATCTCCGATAGGCACCACGTCGGTATGACCGTTAAAGCCAAAGCTGCGGGTGTTGCCTTTGCTCCCCCAGCGCGCAAACAGATTGCGGATACCGCCACGGTCTGCCGATGCGCAAGCGAACCCCGCTTGGGTCAGCAGATCATACAGAATATCCAACGCACCAGCATCGGCAGGCGTCACAGACGGGCAACGCACCAGCGCTGCGGTCAACTCGACGGGATCAACTGGGCTGGTGTTCGGCATGACAAAAACTCCTTTGGCGGTCTGCCTACATTATCCCTGCTGTGGTGAAAAAGTGCCAGCCCCCTCCCGACACATGAAATCCTGCTTCATTTATGTCAAAACTGTGGTAGCTTGATGTCATAATAAATAACCTGAGGCAGGGTACGCGCAGTTCGATCACCTGAAAAATCAGGGATCGTTACATCCGTTAAACGGATTTGATTGGAACGAGGGGCATACCTCTGTCCTGCTGCTGCATTTTTTGCCTCGCATAATGGTTTGAGGCAGTGACATGGTAGCAGCGTCGGAACTCCCGATTGCAACAGTGCGTGAGGGCACAACCGCCACGCAAATGGCGCAGGAAATATTCGGCAACGGTGTCACCGTTACGGGTGCGACCTATTACGGCGACAATGACAGCGCAGGTATTTACACCAACGGTGATTCTGTCGCGCCCGGTGTAACGCCGGGTGATACTGGCGTGATCCTGTCGACCGGTGAGGTGGAGGACTTTACAAACTCCAGCGGGCAGTCAAATCAGCGAACCAACACAAGCACCAACACCTCCGGCAGCAACAACGTTAGCCAATATAATAACGCTGCAGGCGGAACCACCTATGACGCCGCGACGCTAGACGTGGACTTTATCCCGGACTCTAACCTGTTGACGATGCAGTTTGTCTTTTCATCCGAAGAATACCCGGAATTTGCGAACTCGATCTATCAGGATTTCTTTGGCGTCTGGATCAACGGCCAGCTGGTGGAACATGACGTCGGCGACGGTTCGACTGCCCCGTTCAATATCTCGACCACCAACAACATCAACATGTACAACGACAACACGACCGATGCATTCAACACCGAGATGGACGGTTTTACCATCACGTTGACGTTGACCATGGTTGTGAACCCGAATGTTGTAAACTCTATGCGGATCGCTATCGCGGATACGGGCGACTCGAGCTATGATTCCAATGTGCTGATTGCAGGCAACTCTGTCCAAACCCAGCTGATCGCCATGTCGGACAATGTGAACGTTTATCCCGACGGCACCACCACCCTGAATGTGTTGGGCAATGACGTGAACAACGGGCCCGTGGGAAGTACGCTGACGATTACCCATATCAACGGGCAGCCGGTATCGGTAGGAACCACAATCACACTGCCTACCGGCCAGCTGGTAACGCTCAACGCCAATGGCACATTCAACGTGGTGGGTGACGGCGATGAAGAAAACTTCAACTTCACCTATACTGTTACCAACGGCACCGATTCAGATGTGGGTTTTGTCAACGCAACTTCTGTGCCCTGCTTTGTAGCAGGTACGCTGATTGCTACCACTGATGGGGACAGGCGCGTCGAGGGGTTGTTGCCGGGTGATCTGGTGATGACCAAAGACGAAGGCCCACAACCGCTGCGCTGGATCGGATCCCGTCGGGTGACTGCAACGGGTGATTTCGCCCCGATTCACATTCGTGCCAACACGCTGGGTCAGCACCGTGACCTGCTCGTGTCGCCCCTGCACCGCGTTTTGATCAAGGACAATCTGGCAGAGTTGCTGTTCGGTGAGGCCGAAGTGCTGGTTGCAGCCCGTGATCTGGTAAACGACTATTCCATCACACGCCGCACCGGAGGCGAGGTCACCTATGTCCACCTCCTGTTTGACCGCCATCAGGTGGTCTTCTCGGAGGGATTGGAAACCGAGAGCTTCCTACCCGGCCCGCAGACCAGCAGCAGCTTCGAGGCCGATATGGTTGCCGAGATTTACAGTATTTTTCCTGATTTAGACCCTGACGCCGGCACCGGCTATCCCGTTGCCGCACGCCGGACCCTGAAACGTTACGAGGCAGAGCTGCTACGCTCTGTGAAGGTGGCATAAATGACCTGGCTTGCACTGACCGACCACTCTGACCGGCGCCTGTCCCTGCGCGGACTTGGCCATGATAAACGCGCAACACCCATCCTTGCAGATGTACCCGGCCAAAGCCTGACCCGCGGCAGTATCATGTTCGAGACAGAAGTCGCCGAAGACAGCAAGCCACAGGTGCTGTTCGGCTATACCAATCCGCACCCCAGCCACCGTAGTCTGGTGTTTCAGGCCATCCCGGGTGGCGGTGTTGCCATGGTGCATGTGCAGGGTGACAAGATTGCGCATGCAGCAATTGCCCACAAAAATGCAGGCCGCGCCGAAGTTCTGCGGATCACCTATTCGTGGGACATCACCTACAACTGGGGCCGCCTGACAATGGAACAAGCGGGCGAGACCACAGTGACCAGCGTCGCTGTGGACAACCCGCTGCCGCTTACGCTGGAAGATTTACGCGATCTGATGTTGGGCCGCGGCAGCAGTGATTACGCGCCCGATATGATCTTTGCGGCCTTGTCCGACCAGATTGAGCCCATCGGCGTCAGCCCGACCCTGTCACCGGACACGCCGGTTGCAACACCTTGGGGATACCGGAATGTCGGCACTCTGAAACGCGGCGATACGGTTTATACCGCCAATGGCGATGTGGTACCTGTCCTGCAAACCGCCACCCGTACCGTCCCTGCACGCGGCAGCTTTGCCCCTATTCGTATGCGCGCGCCCTACTTCGGGCTACAAGACGATATTATCATTTCACCAGAGCAGCATGTGGTGATTGACGGGCCAGAGGTGGAATATCTGTTCTCCTGCGAGAAGGTCCTCACCCCTGCCCGCAACCTTGTGAACGGCTTTGCCGCGCGAACAGAACCCTGTAGCCATCTGGTGAAGTACACCCAGCTGATCCTGCCCAATCACGAGCCGATCATCGCAGGGGGCGCCCCCTTGGAAAGCATGTTCATCGGGCGTATTCGCCGCGACACGCATCAACTTGCCTCAAGTGTCATGTTCGGCGCAGACCGCAATGACCTGCCCGAACACAAAGCGACGTCATACAAGGTGTTGAAATGGTACGAGGCGATCCATCTGGCCAAGCGCCGCGCAGCTGCCTGAGGCTCAGTCGAAGAACGGCGTCATCTGCGCGATAATGACCGAGTTTTCATCAAGCGCACGCATCATCAGGGCGCGCTCTTCTTCGTCGATCTCGTCGCCTTCTGCTTCCCTCTCGGCCAACGTGCCATATCCGGTAACATCCAGAGGCGCAGTGTCAGCCTGTTTCAGGATCGCAACCGTTTCGCGTACGGCCTCTGCCTCGTCGATGCCAGAGGCAAAGCATAATAGTGCAGCACCGGTTGCCTTGTCGGGCAACCCATCGCCAGCCTTGCGGCCGATTTCAACCAACAGCGTATAAACCTGCTGACGGGATGGTTTTTTTGGTTTGGGATCTTCGGACATATTGCACTGCCTAACAGAAATTCAGATGCACACCTAGCCGCTTGCGGTTTGATTGAAAAGCCTGCGACCAAAGGCGGGCTATTCGCATTTGCGCAGTAAACTGATCCGCGCGCCTTTCTGGACAACTGCAACGCCTGTTTCAGTTTTCATGATCATCACGCGACGTTGCCATGGCGCCCCATCGGTACGACATATCGCGTCATAGAGCGTGGAATCCATCCACGCCAACCTGTTTGGAGTCACGCAAGGTGCAGCGGCTGCCCACGGCAAACATCAGGCTGGAGGTGATAAGGATAGCGCCGCCGTCCTTACCGATAGTTTTACAATCCCAGCTTTCACCGCCGGGCGTATCAGGCCGGTAACGGCCATCAAACGGCCCTGCCCATACTGCCGGTGCCAGAACTGACAAAAGAAGTATGAGTAGGGGCAGGCGCATCAGTCGCGCAGCAATTCGTTGATGGATGTTTTCGAGCGTGTCTTCTCGTCCACCCGCTTGACGATCACAGCGCAATAGAGGTTCACACCGTTCTTGGACGGCATGGACCCTGCCACAACAACTGAACCGGAAGGCACTTCACCGTACATGACTTCGCCTGTTTCACGGTCCAGAATTTTAGTGGACTGACCGATAAACACGCCCATCCCCAGCACAGAACCTTCGCGGACAATACAGCCTTCAACAACTTCGGAGCGCGCACCGATAAAGCAGTTGTCTTCGATGATAGTCGGACCTGCCTGCATCGGCTCCAGCACGCCACCGATGCCAACGCCGCCCGACAGGTGCACGTTTTTGCCGATCTGGGCGCAGGAGCCAACAGTGGCCCATGTATCAACCATTGTACCGCTGTCCACATATGCGCCAATGTTAACAAACGAAGGCATCAGTACAACGCCGGGGGCGATGTAGGCGGATTTACGAACAACACAGTTCGGTACGGCGCGAAAGCCCGCCTCTTTCCATTGCGCATCGCCCCAGCCTTTGAATTTGCTGTCGACCTTGTCCCACCAGCCGGCACCCTGCGGGCCGCCGCTCTGATGCTCCATATCCTTTATGCGGAACCCCAACAGCACAGCCTTCTTGGCCCACTGGTTTACATGCCAGTCACCGCTGGCCTGCTTTTCCGCCACACGCAGTTTGCCCGAATCCAGCGCGGCAAGCGTTGCCTCAATAGCATCGCGGGCTTCGCCCGTGGTGGCAGACGTGATGCTGTCGCGGTTTTCCCACGCGGCCTCGATTGCGGTTTCAAGCTGGGCATTGGACATGTCGGCACTCCGTTTGGGAAATAAGTTTCTGCGGCTATACGCGCAGCAGCCTTTCCGCGCAATCCTCACCGCCATTCCGGCTGCTTTATGCGACGCTTTACCATAAACCATAGTCATTCGGTCCATTCCCGTGCACGGTGCAGAAAAACACTGAAAGACCGAGGATACCATGAGCAAAAAGACCAAACACCCGCTCCGCGATGCCGGAACCGACCGCACGGCTGCCGAAGGCGTGCCGGTTACGCCGCAAACTCAAGCTCCGGCTTACAAGCTGGCCTTCAACGATTTTGATTTCCTGTGTCGGGACGAGTTGCGCCCCGTGCGCCTGCAACTTGAGCTGCTAAAGCCCGAAATGATGCTGGACGAATACGGTGTACAGTCCACGATCGTTCTGTTCGGCGGTGCGCGTATTCCGGAGCCTGCGAAAAAGGACACGGCACGCACCAAAACACTGGCCGACCTGTCACGCTTCTACGACGAGGCGCGTGAATTTGCGCGGCTGATGACGCTGAAATCAAAGGCCAGCGGGGGCCATGAAGATGTGGTCGTGACTGGTGGCGGACCGGGCGTGATGGAGGCAGGCAACCGCGGTGCTGTCGACGCGGGGGGCGTCTCAATCGGGCTGAACATCGTACTGCCGCACGAACAGGCACCGAACGAATACGTCACGCCGGACCTGTGCTTTAACTTCCACTATTTCGCGATCCGGAAAATGCATTTCCTGATGCGCGCAAAAGCGATCTGTGTGTTCCCTGGTGGCTTTGGCACCATGGACGAGCTGTTCGAGGCGTTGACCCTGATCCAGACAGGCCGGATGCAGCGTGTGCCGTTCTTGCTGTTTGGCCGCGACTTCTGGCAGAGCATCATTAACTGGGATGCGCTTGCCGACGCAGGCACGATCTCTGCCGAGGATCTTGACCTCTTCCGCTTTGTCGAAACAGCGGACGAAGCTATGGAGCTGATTGAACACTGGGGCGAGCCATCGGCGCGCGACAGTATTCCAGGGCGTTAATCGCTCAGGGAGTGATCAGTTAAACAGCTCTTTGGGCAGTTCGCACAAAACAACGTGATGGGGCAGTGTTTCCAGCATGTGTTTGCCGTCTTCCGTCTCGCGGATGGAATACCCGTATCCCGCCAAGCGGTGCTTCCATTCGCGCGCTGACAGCGCTGCGGCGCGTTCGCGCTCTACGATCTGGATCACCGCGTCGGTAACAAACGCGTCTTGTTTAATGATAATCGACATTGTTTCGCTCCTGACCAAGTTATCTCAGGAAACAGTTTGTTGCCTGCCGATGGCAGGATTCCGCTGCGATTGTGGCGTAGCAGGGGCATTTTAGCACGCGGGGGTAGAAAGCGGCGATTTCAGCCTGAAATTCAGGTCGGAAACCTAAAATCAGCGTCACTATTGTCTGTCATACAGCAACAACGATTCGCGTTCTCAGTCGCGGGCAATTCCTGTTTCCGCCTCGATCTGGCGCTTTGACTTGCGTGCGCGCTCGGTCTCGGATTTTAGCTGGCCACAGGCGGCCATGATATCCTCGCCACGCGGTTTACGTACAGGTGAGGCATAGCCCGCCGCGTGGACGATATCCGAGAATGCACGAATGCGGTTGTTGCTTGAGCGTTTGTAGGGCGCACCCGGCCATTCGTTAAACGGGATCAGGTTGATCTTGGCGGGAATGCCTTCGATCAACTTCATCAGGCGGTGCGCGTCTTCGTCACTATCGTTGACGCCGTGGAGCATGACATACTCAAACGTGATCCGTTCGGAGTTGGAGGCCTTGGGATATTCACGCAGGGCATTCAGCAATGCTTCGATATTCCATTTCTTGTTGATCGGCACCAACGTATCGCGCACCTCGTCCGTTGTTGCGTGGAACGAAACAGCCAGCAAACAGCCGATCTCGTCCGCAGTGCGCGCAATCTCTGGCACAACGCCGGAGGTAGAGAGCGTGATGCGGCGGCGCGACAGCTGGATGCCCTCGGGGTCCATCGCGATCTTCATCGCATCGCGCACGTTTTCAAAGTTATACAGCGGCTCCCCCATCCCCATCAGGACGATGTTGGAAAGCAACCGCGCCTCATAGGTGCGCGTGCCGGATTTGGGCCATTCATCCAGATCGTCGCGTGCCACCATGACCTGACCGATGATTTCACCCGCCGTCAGGTTGCGCACCAGCTTTTGCGTGCCGGTGTGGCAGAACGAACAAGTCAGTGTGCATCCCACTTGGCTGCTGACACACAGAGTGCCGCGATCTTTCTCGGGGATATAGACGACCTCAACCTCGTGACCGCCGGCAATCCGCACCAGATATTTGCGTGTACCGTCCGTACTGACCTGTTTGGTCACCACCTCGGGTACCTCGATCACAAAATGCGTCGCCAGCTGGGCGCGGAAATCCTTGCTGAGGTTAGTCATCGCATCAAAGTCGCGGACACCCCAATTATACAGCCACTGCCAAATCTGACCCACACGCATCTTTGCCTGCTTTTCTGGTGTACCAATGGCTATCAACGCATCCCGCATTCCTTCACGGGTCATCCCCACAAGGTTCTGCGGCCTCTCCGGCAGTTTGCGCGGGATGGTGTGAACATCTTGGGTGATTGGTGCGGACATGGGGGCGATTCCTATCAAGGGTTGCGCATCATATAGGCGATTGGTGGCACAAATGAAAACAGCCCCGCCATGACAGGCAGGGCCGCTTTATAAATCTGTCGTTTACTTAGCCGCCGCAGCGCTTGGCCGCGTCTTCTACTGCTGCTGTGAACCCCAGCAGCGAGAACGTATCTTCGGTTTGCGTACCGCGACCGGAACGGCCTGTCAGCTTGGCATCTGCGCCGCGCTTCATAGACGCAATGATCTTGCTATCGTCTGCCGTGGTTGCAGGCCATGCCCACTCACCCTCGGTAAACAATTCAAACGCAGTGCCACCAATATCAAGCGTGACTGTGGACCCACTGGCGAAGGGGTAGCCGCCGGTAAAGGCAACCTGACCACTGGCGCCCGCGCTAGGGCGGTAAAATACCATCAGCAGTGTCTGACCACGGTTCACCGCAACAACACGCCCATCGCGCGAGTTTACGGATTGCTTGGGCGTTGACACACCCCAACACTCGGTCGGGTTATCCTCGACAAAGACGCTCCAGTCCGTCTGGGCTGCTACGCGGTTTGTGCTCTGGCTCTGGGCCAATGCTCCGGTTGCGATCAAGCCTACCATTACGGCGGCAGCCACACCTGTTTTCAAAAATGCCATCTGTTCCAACTCTCCAGCCGATCCGTTTGCCTCAATGCCTCGTACAAAACCACGCCGCGACCGCTTTTGGTGGGTCATTCTCTTGCAATGGTTTGCGTTCTACTCGACAACAAACACCATAACGCGAAATACGCGAGACCTGAAACCCCGTATTGGCAGGTTTTCGCCCATAAACCCGCTAAAAGGAACCCACTATGACCGCTCCCGCCCCCTTTGCCGAAATCTGGCGTGGCCCATTTCTGGAAAGCGTCCATTCCGGGCACGCTGTGATCTGTGATTCCACGGGCCAGATTATCGACGCTTGGGGTGATCCAGAGCGCGTCGTGCTGGCCCGCAGCTCATCCAAGATGATTCAGGCGCTGCCGCTGGTGCGGTCCGGTGCTGCGGACGCTTTTAGCCTCAGCACCAAACAGCTGGCGCTGTCATGCGCGTCGCATCAAGGTGCAAAAATCCATGTGGACAACGTCGGCGCGTGGATCAGCCAGCTGGGTCTGGATGATACAGCATTCCGCTGCGGCCCAGAAGAATCACGCGACCGCGACGTGAAAGAAGCGCAAATTCGCGCTCATGAATCACCCTGTCGCATTCACAACAATTGCTCGGGCAAACACGCGGGCTTTCTGACGCTGTCGCGTCATCTGGGCGGGGACGCAAACTATGTTGCACCGGATCACCCCGTACAGCGCGCCTGCTTAGAGGCGTTTGAGGATGTGACACAAGAAACCAGCCCCGGCTTCGGCATCGACGGCTGTTCGGCGCCGAACTATGCCGCGACCCTACACGGCATCGCCCGCGCCATGGCGCATTTTGCCGCCGCTCCCGAAGGCAGCGCCGAAGTGCGTCTGCATGAGGCCATGCGCCTGCATCCCGAATTGGTAGCCGGAGAAGGGCGTGCCTGCACGGAGCTAATGCGCGCCTGTGACGGAAAGGTTGCGCTTAAAACAGGGGCCGAGGGTTTCTTCATCGCCATCATCCCTGAACGCGGGATCGGTATTGCGTTGAAAGCGGCCTGCGGCACCACACGCGCAGCCGAGGCCGCAATCACAGCGCTTCTGGTACGCGTAGGTGTGCTGGATCCCAACCACCCCGCCACATTGAAGCGTATCAATGCCCCCATTAAAAACTGGGACGGCCTGACCACAGGCGTGCTGAAACCCGCTGCGGGTCTGCTGGCCTAAGTCACAAATTCGGACGCCGGATAGCCCTGCACAAATAGCAGGGCTGTCAGGTCACCGAAATTGATCCGCACATTACATTGCGCCGCCACGCTCGGCTTTGCATGCAAGGCCACACCCAGACCTGCGCGTGTCAGCATACCCAGGTCGTTGGCGCCATCGCCCACGGCAATCACGTCGGCGTCGGTTATGCCAAGGCCCACAGTGATTTCCTCCAGTGCGTCAACCTTGGCCTGTTTGCCAAGGATTGGCATGCCAACCTCTCCCGTCAGCTGGCCTTCTGCCATCAGCAGCGTATTGGCGCGGTTTTCATCAAATCCTAGCGTCGCCGCGACGCTTGACGTGAACGCCGTAAACCCACCCGACACCAGCGCGGCATACGCCCCCTGTGCCTTCATCGTCGCCAGCAAAACCGGCCCCCCCGGCATCAGCGTGATCCGTTCGGCCAGTACCTTTGCAATCACATTCTCGGGCAACCCTTTGAGCAGTCCCACCCGCTCGCGCAGCGCGCCGTCAAAATCCAGCTCTCCGTTCATGGCCCGCGCTGTGATGTCTTTCACCCGCGCGCCCACACCCGCTTCATCGGCCAGCTCGTCGATACATTCCTGCTGGATCATCGTGCTGTCCATATCCGCCAGCAGCATCTTTTTGCGTCGGCCCGCCGTCGGAACCACCACCAGATCGACGCCCAGCACCTGACAACTTTCCCAAACCTGCCACAGATTGTCGGGCATTACCGCCAGCGGGAACTCTGCCGCCTCATCCGGTGACAGCCAGACAGCATCGCCGCCGCCCCACGCATTACGCAGCGATTCGACCAGCGCGGGATCAAGAGTGCGCGCAGTTGGCGCGGTGAGAAGGACAGCCGTGTACATGTCAAAGTTTCCGATCAGCGTCAGGGGTGGTCGCAAAAAGTCTATAGGGCGGCGGTTTAGCCCCAAATCTCCGCTTGTGCCAGCCCGCAACCGCTCGTAGAGCTACACGCGGGACACCCTTCCCCAACGAAGGGCATTTATCTGAGAGGATAGCATAAATGGCTATTACGGCACCGACCAAGCGACCAACGAATCCGCGTTTTTCTTCTGGCCCTTGCGCCAAACCCCCCACATTTGATCTGGCGAAACTGTCTGACGCGCCTTTGGGCCGCAGCCACCGCGCAGCACCCGGCAAAGCCAAGCTGCTGGAAGCGATCGAGACCACACGCGAGATCCTCGGCGTGCCTGCCGATTACAAAATCGCCATCGTCCCTGCATCCGATACCGGCGCCTATGAAATGGCCATGTGGAATCTGCTGGGCGAACGTCACGTTGAAATGCTGGCATGGGAAAGCTTCGGCTCCGGCTGGGTCACCGACGCGTTGAAGCAGCTGAAAATCGACGCGACAGAAAAGACCGCCCCCTATGGCGAGATCGTCGATCTGGACGGCGTGAACTTTGATAACGATGTCTGCTTTACCTACAACGGCACCACCTCTGGTGTGCGTGTGCCTGCCGCCTTCGACATTCCCGCAGACCGCGCCGGCCTGACGCTATGTGATGCGACATCCGCAGCTTTCGCGATGGACCTGCCTTGGGACCGTCTGGATGTCACCACCTTCAGCTGGCAGAAAGTGCTGGGCGGTGAAGCGGCCCACGGTATGCTGATCCTGTCGCCGCGCGCTGTTGCCCGTCTGGAAAGCTATACCCCCGCATGGCCCCTGCCCAAGATTTTCCGCATGACCAAAGGCGGCAAGCTGATCGAGGGTATTTTCAAAGGCGAGACGATCAACACGCCTTCGATGCTGTGCGTTGAGGATTACCTGTTTGCGCTGGAATGGGCAAAATCCGTTGGCGGCCTGAAAGGTCTGATTGCCCGCGCCGATGCAAACACTGCCGCGATCAACGCATTTGTTGAGGCGCACGACTGGATTGATTTCCTGGCCGTGGATCCCGCGACGCGCTCCAACACTTCGGTTTGCCTGAAGTTCACTGATGCACGCATCACCGATGGTGCGGCATTTGCCAAAGCTGTGGCCAAGCGGCTGTCGGACGAAGATGTAGCACTGGATATTGGCGCTTATCGCGATGCCCCAGCGGGCCTTCGTATCTGGTGTGGTGCTACGGTCGAGACATCGGACATCGAAGCGATGTTGCCGTGGCTGGACTACGCGTTCAACGCCGAAATCAACGCTTAATATTCGCGCGGGGGCACGTCCCCGCGCACCCACCCCATTCTTATTCAAAGGACCATGATCATGGCACCTAAAGTACTCATCTCCGACAGCCTCAGCGACGCAGCTGTTCAAATCTTCAAAGACCGCGGCATCGACGTGGATTTCCAGCCAAACCTTGGCAAAGACAAAGATGCGCTGATGGCGATTATCGGCAACTACGACGGCCTTGCTATCCGCTCGGCCACCAAAGTGACCGAGAAAATTCTAGCTGCTGCTCCAAACCTCAAGGTCATTGGCCGCGCCGGTATCGGTACGGATAACATCGATAAGGACGCCGCCTCCAAACAGGGGGTGATCGTCATGAACACACCTTTCGGCAATATGATCACAACAGCCGAGCACGCGATTGCGATGATGTTTGCAGTGGCGCGTCAGATTCCGGAGGCCTCTGCCTCGACCCACGCAGGCAAATGGGAAAAGTCCAAATTTATGGGCGTCGAGTTGACCGGCAAAACGCTGGGCGTGATCGGTGCGGGTAACATCGGTGGCATCGTCTGCGACCGTGCACGCGGCCTGAAGATGAAAGTTGTCGCCTATGACCCCTTCCTCGGTGACGAAAAAGCCGCGAAGATGGGTGTAGAAAAAGTTGATCTTGAAGAGCTGCTCAAGCGTGCTGATTTCATCACACTGCATGTGCCATTCACAGAGCAGACAAACAACATTCTAAGCCGCGAGAACCTTGAGAAGACCAAACCCGGCGTGCGGATTATCAACTGTGCCCGTGGCGGCCTGATTGATGAAGACGCGCTGGCCGATCTGCTGAAATCCGGCCATGTGGCGGGTGCTGCGCTCGACGTATTCAAGGTCGAGCCCGCGACCGAAAGCCCGCTGTTCAACTTGCCCAATGTTGTCTGCACGCCGCACCTTGGCGCTGCGACAACCGAAGCGCAGGAAAACGTGGCCCTGCAAGTGGCCGAGCAGATGTCAGACTACCTGCTGACGGGTGCGGTGAGTAACGCGCTCAACATGCCATCGGTTACGGCGGAAGAAGCGCAGGTTATGGGCCCATGGCTGAAACTGTCAGGGCACCTTGGTGCTTTCATCGGTCAGCTGACGGACGAGCCGATCAAAGCGATCAACATCCTCTACGACGGTGTCGTATCCCAGATGAACATTGATGCGCTGAACTGCGGTGTTGTTGCTGGCATCATGAAGCGCGCCAATCCGGATGTGAATATGGTCTCTGCACCCGTTGTGGCGCGCGAGAAGGGCATCCAGATTTCCACCACCAATCAGGACAAGTCCGGTGTCTTTGACGGCTATATCAAGGTGACCGTTGTCACAGACAAACGCGAACGCTCCATCGCAGGCACTGTGTTCAGCGATGGAAAGCCGCGCTTTATCCAGATCAAGGGCATCCAGATCGACGCAGAAGTGGGCCGTTACATGGTCTACACCACCAACGAAGACGTGCCTGGCATCATCGGTACATTGGGGCAGACTATGGGCGAAAACGGCGTAAACATTGCCAACTTTACCCTTGGTCGTGCCAGCGTGAAGGGTGAAGCGATTGCCCTGCTGTATGTGGACGAGCCGGTTCCGGCACCTGTGGTGAAAAAGCTGCATGACACGGGCCTGTTCAACCAGATCAAGCTGCTGGAATTCGACGTCGCTTAAGGCTATCGAGAACTGACCATAAAGGCGCGGCTCCTGTCAGGGTCGCGCCTTTTGCATTGGAGGCACCATGACCAGACCTATTTACGCGATCGGCGATATCCACGGCCAGCATACAGAATTACTGCGGGTCCTTTCCCTGATTGAAGCAGATGGCGGACCGGAGGCAGAGGTGGTCTTTATCGGTGATTACACAGATCGCGGACCCGCATCCGCAGCCGTTCTGGACACCTTGATTTCAGGTGTTGCGGCGGGCAGAAACTGGCATTGCCTCAAGGGCAATCACGACCGGATGTTCAGCTGGTTCATGCGGGACTATCCGCAGCATGATGCCTACCTGCCTGTATACCTCTATTGGCTGCATGAACGCTTGGGCGGGGATACCACGATGGCGTCATACGGGGTGAAGATGGTTGAGACGGACCGCCAGACTGCTGTGCACGCGCTGGCCAAAGAGGCCGTGCCGCAAGCGCACGTCGATTTTCTGGAAGGGCTAAAGCTTTGCCATGAGAACGACGATCTATTTTTTGCCCACGCAGGTATACAACCGGGTGTTCCGTTAGATCAACAGACCGAGCATGATCTCTTGTGGATTCGCAAAGAGTTCCACGTTGATACCCGCGACCATGGAAAGCTGGTTGTTCACGGGCATACCCCCGTTGAAGTGGCCACGCATTACGGCAACCGTATCAACATTGATGCGGGCGCGGGATATGGTAAACCACTGGCTGCCGTGGTTTTTGAAGGTCGCGATTGCTGGTCGCTTACCGATCAAGGGCGCGTTGCGTTATTGCCTGTTAATCCAGCTTTCAGTTAGCGACTGATGGCGCCGGACGAGGGCACGGGATTGAGTTTAGGGGCACAATAAAGAAGCCGGTTGGCGGAGAGTGTGGTCTCGGCCAATGGTTTAGGTGCCTGTCCAGTCTAGCACAACTTTGCCAGATGACCCGCTGCGCATGGCGGCGAATCCGGCCTCAAAATCATCAGCTGCAAAGCGGTGGGTGATAACAGCGGACACATCCAGACCGTTTTCGAGCATGGCAATCATTTTGTACCAAGTCTCGAAAATCTCGCGGCCGTAGACACCTTTCAGGGTGATAGCCTTGAAGACAATCCGGCTCCAGTCCACGGGACTTTTGCCGGGCGGAATGCCCAGCATTGCGATGCGGCCGCCCATTGTCATCGCCTCGATCATTTGATCCAGCGCGCGTTGATTACCTGACATCTCCAGACCGACGTCAAAGCCCTGCTTCATTTTGAGACGGGAGATCACATCGGGCAGATCTTCGGTGCGGACATCGACGGGGACCACATCTGCCACCTTTTGGGCAAGTGCCAAACGGTCAGGGTTGATATCTGTGATCACCACATGGCGGGCACCGACATGCCGCGCGACGGCAGCCGCCATGATCCCGATCGGGCCGGCGCCTGTGATCAGAACATCCTCGCCAACCAAATCAAAGCTGAGCGCGGTGTGAACGGCATTGCCGAGCGGATCAAGGATCGCACCTATGTCATCGCTGACTTCATCCGGCAGCGGAACTACGTTGAACGCAGGCAGCCGGAGGTATTGTGCAAACGCGCCCTGTTCATTCACGCCGATGCCACGCGTTGCAGGGTCGAGGTGAAATTTGCCCGCGCGGCTTTGACGGGAGGTTTTGCCGATCAGGTGGCCTTCGCCCGAGCAACGCTGTCCCAAATGCAAGTCGGCGACGTTGCGCCCCAACTCTACGATTTCGCCTGCAAATTCGTGACCCGTAATCAGCGGTACGGGAATGGTTTTGGACGCCCATTCATCCCAGTTCCAGATGTGGACATCGGTACCACAGATGCCCGTCTTGTTGATTTTGATCAGCACATCATCGGGGCCGATTTCAGGTACGGGGGCAGTGGTGGCCCAGAGACCTTCGCGGGCATGGAGCTTGGCCAGTGCTTTCATCTGATTGGTCATTGGATCACACCACAGACTTTGCCCGCAACCTCGAAAGCGACCAGCGCGCGATCCAGATCATCACGGGTGAGCGCCGCGTTCATCTGGGTACGGATACGGGCCTGCCCGCGCGGGACGACAGGGAAGAAAAAGCCACTAACATATACGCCTTCCTCGAACAGCCGCGCGGCCATATCTTGGGCCAGCTGTGCTTCGCCCAGCATCACAGGGACAATGGGGTGTTCGCCTGGTAGCAGGTCGAATCCGAGGCGTTTCAGACCCGCGCGCCAATAGGCTGTGTTTTCAAAGAGCTGTGCGCGCAGGGCATCCCCTTGCCTCACAAGGTCCAGTGCCGTGATACCTGCGGCCACAATCGACGGCGGCAGTGAATTGCTGAACAGGTAAGGGCGGGCGCGTTGGCGCAGCAGGTCAATTACGGGCTGCGGTCCAGCGATGTAGCCACCGATGGCACCGCCCAGCGCTTTGCCGAGGGTGCCGGTCAGGATATCGACATCAACACCGGCATGCGCAGGCGTGCCCGCGCCTTCGGGACCGATAAAGCCTGTGGCGTGGCAGTCATCGACCATCACCATGGCGTCATATTTTTCGGCGAGCTTTGATATTTCTGCCAGTTTGGCGAGCGTACCATCCATGCTAAACACGCCATCCGTAGCGATCATGACAAAGCGTGCGCCTTCGTCACGAGCCAGTTTCAGTTGGCCTTCGAGGTCCGCCATATCGTTGTTGGCATAGCGGTAGCGCCGCGCTTTGCACAAGCGGATGCCGTCGATGATGCTGGCGTGATTCAGTGCGTCGGAGATGATGGCATCCTGCGGTCCGAACAGCGGCTCAAACAGTCCGCCGTTGGCGTCAAAGCATGCGGCAAACAGGATTGAATCGTCCTTGTTCAGGAAGGCAGCCAGCTTTTGCTCAAGCTCGCGGTGCAAATCCTGCGTTCCACAGATGAACCTAACGGACGCCATACCGTAGCCGTGACCGTCCATTGCCCCCTTGGCAGCGGAGATAAGTGCGGGGTGATCCGCAAGACCCAGATAGTTGTTGGCACACAGGTTGATCACGCTCTGGCCTGCGACCTGAACCTGCCCGCCTTGGGGCGAGGTGATCATGCGTTCGCGCTTCATCATGCCATCTGCATCAATCTGCGCGAGAGTATCAGTGATATGGGCGAGGTAGGCCTGTGTCATGTGAATCTCCTATATTGGAGAATTTTCTATCATAGCGGAAAATATTCCGAAATAGAGGATTTCCTATATCACGGAAATATATTCACGCGTCCTGGACAACCAGAAAAGCACGGACAGGACCATCGACCGCCGTGATCGCATGCGGAACGTCAGCGGCATAGCGGGCAGTGTCACCCGCGCTAAGGCGGCTCGTTGCATCAGCGCTTGTGACGTCCAGCGTGCCTTCGATAACACTCAGATGTTCGCGGGCGCCGCGAGTGTGGGGCTTGCTTTCAAGCTTGCCGCCGCTTGCAATCAAGAGTTCATAGACTTCGTGGCGGCCCGCTTCTTCTGGTGGCGACAGGATTTTGATCCGGCAACCCATACCAAGATTATTGATCGTGGGCACAGCTGTGCTGCGCAACACTTCGATCCGGGCTGGCTCTGCTGCGCCATCCAAAAGGCCGGCAAAATCCACCTGAAGCGCACGGGTGAGGTTCCACAGGGTCGCAATGGTTGGGCTGCTTTCGCCTCTCTCTATCTGGCTGACCATAGAGCGGCTGACGCCGGAGAGTTTGGCCACCGCATCCAAAGACAGACCTTGGATACGCCGCGCTTTTTTGAGGCGTGAAGGCAATTGGGTAAGAATGGTTTCTGAACTATCCGTCATAGCGGATGATTGAAGGGGAGCGCGCGCAGTGTCAATGACGGAACGTCGGGACTGGCAATTCCTGTAGGTCTTTCTAATCTGGCGTAAACCACTTCAGGAGAACTTCATGTCAGACGATATCGTAATTTTGGGCGGGGCGCGTACTGCTATCGGGACTTTTGGCGGTGCATTGGCGGGCACACCTGCAACAAAGCTGGGGGCGGCCGTGGCACGGGCAGCGCTGGCGCGGGCGGGCGTGGAGGGTGGCCAAATCGGGCATGTGGTGTTTGGAAATGTCATCAATACCGAACCGCGCGATATGTACCTGAGCCGTGTTGCTGCGATGGAGGCAGGTGTGCCAGATGCCGTACCCGCCATGAACGTGAACCGCCTGTGCGGATCGGGTGTTCAGGCGATTGTGTCTGCCGTGCAATCATTGATGCTTGGGGATGCGGATTACGCACTGGCCGGGGGCGCCGAGAGCATGAGCCGCGCGCCCTATATCATGCCCGCAGCCCGGTGGGGGCAGAAGATGGGCGACGTCGCCGCAATGGATATGCTGTTGGGGACGTTGAATTGCCCTTTCGGGACAGGTCATATGGGCATTACCGCCGAGAATGTTGCTGGCGAGCATGAGGTGACCCGCGCACAGCAAGATGCTTTTGCGATGTTATCCCAGGAGCGTGCCGCAGCTGCCATTGCAGCCGGGCATTTTGCAGAGCAAATCGTGCCTGTGGAAGTTCGCAGGGGCCGTGATACCGTAGCCTTTGACGTAGACGAGCACCCGAAGGCCACCACATTGGACAAGCTGGCCGGATTGCGGCCCGTTTTTCAAAAGGACGGCTCTGTTACGGCAGGAAATGCGTCAGGGATCAATGACGGGGCAGCGGCGCTAGTGCTTGCGCGCGCGTCAACCGCGGCGTCCGCAGGGCTACGCCCGCTTGCGCGGATCATCGGCTATGCACACGCAGGTGTCCGGCCGGAAGTGATGGGTATTGGCCCCATTCCGGCGGTTACGAAGCTGTTTGAAAAGACAGGTCTGACGGCTGGTGACTTTGACGTGATCGAGAGCAATGAGGCCTTTGCTTCGCAGGCGTTAGCGGTCAGCAAGGCACTTGGGTTTGATCCAGCGCGGGTAAACCCCAATGGCGGTGCTATTGCAATTGGTCATCCGGTGGGGGCTACCGGGGCGATCATCACCGTAAAGGCGCTCTATGAGTTGGAGCGGACGCAGGGCAAACGGGCCTTGATCACCATGTGCATTGGGGGTGGTCAGGGTATTGCACTGGCAATCGAACGGATATGAAGATTGAAGCCAACAATAGGGGCATGTAGCCCCTATTGTTGGCTGGAGTATATTTGGCCAAGAAAGATAGGGCTTAGGTCAGTTTATCAATCAAGATGATCAAGCAGGTGGCGGCGGCAGCGCCGAAGAGGGCAGCGATCACAAGGTAGCGCTTGAAGGGCTTGGGGGCCGGTGGCTGCGCGTCGGCTTGCCGGATTAAAGCAGCCTCTACCAATGCGGGCAACCGCGGGCCAAAGCGGGATAGAACGCGGGCTGTTTTTGTAAGGTCGTTGATGATGGCCTTGGGGCCGATGGATTTTGTAATGTAGTCGGTCACGATTGGCGCTGCGGCCTGCCATATGTTCATCTGGGGGTTCAGCGAGCGCGCGACGCCTTCGACCACAACCATTGTACGTTGCAGCAAGATAAGCTCGGTTCTGGTTTCCATGCCGAAGCGTTCGGTTACCTCAAAGAGATAGGCCAGCAGGCGCGCCATGGAGATGCGGTCGGCGTCCATGCCAAAGATCGGCTCACCCACCGCGCGCAATGCGCGGGCGAATTCATCCACATCCTTGTCGGCAGGGACATATCCGGCCTCAAAATGCACTTCGGCCACGCGTTTGTAGTCTTTACGGATGAAGCCATAGAGGATCTCGGCGTAGACGCGGCGTGTGTATTCGTCGATGTGACCCATGATACCGAAATCAAGCGCGATAATATTGCCGCTTGCTGCGACCTTGAGATTCCCCTGATGCATATCGCCATGGAAATAGCCGTCTCGCAGCGCATGTTGCAGGAAGAGGGCGAGTATGCGTTCAGACAATTCCACACGGTCGATGCCGGCAGCGTCGAGTGCTGCGTTATCACCCATGGGAATGCCTTCGGCCCAACCAAGGGTCATCACGCGGCGGGCGGAGTAGTCCCATTTGATTTCGGGTAATTCGAACCCTGCATCGTCTTTTGTGTTAGCGGCGTATTCCGATGCTGCGGAAGATTCGAGGCGGAGGTCCAGCTCGCCACGTACTACACCATCAAAATGTTCGATCACATCCATCGGGCGCAACCTGCGGGAGCCGGGCGAGAACAGCTCAACCATACGGGCTGCGAGATAGAAGGCATCGACGTCTTTTTGGAATGCTTTTTCAATGCCGGGACGGAGAACCTTTACTGCAACTTCTTCGCCGGTGCTTTTGAGGCGTGCCTTGTGGACCTGAGCGATGGAAGCAGCGGCCACGGGCGCGCTGAATTCCGAGAAAATCTCGTCGATCGGGTGGCCGAGTTCTTTCTCTACTTCGGC
>Ga0210307_1148934_pt1 | contig 23511 bp, 25 predicted proteins | sample R1073metaT_FD_159690 | JGI IMG/M metagenome (GOLD analysis project Ga0210307, IMG submission 159690) | Metatranscriptome of estuarine water microbial communities from the Columbia River estuary, Oregon, United States - R1073 (Metagenome... | ecosystem: Environmental > Aquatic > Marine >...
AAACTCTATTTGTTTGCCCAAGCCATAGGCGGCGAAAAATTTGACGGGGGGCAAGATGCGATGATTGCACTGGCACAGACCCAATGGGACAAGCTGGGGTGAGGACAGTCCCAGCTGCCCTCAATAGATATAGCGGATTTGATCGGTCCAGTACCGCTCGACCCTTTTGAGGGATGCGGTGATTTCAACCACCCCTTCCGGCCCCAGAACACCGCGGTCTTCCAGACCGGCCGCGTGGCGCAAGAACAGGTCCGCCACAACATCGCGGATGTAGCGCCCCTTTTCCGTCAGGCGCACCTGAACCGAGCGTCTGTCGATCTCGCATTTCTGGTGGTGCATATACCCCATCTCGACCAGCTTTTTCAGATTATAGCTGACGTTACTGCCCTGATAATACCCGCGGCTTTTCAACTCGCCCGCCGTTACCTCATTGTCACCGATATTGAACAACAACAGGGCCTGCACCGCGTTGATTTTCAACACGCCGACACGTTCGAATTCGTCCTTGATCACATCCAGCAAAAGACGGTGGAGGCGCTCCACCAAGGATAGCGCCTCCAGATATCCGGTCATAAAACCTTTTTCCGGCTGGGATGTTTTCGCATTGGCCGGCAGACCAATGGGATCCTGAATGCTCATACTACTCTCCGACTTATTTATGGCTCTGGGTCGGAGATTGCCCAATAAATCAGAATATTTCGTTAAAAGCAGTCGTCTAAATCAGCCTTGAGAAATATGGGCTTGGATATTAACGATCATCTCCGCGTAGACTTCCTTTGGTGCCACTTGCCGCGTGACCCACTGATAGATGTCGTGATCATTCTCGTTGAGCAGATCATCATAGAGGTCCAGCGTTTCATCACTCATCCCGGCCAGACGGTCACCCGCATAGGCCGACAGGATCAAATCCATTTCCTTGATTCCGCGCCGCATCGAGCGCATGGCAAGACGTTTAACGCGCACATCACGCTGTTCGTCCACAGGGCGGACTGGTTGGGGTATTTCAATCATCTTTCGGCTCCATCAGCATAGCGCGCAGACGCTTTTCAAGGCGGGCGAGGTGCTTGGTGTTTTGTGTCATCTCCATGCGCAACCCGCGCATTTCGTCCAGAAGAGCAGCAGCATCTTGCGGCAGAATACTTGGCTCGGCTTGCCCTTCCAGCCCTTCGCCTTCGCCGTTGATCAGCCACATCATCGAGACATTGAGCAGCCCTGCAAGCATGGACAAGCGGTTTGCCCGCGGTTCGGACAGATCATTTTCCCAAGCGCGCAATGTCGCCTGACGGATGCCCAAACGGCGGGCCAGAGCGGCCTGATCCATACCTGCTGCATCCCGTGCAGCTGCCACACGATCCCCGAAGGTCGCGGCATCGGGCGCATACCAGTCCTTGTCATCGAGGGAAGGGTCAGCGTTCGTCATGTCGGTCTCCAATAACGCCAAAAGCGCTTGTTTGTTTTGATACGCCAAAGGCGCTTGCAACTACGGGGGGGCACCCCCTATGAGTGGATTTGCACACATATAGCGTAATGAGGCCGAAATGGAACTGCTCTCCCGTACACTTGCCCGCGTCAAACCATCCCCCACCATCGCCGTCACGACGAAAGCACAGGAACTCAAGGCCGCCGGCCGTGATGTGATTGGTCTGGGTGCGGGCGAGCCGGACTTTGACACGCCGCAGAATATCAAGGACGCAGCGATTGCCGCGATCAACGCCGGCAAAACGAAATACACCGCCGTTGATGGCATCCCCGAGCTGAAGCAGGCAATCTGCGCCAAGCTGAAGCGCGAGAACGGGCTGGAGTATACGCCCGCGCAGGTCAGTGTTGGCACCGGCGGCAAGCAGACTCTCTATAACGCGCTTATCGCAACCATGAATCCCGGCGAAGAAGTGATCATCCCCGCGCCCTATTGGGTGAGCTATCCGGACATGGTGCTGCTGGCGGGCGGCACGCCTGTTTGTGTCGAATGCCCGATCGAGCAGAATTTCAAGCTGAGTGCAGAGCAGCTGGAAGCGGCGATCACGCCCAACACAAAATGGTTTATCTTCAACTCGCCCTCCAACCCGACAGGGGCCGGATATACTTGGGACGAGTTGAAGGCGCTGACAGATGTGCTGCTGCGCCACCCGCATGTCTGGATCATGACCGACGATATGTACGAGCACCTGTGCTATGACGGCTTCACATTCTGCACCCCCGCGCAGGTAGAGCCAAAGCTCTATGACCGCACATTGACCTGTAATGGTGTCTCGAAGGCCTATGCCATGACAGGCTGGCGGATCGGCTATGCGGCCGGACCCGAAAAGCTGATCGGCGCGATGCGCAAGGTGCAGTCGCAGTCCACGTCCAACCCCTGCTCGATCAGCCAATGGGCTGCGGTCGAGGCATTGAACGGCACGCAAGACTATATTGCCCCCAACAACGAGATGTTCGTGCGCCGCCGCAATTTGGTGGTTGAAGCGCTGAATGCCATCGACGGCATCGTTTGCCCCGTGCCGGAGGGGGCGTTCTATGTCTATCCTTCCATCGCGGGCCTGATCGGCAAGACCACCTCGGCGGGCACTGTGATCACCAATGACGAAGTCTTTGCCACGGCTTTGTTGGAAGAGACCGGCGTTGCTGTTGTCTTTGGTGCGGCTTTCGGGCTCAGCCCGAACTTCCGCATCAGCTATGCCACCTCGGACGCCAATCTGGTGGAGGCGTGCAAACGCATCACGGACTTCTGCGCAACCCTCCGCTAAATCCATGGAACGCCTGCCTGCACAGCAGTGATGCGGCAGGCAGGCGTCACGCCACGGGTTTTCTTGCGGGCCAACTGCATTTATGAAGTACCCTATGCGCCAGTCGAAACTGAAGGACGTCCCATGACAGACAAACTGCCCGACTATTACTTTCGCGTACGCGAAAACGGGGCCTTTGTGTTTCGTCTGGATACCGAAAACCGCCAACGACGGATCGAGATGGACCAGATCGCTGTCGTCAATATGCGCAATGGCGAAATCAAGGCGCACGGGGATCGTACCCTGTCTGCCGAGGATGTGGAGGCCATCAAGAAGTGGATGGCAGAGCGCGCGCAGACCTTGGCCCACCGCGAGATTGACGACATCTTCCGCGCCATCGACTACCTCAATACAACCACCCACTGGACCCAGTCCCGCGCGACGGATGAACAGCTGGAGGCGGTCACAGACCAGTTGTTGCTGGCGATGCATGATCTGCGCACCACGCTGGTGCGCAAAAAGGCAGACCGGCTGACGAAGGGCTAGGCCACCGGTTGCTGCTGCCGGATGGCAGGCAATACAGTGCGCCAGAACCGCAGGTTCAGGAATATCGCGGCGACACCTAATCCAATACCCAAGCCCCCCCAGACGCCCATGCCGCCAAACCCGAGGGTAAAGCCCAGCAGATAGGACATCGGTACGCCGATCCCCCAATAGCTGATGGCGGCGTAGATCATCGGCATGCGCGTGTCCTGCACACCGCGCAGCACACCGAGCGCGATCACCTGCGTGCCGTCGACGAGTTGGAACAACCCAGCCATAAACAGGATACCCACACCAATTTGCAGGATTTCGGCCCGTGCGGGCTCGTCCTCCAGAATGTAGATGCCGATGAAAAAGCCGGGGAAGAGGACAAAGAACGCAACGGTGACCATAGAGAACATCAGCGACATTGCGGTAACCACACGCGCGCCACGCGCCAGATGTGGTGCATCCATACGTCCGTAAGCATTGCCCGCGCGCACCGTGCCCGCATTGCTCAGCCCCAGATGGACCATAAACGTCAGCCCTGCCAGCTGCACGGCGATACCATGTGCCGCCAGTGGCACAGTCCCCAGCCAGCCCATCATCACAGCCGAGGCGGCAAACAGGCCGACCTCGCTCAGCAGTGTTATCGAAATGGGCCAGCCAAGATGGAAAACCCGCGCCAGCATATCCCAGTCAGCCCCCCATAGGCGGCGAAACAAATCGTGCTGGGGCATGGCAAACCGGACATAAAGCACGACACCCACAAGCGAGATCACCTGCGTTGTAACGGATGCAATCGCTGCCCCCGCCACGCCCAGCTCTGGTGCGCCCCAGTTGCCAAAGATCAGCGCGTAATTGACCAACGCATTACACACAGCGGCCAACACAGTGATCCACAACACAACCTGCGTCCGCTCCAATGCCGCCAGATAGCTTTTGAGCACCATCACAAACAGGGCGGGCAAAATGCCCCAGCCGGCAATCCGCAGATATTCCGCGCCCAGCGTGACAACCGTCACCTCCTGCCCCATCAACCGCAGGATCGGGGCCGAAAAGATCATCAGCGGCAGTCCCAGCAAACCAAACCCGAAGCTGAGCCAAAGACCCATGCGGGTCGCCCTGCGAATTGAGGTTTCATCTTTCTCGGCCTGAAATGACGCCACCATCGGCATCACTGCCGAGGCAAAGCCCGAACCGAAAATAAACAGCACAAAGAAGAACGTCGAGGCCAGCGTGACCGCGGCCAACGCCTCAACCCCGTACCACCCCAACATGACGGTATCGGTCACCCCGATCGCCATCTGGGCAAGGTGGCCGCCAATAAGTGGTAAACCCAGAATTGCGATTGCTCGGGCATGGGCGGGGGTGGACATGATTTTTTGCATATTCCATCTCTAGGCCGATTGGCGCGCCGCGAAAAGCCACGAAATGCCCTGCATGTACATTGTGTGATGTTGCGTCATTCGCACGATCGGCGATTGTAGGAAGGCCATGTGTCGGCCTAGGCTTTCCCTATGAATCACATCACCCAACACAACCGTATAGACAGTATCACCCCCTATGCGCCTGAACTGGCCACGCAAGGGGCGCATCCTATTGGTGTGCGCACCAGCATGATCACTTTGGAAGGCCAGCCCGATGTGGCGGCAGGCGTGCAGGGAGGTGCCCTGCGGACCTTGCCCTTGGAAATCTGGTACCCCGCACCGGCAGGGACACCGCAGGGCGGAACCTATGACGCATTGCTGCGATGTGGAGAGCAGCGCGCAACACTACACGGCCACGCTCTGCGTGACGCCCCTGCTGCGGCGGGCTTCACCGCGCCGCTGATCATGATCAGCCACGGCTACCCCGGCAGCCGCTACCTGTTGGTGCATCTGGCCGAGCGCCTTGCGCGTCAAGGGTACGTAGTAGCGGCCTGTGATCATGCGGGCAGCACCTATGACGCAATGGACGCTTTCGGCATCACCTTGCTGCACCGTCCGCTGGACCAGTTGGGCGTAGTGGATGCCATGGCGGCATTGGACGGTGATCTGGGCACATTGACAGATTGCAGGCGCGTTGGCGTTATCGGTTATTCCATGGGCGGCTATGGCGCGCTGATCACCGGGGGCGCAGGTTTGGCCGCTGATGCCGTTGACTTTGAGCGTGCCCCCCCTGCCCGCCTGCTGGAACGTCATGTGGCAGGCAGTGACGCCCATGAGGCGCTGATGGACGATCGGATCAAAGCGATCCTGCCCATCGGTCCGTGGGGCGGGCTCTATGGCATGTGGGATGCGGCGGGGCTGGCTGGCTTGCGCGTGCCTGCGCTGATCATGGCGGGCACGGCGGATGAGGTATCAGGCTACGCCGCGATGCGCGGGATATTCGAGGGCGCTACAGGCGTGGACCGGCATTTGCTGAGCTTTGCCAATGCGGGCCACAATGCCGCCGCCCCCCACCCTGCCCCGATAGAGGCCTATCCGGTTTCCGACAAGCTGGGGTGGTCACCATATCTACATCACGCCGATCCGGTTTGGGACACGGTGGTGATGAACAACATCGCCCAGCATTATGCGGCGGCTTTCTTTGGCCTGCATTTGAAACAGGACACGGGCATGGCTGGCTATCTGGAGGATGGCTTTAGAGGCTTTTCCGAGGGCACCACGGCCGGTCTGCGGTTTGAAAGCATGAACAAGGGGAGCTGAGATGACACAGCATTGGACTGAGACGGTGGAGTTGAACGGCGAGGCGTTCTTCATCCGCCATTGGGGCGACAAAGACGCACCAAAACTCCTGATGCTGCACGGGTTCCCCGAGTACTCGGGTGCGTGGAACGATCTGGCGCCGCTGCTGGCCGAGAAGTTTCACTGCATCGCGCCGGATCAGCGTGGATACGGGCAAAGCTGGCGCCCTGCCGATCCCGCCCTTTATAAAACCTCCCTGCTTGTCTCGGACATGGCAGCCCTGATTGGCGATGAGCCGGTGATCCTTCTGGGCCATGACTGGGGGGCATCCGTGGCCTATGCGCTGACCATCGGGCGGCCTGAACTGGTGTCAAAACTGATCATCATGAACGGCGTGCACCCCGCCCCCTTCCAGCGTGAGCTGTCCAAAGGCGGGCCGCAAACCGATGCCTCGCAATACATCCACTTCCTGCGGCGTGAGGGATCAGAAGATATTCTGGCCGCCGATGATTTCGCCAAGCTGATGGGGCTATTCTCGGCCAATATGAATATGGGCTGGCTGAGCGGTGAAACCTTGGCCGGTTACAAATCCGCATGGCGTGATGCAGCGGGCCTGCGCGGGATGATCAACTGGTACCGCGCCTCGCCCCTGAAAATCGGCGGGGTCGGTGAGGCCACCGAGGGGCTGTCGTTTGATCCTGCACGCCTGCAAGTGCGCTGCCCGCATTTGTTGGTTTGGGGTTCGGCAGATACGGCCTTGATGCCCGCTGCAACCGAAGGGTTGGAGGAGTATGCGCCTGACCTCACGCGGGTTGAGATTGCAGATGTGGATCACTGGCTGCACCATCAGAAACCTAATGAGGTGGCTGATGCGGTTCTGGGCTGGCTGGGTTGAAGGGGCCGGTCGAGGGATTGCGGGATTAAGGCCAGCGGCAGCTTCGAGCCCAGTCTCGCCGATGCTGCTTTACCTACGGATGACCGGTCTGGGTAGGAAGACAAACGTCTCTCGAAATTCCGGCGCAAATCTCAAGCACGCAAGCGCCTTTTGAAATAGAAGGCCATTTTCTAGTATTTTCATAATAAATACAACGGATATTTCTGGCTTGGATGTCGGAAGCTCAAGCTTCTGTGCCTCGTCTTCACAAGTAAAAATCAGGATCTCACTCCAACGCGGCGAAAGAAACACTTGTTATCACTCAAATTTCCATCCAGAATGTGAAAGGTAAAGAATCTGATGTTTTAGGCGCCGTCGGGAGGATTGCGCAAGAAACGAGGAGCCAGATTTTTTTGCTGTCAAAAAGTTGTGCGCAACAGTCTTAACGGGCGGAAAATGCGTGAAATTCCTTGGGAGGAACTATGACAAACTCACTTAACCGCAGAAAATTTCTGCGTGGATCGGCCGTTGCCGGCGCTGCAGCATTGGCGACACCTGCTATTGCAGAGAACCACGGTACAACACTTAAAATGCAAGCGGCCTGGGGCGGCGGTATTTTCCTTGAAAACGCACAGTCCTTTGCGGCGCGCGTGAACGAAATGTCCGGCGGATCGCTGACAATCGAAGTGCTGTCCGTTGATGCGGTCGTGAAAACCAGCCAGATGCAAGACGCGGTCCACCGCGGCGTTCTGGACGCAGCACACTATGTGTCCGCTTACTGGTATGGCAAATCCAAATCCGCGTCGCTGTTCGGCACAGGCCCCTGCTTTGGCTGGTCCTCACAGGAAATGCTGGGCTGGATCCACGCGGGTGGCGGTCAAGAACTGTTTGACGAACTGATGGCAGAGCTGCGCCTGAACGTTGTTTCTTTCTTCAACTCGCCGATGCCTGCACAGCCGCTTGGTTGGTTCAACCAGCAGATCACAGATGCGTCGCAAATGCAGGGCCTCAAGTACCGGACCGTTGGTCTGGCCGCAGACGTCATGCTGGAAATGGGCATGTCTGTTGTTCAGTTGCCTGGCGGTGAAATCCAGCCTGCGATGAAATCCGGCCTGATCGACGCGGCCGAGTTCAACAACCCGACATCCGACCGCGATTTCGGCATGCAGGACGTTTCCAAAAACTACATGCTGGCATCCTATCACCAGTCGCAGGAATGCTTTGAGGTGACCATCAACAAAGACAAGTGGAACAGCCTGTCAGATGAGCACAAAGCGATCATCAAAAACGCGTCCATGGCAGAAAACTCCGGCTTCTACTGGGGCAACACCAAGCGTTACTCCGACGACCTGATCAAACTGCAGGAAGCAGATGGCGTAGCGGTTCACCGAACACCTGAATCCGTCATGCAGGCACAGCTGGTTGCATGGGACAAGGTTGCAGACCGCATTGCGGCGGAAGACCCGTTCTTTGCCAAGGTCATGGAATCCCAGAAGAAGTACGCCAAAGAAGTCATGGGCTATCTGAACCTGAACCAACCTGATTACCAACTGGCCTACAACCACTACTTCGGTTGATTGTGGCATATTAAGACAGAATGTCCGGGGGTTGTTTGACCTCCGGACATTGCACGCTCTGGACAGGCGCAAATGTACCCAAGATTCCGGTGGGAGAAACCAGTCAAATGAAGTTCGTATATGCAATTGAAGGTCTGAGCCTTTGGGTTGGACGCGCCTTTGGATGGTGCATCCTGATCCTCACGCTGTCAGTCTCCTATGAGGTTTTTGTCCGCTACGTTCTCAATTCGCCGACAGTCTGGGCCTTTGATATGATGATCCAGATGTATGGCGCATTGTTCCTGATGTGCGGTGCCTATGCACTGGCGCAAGACACCCATGTGCGGGCCGATGTTGTGTACCGCCTTTTTCCGGTGCGTGTGCAGGCCAGCATGGATTTCCTTTTATACTTCCTGTTCTTCTTTCCGGGTATCATCGCTCTGGTCTGGTACGGGTACGAAATTGCCTCTGACAGCTGGCGCTATAAGGAAGTCAGCTTTAACAGCCCCGCCAGCATCCAGATTTACTTTTTCAAGTCGTTGATCCCGCTTTCCGGCGGCTTGCTGGTGATACAGGGCATTGCTGAACTTGTGCGCTGCGTGATGGCCATGCGCACCGGTGTTTGGCCAGAACGTCTGGCGGATGTAAAAGAAACCGAAGACCTTCTGACAGCTGCGGACCTTGATACGATCCGCGCTGTGGCTCCTGCCCGCAAGTAACCAGCATAGCTGCTCAAGAGAGATAATAAGATGACAAATCCCGAAGTCGCCCTGATCATGCTTGGGCTATTCATTGTGTTCGTTTTGCTGGGCTTCCCGATTGCCTTTACCCTGCTCGCTATGGGCGTGGGTTTTGGGTATTATGCCTACCATCAGGCTGGCTCGGTCGAGACCTTCTCGGACATATTCAACAATAACATCTTCTATCTGGTGAACCAGAACACCTATTCGGTGATGGAGAACCCGACGCTTGTCGCGATCCCGCTCTTCCTTTTCATGGGGTATGTGGTGGAACGCGCCAATATCGTGGACAAGCTGTTCTTCTCGCTCTACATGGCCGCGCGCAACCTGCCGGGCAGCCTTGCGATTGCGGCACTGCTGACCTGTGCGGTCTTCTCGACGGCCTCGGGGATTGTGGGCGCAGTTGTGACGCTGATGGGCCTGCTGGCCTTTCCGGCGATGGCAAATGCCAACTACAACAAAAGCTTTGCTGCCGGTGTGATCTGTGCGGGCGGAACGCTGGGCATCCTGATCCCGCCGTCAATCATGCTGATCGTTTATGCCGCGATTGCGGATTTGTCGCCTTTGCGTCTGTACGCTGCGGCGGTGTTCCCGGGACTGCTGCTGGCGGGGCTATACATTGTTTATGTGATCATTCGCGTCTGGTTCAACCCGTCGCTGGCCCCCAAACCGACGATGGAAAACATCCCGCCACCAAAAGAAATCTATCTCGACCTGCTTAAAAGCTTTGTACCGCTGACAGTGTTGATCGCGCTTGTTCTCGGATCCATCCTCGGCGGTCTGGCGACCCCTGCGGAAGCGGCGGCAATGGGTGCGCTGGGGGGGATGGTTCTGGCGGTGCTTTACCGCTCGATGAGCTGGCTCAAACTCAAGGAGAGCGTGTTCTTGACGGCCAAGGCTACAGCCATGGTTTGCTGGCTCTTTGTCGGCTCGTGGACGTTTGCCTCGGTCTTTTCCTACCTTGGCGGTCATGACCTGATCGCCCATTGGGTCGGCGGTATGGACCTTGAACCGTGGGAATTCCTTGTGCTGGCGCAGGTGATTATCTTCCTGCTGGGCTGGCCGTTGGAATGGTCGGAAATCCTGATTATCTTTGTGCCGATCTTCCTGCCGCTGCTCGAAGTGTTTGGCGTAAACCCCTATTTCTTTGCGATGCTCATCGCGCTAAACCTGCAAACCTCGTTCCTGACCCCGCCCATGGCAATGTCGGCCTACTATCTGAAAGGCGTGCTCAAGAACCAGATCGAGCTGATGGAAATTTTCCGCGGCATCATGCCATACTTGGGGATTGTAATTCTGACGATGTGTCTGATGTATGTCTTCCCCGGCATTGCACTGTGGTTCCCTGACTATCTGTTTGGCCCCTATATCCCATGATAAAGGACGCCTATAAACTCACCGCATCCGAGGCGTTGGCGCTCTTCGCCTCGGGCAAACTTACTTCTGTCGAGTTGGTGAAATCCTGTCTTGGGCAGATTACTGCAACGGATCATGACATACACGCCTGGGTGTATCTGGACCCCAACGCGGTGATTGCCCAAGCTGCGGAATGTGACCGTATCCGCAAGGCGGGGCTGGCCACAGGCCCGCTGCATGGCATCCCTGTAGCGCTCAAAGACATCATAGACACGGCTGATATGCCCACTGGGCGGGGCACACCCATATTCAAAGGCCGCAGGACCGAAGAGGACGCCCGCCTGGTCGAGCTGTTGCGGCAAGCGGGTGCTGTGATCATCGGCAAAACGGTCACAACCGAGCTTGCTTTTGTGCATGCAAACGAAACGCGCAATCCGCACAATCCGGCGCATACACCAGGTGGCTCCTCCAGCGGCTCTGCTGCCGCAGTTGCGGCGCATCATGTGCCACTGGCAGTTGGCACACAGACCAACGGATCGGTCATTCGTCCCGCATCGTTTTGCGGCACTTTCGGGTTCAAGCCCACGCGCGGGGTAATTTCGCGCACAGGCCTTTTGCAAACATCAGATTCGCTGGATCAGGTCGGATGCTTTGGCCGCAGCCTTGCGGATCTAGCACTGCTTACGGATGTGATCAGCGGCTATGACGGGCGCGATAGCACCAGCTTTGCCCGTCCGCGCCCCGCCATGGCGGAAGGCGCCGCGCAAGACGCACCCGTGCCGCCTGCGCTGGTCTGGTTTGATCTGCCGTTCAATGACCGCCTGTCCGATGCGGCCCGCGACGGCCTGGACGCTGTGATGGATATACTGGGCCCGCAGGTAACGCGGATGCAGCCGGCTGATACGCTGTCCAGTCTGGTGGCAGTTCAGGCGCGTATCCACGAGTACGAGATTTGCGCCCAGCAAGCTGACGTTTTTGAAGAACATTGGGACAGGATCAGCGACACCCTCAAGCCGGTGATCGAGCGAGGGCGCAAAATTACTCTAGCCGAGTATGAAGACGCGCTGGCCGTGAAAGCCTCCGCCGAGGCATTCTTCCACGACTTCTTTACCGAATATGATGCCATCATCGCGCCCTCAGCTGCGGGTGAAGCGCCGTTATTTGGCCCGAACACGGGCGATCCCATCTTCTGCACGCTCTGGACACTTGCAGGCCTGCCTTGCGTGACGCTTCCCCTGTTGGTCGGCGATACCGGCCTGCCGATTGGCGTTCAATTGATTGGCCCTGCCGAAAAAGACAACCGTCTGATGCGCACTGCGCGTTGGGTGCAGACCCAAATGGCCAAGGCGCCTGAATAATTGAAAGGACTGTAATATGTCATATACCGTCAAACTTATCGTCGGCCTGATTGGCACTGCATTTCTGTGCATCTTTGTGGGCGGGCTGTCGCAAAGTATCTCAAGCGGCTTTGCAGGTTTCATAGGCGGCGCGCCGTTTATGATCATCGCTATCATCGTGTGCGGCATGGCCGTCTATGATTTTTACGACGAATGCATCCGCAAGAAATGACCAAGCCACGCCTCTGGATTACCCGCCGCCTGTCCGATGCAACGCTGGAACGCGCGACGCGCGATTATGACGTTGTCATCAACCACGATGACCAGCCCGGCACTGCCGATCAGCTGATCACCGCCAGTGCCGAATTCGACGCGATTATTCCCTGTCATTCCGAGCATTTTAGCGCAGATGTCGTGGCGCAATTTTCGGACCGTTTGAAAATTGTCGCGAACCATTCCGTTGGGGTCGATCATTGCAACCTGCCTGCCCTCAAAGGGCGCGGGATTGCCGTGACCAACACGCCTGACGTGCTGTCAGATGCCACCGCCGAGCTGGCAATGCTGCTGATGCTGGGTGCCGCCCGTCACGCCGTTGCGGGGGACAAGATTGTACGAACAGGCGCATGGGACAGCTGGTCACCCGCCTTTATGGTTGGAAAACAGTTGACGGGTGCGCGACTGGGCATCATCGGGATGGGCCGTGTGGGCCGCGCCTTTGCTGCCAAGGCGCGCGGCTTTGACATGGAAATCCACTACTATAACCGGACAGAACTGCCCGCAGACCAAGCCATTGGCGCGGTCTACCACGATACGGTCGAAAGCCTGCTTGGTGTTGCCGATTTCCTGTCACTGCATTGTCCGGCCACGCCTGAAACCACCAATTTGATGAACGCTGACAGGCTTGCTCTGTTGCCGCAAGGTGCTGTGATTGTGAATACAGCGCGCGGCGCACTTGTCGACGAAGATGCGTTGATAGCTGCGATCGAGACACGTCAGGTTGCGGCGGCGGGCCTTGATTGTTTCAAGGTGGAACCGGGCGGGAACCCTGCCTTTGCGGCATATGACAACATCTTCATGCTACCACATATCGGTAGCGCCACGCGGCAGACGCGCGATGCGATGGGCTTTCGGGCTCTTGATAATTTGGACGCGTTCTTTGCGGGGCAAACCCCGCGTGACCTTCTCTAAACTGGATGGATAAAGCCATGACAAAACTGACGTTTCTGGGCCTTGGCGTAATGGGCTATCCTATGGCGGGGCATCTGGCCGCAGCCGGACACAATGTGACAGTATATAACCGCACCAAAACCAAATCCGAGGCTTGGGTCGCACAGCATGGCGGCAGTGCAGGTGCGACACCAGCCACTGCAGCTGAAGGTGCAGAGATAGTCTTTGCCTGCGTTGGTAACGATGATGATTTGCGTGCGGTTTGTCTTGGCCCCGACGGGGCATTCGCATCGATGTCCGAAGGCAGTACATTTGTCGACCACACAACCGTATCCGCGGCAGTCACCCGCGAGCTTTACCTGGCCGCAAAAGACAAAGGCATCGCATTTATTGACGCACCTGTGTCAGGTGGTCAGGCGGGTGCCGAGAACGGCCAACTCTCCATCATGTGTGGTGGTGATCAAAGCGACTATGACCGGACCGAGCCGGTGATGAACGTCTATGCAAAACTGTGCCGCCGGATCGGTGAAAGCGGTGCGGGTCAGATGACCAAGATGTGCAACCAGATCGCCATTGCGGGGTTGGTGCAGGGGCTGTCCGAAGCGCTGCACTTTGCCTCCAAAGCCGGGCTTGATGGTGCGGCGGTGGTCGAAGTGATCAGCCAGGGCGCTGCAGGCAGTTGGCAGATGTCCAACCGCTATGAGACGATGCTCGCCGATCATTTCGAGCATGGTTTTGCCGTGGACTGGATGCGCAAAGATCTAGGTATTTGTCTGGCCACTGCCAATGAAAATGGAGCAAGCCTGCCTGTGACAGCCTTGGTGGATCAGTTCTATAAAGATGTGCAGAAAATGGGTGGTGGACGCTGGGATACCTCTGCCTTGTACAAACGCCTTCAATCCAGCTGATAAAAGGACCGTCTTTTGGGTCTTGATGACATCCCCGTACTTACCTTTGATACAGGCCGCACGATCCTTGTTTGACATAGCGGGTTTTTGCAAGCCTTGACAGCGGCGCGTGTCACTGATGGAATAGAGCGCAACGGGAACGTTCTTGCCAATGACATGCACCGAAAGGGCCTTAGCAAGAAGGTCAGCTTCGGGAAAGACGCTTTGGCTGAGTACAATTTTGACGGCGTACACTGCGTGCCCCTCAAGAGGTCATGTGGAGTGAGGCGTTCAGCGACGCACAGCGCCACGCGATTGCCTATGTCGCGCTGCATAATTTCGACTGTTGGCCCGACTTCCCGCCCACGCTGCCAAAACTGCGCGAGAAATACATCTGTACTTCCTTCACGATCCTCAGTTTTCGGATCTTCATGGATAAGTGACTCTTTGCGGCCGTCCGCCGCGATTGAACAACTTTGCCAAGCTGCAGGCCCACATATTATTTATGCGAACAAAGATTTCGCACCTGCAGCGAAAGTCGACTTCCCGCTTTTGCGACGTTTCGTTGCGGGCGCAGCATGAAGAAAGCGGTCATTGGTGGAAAAGTTACGAAGGTCGGCTTTGTCGGCATAGCGGACTTTAACTGTGTAAAAGGCGCTAGCCACTCCCCCCCTCAGCTGTGGTTCCAGTCGTCGGGATCGGCGTTGTTGTTGGGGCTCAGCCCAATGATATCGCCGTCTGTGGAACATCCTAGCCCCAGCACAGTGCGGTTGGCGTAGCAAAAATACGCGGTCACCTGATTGATCTCGAGGATTTCGCCATCGTCCCAGCCCGCCATGCGCAGGGCCTCAACGTCCATCTGCACCATGTCGGCGGGCGATTGGGTCAGCCGCTGGGCATAGCGCATTGCGGCGTGTTGGCGGGCATCCAGCGGAATGGCGGGTATATCGCCGTCCTCGATCGCTGTGCGCAGGGCGTCACTACGCGGGTCATCAGCCAGCAGGCGCTTCATACCCGCAAAGTGATGCTCGACACAGTAGTTACAGCTGTTGAGTTGTGACACCCAGACGCCCAATGCCTCAAGAAACCATTTGGGGATGGTGTTGGCGCTGTGGTGCAGGACATATTTGTACACCGCCATATGCGCCTCCATCGTGTGGGGGCGCAGCGAGTGCATCATCATGATGTTATCGACGTTATTGTCGGGGCCTGTGACGCGCTCATAGAGCTGCTTGAGCTTGCCGTTTGCTTCAGCAAAGGGAATGGTTCTTATCCAGGCCATGAGGGTGCTTTCGGGTTAGGAGTGAAGGCGGGAGGTGAGAATTTTCAGGCTAGCAGCACCAAAGCCGATGGCAAAGGCCGCCTCGAACCAACGGCGCGCTTTGAGGTAGAGGCGGGTCATGGATTTGGAGGAGAACAGCAAGGCATAGCCGTGGAACATGGTGCAGCTGAGCGCGCCGACGCAGGCGATGACAATCGCAAGATCCTGCGGTGATGTGCCGGCGGGAACACCCAGTGAATAGAGCGAGCCGAAGAACAAAATCGCCTTCGGGTTGGTGATGTGGAGCAGTAACCCGAAGGCGTAGAGGTTTGATCTGCTGCCTGTCATTGACCGCACCGCGATGTCCTTGGGCGACAGCGCCGAACGGGCCGACTTGAACGCCAGATACATCAGATAGGCGGCGCCGAAATAGCGGATCACCTCAAACACCCAAGCGTTCGCCAACATCAGCGCGCCCAACCCCAACGCCGCCGAGACGGACCAGATCAGCGATCCAGTGGTGATGCCCGACGCCAACGCCAACCCAGACGCGCGGCCCGACGCCATAGATGTGCCCGCAATGGCAAGGGTCGCTGGCCCCGGACTGCCCCCCGCCACAAGTGACGCCATCAGGATAAGGGGGAGGTTGATTTCATGCAGCATCTGGACGGGCCTATGGTTTCACGCCTCAGCCTTAGACACAAATTAGGCGGTGTCAATTTTGGCTGTTTTTCAAGGCCGATCGATTGACCGTCCTTGCAGTCAATGTGGATTACAAAGTCGGCGCTTGTTTATTTGCCCAACTTTCGCGGAGAAGTGCCGCAATAGCAGTTATGCGGACTTTGCAGACCTTCACCTCTTCGGTGCCAATGTCTGCAGCCAGCCCAAAGCGGACCCACTGTCTTCGATTTCAATCTGCGACAGCCGACCTTCGCTGCGCAGGTCGCGAACTAACACAATGCGGACAAAACGGCCAACCGCCGCGTTTGCTCCAAGGTCGGCTTAAAGTGCAAGGCGACCAGACTAGACCCTGCAAAGTGTTTTTGGCGAAATCAACGGGCGATATGTCGGAAAAGCGAATGCTGAATGCCAATTTTTGAGTGAGATAAAGTAGGTAGGCTTGTCTATTCCGTAGTTTGGGTCACCTACACTTAAAACAAGCGAAAGAAGCGCGCACATGAAAAAGCTGGTTCTTGATGCCACGGATATACGTATCCTCAGCTCTGTCCAACAGCACGGGCAACTGAGCAAGACGAAGCTGGCCGAGCTTGTAAACCTGTCGCCCACGCCATGCTGGGCACGCTTGGACCGGTTGAAAGCTGGAGGATATATTCGTGGCTATCACGCTGAGTTGGCTTTGGAGCGCATTATCGATTTTACGCAAGTTGTCGTGACTGTCTCACTGAGCTCGCACCGCAAGGCAGAGTTCGACCGCTTTGAGGGCTATATCCAAAAGCTTGACGAGGTGCTTGATTGCATCGCGACAGGTGGCGGCATGGATTACGTGATGAAAACTGTGACACCAAGCCTTGCCGCCTTTCAGGTGCTCATGGATGAGCTGCTTTCAGCTGACCTCGCGATTGATCGCTATATGACATACATCGCGACAAGGCATGTCAAATCCAGCCACCCCAATTTGGCCAAACTGATCGTCAAGAACGAGAAATAGCGCGCAAAGACTGCACGGTCTAATCGCGGCCCGATAATCAGTCTGATCGGCCTATGCGGTGCCCGAAATCAGGCCAAGAGTTTTGCAGATTTCAAGATAGATCATCAGCAGGTTTCAACACTTCACTGGCCGTTCAGGCCACCTGCAAGAGGCACAAAAATATGACACAAGCAGACGACTTTGGCTTTGGCACACAGATTCGAAAATCGCCCTATTTTGATGCAACAGTTCGCTGGGGTGCCAAGGGTTTTTCTGTTTATAATCATATGTATATCCCGCGTGATTTTGGAAACCCCGAGCAAAACTTCTGGAACCTCGTGAACGAGGCGATCCTGTGTGATGTGGCCGTTGAGCGTCAAGTTGAGATCACCGGCCCGGATGCTGCGAAGTTCGTGCAAATGCTGACGTGCCGTGACCTGTCCAAAATGGCTGTCGGGCAGTGCAAATATATCCTGATCACGAATGCGGAGGGTGGCATTTTGAATGACCCCATCCTGCTACGTTTGGCCGAAAACCATTTCTGGATTTCACTGGCCGACAGCGACATCCTGCTGTGGGCGCAAGGTGTGGCCACACATGCGGGCATGGACGTACAGATTGGCGAACCTGACGTGTCGCCGCTCCAGCTTCAGGGACCAAATTCAGGCCTGATTATGCAAGAGCTGTTTGGCGAAAGCATTATGGACCTCAAATACTACTGGCTGCGCGAAGTCGAACTGGACGGCATTCCGCTGATCGTGTCGCGCACCGGCTGGTCCAGCGAGTTGGGCTATGAGCTTTACCTGCGCGATGGCGCAAAAGGGGATCTGCTATGGGAGCGGATCATGGCCGCAGGCATGGAGCACGGTCTCAAACCAGGTCACACATCTTCGATCCGCCGGATTGAAGGCGGAATGCTGTCTTATCATGCAGATGCGGACATGAACACAAACCCGTTCGAGCTGGGTTTCGACCGCCTTGTGAACCTCGACATGGAGGCGGATTTTATCGGCAAGGCAGCACTGCGTCGCATCAAGGAAGAGGGTCCAAAACGCAAGCAGGTTGGTCTGGTGATCGACTGTGATCCGCTGACCGGCCCGAACACCACGTTCTGGACAATCAACCAAGGCGGCGCAGAGATTGGCAAGGTCACATCGGCGATCTATTCGCCGCGCCTTGAAAAGAACATCGCGCTGGCGATGGTCGCGGTGGATGCGGCGGTACTGGGGGCCGAGGTGGAAGTTATTACAAAGTCAGGCCCGACCAAGGCGACTGTCGTTGAGCGTCCGTTCTACGACCCCAAAAAGCAGATCGCGGCGGCCTGAAGCCCCCAGCATCACACAGCGCGCGCTCCTGATCGGGCGCGTGCCGCAGCACTCCATACTGTCATAAGGGACTTGCACTATGTCCGATCTTTCCATCGAGCTGCATTGGCAGCGCGCCGAGCCTGTGTTCGCAACAGGCACCTATTCAAACGCACATACTGTGCAGATGAACCGCTTGTATGACATTGCCGTGGACTCTGCTCCCGACTGGGGTGGTGATCCGGAAAATACAAACCCCGAGCAGGCATTGGCGTCAGCACTCTCAAGCTGCCACATGATGACCTTTCTCGCGCTGGCCGCAAAGGCTGGGTGGCCAGTGGCGAGCTACCACGACTATGCCGAGGCACATCTTGGCAAGAACCCAAAAGGGCAGATGTCGGTCACGCGGATTGATCTTCACCCCGTGGTGCGGTTCGACACTGGCTTTGCCGTCACCGATGCGCAGATGGCCGAGATGCAGGACCGCGCCCACCGCTATTGTTTTATTGCCAATACACTTGCGGACAGTGTCGAGATCAACATCCGCTAAGCCTGATCCAAGGAGCAGCCCCATGACGTCGAGTGATATTCTACTGCGGGACCTGAGCGATGACGGCATTCTGCGCCTGACGCTCAATGATCCCAAACGACGCAATGCGTTGTCCGAAGCAATGCTTGGCGCGCTTGGAACGGCCTTTGCCGATGTGGGGGCTGATCCCTCCGCCCGTGTGATCATTCTGGCCGCAAATGGTCCCGCATTTTGCGCAGGCCATGACCTGAAAGAGATGACAGCGGGGCGCAGCGGCCCTGACGGCGGCAAGGCGTATTTCGCAAAGGTCATGGCAATGTGCGCAGGCGTGATGCAGGGCATCGTGAACTGCCCCAAACCGGTGATTGCCGAAGTCACGGGCATCGCCACTGCGGCAGGCTGCCAACTGGTGGCAAGCTGCGATCTGGCCATTGCGGCAGAGACTGCTCAATTCAGCACACCGGGGGTGCATATCGGCCTGTTCTGCTCTACCCCCATGGTCGCCCTGTCGCGCAATGTCTGCAACAAACACGCGATGGAGATGCTGCTGACGGGTGACATGACCCCCGCTGCCCGTGCCGCCGAAATGGGGTTGGTTAACCGCGTTGTTTCTGAGGACGCGTTACAAGGCGCCACAATGGAGATGGCCCGCAAGTTTGCCTCGAAATCCAGCATGACGTTGGCCATAGGCAAGCGCGCCTTTTACGCGCAGCGCGAGATGCCACTGGCGCAGGCCTATGACTATGCCTCTGGAGTGATGGTAGACAACATGCTCGCACGCGATGCCGAGGAAGGAATCGGCGCATTCATCGAAAAACGCGCGCCCCAATGGCAGGACGCCTGAGACATGAAAGGAAACCCCTATAACACCGATCTGGACCGCAACCCAGCGAACCATCAGCCTCTAACACCGCTGACATTTCTGGAGCGTGCCGCCACGGTGTTCCCCGATCATACGGCGATCATCCATGGGGCGCTGCGCCGCAGCTATGCCGAGTTCTATGACCGTTCCAGACGGCTGGCATCAGCGCTGAAGCTGCACGGGATCGGACGGGGCGACACTGTTTCGGCCCTGCTGCCCAACACGCCAGCCATGCTGGAATGCCATTATGGCGTGCCCATGTGCGGCGGCGTTCTGCACTCAATCAACACTCGGCTTGACGCGGCGATCATCGCCTTTCAGCTTGATCATGCGTTGTCAAAGGTCGTCATTGTCGACGCCGAGTTCATACCGCTGATGCAAGAGGCGCTGGCCTTGGCCAAGGTCAGCCCTCTGGTTATTCAAGTTGATGACCCCGAATATGACGGCGCGCGCGTGGCGTTTGACGGGGCCGACTACGATTCCTTCCTTACGCATGGTGATCCCACCTTCCCGTGGCTTATGCCCGAAGACGAATGGGACGCGATTTCGATCAACTACACTTCTGGCACAACGGGTGATCCAAAGGGCGTAGTGTCGCATCACCGCGGCGCATACCTTTTGGCGCAAGGCAACGCGCTCACCACCTCGATGTCCAAACACGCGGTCTATCTGTGGACGCTGCCGATGTTTCATTGCAACGGCTGGTGTTTCCCTTGGACCCTCTCTGCGATCATCGGCACCCATGTTTGCCTGCGCCAAGTGCGCGTCGAACCAATCTGGAACGCTTTGGCCGACGAGAATGTGACGCATCTCTGCGGTGCACCAATTGTGATGTCCTTGATGATCTCTGCGCCTGCAGATGCGCAGCGGAAACTTGATCAGACGGTGCAGTTTTTCACCGCCGCAGCACCACCGCCCGAAAAGCTGTTGGCGGACATGAAAACCGCAGGCTTTGACGTGACCCACCTTTACGGGCTGACCGAAACCTACGGGCCTGCCGTTGTGAACGATTGGCATGAAAGCTGGTCATCATTGCCCAGTAATGAGCAAGCGCGCTTGAAATCGCGTCAGGGCGTCCGCTACCTGCCGCTCGAAGGGCTTGATGTGCTGGACACTGATACATTGGAGCCCGTCCCACGCGATGGCGAAACCATGGGCGAAGTGATGTTCCGCGGCAACGTTGTGATGAAAGGGTATTTTCGCAATCCAGTCGCCACGCAAAAGGCCTTTGAGGGTGGCTGGTTCCATTCAGGCGATCTGGGCGTGATCCATCCAGACGGCTATATCCAGCTCAAGGATAGATCCAAGGACATCATCATTTCAGGAGGCGAGAACATTTCCTCCATCGAGGTGGAAGAGGTGCTCTATAGTTACCCCGGCGTAGAAATTGCGGCGGTCGTCGCCATGCCCCATGATAAATGGGGCGAAACCCCCTGCGCCTTTGTCGAACCCACACAGGGCCTCGAGATCGACACTGACGCGCTGCGCAATTGGTGCCGTGATAGACTCGCGGCCTACAAAGTTCCGGGTAAGTTCGTCGTGACGAGTATCCCCAGAACCTCAACTGGTAAGATACAGAAATTCGTCCTGCGTGAGCGCGCGAAAGAACAGTTCGCAGTAATTTGAACCGAACCAAAAATTGGAAACCAGACCAATTTAACTTCCTATGACCACTCTAAATGCTCGTGTCACACCTGGATTGCAATATAGTCTATTTGTATCGGTAGCAGCCATTCGAACACCCTGCAGCATCGGTCGAAGTGGGCTCACTGCCAACTTTCGCCGCAAGCCACACGAAAGGCCGCTGTCGGGGAATAGGTGAAACTTTGCAAAGGTCACTTTCTGCGTATAGCTGCCGTTGGTGTGCAGCGCAGCATTCTACAAAATGGTTTCAAAACCGCCATTCACTACGATCCCAATACTCTCTCACTTCCGCGGCCGCGTGAATACCATCTTTTGCTCATGCAGGTCTGCTTTGTCGCCGATCCACGCATAGGCCAGCAAGGCAGGCTCGCGGTCGCCTACGGTGATGCGGTGCAAATGATCTGGCGGGTTGAAGATCATGGAACCCGGGACGTAGACGCCTTGGTGGTTCTCGCTCACCGCGCCCGACAGGCAGACATAGCTTTCCGTGATCCCCTTGTGCGCATGGGCCGGATAGGTGCATCCGGGCGCAAACAGGACCACGCCAAGAATGATTTCGTCGCTTATCACCGGCCCGTTTTGGCCCGCCAGCTCCGCATAGGCATAGCTGTTGGCGAGGCCCTTTGGCACTTTCTCATAACCGTATTGCCAGCTCAGATGCGGGGCGACAGCGTCCAGCGCGCGCACCGCAGGTGCTAGCACACCCTGTCGCCCTTCATCCAGCGCGCGGCGCAAATGGGCGGTCACCGGCTTTTTTTCGGGGGGCTGCGGGCGCAGGTCTGCGTTCTTGCGGATCAGACGTGTGATCGCTTCGCGGACTTTGCGCTGGTGGCCGCGGATACGATCACTGCCACCTGCGGGCAGATAACGGTATAGCTCGTCATACTCTTGCAAGAGATAGCGCCAGTCAGGCACATCGCGCAGGGTCTGCGCGGGCTGGGGGTTCTGGTCCATGGCAACGCTTCCTTATCCACCTTGCCCGACCTAACCTGCGATGCGGCACCCGAAAAGAGGAAAACCGCCCAATCGTGCCCAATTGGCTGGGGATAAGCCCATCTGGGTGATTGCTCCTGACCGCGCAGCCTGTCAAAATAGGGATATCCAGAGTAAGCACTGGCAATCACAAGAAACAGCAGCAGGCCGCCCACATGTCCGATCTCCTCTCCGGCAACACGCCGAAAGCCTCAGAATACGATGCATCCTCCATTCAGGTGCTGGAGGATATGGAGCACGTCCGCCTGCGGCCCGGCATGTATATCGGCGGCAAGGACGACCGCGCGCTGCACCACATGGTGGCCGAGATCATCGACAACTCGATGGACGAAGCGGTAGCAGGGCACGCAAGCTGGATCGAGCTGGAGCTGCACGACAACGGCCACGTCACCGTGCGCGACAACGGGCGCGGCATCCCGATTGATCCCCACCCCAAAGACCCCAGCAAATCCGCGCTGGAGATCATTTTCTGCACGCTGAACGCAGGTGGCAAATTCTCGGGCGATAATTACGAGACGTCGGGCGGCCTGAACGGCGTTGGCTCGTCCGTGGTGAACGCGCTCAGCGATCACTTGCGCGTCGAAGTCGCCAAGAACCGCGAGCTTTTCGCGATGGAGTTTTCGCGCGGTGTGCCGCAAGGCAAGCTGGAGAAGATTGGTGCGGCCCCCAACCGGCGCGGCACGGCAGTGACCTTCCACCCCGATCCGGAAATCTTCGGCAACTTGCAACTGCGCCCGTCCAAACTGTTTGCCATGGCGCGGTCAAAGGCGTTCCTGTTCTCCGGCGTGGAAATCCGCTGGAAAACCGCCCAGCCCGATGGCGACACACCGATGGAGGCGACCTTCCACTTCCCCGGCGGTCTGGCGGATTACCTGAACGAAGTGCTCGGCAAATCCTCCACCTACGCCGAGGCGCCCTTTGGCGGCACCGTGGATTTCAAGGAAAAGTTCGGCCAGCCCGGTAAAGTGAACTGGGCAATCAACTGGACCCCTTCGCGCGACGGTTTCATCCAGTCCTATTGTAACACTGTCCCCACGCCCGAAGGCGGCACGCATGAGGCGGGTTTCTGGGCGGCGATCCTGAAAGGCATCAAGGCTTACGGCGAGTTGGTCGGCAACAAAAAGGCCGGCACCATCACGCGTGAAGACCTGATCACCGGCGGCTGCGCGCTGGTCTCGTGCTTTATCCGCGAGCCCGAATTTGTGGGCCAGACCAAGGACCGTCTGGCAACTGTTGACGCGCAGCGGATGGTCGAGAATGCTGTGCGCGACCACTTTGACAACTGGCTGGCTGCCGACACCAAATCCGCAGGCGCGATCCTTGATTTTCTGGTGTTGCGCGCGGAAGAGCGTCTGCGCCGCCGTCAGGAAAAAGAGACGGCCCGCAAATCAGCCACCAAGAAACTGCGCCTGCCCGGCAAGCTGACGGATTGCACCTCCAAG
>Ga0210307_1123952_pt1 | contig 23272 bp, 27 predicted proteins | sample R1073metaT_FD_159690 | JGI IMG/M metagenome (GOLD analysis project Ga0210307, IMG submission 159690) | Metatranscriptome of estuarine water microbial communities from the Columbia River estuary, Oregon, United States - R1073 (Metagenome... | ecosystem: Environmental > Aquatic > Marine >...
CCCCGCCAGAACCCCTGCCAACGGTCCGGCAAAGCCCGCGACACTATCCGCTATCACCGGCATGCCGAGCCCCGCAAACCGCGCGGGATCGCCGTTGGCATTCAGCGCAAGGCCCGCCACCTGCGGGGCCAGCCGCGCCTCTACCCGCGCCAGCAAGGTCTGGCCCCCCAGATTGCGAAGGCCTTTGTCGCCCCCGCCCATGCGTGTCGCTTGGCCACCCGCCAGAATAACGCCGTAGGGTTGTATCATCGCTCGGTCTCCGGTGTCGGGGGTGCTGCCGCCGCTGCGGCGTTTAGCCAGCGCGCCAAATCAGCGCGAAATGCCTGCGGGGTTGTACCTGCGGGCAAGGCGGCATCAGGCAAGGCAAAGACCAATCCGCCTGACTTCAGCACTGTCGCATCACTCAGCGCGGTCACCGCGTCGAAACACAGCCAATCCATGCGGCCCACGCTGATATCGGTAGTAAATACTACCTGCTCCGCAGCCAGTTCCGCACGCACAAGGCCCTGACGGGCCATCCCGTCACTGGTCAGTTTAATCAATTTGGCAGTGCTGATCCTGTAAAACACAAACCACAACACCAGTGCCCCTGCAAAGCCCGCACAAACGGCCAGCAGCATATCAGCGCCCAGAATATCATAGTGCAGCAAAGCCAACGCACCGATGAACAACAGCACATATAGCCCTATCGCAATCACAAACTTCCGGCGCTTTCCGGCGCGCCCGGGTTGTGGTGCGTCCCATGACATCATGGCACGCACCACAACCCGGGCGTCAACTGATAGGTCAGCGTGTATTCCGTCACTGTGCCGCCTCCAGCCAGCGCTGCATATGCGCCAGCGCGTCATCCGCATCCTTTGGCCCCAGAAAGGCGCGGTGCGGCAGGGCGATTGCAATGCCCGCAATGCCGATGCACAGCACTTTTTTGCCGCCGCGCACAGCTTCAACATCCGCCCATCCGCTGTGCCAACGACTTTTTTTGGTCGTCAGGGTTACCCCGTTTTCATCCAAAACCACCTGCTGCGTCCTGCCAAAGCGGGAGTGCACGCTGGCTTGAGCGACGTTAAAATAGATTTGACGGTTAAGCCAAAAGGCCAACAGGCCAAAGAGCACAAGCGTTACGGGCATCCCCCACCCCATAATACTATCAAATCCGGAATTGCCGCGCCCAATGCCAATCGCCACGACCCAAAAGAGTAACGTAGCGCCGAGCGGCGCGAAGAACCCTACGAAAAGGGACTGCACCAGCAAAATCACCCGCGCGCGGCCCATGATCAGGTACCGACCTGCGAGCACCATCGCCTCATAAGTCTCCGCCGCTCTGGAGGTCACATCCAGCTCCCAACGCGCGCCGCTCATGGCGCGCTCTTTCTGCCCGCGCGCCGCGGCTCATCCGCAATGGCGGCAGGGTCGGCATCGCGGATCAGACGCTCCTCGCCCGACAAACACATAAATCGCCTCCCCTTCATGCGCCCGATCAGCGTCAGGCCCAATTGCTGCGCAATCTCGACGCCCCATGCTGTAAAGCCCGAACGCGAGGCCAGTACAGGTATCCCCATCATCGCCGTCTTGATTACCATCTCCGAGGTCAGCCGCCCCGTGGTATAAAGTATCTTGTCATCCGCACTCACCCCCTCGGAGAGCATCCAGCCCGCGATCTTGTCGACCGCGTTATGCCGTCCGACATCCTCCATATAAACCAGCGGACGATCCCCGCAGCACAGCACCGTGCCGTGAATAGCCCCCGCCTGAAGGTAGAGGCTGGGTGTGCGGTTGATCTTGGCCGACAGGGCATAAAGCCAAGACGTGCGGACCTGTGTTTGCGGCAGCACCACGCCTTCCAGCCCCTCCATCATGTCACCAAAGACGGTTCCCACAGCGCAGCCGCTGGTGCGGGTCTTGCGGCGCATCTTGTCCTCATAATCCGTCTTGCGGGCGGTGCGGACCACAACTGTCTCCAGTTCCTCGTCGTAATCGACGCGGGTGATTTCGTCAGCCGCGCTCAACATGCCCTGATTGCGCAGAAACCCCAAAGCGAGGTAGTCGGGGTAGTCCCCGATAGTCATCGCCGTGACGATTTCCTGTGAATTCAGGTAGATCGTCAGCGGCCTTTCTTCGACCACGTTGATCTCTTGCAGAGTGCCCTCTTGGTCATATCCTGTGACCGCCCGCGTCAGACGCCGCGCCTGCGGGTCCGGTGCAATCAGATATTCAGACAGATCATCCAGTTCCGCCAATTGCGCCCCCTCTGGCAACACGCTACGCAGTAAAGATAATCTAAGGGCAACGCATGACCACTACCACCCGCAAATCCGCCTATCGGCAGGGCATTATCGACAGCAGCCCGTTCATTCTGGTGATCATCCCATTTGCAACGCTTTTTGGCGTGCTTGCAACAGAGGCGGGGCTGAACGTGCTTGAAACAATGGCCTTTTCCATCGTGGTCATTGCAGGAGCCGCGCAATTCACCGCCCTGCAATTGATGCAAGAGAACACGCCAACCGTGATCGTCCTGATCTCGGCTTTGGCGGTCAATCTGCGTATGGCGATGTATTCCGCCTCTCTTACCCCCTATATCGGGGCGGCGCCGCTCTGGCAGCGCGCCCTTTGTGCCTATGTGACCGTGGATCAATCTTACGTCGTAGGTGTGTCCAAGTTCGAGCGGGAACCGGATATGACAGTGCCCGAACGCGTCGCCTATTTCATGGGTGCCGTCACGCCGATTGTGCCTTTGTGGTACGTCTTTACGCTTGTTGGCGCGCTGGTGGGCACGCGTGTCCCTGAAAGCTGGGCCCTGGATTTTGCGATTCCCATCGCGTTTCTGGCCATGATCGCACCGATGTTCCGCACGGCCGCGCATGTGGTTGCGGCATTAACCGCCGTTGTCGTCGCTTTGCTGGCGGCGGGGGTGCCCTACTCGCTGGGGCTGATCATCGCAGGCATTGCAGGCATGATCGCCGGCGCCCAAACCGAGTTATGGTTCGAGCGTAAGGGAGCCCCCAAATGATCGAGACTGGTACCCTTTGGACCATCATCATTCTGTTGGGCATCGGCAGCTTTGGCTTGCGGTTTGTCTTTACCGGCCTTGTCGGAAACCGCGCCATGCCGGACTGGCTGCTGCGGCATTTGCGCTATACGGCTGTGGCCATCCTACCCGCACTGGTTGCCCCGCAGGTCATGTGGCCAACTGCAACAGATGGCGTTTTTGACATCCCGCGTGCAGCGGCTGCTGTAGTCACCCTCACTGTGGGATTGGCAACCAAAAATGTCCTCTGGGCTGTGTTCAGCGGCGCGGCAACCCTATACGGGCTGCTGTTCCTACTGGGGTAAGGCCGCGACGCCATCACTCACATTACCGATATCATCTTCGTAATAGCGGGTTGTGGTCACTCCGGGCAGGCGTTCAACCTGCTCCATCAGCTTCAACGGGTAGAATCCCTGCTGGATTGACTGAAAACCCGGAACCTGTCTGAGGATTCCCGAGGTGGCATTTGCACAATATGCACTCGGCACAGCACCGTTTGCCTCAACCAGTTGCAAGGCGCGTGCTGCCTGCGCAGGCGTCACAACAAATTCCTGACTGACGACGTGAAATTCGCTGCGTGCATGGGCCGATTTGTACCATTTCACCCAGTCAGGCGACATGCCGTACAAGACATCGCCCCGCTCCGGCACGCGCTCGTGTTTGAACGAACCCGCGGGATCAAACAGAACTGTTTGCGTGCTTTCAACCAACAAGGCCGTATGCGCCCCTGCGCCCGAGCGGTTGTTGATCATTGTGATCAACGTCAACTTCGGCTCGCCTTGGTTCACATAGACAGCAGCGGCAATCGCATCGGAAGGCGATTCCTTACCCTTTTCAGAGCAACCGGCAAGCACGGCAGCAGACAGTGCCAGTGCCAGAAAAGGTTTAATCATCAACAAATCAGTCGGATTAGCGGGCGAAAATCGCCATAAAAACGAGGATACCAATGATCACCATACACGCGCGGGATACAAAAGTAACAAAACCGTCGAATGTTTTCTGCTGTGTATCGGAGTTCATGGTGCCATGCTCATGTTCGGCCATGGGTATTTTCCTTCTGTCATCTTGGAATAACTGTTGTGCAGCAGTTACGGCATTTCGCCTGCCCTGTCACGCCGGATTTGCCACTGGGAGACAAGTTGAAGCAGTTATGCCTCGTCATTCTCCAGATCTTGCAGAAGCTTGAAACCGATCCTGTTTGGTTCAGCCGCCTCCACAGCTTTTGGCAGGGCGCGAAATACCACGCTCAGCTGGCTGACGTGCTGGACCAGTTGCATTTTTGCGCCCGAAGGATCGGCCCCATAGAACGTGACGATGTCCGGATCGAAATATCCCATGCCCTCGATCTTTAGGACACCTGCGTCCGTGCCGGCAAAACCCATCGCAATTTCCTGATCGTCGTCCAGCCCCTCCTCAAACTTCTTGAGATAAAGGACAGTCCGCTCATAGGCCCACTGCGCTGGTGATTTCTGCGCGACGGACTTACCTGCCATCCCCTTGGGCAGCGGTTGATCCGTGGCGTTCTTAGCGTCCGGATCGCTGTGCACTTCATGCATGCGTGGCAAGGCGTCCGCCTCAACAGCTTCTGCTGCGGTCTTGATCAGGTCATCCATGGCTCACCCTTTACTTTGGTACAGCCATGCCCCGTCATCACGCTGTGTCCGGATGGCATGACCTTCCTGATAAAGGTGGCTCAAATGTGCAAAGGCTTCAACCAGTGCGAGGCCATATTCTGCCTCACCTATCGTTCTTTTGAACAGCGGCGGGAAAACTTCGCCCGCGGTTTTGGGCGTATCGATATAATCCAGCAAACGCTTCAGCGCGCCGTGATGGTTGTCAATCAACTGGCGCATGCGGGTGGGAAGACCCTGAAATGGCAGCTTGTGCCCCCCCAGCACCAGACTATCCTCGTGTCCCAAAGGCGCCAGCCGCTCGCAGGCTTCTATCCATTCACCAATCGGGTCGGCCATAGGCTCGGTCGCGTAGACGCCCACATTGGGGCTGATCGACGGCAGTATCTGATCGCCCGCAATGACGAGGTTATCATCCCTGCTCCAGAATGTTGCGTGCTCGGGTGCGTGGCCGTTGCCCATATGCACGTCCCATGTGCGGCCCCCCATGGTGATCGCATCCCCCTGCTTGATCCGCGTATAGCCCAGAGGCAAAGGAGCCACGATATCGGCAAAGTTGAACGGCCTGTCGGCGGCGCGTTTATCATAAATCGCCTGCTCCATCCCCGCAGAGCGGTAGAAAGAAAGGCTTTCGGCGTTGGGAACGTCCTGAACATCCAGCGTCAACATCCGTGCAGTCAGCCACGCCGTCCGTGTCGTCACCAGTTCGGCACCGTGTTCAGTCTGGAACCATCCGGCAAGGCCGATATGATCGGGATGGTGGTGGGTCACCACAACGCGGGACACAGGCTTGCCTCCCAGCGGACCTGCCATGATCTCTGCCCAGATCGCTTTCGACTTCTTGGAGGCAAAACCGGTGTCGACAATTGTCCAGCTGTCGCCCTCATCCAACGCATAGACGTTAACGTGGTCCAGCTTCATAGGCAGCGGCAGCCGCATCCACAAAACACCCGGTGCAACTTCAATCGCCTCTGAACCAACGGGCGGCACCTCCCATGGATAGCGCATACCCTTGTGCCGGTCATCACTCATGAAGCCGCCAATTCGTCGGCTGTCAGCGCATAGAGGTCTTCCGCACCTGCCTGCGCATGGGCCAGAAGCGCTATATGCTCGGGCAGTATCCGCTGGATGTAGAAGCGCGCAAGCTTTTCACGGGCACCGCCACGGTCGGCCCGCGCCGCCTTCAGATGCAGTTGCGCGCCCAGCACACGGGCAAAGGCATGGAGATAGGGCACCGCACCCGCAAAACGGTTTTGCAAATCGGTCTGTGAGACCAGCCATTCGGTCGCTTCGCGCATGCTTTCGCAGGCTTCCCAGACATCACGGGCCATCCGCGGGAAGACATCACGCGCACGCTCGACGTCCTCGGCGACCTCGTCCAGCAGAGCCATCGCAGCCTCACCGCGATCCATCATCTTGCGCGCGACCAGATCCATCGCCTGAATACCGTTTGTGCCCTCGTAAATCGCAGTGATACGCACGTCGCGGCAGAATTGCGCTGCCCCTGTTTCTTCGATGAAGCCCATGCCGCCGTGCACCTGAAGCCCCATATCCGCAACTGCGATACCGGTATCCGTGCCAAATGCCTTGCTGATCGGCGTCAGAAGCGCTGCGCGGGCCTTCCATGCCTTGTCGCCCGTGGCAGTCGCCATATCGATTGCCACGGCATTGCTGGCCGCAATCGCACGCGCTGCAAAAATTTCGGCCTTCATCGTGGTCAACATCCGCCGCACATCGGCATGCCCTACAATCGTGTCCTTGTGGGCAATCTCGGGTGTTTTGCCCTGCTTGCGATCCTGCGCATAGGCCAGCGCATGCTGGAACGCGGCCTCGGCAACGCCGATACCCTGCCCGCCGACACCCAGCCGGGCATTGTTCATCATTGTGAACATTGCCGCCATGCCACCTTCGCGCTCGCCGACCAGCCAGCCGGTTGCACCATCATATTGCATCACGCAGGTAGGTGAGCCGTGGATGCCCAGCTTGTGCTCAAGGCTCACAACACTAAGGGAGTTACGCGCGCCCGGATTGCCGCCTTCGTCCAGCATCAGCTTGGGTACCAGAAACAGGCTGATCCCGCGCACGCCGGCAGGCGCATCCGGAAGACGTGCCAACACCAGATGGCACACGTTGCCACCCAGATCATGATCACCCCAAGTGATATAAATTTTCTGGCCCGTGATCGCATAAGTGCCATCACCGTTATCTGTAGCTTTGGTAGTCAGCGCCCCCACGTCCGAGCCGGCCTGCGGCTCTGTCAGGTTCATCGTGCCCGTCCATTCCCCACTGATCAGCTTGGGCAGGTACAGCGCCTTGAGCGTGTCACTCGCATGATGCTCCAGCGCTTCGATTTGCCCCTGAGACAGCATCGGGCAGAGCTGCAACGACAGGCATGCCCCACTCATCATATCCGTAACGGCAGCGGTCAGCGCCATCGGCAGCCCCATACCACCATATTCTGGATCAGCAGAAATCCCGACCCAGCCGCCTTCAGAAATCGCGCGGTAGCCTTCCTTAAAGCCGGGCGAAGTGCGAACCACTCCATTCTCCAGCTTCGCACCCTGCGTGTCTCCGATCCGCTGCAACGGGGCCATTACCTCTTCGCATAGCTTCCCCGCCTCGGTCAGGATCGCGCGGGTCACATCCTCTGTGGCGTCCTCGAATCGGGAGGTCGCCCGCAGCGCCGCAAGGCCCACGACATGATCAAACAGGAAATTGTAGTCTTCAACAGGTGCGCGATACGTCATAGGTGTCTCTTTCACAAACCGGTGGCATTATGTCGCCAAAATGAACCGCAGACCGACATGGCGCAATCAAAACGCCGCGTCAGAGGAATAAGGAGCAGGCCATGCGGCCCGAAACAGAACGCCTGCCCGCCACCGCCGAAGGTATAGCGCGTGCGGCAGAAGTACTAGCGAACGGGTCGCTTGTCGCATTCCCGACCGAGACAGTCTATGGCCTTGGCGCAGATGCCCGCCAGGGTGACGCGGTTGCTGCCATCTACGAGGCCAAAGGCAGACCCTCCTTCAACCCGCTGATTGTTCATGTGGCAGACATCAAATCAGCGCAGACATACGTCGAATGGAGCGCGCAAGCCGATGCTTTGGCGCGCCTTTTCTGGCCCGGCCCGCTAACACTGGTGTTACCCTTGCGGGAAGGTCACGGATTGTCATCACTGGTGACGGCGGGGTTGTCGACAGTAGGATTGCGCGTACCAGCACACCCTGCGGCACAGGCCATGCTTGCCCATTTTGACGGCCCCGTAGCAGCACCTTCTGCCAACCTGTCAGGCCGGATCAGTCCAACCACTGCCGACCATGTGCTGGCAGGGCTGGACGGGCGCATTGCCGCTGTTCTGGATGACGGTGCTTGCGCGGTAGGAGTAGAGAGCACAATCATCGGTTTTGACAACATGCAGGCTGTGTTGCTCCGCGCAGGCGGTGTCGCAGCCGAAGAAATCGAAGCGGTCCTTGGAACCTCCCTTGCCTTGCCAGAGGCAGGAAGCATCACAGCGCCAGGGCAGATGTCGTCCCACTATGCCCCCAGCGGTGCTGTGCGCCTCAACGCGACCAAAGCCCGCGCAGGCGAGCATATGCTAGGGTTTGGAGCCGTAGACGGTACGTTAAACCTGTCTGCAAGCGGCGATCTGGCAGAGGCAGCGGCGAATCTGTTTGGCCACCTCCACCTGCTGGATGCACTGGGCGGCCCGATTGCCGTAGCCCCTGTGCCGATGCGGAGGCTTGGTGTGGCTATCAATGACAGACTGAACCGCGCCGCCGCGCCGCGTACCTAGGCCCGTCCGGCAGCAGCCGACAGCCCCAAAGGGTCAATCCCGATGCTGCGCACAACCTTCTCCCACAGCGTGTCGCGGTCTGCTTCAAACACCAGCTCGGGCGTTGCGGGGGCGGTCAGCCATCCATTCTGGCCAATTTCCTGATCTAGTTGTCCTGCCCCCCAACCGGCATACCCCACCGCGAACAAGAACGGGTCGGGCCCCGTGCCGCTGTTGATGTCCTCCAGAACATCCCGCGTCGCGCTGAGCACATACCCCCCCGGAATGACCAACGGCTCGGGCGACTGGCGTGTGACGTCCAGATGCAGCACAAATCCCCGCTCGGTCTGGACCGGTCCCCCGAAATAGACAGGAGCCGATGGCCCGCCTGCTGTTTCCATATCCATCCGCGAGAACACCTCGGCCAGCGAGAGATCAATTGCGCGGCGGTTAATGATAAACCCCATCGCCCCCTCAGCGGAATAGGCGCACATAAACACCACGGACCGCGCAAAACGCGGATCACCGATGCCCGGCATCGCCACCAGAAACTGTCCGGCCAATTCCATGCAAACTACCTGTCTTAAAGAATAACTGTAGTGTGCCCTAGCTGGCTGCCGCACTGCAAGCGCCATAAGCGAAACATGGCTGAACGACTTGTGACTTGGCAAAACCTCCGTACGGGGCCACATAGGTTCCATGATAAAAACACTCCTGTGCGCAACTGCGCTGACCGCATCTCTGACACCCGCATTTGCGGCGGACCCTGTCGGCACTCCCGTGACCGCGACGCTGATCGACGGTTGGGTACAGCCCGACGGCACACGCATCAGCGCAATCCAGCTGACGCTGGCGCCAGGATGGAAGACCTACTGGCGCGCGCCAGGCGATGCAGGCATCCCGCCCGAGTTCAACTGGCGCGGGTCGCGCAATCTGAATGGTGTCGCCATCAGCTGGCCCACACCCCAGGTTTTTGAACAAAACGGCATGCGCTCGGTCGGCTATGCCCATCAGGTGATCCTGCCGCTGGCCATTTCGCCAAAACAAGCGGGTAAGCCGGTTCAGATCAACCTGTCCATGGATATCGGCGTATGCAAAGACATCTGCGTGCCCGAGACCCTGTCAATTTCGGGTGTACTGGATGCAGACGGGCGCGTGCCCCTGCCCGCCATCGCCGCCGCATTGGCAGAGCAACCCTATTCCGCCACAGAAAGCGGGGCCAAAGGGGCAACCTGCGCCCTGACCCCATCCGAAGACGGGTTGAAAATCACGGCCAGATTGAACCTGCCCGCAACCGGCGGCACCGAACACGTCGTGATAGAAGCAGGCAGCCCAGACATCTGGGTATCCGAGGCAACAACCAGCCGCAGCGGCAATATTCTGACCGCCCAGGCCGAGATGATCCGAAGCTCAGATGGCGCGCTTGCCATCGACCGCTCGGCCATCCGGTTTACGGTTTTGGGGTCATCCCACGCCGTTGACTTGCACGGATGCACGCCGGACTGATCAGACGGCAACCCTTTTGCGCGCCTGACGTTTTGCCCTGATCAACATAGCCCCTGCGCCCAGCAAATACCCGCACAGCGCCAAGACTGCCGAACCCGAAACAAACAGCAAGAAGGCCGCAGGCATCGGTGCAACCACCACAAGCCGCGGAAACGTCGCCGTGAGCGGAGTGAACAATGCGCCCTGAATTGCCGTAAACCCAAGCGTTATACCGCCCCACCCCAACATCACGGCCCAAAGCGCACAAAGCCCCGCCTGCAACCCCCGCGCGCGCGTCCGCATGGCGCGGCGCATCGCCTTGATCTGGCGCGCGACGTCATGCTGTGCGGCCATCAGGGCCGGCACAACCAGCAGCACCAGCACCATGCCAAAACCCAACCCGTAGACCAATGTGATGACCGTTGGTTTGAGGAATTGCGCCTGCTGGCTGCGCTCGAACAGCAAGGGCGCCATGCCCAGCACCGTGGTCAACGTCGTCAACATAACGGGCCGCAAACGGTCAGCCGCGCCATCAATGATCGACGGGATCAAACCACGATCAACGGCATATTCATCAATTGTAGTCACCAGAACGATCGAGTCATTGATAATAATCCCCGTCATGCCGAGCAGACCGACAACAGTGAACATGCTCAGCGGTACGTCCCACGCTGCGTGCCCGTAGATTGTACCGACCAACCCGAACGGAATAATCGCCATCACCACCAATGGCCGCGTCCAGCTGCCAAACACCCACGCCAGCACCAGAAAAATCCCTGTCAAACACAGGATCAGACCTGTCATGGCGTCGCGCAGAAATTCATCCTCCTGCTCACTCAATCCCGCGATGCGGTATTCTACCTGCAATTCCGAGGCGATGCGGGGCAGGATTTCCTCTGCCAAAGCGGCGTTAATCTCGCTCGCCCGCGCCGCATCATCCTCCGAAATGTCCCCCGTGACCGAGATCAGCCGGATGCCATTCTCGCGCCGCACCGTGCTAAATCCGGACCGCTGCTGGACGCTTACTATATCGCCCAGCGCCACGTATTTTCCGGCAGGCGTGCGCATCTGGGTCCGCTTCAGGAAATCCGCCGTCAGCTCCCCCTGGGGCAGCTCAACCCGTATCGTCGCCGAACGGGGGCCGTCGGGATAGGTTGCCGCTTCGATCCCGCCCAGACGGTTGCGCAACACACGGCCCAATTGGTCAATGGTAAAGCCCAGCGCAAGCCCCTGCGGGGTCAGGTCAAGGATCAGCTCTTCCTTGTCGTAGGCCAGATTATCCTGAACCGCGCTCACTTCGGAGTATTGCAACAAAGCAGTTTGCAGCGCCTCTGACGCGTCTTTCAAGGTCTGGGTCTCTGCCCCGTAGAACTGAACATCCAGCGCATCGCCGCCCGGACCTGACCGCCATCCGCGAAAGCTGACTGTCTCAACCAGCGGGTGATTCACAACCGCCTCTTGCAACTGCGCGACAAAGGCAAAGCTGGAATAAGGCCGCAGATCTGCGTCTATCAGCTCGATCGAGATGCCGCCCAGCAAATCACCGTCTTTGCCATCTGCCGCATCCAGACCGCGCCCGCTGTTGCCGCCAATCTGGGCCATCACATAGTCCAGCGGGTTTACCCCATGTTCGGCCTCCAGCGTGGCGGCAACAGCATTGGTGGCGCGCTGCATCTCGCGCATCATCTCCAGCGTATCGGCGCGGGTGGCACCTTCAGCCATGATGAAATTTCCCGTGACCGATCCCCGCTCGGGCGCGTTGAAGAACCGCCACTGCACATCACCGCGGATAAACAGCGCAGCCTGACTGGCCAGCACCACCACAACGCCGGCCAAAACCACATAGCGGGCCTTGACCACCAAACCCATCAAGGGGCGGAACAGCCGCTCGCGCATCCAGACAAAGCCGTTGTTCACCACAAACGACGGTGTGTCGATGCCGTGTTGCCCGATGGTTTGCAAAACTCCCCGCATCACGCCACGACGCGAGATCAAGACCCCGACCAGAAGTGCAGCAATCACAAACGGAACCACACCTGCAAAGGCCAGATACCCCTCATAGGAAAAGGTCGTCTCAGCCCCTGTCAGCAAAAGCACAAGGTAGCTACCGCCAAAAATCAGCAAGCAAAGGAACACGCTGAGGACAACCGCGCTGACGATACCGCCGACCAGCAGCTTGGGAACGGAAAAGCGCGTGCGCTGGTCAATTCCCGCAAGCGCGTTTTTCATATGGTGCGGCAGAATCAGGAAACACTCGACCAGCGAGGCAACCAGCACCGCGATCACAGTGAACGGAATATCCTTGATCAGCCCGCCAAACCGCCCGCCCACAGCAACCAGCCCGAAAAAGGCAATCACAGTTGTCAGGGTCGCGGCGAATACGGGCATCGCCATGCGCTGTGCGGCGCCCTCGGCGGCCTCGGCGGCACTCATCCCGCCCATGCGGTAACGGTGATCCGCGTGCTCGCCGACGACAATCGCGTCATCCACCACAATCCCCAAGGTGATGATCAACCCGAACAGCGAGATCATATTGATCGTCAGCCCGCCCAAATACATCAGAGCAATTGCAGCCCCCATTGCCACGGGTATGCCTGCCGCCACCCAGAACGCCGTGCGGGCGTTCAGGAACAAAAACAACAGTGCCAGCACAAGGCCCAGCCCCATCAGCCCGTTCTCGATCAGCAGATCAAGGCGCCCCGTGATGGCTTCTGCGCGCGTGCGGATCAGCTCAACCGTGACACCGGAAGGCAGGCTTGCCGCAAGCGCCGCCGCTGTTTCCTCCACCTGCTCCTGAATGCCGATGGCATCGCCGCGGTCCGAGCGGTCAACCCGCACAGTCATGGCGGGGTTGTCGCCGACAAAAAAGCCCATATTCCGGTCCACGCCCACTCCGCGGACAGAGGCGACATCCCCAACCAGCAGCGAAGACCCGTCAGGGTTCGAGCGCAGCGTGATCCCTGCAATCTGTTCGGGCGTCCGTTTAGCCGTGCCCGTGCGCACCCGCGCATTGGCGCCGTCCACATCGCCTGCCGGATCGGCATCTACCTCTGCTGCAATTGCGGTTGCAATCTGCGCCATGGTGACGTCGTAAGCGACCAGTTTCGCGGCTGGCACCTCCACCAGCGTTTGCGGGGCTGCAACCCCCTGAATGGTAGTCCGCGTCACGCCTACTGCATAGAGGCGGGTCACAAACTCATCGGCAAATCGGCCCAGCTGTTCGGGTGCTACCGGTCCGGTAATCACCACATCTGTCACACGGTCGCGCCATGCACCACGCCGCACGACAGGGTCCTCTGCCTCCTCGGGGAGGGTGGTGATGGCATCAACTGCCGTTTGAACATCAGCAGCGGCGCGGGCCATATCCCACTCCGGCTCGAACTCCAGAAAGATCGTGCTGCGCCCTTCACGGGCCGTTGTGGTCGAACTCTCGACGCCCTCAAGCCCCAGCAACGCTGTGCCCAGAACCTGACTGATCGCCTCGTCAACATCCTCGGCGCCCGCACCTGTCCAGACCGTTGTGACGGTGACATTATCGACAATTACATCAGGGAAAAACTGCGCACGCATGTTTGGAGCGGCTGCAACCCCTGCCACAAGCATCAGGACCAGCAACAGGTTCGCGACCGTCTTGTGCCGTGTGAAATATGACAGGATACCTTCGGCCGTTTTGGGAATTGCACGCGCCATCGCTTAGCCCCCCATGCGGCTTTCGATCCGCTCCACCACTTTGGCAGGCACCTGCGGTTCTGCCAGTTGCGCCAGCACCCTTGCTTTCATCTCATCGGGCATACGCTTGTTTCCTTCGACAAAGGCCACCAGTTTTGCGCGCCGCTCCTCTGTCAGTTCCAGCATTTCCGGAGCCTCTGGCGCGGCCCCTTTGCGCAGCGGCTTGACCGAAATACCCGCCCCCAACAGCGGCGAACGTGTCTCGACCACTTCGCGGCCGACAATATCACCGCGCACCAGCACATCGTCGCCCAGACGGCGCAACACGCGGACCTGAACAGTCTCCAGCCGGTCATCTGATCCCAACAGCAGAACAGTACCACCAGCATCCACAGCCGAAGCCGGAAGCAAAACGACGTTTTCCAGTTCAGGCTCCTGCAAGCGGACAGTCACAAAATCGCCCGGCTTGAACCCTGCCGCCGCATCAAGAACCGCAAACACCAGCCGCCCTGTCTGGCCGTCCCCCGCTGCCGCAGAGGTCCGCGTGACGAGGCCTGTCGCTTCGATATCCATGCCCGAAACATCCAGTGCCACACGCACAGCAGCCTTCAGAATATCACCGTTGGCATCCAGCAACCGCGCATATTGCGCCGTAGACAGACGAAAAGAGACCTCCAGATCATCAGGATCGATCAAATCGGCCAACCGCTCGTTCGCATTGACCAGCCGCCCCTCGACCACAGATGTAGCACTCAAGGTGCCGTCAAAGGGCGCACTGAGTACGGTGTCGTCCAGACGCCTTTGCGCTTCGGCCAGGGCCAGTTGCGCCCGCGCCGTTGTCGAGGCTGAAAGGTCAATGCGCGCTTGCGCCTGTGCCAAGGCCTGACGCCGCACCAAAACCGCCTGCCCCGCGGCCGAGGCCGCCAACTCTGCCGTCTCGGTTGCTGCGGCCGTGCTAACACCCCGCCCTGCAAGATCAATCTGCCGCTCTGCAGCACGGTCGCGAAGGTCAGCTTGCTGCTGCGCGGCTGTCAATTCATCGCTGGCCAGTTCCAGACTTCGCGCTGCATCACGCTCTTCTGCCTGCGCATCGCGCAAATCGTTTTGGGCACGTTGCACCGCAGCTTCCGCGTCTACCGGATCAAGACGCACCAACACTTCACCAGCGGTGACAGTGCCGCCATCTTCAAACCCGTCAGACAGGGAAATCACGCGGCCGCCCCCTGCCGCACGCAGCTCCAGCGTGCGACGGCTGGCAATTTCACCGAAACTTTCCAGAACCGGCGTTTGCGCGCCCGTTTGGGCAGTCATGACATTGACGGTAAAGACCCGTTCCCGCGCCGGTGGCGCCACAGGGTCATCTGCCAGACGCGTCTGCACCGCACCGCCGATAATCTCGACGGCCCAAACCAAAAGCCCTAGCGTTACAGCAGCTAGAAACAGGCCGATCATACTCTGTCTAATGAACCGCATTACCCATCCGATACTTGCCGAAACTCGGCCTACTCTACCCTATCGCCGCAGGTAGCCAATGGAGCTTATACGCGCACCCCACAGATTTCCGTCACTTTTTGAGGAGGCTTGCGGGAAAACCGATCACTTGCGGCGGTGATGCTCGTCCAGACGCGGCAGGATCTCAACGAAGTTGCAAGGGCGGTGACGGTAGTCCAGCTGCTTTTGCAGTATCTCGTCCCAAGCGTCCTTGCATGCACCCGGACTACCCGGCAGCGCAAAAAGATATGTGCCATTGGCAACGCCCCCCGTCGCACGCGACTGCACAGCACTGGTGCCAATCTTTTGCATGGAAACGATGGTAAAGACCGTCCCGAAGGCATCAATCTCTTTTTCGTATACATCGCGGTGCGCTTCAACGGTCACATCGCGCCCCGTCAGGCCTGTCCCTCCCGTCGAGATCACAACATCAATCTGCGGATCGGCACACCAGTCGCGCAATTGCTGCGCAATCTCTGCCCGCTCGTCGCGGATAATCTTGCGGTCGGCCAGAATATGGCCCGCCGCCTCCAGCCGCGATACCAAAACATCGCCCGAGCGGTCCTCGGTCAGACTGCGGGTATCGGACACGGTTAGCACGGCAATCCGTACAGCGATAAAATCCTTGGTCTCGTCAATTCGGCTCATCGGTTACTCCATCACAGCCAGACGCACGGCGAGTGCGGCATAAATTGTGCCTGTAATATAGCCCAGCACCTTGCTTGACCCCACCAGTTTGGCCCCGAACGTGCCCGCATAGGCACCGACCAGACCATTCACAAAAAATCCGCCGACAGCAATCATGCCGCCAAAGGCCAGAAATTGCAGGAAAACAGGGCCCGCTTCGGGCACCACAAACTGGGGAATAAATGCAAGAACGAACCAGATCACTTTGAAATTGCTCAGGTTGGTAAACAGTCCGGCCCGAAACGCGCGCATCGGGCTCATGCCCTTTGCCCCTGCCTTGACCCTACTGCTACGAAAAGCCTGCGCTGCCAGATACAGCAGATAGGCCACACCGATCCAGCGGATCGCGGTAAAGGCCCAAGGAAATGCCGCAACAACAGCACCAAGGCCAAGCCCTGCGATGGTCACGTGCACAAAGGCCCCCGCACTGACGCCCGCACTCGCCGCCCAAGCCGATGCACGCCCCGAGCGCATGCCCTGCGCCAGACACAACATCATATCCGGCCCAGGTGTTACATTCAGCGCCAATGCGGCTGGGACAAAGGCCAGCATAACAACAGGGTCAATCATTTATCCACAGCCGCTTTCAAGCTTAACAGATCCGCCCAAGCGTCTCTTTTCGTTTCGGGATTCCGGATCAACGACGCGGGGTGGAGCATTGGCAGTGCAGGTCTACCCGCGACCTCTGTCCAATTGCCCCGCAACCGCGAAATACCACGTTTGGCCAACAACGCCTGACAGGCCCCGTTGCCCATCAGCACCAGAACTTTCGGTTTTGCCAATTCGATATGACGCAAAAGAAACGGCGTCATCATGGCAATATCTTTTGGTCGCGGATCGCTGGTTCTGGGGCACCAAGGCATAATGCCGGTGATGTAGAGAGATGCAGCCTCACCCGTGCGACCCATGCCGACGGCAGCAAACATCCGGTCCAATAGCTGGCCTGAGGGGCCCGCGAAAAACTTGCCGGTACGGTCTTCGTCGCGGTCAGGTGGTTCGCTCACAACCAGCACAGGGGCGCCTGCCGACCCTTCGGAAAACAGCATGTTACGCGCACCGCGTTTGAGATCACACAGATCAAACGCCTCCAGCGCCGCACGCAGTTCCTCCAGTGTTGTGGCAGATTGCGCTGCACTCTGCGCCTCTTTGACAGGGTCACGCGCCTCCAGTGCAACAGGGCCTTTGGTCAGGTGTGGCTTGGCATCCGGCTGGTTCGGCTTGAACAGTTTTTCAGGCAGCACATAGCGGTCCACAGGCGCATCGCCGATGCACTCATCAGCGCCCAGCTCTATCTGCCACTCCAAAAGCGCACGCGCCGTGTGAAAATCCACTGATTCCATATTTCTACTCTACGCGCTGCCCTGCCGGATCAAAATGCCCTACGCACCGCTTCTTGCCCGTCTGTGCCCACAGCCCTATAACGGCGCAAACAGCCAGAGGTTCCCGCCATGAGTTATCCCCACCGCCACCTTCTTGGCATCGAGCCCCTGCACCCGACCGAGATCACTACATTATTGGATCTGGCGGACAAATATGCCGATCAGAACCGCCAAAAGGATAAACACGGAACGGCCCTTAAGGGTCTGACCCAGATCAATATGTTCTTTGAAAACTCCACCCGCACGCAAGCCAGCTTCGAGATTGCAGGCAAGCGGCTGGGTGCGGATGTGATGAACATGGCCATGCAGGCGAGCAGCATCAAAAAGGGCGAGACGCTGATCGACACGGCGATGACCCTAAACGCGATGCATCCTGATTTGCTGGTGGTGCGTCATCCGCAATCGGGAGCGGTGGAGCTGCTGGCGGAGAAGGTGAACTGCGCAGTGCTGAACGCAGGCGACGGGCGGCACGAACACCCTACGCAAGCACTGCTAGACGCCCTGACAATCCGGCGGGCCAAGGGCCGCCTGCACCGCCTGTCGATTGCGATTTGCGGTGACATTGCCCACAGCCGCGTCGCGCGCTCCAACATCATCCTTCTGGGTAAGATGGAAAACCGCATCCGCCTGATTGCCCCCCCCACTTTGATGCCTGCGGGCATAGGCGAATTCGGCGTCGAAGTTTTCGACAACATGCAAGAAGGGCTGAAGGACGTCGATGTGGTCATGATGCTGAGATTGCAAAAAGAGCGCATGGATGGCGGATTTATCCCCAGTGAGCGCGAGTATTACCACCGATATGGCCTCGATGCCGAGAAGTTATCCCATGCCAAGCCGGACGCGATTGTGATGCACCCCGGCCCCATGAACCGCGGTGTTGAGATTGACGGCACACTGGCCGATGACATCAACCGCAGCGTCATTCAGGATCAGGTGGAAATGGGTGTGGCCGTGCGGATGGCAGCGATGGACCTGCTGGCGCGCAACCTTGCGGAAAGCCGCAAATGACCACATCAAACTTCTGGGACAACGTACTGGAGCCAGAGGAAAAATTGCTCTGGACTGGACGGCCCCAGCCCAAATGGCATTGGCGCAACTGGCGCCTGTTCGGCCCCGCGCCGATGGCCGCCGCGGGGTTGTTTCTGGCCGCTGGTCTGATCCTCGCGACCTCTGGTAAAGAAGGCGATGTATGGCTGCTGGTCTTTCCTGCGTTGTTGGTGTTGATCCCTCTGCGCGCCACATGGAAACAGCTGCAAACCTACACCGCGACACGCTACGCACTCACCAACAGGCGCGCGCTGTTTTTTCACATTGGCAAAGATGAAACCCGCGTGAAGGCCGTTCCGCACAGCGCAATGACCGAACCGAAGGTACACAATACCGCCCCCCCTAGCGTGAGCTTTCTCGCCCAGAGCACAGAAAAGGCACCCGGAATCGGGTTTGAGTTCATCACGACGCTGGACGCGTTGCTACCGCATCTGGAGACCCCGGAATGAGCAGAGCAGAAACACCGCATCAGGGATGGCGCCATGCCCGTGATTGAAATCTCCGGCGATGAGCAAGGCGTGATACGCGTCTTCGCCATATCGCGGCCGATGGCGGACATGGCGCGCGCGCTCAAACAGCAGCCGAAGAAAGCGCTTGCCGCTACTTTGCTGGGCCATCCCGTTGAGGATGACGACTTTGAACTTTTTGCTGTGTCGGACCTCACCGGCGTCGGCCTCTCCGGCTATCTTAGCGAAGGCTATGACGTTGATCGCACGGCGATCCGTAAGGATCACACCCGACTAGATGCCTTGGACGGCTACGTTTTGCTGCTCTTCTCGCGGGTCGGCAAAACGGGCACTGTGACACTTGCGCCAGCGCCGCAGCTGACGTTGATCGGCACCTACGCAGAGCCCAAAGCACTGCACGCCGCCGCCCCGATCATAACCGACGCAGCCAAACCCTACTCGGGGGCAAACTCCCTCCCCCGCGAGACAGGCCGCACAAGGGTGGGCAGCGCGCTCACCGGTGTTGCGGTCCTGCTGTCCCTTCTCCTCATATGGTGGATTCTGAGATGAAAGAACCGAAACCCGATCCCAAAATGTCTGGCCGCGTTGCGATGGTCGCCCTCTTGGTCGCCTTTGCAGTAGCGGGTGGCATGGTCTGGATGGCAGGATGACGGGCGGCGCACTTGCCGCTTGGGATCCGTCCCTCAAGGTGTTCCTCAAACGCAGCGTGATTATCTCTGCGATCACGGTTGTTGCCGTTTTGTTGGTGGGGCGTATCATCGGTGTCTGGTCGGACAATTGGTATGTCTTCTATATCGGGCCTGTTCTCGTGTTGATCTATAGCACCCTGATCGATGACCCGAACCGCTGGCGTCTGGCGCGACGCAGCCGGTGGTATTTGCAATCGGATGCAGTAATTCACAACGGGCCGGAGGGCGAAGCCCGCATCCCGCTTTCCGATATAGTGGACATACGCACACGTTTCGGGTGGAGCGTTGTACTCTTCCTCAAGGGCGGAATGCGCGTAAGTATGGCCTACCTGCCGGATAGCAAAAACGTGGCCCTGCAAATTCGCGCCGCGCGCGAGCGCCTGATGCCATGAACGATCCATGGGACGGCATTCTGGAAAAAGGCGAGACGATCCTCTGGCAGGGACGACCCGACCCTGTGTTTGCCATGAACCGTGATGAAGGCATTATGATGCTGTTTGGTCTCGCCTTCAGCGGCTTTGCGGTGGTCTGGATCGCCATCGTCATGGCTTCTGGTGCATGGTTCTGGCTGGTGGGGCTTATCCATTTGAGTGTTGGCATATGCCTCACGCTCTATGCCGTTTTTCGCGACACAGTTGCCCGCCGCTACAGCTATTACACGCTGACCACCCGGCGCGCGATCATCGGCCTGCCCTACCCTTGGACCAAACCAAGCCTGCGCAAAATCCGCATTACACCCCGAACCAAACTCAGCACCGATCACGACCACACTGTCGTCTTTGGCCTCCCCGGCCGAAGCAAGCGCCATCCCTATCCAACACGCGCGCCGCAATTCTCGCGCATTGACGATGCGGAAAAAGTGTACCACCTCATGTTGCAGATCCAGAAAGAGACGCCATGACCCTTCATTTTATCAACGCCACTCTGATTGACCCCGAAAACGGAACCGAGTTTGAAGGCTCGGTGAGCGTGGAGGGCGACCGTATCACCGCGGTGACAAAGGGCGGTATTGCAAACCCCAAAGGCAAGATCATTGACTGTGGCGGCAAATATCTTGCGCCCGGCATTGTCGATCTGGGCGTCAAGGTTTGCGAGCCGGGCGAGCGGCACAAGGAAAGCTATCGCTCAGCCGGACTGGCCGCCGCAAAAGGGGGCGTAACCACCATGATCACCCGCCCCGACACCACACCCGCCATCGACAGCCCTGAGGTACTGGAGTTTGTCACACGCCGCGCGAATGAGGCCGCACCCGTTCATGTTTTGCCGATGGCCGCGCTGACCAAAGGCCGGATCGGCCGCGAGATGACCGAGATAGGCTTTCTGATGGATGCTGGCGCCGTCGCCTTTACGGATTGCGATCATGTGATCACCGACACGAAGGTTTTCGCCCGCGCACTGACCTATGCCTGCAGCCTTGGCGCGCTGGTTATCGCCCATCCGCAAGAGCCGATCCTGAGCAAAGGCGCCGCCGCCACCTCTGGCAAGTTCGCGTCCCTGCGGGGCCTGCCAGCTGTGTCGCCCATGGCCGAGCGGATGGGGCTAGACCGTGACATTGCCCTGATCGAGATGACGGGTGCGCGCTATCACGCGGACCAGATCACGTCTGCGCGGTCGCTGCCGGCACTGGAACGCGCCAAGCGCAACGGGCTGGATGTGACCGCAGGCGTGGGCATCCACCACCTGACACTGAATGCGCTGGACGTGGCCAACTACCGGACGTTCTTCAAGCTAAAACCCCCCTTGCGCGACGAGGACGACCGCATTGCGATGGTCGACGCCGTGGCATCGGGGTTAATCGACATCGTGTGCTCCATGCACACGCCACAGGACGAAGAAAGCAAACGACTGCCATTTGAGGAGGCCGCCTCGGGCGCTGTCGGTCTGGAGACGCTTTTACCCGCTGCCTTGCGCCTCTGGCACGCCGATATGATTACCTTGCCACAATTGTGGCGTGCGATGTCGTTCAATCCGGCGAAACGGCTCGGCCTACCCTCAGGACGGCTGGAAGCGGGAGCACCTGCAGATTTGGTCCTCTTTGACGCACATGCGCCATTTGTTATGGATCGTGCCACACTACTGTCAAAATCACGCAATACCCCGTTTGACGGTGTGCGCATGCAGGGTAAGGTACTGTCCACATATGTCGCCGGTGCCTGCGTCTATTCTGTTGAAACTGGAAGGTGAACCATGCCGCTTGTTGAAAGCTCCCTTATTGTGCTCATGATCTGGGCCGTTCTCGGCTATCTGATCGGCTCGATCCCGTTTGGCGTGGTGGTCACAAAGGTGATGGGACTCGGTAATCTGCGCGAAGTAGGTTCGGGCAATATCGGGGCCACAAACGTTCTGCGGACCGGATCAAAACCGGCAGCAATTGCAACCCTGCTACTCGACGGCGCAAAAGGCGCGATTGTCTTGCTCTGTGCCCGTGCATTTGCCGGTGAGGACGCGGCGCAGGTTGCCGCCCTGACCGCCATGATCGGGCATTGCTATCCGGTCTGGCTCAAGTTCAACGGCGGCAAGGGGGTCGCAACCTTTCTTGGGATATTGCTGGCTCTCGCGTGGCCTGCGGGCATTGCGGCCTGCGTTATTTGGTTGATTGCCGCTGGTCTGACGCGCATGTCCTCTATGGGGGGCCTAGCAGCAGCGGCGGCTTCCGGCATTCTGGCCGTACTATCGGGGCATGGCACAGCTTACCTGCTGTGTACGGTGCTGACCATAATCGTGTTCTGGCGCCACCGTGCAAATATCACCCGTATTCGTGCCGGGACTGAACCAAAAATCGGCCAAAAATAGCCGCATTACCGCCGCCCCTTAGCCTGTGTGGCCCGTAAACTGGCCGAACTTCTGGAAAGAGTGAGTGTGTTATGAAGCAAATGGTATTTTGCTGTGCCCTGATCGTCGGAGCCCCCGCAGCGGCAGAAACTTATTCCGTCTCTCTTGGGGCAAAACGCTAGGGCAACTCAGCTACGTCGGCGCAGGTAAAAAGGTAACGCTTAGCTCGACCCTGGACAATACGCCGCTAGGGGTTTTCAATGGCGCCTTTGTCGGCACCAGTACAGGAAGTGTGACAAGCAGCACATTTACCGGTGACAGCAAATCCTCCCGCAAACAGCGTGTTGTCGAGGTGAAGATTGCCAAAGGCCGTGCAATAGAAACGACCATCACTCCTGTGGATGAGTTGACCGAGCTTTCGGATATCACCCTTGTACCGGCAGGTATAATGGACCCTGTGCGCGCGATGGGCCAGTTGTTTAACGCCAAAGGCTGCCCCGAAGCCGTACAAATGTATGATGGCCGTCGCGTGGTCACCATGCGGTCTGACGCCGGAACCCAGACAGGCGATACGCTGATATGCGCTGTCAGCTACAAGGTCACCGCCGGGCCCGGCCACCTCTCCCCTCTTGGTATTTCATCCGCCAAGATGGCGCTGATCTACGATGTCTCGGAAGGTCAGCAGGTGCTGCAGAACCTCAAGATTTCCTCCGGTATTTTCAGCGTCTCCCTCGACCGCCAATAGGAGCGCATTCTGCGGTTGACGATGTTTCTTGCATTACTGATTGTTTCTGATATTTCTGTAATTACAGAAATTATAAAATGAGTCGCAGCGATTCACCTGACACCCGCCATGCAAAACTTTATCCTCCACTGGGGGGACATGGGTGCCAAATGGGGTACCAACCGTTCAGTTGCGCAAATCCACGCGCTGCTGCACATCGCCCCCGATCCGCTCAGCGCGGCGGAGATTTGCGACCTGCTCAATCTGGCGCGCTCGAATGTATCCAACGGGCTGAAGGAACTGCAAAGCCTCGGTATGGTCAAATCCCAGCGCAAACTGGGCGACAGACGGGATCACTTCACCTCGATCCGCGACATGTTCGAACTGGTCAACACCGTGATCGAAAGCCGCCGCGAGCGGGAATACCTTCCCAC
>Ga0210307_1027371_pt1 | contig 22586 bp, 21 predicted proteins | sample R1073metaT_FD_159690 | JGI IMG/M metagenome (GOLD analysis project Ga0210307, IMG submission 159690) | Metatranscriptome of estuarine water microbial communities from the Columbia River estuary, Oregon, United States - R1073 (Metagenome... | ecosystem: Environmental > Aquatic > Marine >...
AACGTTCAATACCAAGCGTCCTGAATTTCTTTTAAAAACGCATCATAGAATCAAGAAACATAGGTACCAGACTTATCCTCATACACATTTTCACCACTATCCGAATCTCAAGATTCGTGACAGAACATAACGTGAAGTTTAACAAGATAGAGATAGTATCAAGGGGTAAAGTAATGTAATACCATAAGTCTCGTTAACTGATCAGTATTTAAATGTTTATTCGTGAAGATGATATAATAAGTCTTATAAAACTTGTTAAAAAGTGACCAAAAAATATTAGCGATAATTGTTAAGGTTAAATCACTTAAATGAGTAGCACTTAAGGAAATACCTAAAGCAACGATATAGTGAAATCAGAAGAAGGCGTATCCTCCAAGTAGTCAACCGTCAGATTCGGCAGTAACGTAATTTTTAAGATAAATTTTTTTTAAAATATGGACATAAGATAGGACCATAAGTGTATCTACTCCGCGGACATGCATATAAAAAACTTCTGCTCCATATCTGGTTTCATTAAACATCTCTTCACGGAGTTCGATAACGAGACCAGGTTCAGGCATATAGTATCAGCCTAGGAAGAACCCAGATAAAAGTTGCATACAAATAGTTACGAATAGCATAAAACCGATAATAGATGTAACGCTTGAAAAAGGAATTACTAGCCTATTAATAAAGAGGTTTAAGTAAGAAAAGACAACTCCAGATAGAGAAACAAGATTTCAACCTCAATTGGTAATAATATCAAGGTTTTGGAAGACGGGATGGTACCCTCACTGGACTCTTCTAAAAAAGCGACCTTCTAGCAAGCACGCAATAACTCATGTTTCAGATTTACTCATTTAAAAAAGGGGGGGTGTTAAAGCTCTTCTCAGATAATGCATAAATATTCATTCAATATGAATGTAGTCTTTTTTTTGGGGGGGGGGTTGCTAATACTGTCAAACGAGAGCATGTCGGTTAAAGTCGACGATTAAGCTAAGTAAAAGGAGGGTAAAGAAGAGAGTAATGAGTAGAATATCGTATAGACCTAAAAACGTTATACCTGAAACAAAGGGGAAGAGGAAGATAAGTTCAATATCGTAAAGTAAAAAAAAGACACAAATAAGTAAGAATTGAATTGGTAATCGAACTGTTCGCTGTTTTACAGGTTTAAATCCACACTCATAAAAGTCGCGACGTGAGGTTTTTAGAAATCCGAAGCGTTTTAGTAATTCTCGAAAACTAAAAGAGTTGATAACGTTATATACTAAGAAGCCTAGTACCGTAACAGAAGTAGCAGCAAAAAAAATTTCAAAATCTCCCAAAAAAAAAACAGGGTTATAAAGGCTGGGTTATACTAAATAATAAACTTACGTTGTCGTAATAGTTGACCCAACTCGTTAACGATAGGTACTAACTTTACCTGTTTTTTTATAGATTATTTGCTTCGAAAACCGTACTCCACGGCCAGTAAAGATATTATAGAACTTTGATTTCCGGATACAGTGTCCAATATGGAATACATCACGTTTAGACGATCCAAATAAAAAAATGGTCTTCTTATTGAGAAACCGAACCGTTACAAAAAAGGCATGAATATATCATCGATGGGAATGACCAAACTGGTGAGTAATGGTACTGCGGTAGTTCTTATAAATATAGTAGCCTTTTCCTTTAATCTTTAATTTTTGGAAAAATAATCGCGAAAAGCTATAAAAAATTTCTTTAATTCGAGTGAAATATGTACGATGACCTGTTGTAGTATATTTATTCGAAAAACATAAACTGCTTGCAGTTACACTATAACCCCAAAGAAGTGATACACTACTTACGGGAATTTTAAAATAATAGAGATTTGAATAGATATATAAGAGTTTATTAGCTCGACGGGTATTTTTCGAGTTTAATACCACAATATTTCACCCATGCGGGATATAAAGACTTGTTGCTACATAAGAGACACTACCTTTGCGAAAAATCGGAAAAGCTAACGTTTTTGTAGTTAGATTACAATTGTAATTTGCGCGTTTATAGAGTTTTTTAAAATAATTTGGCGATCTTTTACCATACCACAACATAAAATTCTGATCATCAACTTAGTTAGGGAACAGCGAACTAAAATTTAAGAAGTTGATTTAAGAGTCTTTAAAAGGGACTTTTTATAGTTCTTAAAGACGTAGAAATGCGTAAAACGACGAAGCTTTGCAACTAGACTAAGTCGAGGTGTTAGCAAAAAAGTCTCTAACACCTTAGTTAAACGATCAGTAAGAAGTTTAGCTTTTTGAAATTTTAAATCCCGCAACAGTCAACGAATATTGATATAGAGCCTCTTATAAACAGGGACGTATTTCCAAATAATTGTATACTTCCCCGACTTTCCACGGGAATTTTTTCGAACACTCTTGTCAACTTTACGAACATAAAAACTGAAGAGGGGTGCATATTTTTCGAGACGGTTAAACAAGAATGTCTTTAAAAAGTAGACGCTATTAAAATCGTACCCCCCATCTCGAATCTTATGTTGGGGGTGGAGGCCAATTTCGAGGTTCGGTTGAGCACTAGTTACTAGACCCTTAACCTCAAGCCTCGTCGATAAAATATAATTGTATAAAAATTGTCAAGTGATAAACTCAGTATTGCGAGCTAAGGTCATAACATTATGAAAGCAGTGTGTAAAACTTCACGTCACAGTTTTAACGGCGTGGCCTCGAAAACCAGCCCTCATAAGAATATTTGAGAATTTCAAAAGGGGTATTTCAAAAGTTTTTGCGTAAAGAGATTTACTTTTCTTAAAACAAATAGGCATGTCGACCATATTAACCATAAAGAAGGAGGTGATTGTTGATTGACGTAAGAATGCAAAGTGATCAGCAACGTTAGTACTTTCAAGTTCTAAGTCTAACGACGTTTCTATGGAATCTTGTAGCGAAGTAATACTATTTGAGTATACATATGGGTGGTATAGAGTATAGTTAGTAATAAAAAACTCGTTATTATTAAATACTAAGTCCGTGTCTATACTTAAGTAGTTTTTTTTTTGCGGGGAAAATAGAATTAAATCTTTAACTTCAGTGTATAAAATAAGATGTTAAGGTACGGTTTGTTACACTTAAAATACAAAAAGGGTGGGGGGGTGTAATTAACTCAAAATAACTCTAAAAAATATAATAAGTTTTTCTCATAACGTGGTTGAAAAATGTTAGAGAAAGTAAGGTCTTTATTCGGCGAAGGGAGATAATTTGCGAATGATGCTGACCAGCTACAGCATTACTATGGGTTTGGGCAAATTTACGTACAGAACGTCACTTACCTTTATGAGGATAAAATCAATAAAAATTAATAATAAGTCAGTTTCCATACCTGAGTAACCAAAGTCTCATAGGAAACAGAGCTTCATGGTGGTGTCTAAATTTGTAATTAACTTTATATCCATAGGCATTTTTACCCACAGTTCAACGAAAATATAGAGGGAGAGGTAATTTTTTATAATGTTTAGCGTACCAGTAGTAGTTGGCAAAAATATTTTTCGGAATATTTAAACCATTAAATAAGAATATATTTAAGAGTTTAGAAAAGAGTGCGTCGTGGCGGACGTTAGCAGCGTAATTTGTATCAGAATATCAAAAATTATACCAAAAGGTGTTCATTCCTCAACGATTAATGCAAGGATTACTCATATTTCCCAAACGTTATTAAATTATGTCTCAAAGACGTAATACACTTATTAAAAACCTGAGATAAAAATAGCGGCACCTACGCACATGAAAGCAAAAGTTTCAATAAAAGCGAAGCCGATAGAGGAGTAATTAAATAGAATATTTTCCATTTCGGGAGCATAGCTAATCCCTTTAATTAAGGATCCGTAAAGAATACCGGTTCCTAAAGCACATCCAGTAATGGGGAGTAATACAATTGCGATTGAAATAAGTTTTGAAGCTTTAACAAATAACAAGAGTAACTACTACACAGTGATAACCACATACCTATTTTAATAATGAGAGTAGGAAGTTAGGGTAATCTCGGATAATTAACGCTGTGTTATAAAATCAAGAATGTGTATTTAAACTTCAGTAAAATTCAATGGGAAGTCGTCAGTATGCAAACATGTAACTAAGGAAAACTAAAATGAAAACGAAAGTAAAGAAGTAAAAAAATTGTTTTAATGCGGAAATACAGTATGTAGTAAAGGTAAAAGTAATTTCTCGTGTTATATAAACTTTTCTAATAAGAGAGATTCAGTAAATGTATAATGTAAAGAGAGAAAAGAAGAAAAATAGGTTATAGAACAAAAAAGCGCCCGCAAAAGGGCCATCACTCTTGAACCAGAAAACCGTTTTCGATTGATGGTAAGTAAAATTATCCCGTTTCGATGATCCCCAAGACCACTTAAAGGGTTCGTGACTTAATTGTACGTAATCAGTTAGTCGAGTCTTTCGGTACCAATTAGCGTCTGTAAAGTACCCAAAGAAACTGAAGAAAAAGTGGGTGTAAAGGAGGTAGGAGAGAAATAGGTTTATGGTTAAAATCAGAACAAAAGACGTTTTTCAGTTAACCCAACGCATAGATATTTGAAGATAATAACCTAAGAAGAGGACGATAGTATATAAGCTAATAAATTTTAAGAAAAAGACTCGTGAGTATCAATGTCATCAGGAGTAAATAAAAGATATGGAGTACGTGATTTCGTAGTAATGTGGAACCATAACCCATAATGAGGCGACGCCTAGCGATATTATATATCAACCCTCTACTAGTCAAAAGGTTTTATACCATGAAAACCAAACTCGCTTATCTCTACCGGTATAACTTCCATATCGACTGCTAATTAAATTTTCGGCGATTCAGGCAAATAAGAAGATAAACATAATTCACGTTTGAACTAAGCTCCATTCAACAGGTTCCCATAAAGGTTCATCGTCTGTAATTAGAGCATCTGTCATGAAAATAATAAAGAGTCCGCGAAAATAGACGAACCCTTCCCCACAAGTAGATTTAAAAATACGTAATAACCGGATTGATCTAGGTTTTACTTCTAGTTGTGAAATGTAATACGGACTACAGTCCCACTTGGTGGCAGTATTTCAGTTTTTAAGTATGTAAAGGGGGGTATTACACTCCCAAAGAGATCAAAGAAAATACACTAAAAGTAATTTGTTTCGAGGCCTATCTCCCGTTTTTCAACCCGTATTTAATCTAAGCCTAGAGATTACTTTTCGTCCTAGGGAAGTTGTAATGGGAAGAATTCGTAAGGGGAGACGTGAGGGGAGACTAACCTTTAACCAAATGAGTTTTAGAGTGTAAATTTTACACAAACCAATACTTTCTCAAAAGGTTATATTAGTAGGGATGTGATAGAATTTTTTTACCATATTTGACCGTAATATAATACGGTTACATCTTAACTTTCAAATGAAGGATCGAATTAAAGCCAGGCATACACTTTTTAACCCTAGAGAGGTAGCCTATGATGAACAATAATACATAGAACGCTATTATGTGAAAAGCTCCCTAATTACTTCTTTCAGTAACACTAAGTATTAAGCGGTCTTCCTTCAATCGGACTATTATAATAGGGGGGGTACAATCGCCCTCTCCATCAAAAGTTTATTTTGTTTTTTTTGGGGGGGGGTAGTATTTGAAAGTGTTATAAGGAACGAATTGAGTAAATAACCTCTCTAGTACTATATAAAAATCAATACGCATCGGCATAGGTTGAAATATACCAAAAGCGGAGGTTTGTTAGTATAGACTGCTTTCCTCGGGAAATTAAGTACATCGAGTAAAAGGGTAAGAAAGTGTTGAAGGTGTATTTCAGGGAATAGGTTATTATTTGCAGAATAAATTTCACAGAACGCGTAACGTATTAAAACCTAATTTAACCTATTATGGATTAAACAAATGGGTGGAATAGTATTAAGATATAATGCAAACAAGGATACCACCTAAACGGTATTTTAAAGCCTCGTGGTGTGTCATAAGACCTTTAGGGGTATTAAGAACTATATGTGAGGCATAAGTATGGGTTTTAAGTACAAGGAGGGCTTTGAAACTAATACGAATAGGGTTAAATGCACGACTATAGATTTTAATATGACGGAGGGTAGAATGTTGATCAATTCACGCCGTATAAATACGGTATGTTTTTGACGTTAAACAAACATATCGCCGAATAATATTAAGCCTATAAAGTAGATTTATAAATTTAAGAACCTTCTCGTTAACAATAATATCAAAGAAAAAATTTTTCCTGGCTATATGTATTTTCAAATGACTTATGAAAAAAGTATAATCTAATCGAACGATAAGTTGGAAACATAGGACTCGAACCCATACTATCTAGACCCAAAATCTAGCGCTTTACCGATTAAGCTAGTTTCCAGTAGTTAAAGTTAGGAGGTGTGTATTAATAGTTGTTATAATCGAGGTTAATAATATATGATATGACTGATAAATTCGGTAACTAAGTATTAGTACTATTAAATATAGTGGAGCACGGACTATCATAATAAAAACAGGAAAATAGAGACTAAAAAAAGGGTCAATACATAACCTAAGAACTTGATTCAACCCATTTTAGTTAAGAAGTCGTAACGATAGCGAGGGACACACCCGCGAATAACTATAAGGAACATTAAGCATAACGTCAGTTTTGAAGTAAAAGCGAGAGTATAATTAGTAGAATAGGAGAAACGAAAACTTTTATAAAAATACTCGATCATTAAATAGTAAGTTTCGAGAATTTCGTTAGCAAGGTTAGTAAGTAAAGAAGTCGTAGGCGCTTTTATGTCAATATTCATCATAACGCTGTCATAACTTGTGGAGATAACTGTGATCCCATATATGATGGCATCTACCATGATAAAAGTTATTTGTAGTTCGAAGAAAAGCAAAAGTACACATAGCAACTACATTTATTTAAAAATATTACGCATAGTTTCCATAATTCTCGACGTATGTAAAGATACTACGTTGGATAAGGCTTTAATTAGTTTACTTGAGGAGTTTAACACTGTTTGGAAGAGATTAACAGCGTACGAATTGACTACTCCGGTAACACTAAAAAAAATGTTTCGGTAGTAACAACATAAAAATATAAACATAAAAGCCATAGCAGTAGTACCAAAAGCGTCGGCAAAAATAGCGATAGAGTGGTAAATAGTCATTACGAGTCCATCACAACTAGCATGGTATAAAATAGGTGAAGTTAGGTAATCAATTGATTTAGAGGCGAATTCATTAATTCAAAGTAACATATAGTCATACCATTAACAGTAGTATAGGTATAAAAACAAAAAAAGGGGGGGGTAGTCAAGTAAATAAAATAACTCTACTGATTTTAAATTTTATCTAGTGCAAGATAACTCGCAAGTTCCATAACACCTACGAAAAGGCCTTGTGCTCTACCAACTATGGCGTCTGACGCCAGGTAAGATCCCATTGTAAGACTGTAGCCTAAAGGGGAATCTAGCTAGTCGGGTCTTATGAATAATAGTATATTGGCGACCTGATTGAATACAACGGTTGACAACTTTTGTAATCGAAGCCTTACGTGGTAAAGTTGATCGACGATAAGATGCTGCATACCTATTCCCTACAGGAACGGTACGATTTTTTAAGATACTTTTAAAAAGTCTATTTTTTAATTCATACTTTACATACGCTTTTCGTCGATGCACATCTAACAAATTCCACTGCATTTGGCGAGTATATATAGGGATACACATAACGGTTTTGATATGTTTCTAAGGAATATAACTAATTAACGGTCAACATCCCCAAAAACAATATCTAAAGATCCTAAAATTGTAACTAAGTCAGCAAAATAGTGCCCTTGGGACATGCGAGACATGATCTGCATGTGATGGTATGCGGGAGTTCGAATTTTACAGCGATAGGGGTTAGCTGTTCCATCTGAAATAAGTGAGACTCCAAACTCCCCTTTAGGAGCTTCGACTGCTTTATACGTAAACCCTCGAGGTACTTTAATACCCTCACTATAATGTTTAAAGTGATTAATAAGACTTTCCATAGACGTATATTTCGTATTATAATTCAACTTATTATACTTCTCTGTGTATAAACTTTCAAAAAAATTAAAGAAACTGGTCTGTGTGCTATAGTCTGCACCTTCTAAGCTTGCTTGGTAAGATGCATCCGTTAGATTCGCTAAAATTTGAAAAACAATGTTAACACTCTCGTACATTTCACGAAGGCGGATTAAAAACCGGTCATAACTATCACCACGCTTTCCCAAATAACCTTGAATAGATAAGAATCAGTAGTGTGCGTAAGTTTCTGAACGTAGAAAACGTACGTCTTTACGAACTCCAACACTACGGATAACAGGTCCTGTAACTCCATAAGCAATTGCATCATTTAAATTAATACTACCTACACCAACAAGTCGCGATTTTCAGATCCTGTTTGTAGTCAAAACAGTGAAAATTTCGGTAAGGGATTTAAAACAGTCACGAGCAAAAAGGGCGACGTCGAGGAAAAATTGGTGGTTTAGTCCGGTCCAATCGATGTCATTTGGTCTATAAAAGGCGGCGTGCATACGAGCACCAGAAACACGTTCGTAAAACTCCATTAAACGTTCACGTTCTTCAAAAGCTCAAAAAACCGGAGCCATATTACCAACATCGAGTGAATGTGTAGAAAGAGCTAATAAGTGATTTAAAATACGAGTTAACTCGTCGAACATAACACGAATTTGGACATACAAAGCTGTATGCGAAATTGTATCAGTTAAAGATTCGATAGCAATACAAAATGCATGCTCTTGAGTCATCATTGAGACATAATCTAGGCGATCAAAGTACGGAAGTGATTTCAAATACGTTCGACTCTCCATAAGCTTTTCAGTACCGCGGTGTAAAAAACCGACGTGAGAATCCGCCCGCTCAACAAGCTCCCCATTTAATTGTACGACAAGACGCAAAACACCGTGGGCAGCAGGGTGTTGTGGGCCAAAATTTAAAATAAAACTTTTCACACGCCGTTCTGACATAGAATTTTGCAAAAAGGTAGGTTGTCAGAAATTAAAAATGTTTGATTTCAAAAGATGTACAAAAGACTTAAATACTTTGAGTATATACATTTGTAAAGAAAATGGGGGGGGGTTAGTGTACTAGTTTATGTACTTTCAATTATACATTCGTAAAATAGTTGTTCGGTCTTCTAGATGCTGTAAGGGGTTAAAATCTAACTCACTAGTAGGTTCCAATATAATAAACGCAGATAAAGTAAAATAATCAACTTCTAAATATTTAGGAATATCCATAATCCGATAACCAGCTCCGAAAATTCAATCAGGTAAGTGATGAGACTTTTGTTTACTAATATCATATCGACTTTTATTATTTTTGGACTGAGAGAGTTTAGTTAGTCGAAGTTGATTATGTAAATTAAAATTAATTAGTCATCGGTGAAGTACATAATACTTTAAATCTACAGGTATTTGAACAAAATCTCCCAAGTGTAGTTGCATTCTAGGATTTATCGAACAAAGGCCGTTAATAAAAATTAAGTTGCTTTGGATCATAGAGAGACTGGTATTTAAATCGTACACAAAGTGAGTTTGTAAAACAAGGCGCAGTAAAGACCAATTGCGCAACTTCATCTGAGCATGTGTTCGGATAGAAGAGTATCGTTGTAAACGTGCGGTTAATCGGTATTGGTATCGGAGGTGGAGACCTAGTGAGTAGTTAATAGCTGTACGTGCATTTCGTCAAATCCGAGAATAACCCGGCTTAAAACGGATTCTCTTAATATGAGGCTCCGAAGAGCCAACATAGTTCGTATACTTAGTATAACGAGAGGTAGTCAGACTATCGCCGTGGGTGCGCCCGTCCGTCCGAAGATGTGAAGCCGCAATCGTACCCCCACTCGGTTGGGAGTAAAGACCGGTGATAGGGTTTAAGTAGTTTTTGAAAAGGTTTTTATGTAAAACAGTATGATTGAGGAAGTTAATAGGGTCTATAAATGACGAGAGTAGTTTTAACTTACCAGCTCTTCGCAAATAAAAACGTTTAACGTCGTTTTTGTAAAAAAATGAGTAACGGTGTCGTTGAATTCGTGAGTAAGTTCAGGAATTTTTTTCTTGTAAAATGGTGTATGACTTGTTAGCCTGAACGTATAAAAATCCGAACATAGAGAAAATAAAGGGGGTTTTGTATTGACTCGAAAAAGAGAGAGTTTCTGGTGTGTGAACGGTGTGACCTAAGGGGTTAATTTGTAATGATGCACCAAAAAATTGTGAAAATAGTACTTTAAAAGTAGATTTATAATGTAACGGGGTTCACATTTCAAAATAAAAACTACTACGAAAGGGAGGTCGGCGTAAAAGATTGTAACTACCCAGCAAGTTTTGCCTCTCTGCGTGCCGAGAAAAATTAAAAATGAGATTAGAAACACTCGTTTGGGGTAGTATTTGTGCCCCTCATCGACGTAAGTGGTTGAGCAATATACAACACTTGTTAGCGACCTTGTCTGCCGAGTCCCCATAAAAGGGGTAGTAAAATAGTTCAGGTTTCGTACCTACCTTACCTAGTTGTAATAGAGGGGCTTTTACTCGCATCTTAATTCCATCAGAAAGTTTTTGCCGTTTTCTAAAACGGGTAGGGGTACAAAATGTATGTTTCGAGAAGAGATATGAAAGTCTCTGTGGAAGGCACTTGTCTAAGTTGGAGAAGACTATTTGGAGCCGTTCATGATCGCGGTGCGGAGGTGTACAAAGATTAAGTTTTTTAACGACTTCTAGTGGCGTGGGACGACGACAAAGCTCCCTTCGGGGAAATGCTCAAAATGCTCACTTTCTCACTGACATAGATAAAGAAGTGTTATACGAGCTAATTAAATTATTGACGACGTTAGTGAGGGGGTGCTGATGAGGTTGTGCAGACAAGGGTGGATAAGTAAACCGGTTAAGTTTGTAGTAACTGGCTAAAACATCTTCCTGAATATTACCATTAATAGACTCTCCAGAAGGTTCTAAGGAAACGAGGTGTGACATTATGCAATCGCGAAAAGTTAATGGTCGACTAACGGATCAGGAAATGTTACGAGCGAGTACTTGTGAAGTCCGGTATTTACGAAGAAGTCGGGTAAAGCGTAACTTTCTTCTCCTACGTGATAATGTAAAGCGACGTCTTGTTAGTGTTGGTCGTCTCCTACTTTTACGAGCGTGGCGCCGAAAATTCCGTTTATTTCGATACATTATTTTAGAAACTACTCTCCTAAAAGAGGTTATTTTATCACTATATGGTTTACTACGAGTAGCACTAGTATACCTAGTTAAAGAAATTGCAGACTGACGCTTCTTAAGGCGACTACGGAGCTTTACGTTAAATACGCGGAGAGTGGGTCATAGTAAACGCTTCCGCCTATTAAGTACAGACGTAGAACTTAACGAGGTACTCTTTTTTTTACAAAAGAGGTTGACGTTTCAGACATTCTTCTGTCTTCGTAAGGTCGAAGGGTAATACCAGTAGTGTTTTAAATTCCGCGATTTTAAGCGGACATTTAATGCACGAGTGTTGAACCGCCGCATTTTTAATCGATAAATTCTCCGGACACGTCTTTTCAGGAGGCGGTGTAATGAACCGTGCGCACGAAGATCGACACGACCTCGGGTATATAAATAGGCGTTTTGTCGAGGCATTATGTGATACTTTGGTCGTTTAGTTAATTTATAATCGGTACGACTTCTAATATACTTATCACTGTATGGGTAGTACTTCAATGCTAACGAAGTGATTTTAACCTTCTTGTGTAAATTTGATAGGAGTAGTAAAAAGGAGGCACGTTTTAAGTCTGCTAAATTCCGCTGTAAAGCGCGTCAGCGTATTGTCATACGTCGAGCTTCTTCAGGAAAAATACCAATGAGTTGACTAGCTACACGGATATAGGGGGTTATCATCTTAAATACTGTTGACTGAAATAACGACGAATAGTTTTCAAAATGTCGATGATACAAAACGGAAGTTCGAGGCTTTAGGGTTGTTCGAAAATGAATCTGAGTTTGGGCTTTACGGAATATTCTCTCGGATTTTAGTCAACGATAATTAGTTTTCACACCAAAGGGTACCAACTGATTAAAGAATGGTTTCGGTAGTTTTCGAAAAGAGGAGCCTTTCCGCTGCCGTAAAGTTGGTTTACTGCGTTGGGGAAACATGAAATTTTGATGTAAGTAGTAATCTTTCCCTAGGAGGTTTAGTCAAATACTACAAATTTGTACAAATGAAACGGAGGCAAAAAAATTGTTTGGTAGGTAAAAATAGGTTAGCCGTGATACTATTGACGCATTTCATAATTGGAATCACAGGAGACTTGTAGTTCGGTTAGAGTAATTCGGTTTTACAGAAATGTTTAAACCATTTTTTAAATAGGTAGACTCAAAAAGCACAAAATAGTATATTAAAATCAAGCATTCGGTTTTTGCTGAGGCGTTTTAATTGTACCCTCTTTATTTGATTTTTGTTGTATTTTTTTAATTAGTTTATAGTTAACCTTTTCAACACGTTTATCTTTATTTAAAATTCGTTGAGTTGTAACAACAAATTTACGAATAATCTTGTTATACGTGTAAGCTGTTCAGGCATTAGATCAGGTCCTTTGACCCCGAGACGGTTTACCCAACGCTTGGGCGCGACCCCGATGAGATTTAATGAGATATAGTCTCACGAGGTTTAAATACTGTACTTCTGAAACTTTATAATTAATACTAGACATTTTCGAGAGGATTAAATTTATAGATCGGTGCGTATTACTGTCCAGTTGGCCGAAGGAGAGGCGTTTGTTATAGTAAAAGTGGTTTAGTTCAAAACGTAAGACAAATTTTAATCGTGTCGTACGTCCAAAACCTCCTGCTTCGTGAAAAAAGGATCACCAATTACTATCAAATGGTAAAACTAGGCCACTATATAAAAACCCTTTACTTTGATAAATTTTCAAAACTTGTTCAAATTTCAATTATTTTTTTAGCTTTTTTTTAGCTTTTTTGCGGAGTTGCTTTGCCTTATAAAGGGCTAGTTTTCGATTTCAAGTAAACTCTCCGAACTTGAAACCAACCATTCAAGGGTAGACATGGCGAATAGTAAAACCGCGGCCTGTATAGATACGGACTCGAGTATAAGTGTACATTGGTGAGATAGTAGAACTACGTTCGTGAATAAACTTATTTTGGCTAATCCAGACATCATTACTTTGATTAAGGAAGATCTGTCTTCAGGTACCAGCTGCAGCATAGGAGATTTTACAAGTCTTCTTTAGGTGGAGGGGGTTCTTACTTAGCATTAGAGATACACAGTGCCACTACTTAAATTTCGTTGTTTTACCTCAAGGGGTTCGTGGGTATTTGATTGATTTCGTACGACCGCCATGTGGATGGTCAACAGGGTTTCGCGCAATACCTCGTACTCTTGGTTTTAACCCAAAATTTCGTCAGAATCCAGACTTCGTATTCGTTAGTTGCTTTTTAATTTTTAGAGCAACAGGGCCTACTGAGGCAAGTGAATAGAGAGAGAAGGACTTCCGCACTCCCGACGGCAGGCGCAGAACACCGGTGTGATTAGTCAGGTCGATTTTTGTTAAACGGGCAGACGTTCCCGCGCTTCGTACGTATTGAATACCTGATCCAGGGTACAGCTCAACTAACGAGACTCTAGAAAGGCGCTTGATATATGCTAAGAGAAAGAGGGATGGGTTATTATATAATTTTTTAATACTACTACTACGACTCTTTACCGGAAAATAGATAAAAGAGAATATTTTAAAACTTTCAGGAGCTTGGAGGTAAGTAACACTACCTGAAGAGAAAAACAGTAATGAGACTAACTTATTCTGAAAAGGGATCAAACGAAACGTTGAAATGAGAGCGATTTGCTTATAACGACAAGAGTAGTTAATTTTAGGAAACATTAAGCGGTGCTTAATACTTGATTTTGTCCAAAGTACTATACGACCGGACTTCCCACGACCTGCTTTCGAAATCTTACGTCAGTTTAAGTAATTGTACGGGGTTTTCTCGAATCATAAGGAAGTTAATTTTTTAATGTTCCGTGAAGCGGAGGAGACGGGTGGCATTTTTTTTAAAAACAAAATTAGGTACCGAGGGTAGATTTATCGAAAGGTAGGAACTAGAGTTAATAAAATTAAAATTTTATATACCTCGACTATCTTAAATGATGCATTAATAAATAAGGAGTTGATTAGTACTTGTGGTCAAATTGTCTCCACAATGTCGATATTTGTGATGTAACACGAAGACTGGTGGACTAAGAAAATAGGGTCTGTCGACAACTCAGACGGGATTTGCACCCCCTCTATCACATTAGGAGTTGTTAGATAGAGTCAGGAGTTGTTACGGTAAGTTTTAAAGAAAGTGTAATTAAGTGGGTTTAATCGGGAACTATATCGAATTACGCGACGAATTAAATTCGAGACTATAACATCTTCAGATCCAAGAAAAGTTGACATAGTTGTACGTTTAAACACGAGCAAGTTATAAGTTAAATATGAATTTTTAAATAAGTGTAAAGCCACTGTAAAACGACTATATTTCCGAAAAAATAAGTAGTCTTGGGATCAATTTGCTAAAAGATTTTGATAAACAAGTCAATTATGTGAATGTTTTCGGCGTGATCAAGCTCGACGAGCAAGTTTAGTTGTTCGTTGAATAGGTTTTCGGTACGAGGTTGTTGCCTTAAAAACAACGAAATGGTGGGCAAACGCTAAGCTCCCATGCTCTGAGGCGAAAGTGTGGTTGATCTGATTTAAATATGATCACCGCCGTACCACTCGTTAGATGTGTTTAATTCAGACAATAAAAACCCTATTTTCCCTTGTAGTTGTATTAGACCAAATAATAACGCTTCTGCCGTAGGGGGGCAGCCTGGGACATAGATATCCACTGGAATGATCCGATCACATCCTCGAACAACTGCATAAGAGTAGTGGTAGTAGCCACCCCCATTAGCGCAACTACCCATAGATAAAATTCACCGAGGATCCGGCATCTGCTCGTAAAGCCTACGAAGTGTAGGTGCCATTTTATTCGTTAAAGTTCCAGCAACGATAATTAAATCAGCGTGGCGAGGTGATGCGCGAAAAATAATTCCGAAGCGGTCCATATCATAGCGACTCATAGCCGCATGCATCATTTCAACAGCACAGCAAGCGAGTCCAAAAGTTAAGGGTCATAACGAGCCTGCTCGAGCTCAAGAAATGATAGAAATTAGTTTAGTCGAAATTCATTCAAGTTTCATAATGCCGATAATTACGACGTACTACCTACTGGCACACTGGGGGGGGGTTAGGTGTTTAACTCACAAGTGTTACTGCTTCCGAAGTGTTACTTTACGGACATGTTTAGAATGGCCATCAGGGCGAGCAACTCCATAAACAGATCGACGACGCCTTTTATAGATAACGGGAGAGAAGTCATAAGCCCCTCTAATTAAAGTATATCCGACTCCGGGGAGATCGTTTGCACGACCCCCTTCGACCAGAACACGATTGTACTTTGCACATAAGAAACTAATTCCAGGTAATCGTGCGGTGACACGGAGGCCGTTAGTTAAATTCACTTTAGCAATATGACGGGTAGCGGAATTAGGCTTTTTAGGAGACATGGTTGTGACTCGACTAACAATACCTTTAACTTGTGGTCGAGATTGGAGAGCCGGAGTTCGAGTAAATCCGTGTTGAGGGTATGTTTTTTTCCGGAAATGGGCTTGTTTTAGAGTGGCCAGAAATACACTAAAGTTGGATAGGGAAAATGTAGCAAAAATCTAACATACACCAAAAGGTAGGTCCATAATTTAGTGCGTACTTACCCTCCCTAAAAGTACCTGTTAAGGGAACATCATTCGGGTTGTGACCAAGATTTTCAAGCCTATATGAGAAATATAAACCCTCCCCATCGTGATTCCACAGGAGAATTCAATCCTCTATATGGTCTCGCTCTGAAATCATCGCAGCTCGAAGCGTTTGGGACTTTTCGTAGTGAAAATCGACTGCTAATCCATCCATGCAGATACACATATAATCACCATTAACTTGAAAGGAATAAAATGGTTCAAAAAAAGTGTATCATGGAAATGGTTGATGGATATTGGAGCCGCGAAAAAAAGGGGGGTAAATGGCTCCTAAGAACAAAGTATGGAGTATTGTTATGCCGAATAATGTGCATCGGCTGATAACTACACCCTCAAGTATATCTCGGGTGATTAGAGGTAGGAGAAAAGTATGAATACAAAAATCATTCGTAATAAAAACCTATGAAAGGAGCCATAAGAGAAAAAAGAGTGTTCGGGGGCTCGTCGACACCATATGAACTAAACAACAAAATTAATTAAATCAATACGTTAAAAGATGAAGGCTTGTCATGTGAGTCCCAATCAGAACATAAGCATGATAAGGCCTCCAAAAGTAATGAACTCCCTTGAAGAAAGGTCGACAGGGAGAGTTCGAAGTAGTTGAACTGATGACCCGAAGAGGACATTCATTCAACTTCTAAAAAAAAATGTGGGGCCGACTAAATAGAGGAGGAGTATAAAAATTAGACAAAGGAGTGGGAATAGGTCAAAGAAAAAACTGAAGAAGAGAATCTCCGCAACAAACATAATCGAACCAGGGAAACCTAAAAAAATTAAACAGTTAATTAAACTCATTAAGAATAATTTGGGGCATAAAAAATTAATACCGCTAATTTCAGTAATTAAACGTGTTTTAAAGCGTCGTCCAATTGCGTCAACAATTAGGAATGAATTAGTTGATAATAATGCGTGACTAATGAGCATACAAAAACTAGCCAACATCAATGCTGATTGGCCACTAATAACACAAATGGTTAATCAATGCATCTCAACAACAGTTGAATAGGCAACAAGTTTTTTTAGGTCAATTTGGTAAAAAAGTTTGAAAACAGCATCAACGATTCCGATCGTTAGGAAAGGGTAGACAAAGTAAAATGTAGGTTCTAAATTAATTGTAATTAAACATTTTAAGAGGCCGAAAAAAGCAAACTTGACTAAGACTCCACTTAAAAAAATTGAAAAGTTAGTAGAGGCCTCAACGTGTGCTTTTGGTAATCACCCGTAAAAGGGTCAAATGGGTAACTTTACACCAAAGCCGATAATCCAGCAGATGAATAAAAAATTTAGTTCAAAATTGGAAAAATAAAACTCACTGATAACACTAAAAGAGGATGTTCCACAAATAAAGAATATATACAAAAAACTAAGAATCAAAAACATTGCACCAAATTGGGTTCAAAAAAACATCAGATAAGCTGCCTCAACACAACGTCGAGTTTTGGCAAAATTATAGAGGATAAAAAAGGAGGGTACAAGGAGTAATTCGTAAGCAAAGAAGAAGAGTATAATTGAATCCGTAAAAAATAGTAAATACCCAGCTACTAAAATAGTTGTGCAATAAAACATAAAACTAACCAACTCGTTCACATTATAAGCTAGGCAAAATAATATAGATAACGTCGTTATAATAATGAAAATGTAGATAAATGGGAAGTAGTAGACGGAGATTAGGTTTAGGTTTAGGGAGTTACTACTAATCAGGTAGTCATAGCAGTGGTAATCGAAAAAAGTAAGGCTAGCCGATGAAACTAGTGGGGAAGCACTAAAGGTTGAAAAGAAGTCCATGATATAATATAGAACTAATAATGCACTAAAACTAAAAAACAAGAATAAGCTCAGAATATAGCGAACTAGTGTAGCAATTAAATCCATTTTGTAAAAAACATTGATATAAAAAAGGCGGAATAAGAATAGCGTTGAGATAAACGAGAGGAATAAAAAAATGAGGTAGTAAATGAAACCATACCACAACAAAAATTAGGCAGGGCCTTATCAATAAGCCCGGATAAGTGGGTTTGTACCACTACCCCCTGCCAACTTGAAACGTTGGACTGCATTAAAGTGGATGCGGGTGGGTGTGGGGATTTTTGTTGAAGCCCGCTTAAAGAATTTAATTGCACGGCCTGGGCGTACATTTTTAAATTCAAAAATAAAAACACCTCCACGGATTTGAATCTGTCAAGCATTTAATTTACCAGCACCTTTTCCCATCCTTTGCCCCTTAGGTTTTTTAGTCAAGGGGAGATGGGGGAAGGTATTAAATCATACGGAACGACGTGTAATGTCCGGTTTTCGAACTGCTTTTTTCAAAAACGTTTTAAAGCGATATATTTGTCGAGCAGACATTCGAAGAGGCTGTAAAGTTTTAAGTCCACAGTCTCCATAAGTTAGGTTATTCAAAGTTCAGTTGTGGACTGTCCGATTCTTTTGTTTGGATTTACGTTTAAATTTACGGGGCTGTAAAATTATAAGTATACACGAGGTTTGTCTAGAAAAGGGTTCAAGAAATTAATAATAGTAAGTCTTCTGTAAAACTAAAACCGAACACTAATAAAAACAGGGTTGTTAAAGATGCATAGTAATAGAGGGGTGTTGCACGTAAATTCAATTCCACTACTGGTTGAAAATTCGACCCCGATGTCGTATTTAAAAAGCGTACATTTTGAATATAAAAGTAAAGGCCGATAAATAGAATCAGAAAGAAGAATGGATACAATGAGGAAAAATACGACGTACAAACCAATGTAAAGACGAATAGTTTCGAAAAAAAGCCTCAAAAGGGGGGGACTCCTGCCATCGAGAGAAGTGAGATAGTTATGGTTTTGGTAAAGTAATGTGAAGAGCCTAGAGTCGTAAAAGAATAGAGGGTTCTCATCTCAGAGTTTTTAAACTGATGGAGTGTAAAAAAGATAATGTACAAAGCTAAGTTATAGACCCACATGTAACCCCATGATAGAACCAAAATACTAAGAGATTCGTAAATAGTGATCAAATGTACACGCGTCGTAAATTGTTAGTGCATACCCCTAAAGTAACATGTCATCAACTGGGCGTTACGACGTAAGGGGAGTTTTTTCGAGAATTTTGAGTTAATAAGTTGGTTTTTTTTTCGCGAAGTATAGCGACAAGGTAGTAAGGAAAGTTTATAGTCTTGTGACCATTTAAGTTTTTTGTTAGTATTTTTACGACTTTTTAAAACGGCCAAAGATACACCATATAAGGAGTGGTATTATAATAAAAACGTGTAGTCTATAATTGAGGAGCTACTCATTGATAAGAACACGAGTAGAGTGTTTAAGATACTCGACATAGCTAAAAAGGATTTAATGTAATACGACTCGCAAATAATAAATACTAAAAAAATGAGGCCAGTTGTGAGCATCACTAGATTAATAAAAATGTTAAAGTAAAACAATTCACTAAGGTAAATCAGTAAGAAGTAAATGAAAAAGTAGAATATAAAGAAGTAGAAGAACACAATATAAAAAAAGAGTGCGTGGAGGGGGATACCCTTAAAAAAGATTGGTTTTCAGAAATAAAAAGGGACGAGTCCGCACTTTAGAAAAATGCAGAATAGGAAACTAAATCAAACTAATGAGGTGAGAAAAATAGATTTTAGATTACTGATAGAGACGACATAATAAAAAATTGCTTCTAAAGTGAATCAATCAAACGTTAAAAATTTTAAATAAAATACAGTCAAGAAAAGAAATAGGTTTAATGAAGAAACAAGGGAGATTCAAAAGAAGAACATGAGAGTTTGGAGAAAGGAGAACGGAGTAGACTGGTTAAAATAAGAATGATTTGTTAGACTCAGGTTATTATAGAAATAGGTGGACGAAAAAACAGAAGTGATTAACAAAAGAGTAATCAGAGTTGATAGGATTTCAATAAAAAAAATCACCGTGAAGATGTTATTTGAGTAGAAGAGGAACACCGTTCATATAAAGAAAGAGTACGTGATGATTGTGTAATCAAAAACTTCTTGAGATGAGTAGTAGAATGAGGAGGCGTATGCGACTCAAATAAGGGAGAAAGTGAAGGTCACGAGGTAGGTAATTTTTAATTGAAAAGAACCGAAAATGAGGTGCCCAAATCATACCATTAGGGTGGGACTAGTTCATGAAAAGTTTATAATAAACACCGTGATTATAGGAGTGAGGAGAAGTCAAAGGAGGTCAAGCCCTGACACATAACTAAAGAGGGTGTTGTTGGAGAAAGTAGTATAATTAGTAAAATCTCTAATATTTGCAATAAGATATAGAATTGCGGAAAAAATTAGAAGATTGTAAAAAAAAAGGAAAAAGTATGTTAGACTTCAAATAGAGGTTTGTGTGGCAAGTCACCAATTAAAAAGGTTTGAAACGAAAAACAAAATTAATTAAAAACCCTTTAAACCCCACACACATTTTTGGGGGCCTGTTTTGGGGCCCCTTAAACCTTAAACCAAGTAATTACTACGACGGAGGAGGTTAATGTTACTATAGAGGTTATATAAACGAGGAGGAGGTGAAAAAGTCACAAACTGACAATTGTGTACAACTGACTGAAATCATATGAGTAGAAGGGGTGTGAAGGGTTGAGCAGGTATCCTCCAACATATACACTGTGTACCAACTCCGTAAACCCTGAGCATACAGAGAAGGGTGCCATAACTAACCAAAAGGGGTTAAGAATGTCGAGAGTGGTTATATAGTGAGTTGTAAAAAGGTGGTGTCGCATCATCGTCTGGAGTGTTATTTTCAAAAACTCCCAAGTATGTTTGAGTTGGACACTCATTACGTCGGTGGCGTGGTTTAGTTCTTAGGTGTAAAAGTAGGAGAGGGTTTCGGGTTTATAACACCTTGTGGTTATAAATGTTTGGAGAATTACAAACCTGGTAGTTGAAATAGAGAGGGTCGTTCATAGCTAAATAGACAGTAGAATGTTTTAATAAAAGTACATTGGTTTCAAAATGGGGGAAGGTTTTTTTTGTCAAAAAAAGTGCTGACATTGACTGATCAACCGAGGTTAAACGGTATGATGTTACAAAATAGGTTCTAATTGAAGCTTTAAATTTATAGAATTTAAAGACAAACTGTTCTTTAGAATTAGTTTTATGGGCCATAGGGGCTTTAGTTAAAGTGTAAGACTTACGTCGAATGGGTAAAAAAGAGAATTTTACAATCTTATTCTTGGTTCCGCCTCTTATCACTGAAGTTTTTAGGTAGTAAAATCAAGTAAAGAGTAGGTACGATTGTTTTATCAAGATTGTAGATTTATTAGGAGTTGATGGTGCCGAAGTAACGTTGGAAATACGTAAATCATTTAGTAGGTAAGGTGCAATAAGGGAGACGAAAGTGAAGTTGTATACAACACCATACGGTTCAAATTTACTAGGCTGCTTAGCTGGTAAATCATTTGCGTAAACATGAATTAGGTTTAAGTTATTATGAAAATTCTTGATCAACTCGGGCCAGTAGGAATCGAACCTACATTATTAGATTGAAAGACTAAGGTCCTAACCATTAGACGATGGCCCGGTAAAAAACTTTAGGAAGTTAGGTATATAACAATTATACCTGTACACTAATAGGAGCTTGTACCAAAGAATCATTAATGGAGTCATAGTAGAACTCTCGTACCCCAATCGAAGGTGAAGATTTACGGAAGGGGGTGCTTGTATCCCCATACTGAAGCATTAAATTTCGTAAATCTTTTTTGTTAGTAAAAATAGTCCCGTGGAGTTCAGAAACTTCTCGTTCAAGTCAGCCCGAGTTAGGAAAAAGTTCACTAATTGAGTTCACCGTAAAGTTACTGAACTTACTCTCTAACTCAACACAAAATATAAAAAAACGCTCTTGAGTCATTAAGTTATGGAAATTGTAGACTAAAATTGAATTTGAGGTGAAGGGGGTCCTCTTTTCGGAAGAATTTAGAGAAGGGGTAACGGGCAACTCGTAACTAAACAAATCTAAAAGTTGTGTTGAATAAAAAGTTGAAGAAAAGCGTATATGACAAGATAAGTAATAGAATAAATTTTTGGGAATAATTACCGTTATACTTTTAGCTCCATGCTCTTTATGATTTAAATACACGTGAGGTAATTTAAAAAAAACATACGTAAAAAGGAGCTTGTAATTGGAATTCAAGTGTTTCAAGTTGGATTCGAACCAACGGCCCCAAAGTTTTCAGCCTTGTGCTCTACCAACTGAGCTATTGGAACAGTTTAACGTTCAAAACATTCTTGACGTGTTTCTAATCCTAAAGTCGGGAGAAAACTTCCGTCAAGTCAATGTTGCTACTTTTCACAATAAGCTTTTCGAGTACTGACGTACACTGTATCGGGATAGACATTATAGCCAAACTATTTTATTTGTACCCAGTAACAATAAACATAATTTTTTTTTTGGGGGGGGGGGTAGTGGATTAATAGCGGTAGTTTAGCTACGCTTTAAAATACCGCTAAGGTGACCCACCCTCATGTGCTTATTTTGGTCTATCTTAGAAGGGCGTCGTGAAATTTCTTTATTTCTTTATACTTTATATACACTGGATCAATTAATACCCATTTAAAGCAGCACTACGAACATTAGAGGAGGGATTTAAATCCCTAATTAACTATCAAAATATGGAGGTAAATGGGTATTAATTGATACTATAACAACTAATTATTTAATTATTTAATTATTTAATTATTTAATTATTTAATTATTTAATTATTTAATTATTTAATTATTTAATTATGAC
>Ga0210307_1045511_pt1 | contig 22539 bp, 24 predicted proteins | sample R1073metaT_FD_159690 | JGI IMG/M metagenome (GOLD analysis project Ga0210307, IMG submission 159690) | Metatranscriptome of estuarine water microbial communities from the Columbia River estuary, Oregon, United States - R1073 (Metagenome... | ecosystem: Environmental > Aquatic > Marine >...
ACGAACATATTAACCGGAGAACATTTTTGATGACCCCATTTCGCGCCCAAATCACCGGCTGGAGTATCCTGGAAAGTATGCCGCCAAAGCTATTGCTTAACCTTCAATTGGCATCACCGGCCATCAGCATTTCACAGACGCAAGTTACCGCGGAAGGTAACAAAATCAATGTGCACCTCACCACGCGCGATTCCGGAAAGATTGCTGCGGCTGTTCTGGTCGACACCACATCTGAGGTCTCTCTGCCTTCTGAAATGGTTAAAAGTGGCACGATGATCGAGATGTATGTTGATGGCGAATGTCAAAAAACCCACGCGATCCCGTGACCCGGAAAGTATACGCCCGTCAGGCTTGACGGAAAGTCCGCTACATCATGGAATTGCATCGCTTAACGTAGCGGAGCGGTTTCCGTTAGCCAGTACTTCAGGAGACGCAGATGAGTAATTTTGAAGCCATTGGTGAACGCAGCGTCTTTTACCAGCATCAAACTCGAGACCATAATATGGTCCGCATCTCGCCTTTACTCGCGCGTAACCGTGTCATTGAAAAGCCCGCTACAAGTTGGCTGAAAGACGACAAAATTCTGGTTACGATGCAGACATGTGCGATGGCGCGTGCGTCTTCTGAATTTGACAATGGGGATGTGCCTGAGGACTCAACACCGTTGAAAAATGCGCGTCATCTTGACGTTGTGCTTGGGCCAAAAGGCGTACAAGCCGTGCAGGTGCGGCTCGAGCTTGACGGGCGGCGGCACATTGCAACCAAGGAGTTAACCTTCGCCTAGTCAAAGCATGTAGGTTATTGGTAATTATTGCCTCTGGCACCAGCACTATGATCCATTGGGCAAGTTCTGCCCTTATCTTCGCGTCATGTATCGACATGTCGGCAAGCATCACAATCGCGCCGTTTAAAATCAAAGCAGTTGTTAGAGGTTTTTGGGCCGATACAAATGTATCGACCCAGCACGTTTATTCTGCAGCTGCGCGTTTGGGGAGGACCCAATCGGGGCGTGGGAAATGGCAGGTATAGCCGTTGGGAATCCGTTGGATGTAGTCTTGATGCTCCGGTTCTGCCTCCCAGAAGTCGCTCACAGGCTCGACTTCGGTCACCACTTTGCCGGGCCAGATGCCTGAGGCTTCGATATCCGCGATGGTGTCCAGTGCTACGGCTTTCTGGTCTTCATCCTCATAGTAGATGGCCGAGCGATAGCTCATCCCCATGTCGTTGCCTTGGCGGTTCATCGTTGTGGGATCGTGGATCTGGAAGAACAGCTCCAGCAGGGTGCGATAGCTGAGGGCATCGAGATCAAAGATGACCTCGATTGCCTCGGCGTGGGTGCCGTGATTGCGGTAGGTGGCATTTGGCACATCGCCGCCGGAATACCCGACGCGGGTGGATACCACGCCTTTGCGTTTGCGGATCAGGTCCTGCATGCCCCAGAAACAGCCGCCTGCCAGTACTACGCGTTGATTGCTCATGCTACGTCCTCCACTTGATTGATGTATTTGCCGTATCCTTCGGCCTCCATGTCATCGCGGTGAATAAAGCGCAGGGAGGCGGAATTGATGCAATAGCGCAGGCCACCGCGGTCACGCGGGCCATCGTTGAACACATGGCCAAGGTGGCTGTCGCCGTGTTTGCTGCGCACTTCGGTGCGGATCATGCCAAGGGTGCTGTCTGTCAGCTCTGCCACATGGGCGGGCTCGATCGGTTTGGTAAAGCTGGGCCAACCGCAGCCGCTCTCGTATTTGTCGCCTGAGGCAAACAGCGGCTCGCCCGAGACGATATCAACGTAGATGCCGGGGGCCTTATTGTTCAGCAGCTTGCCGGTGCCCGGACGTTCTGTGCCGCTTTCTTGTGTGACATAGAATTCCTCTGGCGACAGGGTCGCGATGACATCGGGGTTTTTGGTATACTGGGACATGGAAAGCTCCTTGCGCTGTGCTGCGCCTATTAGATGGGGCTTTTGCGGGAAAATCAAAGGGGTTGCACGCCTGCTGCAACTCTTTGTGAACTTTCTGCGTGTGTACGGCGTATTGATTGCAGGAGAACCTGACATGCGACTGATATTTGGATTGATCCTGACGATGTTGGCCAGCACGGGTATAGCGGCGCCGCGTGATGCTGTGTTTGCGTCAATTGACGGAGGTAACATTGCGCTGGCCGATTTTGCAGGGCGGCCTGTGTTGGTGGTCAATACGGCATCGCAATGCGGCTTTACCTATCAGTATGACGGGTTGCAGGCGCTTTATGAAAAATACCGCGATCGTGGATTGGTGGTCCTTGCCGTGCCATCGGATGATTTCAATCAGGAACTGGGTAGTGCGGCAGAGGTCAAGGCATTTTGCGAGATCAATTTTGGCCTTACGTTGCCGATGACCGATGTGACACATGTGCGCGGTAGCCGTGCGCATGGCTTCTACAAAGACGTCAAGGCGCAGACAGGGTTCACGCCGCGCTGGAACTTTAACAAGGTTCTGATTGGTCCCGATGGCAGTGTCGTCGAGACGTGGGGATCAAATGCAAAGCCGGACAGCGGCGCGATCCCGCGCGCGATTGAGGCGCTGCTGAATTAAGCGCGGTCAGACCACAGAACCTTGCCGTCCGTTGCCTCCATGCCCGGCGGGATGCCGTAATTTGCGCGGTAGCTTTTGGAGAAATGGGAGAGCGATTTAAAGCCGCAGGCCACACAAACGTCTGTCACGGACAGATCGGTTTGCCGCAGCAGGTTGCGCCCTTTTTCCAGCCGGATGCGCAGATAGTGACGCTTGGGCGAGATGGTGAGGTATTTGGCAAAGAGGCGCTCCAACTGGCGGGTGGAGAGGCCCACTACATCTGCAATCTCGTCCGGTGTCAGCGGGTCTTCGATGTTGTTTTCCATCACCTGCATGGCCATGAGCAGCTTGGGATTGCGGACTTCGGGGCGGGATTTCAGGGACAGGCGTTGGGCGTCGGAATGTACACGCGGCACGGTATAGACCATCTGGTCGGCCACCCATGTGGCCAGATCGGAGCCATAGTCATCGCGGAGCCGGTGCAGCATCATGTCCATCGACGCAGCCCCGCCCGCAGAGGTGAACACACGGCCATCGACAGAGAAAATACTGTCTTCCATGATCACGTCCGGCAGCATTTCCGCAAGCGCGGTCCGGTATTCCCAATGGGTTGTCACCCGTTTGCCGCCGATAAGGCCGGCAAGGGCGAGAATGTAGGTTCCCGAAGACAGCGCGCCAATGTCGCCCCCGCGTCGTGCTTCGCGCCGCAGCCAGTTCAGGACGGTTTTGGAGCTAGATCTGCCAGCGTTCTCGCCCGCGCAGACAATCAGGGTCTCGCCGCGTTCCAGCGGGGCCAGCGCGCTATCGACAGAGATTTTGACGCCGTTATAGGCTTCAACCGGTGCGCCCGCCTCGGACATCAGACGCCAGCGATAGAACTTCCGCCCTGAGGGGTGGTGATTTGCCAGTGACAGGGCCTCTAACGCGCAGGAGAACCCCAGCGTCGAGAAGCCGGGGATCAACAGGAATGCATATGTTTTTGTGGGCGCTATGTCGTTCATAGACAACGGCCTATCGGGGATCGCTATGCCAGTCTTGATCTTTGGCGGCGTTAGCGTGTCGGAATTAGACCTTTGTCTGGCGCGAGATTTGCACGGCAAGAATGCCTGCTGCGATGATCGCAACACCCAAAACATCGCGGGGGCCTAGCTGCTCTCCCAATAGTACTGCGGCGATTGCGACGCCGAAGAAGGGGTTGAGAAAGTGGAAGGTGGCCGCGCGGGTGGCGCCGATACGCCCCACCAGCATGAACCAGACCCAAGTGGCGGTCAGGCCCGGGACAAGGCAGGTATAGGTAAAGGCGATTGCCAGTGGCCAGCTGGGCGTGAGGCGGGGTGTCTCGAACACCAGCGTCGCAATAGTGAGGGCCGCACAGCCGACCAGCATTTGCAGGCCGACCACCATTAGCAGGTTCCCGCCGGATGAGGCGCTGCGCACGGTAAGGGTTGCGATGGTGAGGGCCAGCACCCCGATGATGCAGATGGCGATGCTGGTCAGGTCTGCGCCCTGCGTCAGGCGTGTGCCCATAATCAAAGCCACTCCCGCCAGACCCGCAATCAGACCTGCAATGCCCAGACGACCCAGACGTTCACCCATAAACAGCCACGCGGCCAACGCGACCATCAGTGGCATGGTAGAGGCGATGATGGCGGCAAAGGACGCCTCGATTGTTTGCATGGCGATGAAGAACAGGCCGAGGTAGACCGCGTTTTGCAGGATGCCAAAGCCGATGGTGGCACGCCATTGCGCGCGGGTCAGGTTCCAGTTCTGGCCGAGTGCTTTGGCGATTGCGACACCGATCAGGCCGGATACCAGATAGCGGAGCGACAGGGCAAACAGGGGCGAAGCATCAGCCACGATGATCCGCGCGGAGGTAAAGGCAGAAGACCACATCAGCGCAAAGGCCAGCCCCAATCCGATTGCGCGTAAATCCATGATGCTGCGTCCTTTGGTTGCCGCAACAGTAATGGGCGGGAATTGGGGGGAGGGCAAGCGGGTGAGGGAGCCGGATTTTCAGGAGCTCAGGAGCAAGCTGGTTTCAGGGCTTTCTGGCTACGGTGAAGATGCGGGGCACAACACCGGCTTGTGTCAGCTGCTCATCGATCACAAAGCCGGTTTCTTTCAGCAAGTCTAACATCTCAACCGCGCTGAGCTTGCGAACATAGGGGGCTTTTCCGATGGCTTTAAGCAGGGGGATGATCAGCGGAATGAGCCACAATCCGTCCTTGAGTAAACCGGTTTTTGCGATCAGCAGGCCACCCGAAGGCAGTGCATCATATATTTGCTGCAAGACGGTTTCGAGATCCGGTAGCAGATGCAGCAGATTGAGCGCCAGAATAACATCATGCGGTCCCTCCGGTAGCCGAGCGGCATCTTGGGCCGCAAAGCTCAGCTGCGCGGGAGAGGTGGCATCCAGTTTACTTTGCGCGATGGCAATCATCTGCGGTGAAATATCGGTGCCGATGTAGCGGGAAACTCCGTTTGCCAGCTGAAGGGCTGTTGATCCGGTGCCACATCCGATTTCGAGAACCTTGTGATGGCTTTTCAGGAGCACGCGCATACGATCAAGGGTTTGATTGTAACCGTCCATGTCGCTGATAGGGTCTTTGGCGTATTTGGGTGCGGCTTTGTCCCAAAAGGTTTCATTGTCCATGGGTTCCCCTTTCGCTGCGGATCGGATTAGACCAATTGTGGCGTGACCTGACTGTGAAACGCAAGCAAAGGGTATCGCGATCAAGTCGGCACAAACAAGAAAGGGCCGTCCCGAAGGACGACCCCTTAAAACCGGACCTAAGTCGGTCTTAGCCGTTAACGCTGTCTTTCAGCGCTTTGGCGATTGTCATTTTGACAACCTTGTCAGCTTCTTTCTTGAACTGCTCACCGGTCGCAGGGTTGCGAACCATACGCTCGGGGCGTTCGCGGCAATAGATTTTGCCAACGCCTGGAAGAGTTACGGCACCGCCGCCAGACACTTCTTTTGTGATCAGTGCGCATACTGCATCAAGTGCCGCGCCTGCGGATTTTTTGTCTGCGCCCATTACGTCTGCCAGTGCGGCTACGAGCTGGGTCTTTGTCATTGGTTTGTTCGCCATTTTATTCTCCTCGGCTGCCCGACTATGGGCCTCATGCGCAGAATGTAACGGTATGTAGGGAGCAAGCACAACGAATAGTGCCGATATTTCCTGCAAAATAATGCCTTTTTTGCGTTTTTTTGCTCTGGTTTCCCCTCAGAGGAAGGCGGTTTCGTCAAACGAGCGCAATTTCCGGCTGTGAATCCGCTCCAGCGGCATGCCGCGCAGTTGCTCCATGGCGCGAATTCCGATCATCAAATGGCGTGCAACTTGGGTTTTGTAGAAGTCGGAGGCCATGCCCGGCAGCTTTAACTCGCCGTGCAGGGGTTTGTCCGAGACGCAGAGCAGCGTGCCGTAGGGGACGCGGAAGCGGTAGCCGTTGGCGGCGATTGTGGCGCTCTCCATATCCAGTGCCACGGCGCGGGACTGGCTGAGGCGCTGGACGGGGCCGGATTGGTCGCGCAGTTCCCAGTTGCGGTTGTCGATGGTGGCGACGGTGCCGGTACGCATGATGCGTTTCAGCTCATACCCTTCCAGCTGGGTCACTTGGGCCACGGCCTGTTCCAGCGCGATCTGGATTTCGGCCAGCGCGGGGATGGGAACCCAGACAGGCAGGTCGTCGTCCAGAACATGATCTTCGCGCAGGTAGGCATGGGCAAGGACGAAATCACCCAGCGCTTGGGTATTTCGCAGGCCGGCGCAGTGCCCGACCATCAGCCACGCATGGGGGCGTAATACGGCGATGTGATCGGTGGCGGTTTTGGCGTTGGACGGACCGACGCCGATGTTCACCAGCGTGATGCCTGACCCGTCTGCGCGCTTGAGGTGGTATGTCGGCATCTGGGGCAGTTTTGCCGATGCCTCGATCGGCGCGTCGCCATCGGTGATCTCCTGATTGCCGGTTGAGACAAAGGAGGTATAGCCGCTGTTCGGGTCGCGCAGCATGGCACGGGCGTAGTCCTCAAACTCGGACACATAGAACTGGTAGTTGGTGAACAGGACGTGACACTGGAAGTGATCGGGGTCCGTGGCGGTGTAATGTGTGAGCCGCGCAAGGGAGTAGTCCACGCGCTGGGCGGTGAAGGGGGCCAGCGGGCCCACGCCGTCGGCGGGATTGAATGTGCCATTCACGATGTCATCGTTGGTAGTGCTGAGGTCTGGGACGTCAAAGACATCACGAAGGGTAAAGGCGGCAGCACCTTCTTGCGGCACGGTGATGCCTGAATCGTTGGTCATCGCAAAATGTACGGGGATCGGTGTCTCTGAGGGGCCGATGATTACCGGCTGCCCGTGGTTTTTGATCAGCAGGCCAATCTGCTGGATCAGGTAATTGCGGAACAGGTCGGGCCGCGTAATGGTGGAGGCGTAAGTACCCGGCCCCGCCACATGGCCAAAGCTGAGCCGTGTATCGACGTGGGCATAGGAGGTCGTGGTCAGGCGGACCTCGGGGTAGTATGCGCGGATGCGGGTATCCGTCGGGGCATCTACCATGGCGGCTGTGAACTGCGTGCGCAGAAAATCTATGGATTGCGCATAGAGTGCGGTCAGCCGGTCTACGGCGGCGGTTGCATCGGTAAAGCCTTCGGCAGGGGTGGCATCCGGTGTCAGAGTTTTGAACTGCTTCATGGTGCTTTTCTAATCCTTGGATTTAAACAGGGTGCCGATTTTCTGCATCAGGGTTTGGGAGCTATCGTCGTCTTTGAGGTCGAGCGATTCAACCGTGCGCATCAGGTTATCGATGTAATCGAGTTCTTCTTGGGTCGGTTCGGGCGTCATTGCGGCAAGCCAGCGGTTGAAGGGATCGGCTGTTTCCTCGTCCTGATAGGGCGCGAAGTCTGCGATCCCGATGGCACGGGCTGTGGCGGGCATATCAAGGCCAAAGCGTTCTTTGAGGAACGCCTGAAGCGCCGTTGGGGCGACAGGGTGTTCTGCCGGATCGATTTCATCCAGATCGTAGACACCATGGTAGTCAAAGAAGGCTTGCAGCGGCGTGATATCGGTCTGCTCCAACGCGGCGGGCTCGGGGTAGCCCATGGCGAGGAATTGCAGCACGACCCGCGGATCATCAGAGATGATGCCCGCATTGTCATGGCCCATCTGTACAAATTGCTGTTTGCCGTCCTCGTCCAGCCACAGGACCAGACGGCCGCCATCGCCGGAGGTGGTTCCAATCTCGAAAATACGGTTGTCGACCTCCGTGTTCGGGGTGGACCAATGGGAGGTGTATTTCAGCGTTGTGCCGCCAAAGCCGACATGGCTGGCGCCAAAGTGGTTCGCCAGTTCGGGCGGATAGATCAAGAGCGTGTAATGCTCGGGTTGGCCGTCTTTGCGGATGGTGAGCCAGCCTTGATCCTCAAGCCAGTCGAATGTCTCAATCAGTTCGGGCGCGAGGGTGGCCCAATCAGGGGCCAGTTTCATCAGGTTTTGAGCGAAGGTTTTCATGTGACGATGACATCCATAAATTCAAAGGTGCGGACATCAACAAGGCCGAGATCAGAAATCCGCAATTCGGGAATGACGACAAGGGCCAGCAGGGAATGCTGCATATAGGCGTTGTTCAGGGTGCAACCGCATTCGCGCATTGCTTGCATCATCGCCTCTGCTTTGGCGGCAACATCGGTGGCAGGGCTGTCCGACATCAGGCCTGCGATGGGCAGGTCAACGGTGGCCAGCGGTGCGCCGTCTTTGAAGATGGTAATCCCGCCGCCAAGGGCGCGCAGGTGGTTGGCCGCCAGTGCCATGTTGTCGGCATCGGTCCCCACCACAATCATATGGTGGCTGTCATGGGCCACGGTGGAGGCCATGGCCATTTTGCCGGTATAACCAAAGCCGGAGACAAGCGCGTTGACTACACCACCCGTGGCGCGGTGCCGCTCGACCAGTGCAATCTGGGCGACATCGCCGTGGGCGGTCACGCGGCCTTCGGTCACGGGAAGCTCAAACTGTAGCGCCTTGGTGGGGGCTTGGTTCTCGATCACACCGATGACGTTGGCGGTGACGGCGTTGGCGCCTGCGGGGGCGGTGATGGTGAAGTCATCCGCGTGCAGGTCACGCGCCATATTGACGGTCTGGCGGGCGTGTGTGGGCCAGTTGTAGTGCGGACACTCGACGAGGCATTCGCCGTACTGCGCGACGATTTGGCCACGGGCGATGACCAGCTCGATGGGCAGGGTCTTGAGGTCGGAAGTGAGCACCACATCAGCGCGGCGACCGGGCGTGAGCGAGCCCAGCTCACGCTCTAGCCCGAAATGGGTGGCGGTGTTGATGGTGGCCATTTGCAGGGCAATCAGCGGGTCACAGCCACAGTCAATCGCGTGGCGCACAACGCGGTTCATATGGCCCTCATTTACCAACGTGCCGGAGTGGCAATCATCGGTGCACAGGATCATGTTGCGGCTGTCCAGTCCGCGTTCGGTGATGGCGGTAATCTGGGATTCGATATCATACCAAGCCGAGCCGAGGCGGATCATAGACCGCATCCCTTGCCGCATGCGGGCAATCGCATCATCCTCGCAGGTGCCTTCATGATCATCGGCGGGGCCACCCGCGACATAGGCCGCAAAGGCGGGGCCAAGATCAGGGGAGGCATAATGCCCGCCGACGGTCTTGCCTGCGCGTTGGGTGGCCGCAATTTCGGCCAGCATCTGGGTATCGGCGTTGATCACACCCGGAAAGTTCATCATTTCGCCCAGACCGATGATGCCTTCCCAGTTCATCGCCTCGGCGACCTCCTCGGCGGTGATCTCGAAGCCTGTCGTCTCCATCCTCGGTGCGCTGGGCGCGCAGGACGGCATTTGGGTGAAGATGTTGACGGGCTGCATCAGCGCCTCGTCGTGCATCATGCGCACGCCCTCCAGCCCCAGCACATTGGCGATCTCGTGCGGGTCGGTGAACATGGTTGTCGTGCCATGGGGGATCACGGCGCGGGCAAATTCGGCGGGGGTGAGCATGCCGCTCTCGATGTGCATATGGCCATCGCACAGGCCCGGGATCATGTAGCGGCCTTGCGCGTCGATGATTTGTGTGTCGGGGCCGTGGCAATGATCGGCGGAGGGGCCGACGAAGGCGATCCGCCCTTTCACGATTGCGATGTCGTGATTTGGCAGGGCCTCACGGGTGTGGACGTTGACCCAGATGCCACCGGTGATGATCATATCTGCTGGTGCGCGCCCTGCGGCAACATTAACCAGATCAGCGGCCACGTTAGGCCATGTGGGGAAAGATGCTTGTGTCATGTCCCAATATTTCACAGGGTTGGTTCAGGTTCAAGCGGGAGCGGTTGATATGGATTACGACACAATAAGCGCTGACGCGTTTGGTGCCAGCCTGCGAGGGATCGGTTTGAACCTTCTGGTGCGGGATGTGTTGGCACAAGTCGCCTTTCTAGAGACTGTTTTTGGTATGAAAGCGCGTCAAGCCACACCGGATTTTGCTATCATCAGCTATGGCACCCAAGTGTTTCAGTTGCATGTCGACGGGACGTATCATGCAAACCCGCTGCTGGGTTTGTTGCCCGAAACGCCGCCACGCGGTGCGGGAATTGAGATACGCCTGTATGACACGGACCCTGAACAGGCTTGCGATGTCGCTGAATCGGCAAGTGGGATAATTCTACAAGCGCCAACAGACAAACCACACGGGCTGCGCGAGGCATATATTTTGTGCGAAAACGGATATGCTTGGGTACCGAGCAGGGCGTTGGAATAATGTCGCAGACAGGATGGACGGGACGGTTTCAGGGTGGTCCGTTGGGCCGTAAATCGATGAGGGGACAATTGACATGACACAGGCTAAACCGAACATGGACCACTGGCAGGAACGGGTTGATCTAGCGGCTGCATTCCGTTGGACGGCGCGCCTGAACATGCATGAGGGCGTGGCGAACCACTTCTCTCTGGCGGTGAATGATAGCGGTTCGCAGTTTCTGATGAACCCTAATCAGGTGCATTTCAGTCGGGTGAAGGCATCCGATCTATTGCTCATCGATGCGAATGATCCCGAGACTTACGAGGGCCCAAATGCGCCTGACCCCACCGCATGGGGCTTGCATGGCGGCGTGCACGCGGCCTGTCCTCATGCGCGGTGTGTCATGCATGTCCATTCGATTTTCGCCACGGTGCTGGCCTGTTTGCAAGACAGCCGCCTGCCGCCGATTGACCAGAATTGCTGTACGTTTTTCAACCGCGTGGTGATTGATGAAGACTACGGCGGGCTGGCCTTTGCGGATGAGGGCGCGCGCTGTGCGACGTTGCTGACAGACCCCAAGCAAAAGGTCATGGTGATGGGCAGTCACGGCGTGATGGTGATTGGCGATACTGTAGCCGAGACATTCAACCGCCTCTATTATTTCGAGCGCGCCGCCGAGACCTATATTCGTGCGCTGCAAACCGGCATGCCGCTGCGCCGGATCAGCGACGAGATCGCGGAGAAGACGGCGCGAGAACTGGAAGAATATCCAGAGCAAGATGCACGCCATCTGGGTGAGCTGAAGGCGATACTGGACGCTGAGGGATCGGACTACGCAAAATGATTCGCGCTGAATGGAACCATGCGCCGGACGGGCCAATCGTGGTCTCTCCGCTGTGGGAATGGCCGCCGCGCCCGCTGGCTGTTTTGAAATGGTACGCGGACGGTTGGTTTCCGCTGACGATCAATCTGGGCATTCTGGCGCTGGCTTTCCTGAGCTGGGGGCTGTTTAGCCCTACGTTTGAGACCACGCAGAACCTAGGTATCTGGGTGTTGGGCATCTGGATCCGCAATGCGGTGATCATCACGTTGCTGGCAGGCGGGTTGCATCTGTGGTTCCACAAGTACGCGGCGCAGGGAACAGAGCATAAATACGACCCCCGTCCGTTTCCGCGTCGGGGGCGGATGTTTTCCTTCTCCGACCAACTCAAAGACAACATGTTCTGGACGATCGCATCGGGTGTCACGGTCTGGAGCCTGTTTGAGGCCTTCGGCTGGTGGGGTCTCGCCAATGGCTGGCTGCCGCACACAACATTCGGGCAGACACCGATCTGGTTCGTGGCCTTCTTCTTCCTGATCCCGGTCTGGGAGAGTTTCTATTTTTACTGGATACACCGGCTACTGCATAGCAACGCGCTCTACCGGTTTCACGCGTTGCATCATCGCAATACGGATGTGGGGCCGTGGTCTGGCCTGTCGATGCATCCGGTAGAGCATGTCATGTATTTCGGCACAGTGCTGATCCATCTGGTTGTGCCCAGCAGCCCTGTGCATGTGATCTTCCACCTGATGTTTTACGCGCTACTCGCGGTCACAACGCATACAGGGTTCGAGGGGCTGTGGTTTCGCAACAAAAAACGGGTGCATCTGGGCATGTTCCATCATCAGATCCACCACCGGTATTTCGAAGTGAATTACGGCAACCTCGATGTGCCGTGGGACAAGTTATTCGGCTCGTTCCATGATGGGACAGAGGCCGGTAAAGAAATGATGCGCGACAGATTGAAGAGCAGGAAAAGAACATGATTTACGGGCTGACAGAAGAACACGGGATGATCGCGGACACGGTGCGGTCCTTTGTGGAGAAAGAGATTTACCCGCATGAGACGCTGGTGGAGCGGACGGGCGAAGTGCCCCACGAGATCGCACAAGAGATCAAACAAAAAACAATTGATTTGGGTTTCTATGCTTGCAATTTCCCTGAAAGCGTCGGCTGTGCAGGGTTGAACCATGTGGAGTTTGCTCTGGTAGAGCGTGAATTGGGGCGCGGCTCCATGGCGCTGAACCACTTCTTCGGGCGGCCGCAGAATATCCTGATGGCTTGCGAGGGGGAGCAGGTGGAGCGCTACCTGATGCCCGCGGTGCGCGGCGAGCGGATGGATGCGTTGGCGATGACCGAACCGGGTGCCGGATCGGACGTGCGCGGCATGAAATGTGCAGCTGTGCGGGATGGCGGCGATTGGGTAGTCAACGGCACGAAACACTTTATCTCGGGCGCAGACCATGCCGATTTTATTATCGTTTTTATCGCGACGGGTGAGGATCAGACACCCAAAGGCCCGAAAAAGCGGATAACTGCGTTTCTGGTCGACCGCGGTACACCGGGTTTTACAATCCGCGATGGCTATAAATCGGTCAGCCACCGTGGCTACAAAAACATGATCCTCGAGTTCGACGACTGTCGCCTGCCGGATGCGCAGGTTCTGGGTGAGGTGGATAGCGGGTTCGAGGTTATGAACACTTGGCTCTATGCGACGCGGATCACGGTCGCGACGATGAGTGTGGGCCGCGCGCGGCGGGTGTTCGATTATGCGTTGAACTATGCAGCAGAGCGGGAACAGTTCGGCCAGAAGATTGGCAAGTTTCAGGGTGTCTCCTTCCAGTTGGCAGATATGATCACCGAGATTGATGCAGCAGATCTTCTAACACTCGCGGCTGCGGACCGGCTTGATAAAGGTCTACCTGCGAACCGGGAAATCGCGAGCGCCAAGCTTTATGCAAGCGAGATGCTGGCCCGGGTGACAGATACGGCTATCCAGTTGCATGGTGGGATGGGGCTTATGGATGACTATCCGCTGGAACGCTTCTGGCGCGATGCGCGGGTCGAGCGGATATGGGATGGCACATCTGAAATACAGCGCCACATCATCAGCCGTGAAATGCTTCGGGAGCTTGGTGCGTGAGACAGGGGATGTTGCGCGCGGGTTTGCTGGTGGCTGGGGGCCAGCCCCCATCGGCGAAGAGCGCCGATTCCCCCGGAGGATATATGGCCAAGAAAGATAGAGGGGCCCGTTTCCAGACCCCTCTATGCAAGAAAGCAAAGCTATCTCACTTGGCACGGCCATCGGCCCTCCGGCCTGTTCCGAATTCATATCTTGGAGCGATTCTGGTTAATATTTGGTTATCTTATTTGGCCAGATATGCTCCCGCCGGAGGCCAAAATCTCTTTTGGAGCGAGGTTCCCTATGTCGCGTGACCTGTCACGGCTTTTGCGACCACGTTCAATTGCGGTGATCGGCGGAGGTGCCTGGTGTGCCCAGATCATCAAGCAATCCAGGCGGATGAATTTTGCTGGCAAAATAGATGTTGTTCATCCGCGTGGGGAGGTGATTGAGGGTGTGCAGGCGGTTAAGGATTTGGCTGCATTGGAGAATGGCTCAGATGCCGTGTTTGTCGGGGTGAACCGGAATGCGACGATTGAGGTTGTGCGACGGTTGGCGGAAATGGGTGCAGGGGGGGCAGTTTGTTTCGCCTCCGGTTTTTCCGAAGCGGCAGCAGAGGATGCGGCTGGCGCGGGGTTGCAGGCTTCTTTGATTGAAGCTGCCGGAAATATGCCTGTGTTGGGGCCTAATTGTTACGGGTTTATCAATGCGTTGGATGGTGCGTTGCTCTGGCCGGACCAGCACGGATGTGTGGCGGTTGAAAAGGGGGTCGCGATCCTCACTCAGTCTTCAAATATAGCAATCAACCTATCCATGCAGCGGCGTGGCCTACCTGTTGCTTATGTCGTTGCATGCGGGAACATGGCGCAGACTTCGCAGGCGCAGATTGCCCTTGACTTGTTGGATGATCCGCGTGTGACAGCGATAGGGCTCCATATTGAAGGGTTCGGTGATCTGGAAGCCTGGCATGCGCTGGCGCAAAAGGCGCGGTTGAAAGAGGTGCCGTTGGTGGCCCTCAAGGTGGGCCGTTCAGATCAGGCGCAGAAGGCCGCAGTCTCACATACGGCATCGTTGGCGGGGAGTGATGCGGGGGCGTCCGCATTGTTGGCGAGGTTGGGGATCGGTCGTGTTTCCGATCTGCCGACGTTTCTGGAGACGCTCAAGCTGCTGCATATGGTTGGTCCTTTGGACGCGCCAACGCTCTCCTCGATTAGCTGTTCGGGTGGGGAGGCAAGTCTGGCAGCGGATACTGCTGTGGGGTCTGGACTGGAGTTTCCAGCGCTGTCTGCTGACCAGCGCGCAGATTTGTTTTCGGCACTTGGGCCGATGGTCGCTTTGGGTAATCCGCTAGATTATAACACCTACGTTTGGCGCGACACCGAGAAGATGGCGGCGGCGTGGCTTCCGATGGCGGCCGCACATATTGGTTTGACGTTGATCATTGTTGATTATCCCCACACGGATGCGACGGACTGGGTTTGCGCAACACAGGCGGCTTTGGCCGTAGGGGCGCGCAGCGGGCGGCCTGTTGCGATGGTTGCTACTTTGCCGGAGTTGATGCCAGCTGATGTTGCCGCAGAGTTGATGGCTGGCGGTGTTGTGCCGATGAGCGGATTGAGCGAGGCGATCGCGGCGGCAGCCGTGGCCGCCACGTTGCGAAAGCCGGAAGAGGCGATGGTTTTGCTGCCGGGCCATGACCGTGAAGGTATCCTGGTCGATGAGGGGTCTGCCAAGGCCGCGCTGGCGGCGTGCGGAGTTGCTGTGCCGAAGGGGCTGACAACGGATGCTGACGGGCTTGAGGCAGCAGCGGCTACGCTTGAGGGGCGGCTGGTCCTTAAGGTCACCGGGCTTGCGCATAAATCCGAAGCGGGGGGTGTGCGGCTGGGTCTATCTTCCGATGAGGTTTTGGATGCTGCGCGGCAAATGCCAGAGGGGTCTTATCTGATTGAGGAAATGGTGCAGGGTGCGGTTGCAGAACTGTTGGTAGGGGTGTTGCGTGATCCGGCCCATGGGTTTGTTCTGACGATTGGTGCGGGTGGTGTGCTGGCCGAGCTTTGGCAGGATACGGCGTCTTTGTTGGTGCCTGCCGGTCCGCACGCGATTGAGGATGCATTGCGGTCGCTACGCATCTGGCCGCTGATCGAGGGGTATCGCGGGAAAGCGGCCGCTGATCTGGGTGCAATCATTGCTGCCATAATGGGTGTGCAGGAATACGTCATTGCCAACGCGGGCACGGTAAGCGAGGTAGAGATAAACCCGCTGATGTGTACCCCTGATGCTGCTATCGCAGTTGATGCACTGTTACGACAAGCCTGAGGAGAGAAGTATGGACCCGATCAAGACGCGCCGCGAAGGTGCAATTCTGGAAGTGACATTGGACCGGCCCAAGGCAAATGCGATTGATCTGAAGACCTCGGTGCGGATGGGTGAGGTGTTTGCCGGTTTTCGTGATGATCCTGAATTGCGTGTGGCGATTATCACCGGGGGTGGCGAGAAGTTTTTCTGCCCCGGTTGGGACCTGAAAGCGGCGGCAGATGGGGATGCTGTGGACGGGAACTATGGTGTGGGCGGCTTTGGCGGCTTGCAGGAGTTGCGCGGCCTGAACAAGCCGGTGATTGCTGCGGTGAACGGTATTTGCTGTGGCGGCGGGCTGGAGCTGGCCTTGAGCGCGGATATGATTTTGGCGGCGGACCACGCAACGTTTGCCTTGCCGGAAATCCGGTCAGGAACGGTGGCAGACGCGGCCAGTGTGAAGCTGCCCAAGCGTATCCCCTATCATATCGCGATGGAGTTACTGCTGACGGGCCGTTGGTTTGATGCGGCTGAGGGCAAAGGCTGGGGCCTGATCAACGAGGTGGTGCCTGCGGGCCAGTTGATGGACCGCGCGCGGGAATTGGCGCGGCTGCTCGCCTCTGGACCGCCGCTGGTGTACGCCGCCATCAAGGAGATTGTGCGGGATGCGGAAGATGCCAAGTTTCAGGACGCCATGAACCGGATCACCAAGCGACAGTTGCATAGTGTTGATGTGCTCTACGCCTCCGAGGACCAGTTGGAAGGCGCGCGCGCCTTTGCGGAAAAGCGTGATCCCGTCTGGAAGGGCAAATAGCCCGTTTGCTAAAGTTGCGGTTATTGGAATAATGGGGCCGTTTTTCGTTTGAGGTCCAGAAATCTGGTTCTCGATTCAAGACAGGGTGAGTAACTCAATGGACAAGCGACTGCTTTCTTTTGGTCACGGTTATAGCGCGCGGGCGCTTGCGGCGCGTCTGGTGCCGGAAGGGTGGCATATTGTCGGGACGACACGAAGTGCTGAAAAAATGGATGCAATCGCCGCAACGGGTGTAGAGCCGCTGCTCTGGCCGGGGGACGATCCTTCGGAATTGATTGCCGAGTTTCCGAACGTTCTGGTATCGGCGGGGCCTGGCCCCGAGGGGGATCCGGTACTTTCAGCCCTTCAGGCACAGATCAGCGCCTATGCAGGCCGGATGAGATGGCTGGGATATCTTTCAACAACGGGTGTCTATGGTGATCACAAGGGTGGTTGGGTGAATGAGCAGACACCCCTGACACCCACGACCAAACGTGGATTGGCCCGTGTTAGGGCTGAGCACGCATGGGGTGCCATCCCTGATCTGCCGCTGCATATCTTCCGTCTTGCGGGTATCTACGGTCCGGATCGCGGCCCATTTGCGAAGGTTCGCAACGGGACTGCACGAAGAATCATCAAAGAAGGGCAGGTGTTCAGCCGCATCCACGTTGAGGACATCGCGAGCGCGCTGGAGCTTTCACTTGGCGCCCCGTCCGCCGGGGCTGTCTATAATCTATGTGATGATGATCCCGCGCCGCCGGAGGATGTTATTGGTCACGCAGCGGCATTGTTGGGGCTGCCCCTTCCGCCGGCGGTGCGTTTTGAAGAGGCCGAGATGACCCCGATGGCGCGCAGCTTTTACGCCGAGAGCAAGCGCGTGCGGAACGATTATGCCAAGCAGGCGTTGGGATGGATGCCGAAATATCCGGATTATCACAGTGGCCTTTCAGCGATGTTGTCACAAGGCAAAAACTGACCCTTTTCTGCCTTTACGAAGCCTTGTCGCAGGGTTTGCCGCACGCCATATAGAAGCAAAGCCGCCCATGACGGAGCCCCAATGTCACCTACTCAAAAGCTTGCCGGATTTCTGGAATCTGCCCGTGTCCGGAATGTAATTCTCTGCGTTATCCTGTTTAATGCTGTGATCTTGGGGATGGAGACGTCCAAAACCATCATGGCCCAAGCAGGTGATCTGATCCTGCTACTGGATCAGCTCTGCCTTGCGGTTTTTGTCGCAGAACTGCTTGCCAAGTTGATTGCTTACCGTACCCGGTTCTTCCGCGACGGGTGGAACATCTTCGACTTTTTCATTGTGGGCATTTCACTTGTTCCAGTCGCGCAGGGCTTTTCTGCGTTGCGGGCTTTGCGGATTCTGCGGGTGCTCAGGGTGGTGTCGGTTGCCCCACGCCTACGGCGTGTGGTCGAGGGCTTTGTAACGGCGCTGCCGGGGATGGCATCGGTGTTCTTGTTGATGGCGTTGATCTTCTACATCGCTGCCGTGATGGCGACCAAGCTGTTCGGTGACTCGTTTGGTGAATGGTTTGGTACATTAGGCCGATCCGGATATTCCCTATTCCAAATCATGACGTTAGAGAGCTGGTCCATGGGTATCGTCCGGCCTGTGATGGAGACATATCCATTGGCGTGGATGTTCTTTGTGCCCTTTATCATGGTCACAACATTTGCCGTGGTGAACCTTTTGGTCGGTCTTATCGTGAACTCTATGCAGGACGCGCATCAGGAAGAATCGGTTGCAAGTACAGATGCTTACCGTGCCGAGGTGAACGGCAAGCTGGATGCGCTAGAGGCGAAAATCGATCAATTGATGGCGGCGCGCAAAGACTAGGCGCGTTGCGCGCCGATCTTCGATATGCCGAGTGCTTCAAGGACTTTGACCTCGATCTGCTCGGCATTCATCCCTGCGACTGCGTACATATCCGCGGGGTTAGCCTGATCGATAAACGTATCCGGCAACACCATCGAGCGGAACTTGAGCCCGTGGTCAAACACGCCCTCGTCCGCCAACAACTGTGCCACATGGCTGCCAAAGCCCCCAACGGCACCTTCTTCGATAGTAATGAGCGCTTCATGGTCGCGGGCCAGTGACAGAATCAGGTCACGGTCCAGTGGTTTGGCAAAACGTGCATCGGCGATGGTGGGGGTGATCCCTTTTGCTGCCAGCGCTTCGGCGGCCTTTTCGACCTCTTCCAGCCGCGTTCCGAAAGACAGGATTGCCACGCGTTTGCCTTGGGAAATCATCCGGCCTTTACCGATTTCCAGCGGGGTGCCGCGCTCGGGCATGTCCACGCCGCGGCCTTCGCCACGCGGGAAGCGGAAGGCGATTGGTCCGTCGTTATGCGCCGCAGCGGTTGCTACCATATGCTTTAGCTCGGCCTCATCGGCGGCGGCCATGACCACAAAGCCAGGGAGGTTGGCAAGGAAAGCGACATCAAATGACCCCGCATGGGTCGCACCATCGGCCCCCACCAGACCTGCGCGGTCAATGGCAAAGCGGACGGGCAGGCGCTGAATGGCGACGTCATGTACGACCTGATCGTATCCGCGTTGCAGGAAGGTTGAATACATCGCACAGAACGGCTTCATCCCGCCAGCGGCCAAGGCGGCCGAGAATGTCACACCGTGCTGCTCTGCAATCCCCACATCAAAGCACCGCGAGGTATAGCGCTCCATAAATTTTCTGAGGCCGGTGCCATCTGGCATCGCCGCCGTTACGGCGCAAATCTTGTCGTCCTCGGCGGCCTCTTGCAGCAGGCTTTCGGCAAAGACGTTTGTATAGCTTGGCGCATTACTCGGCGCTTTTTTCTGCTCGCCTGTGATGACGTTAAACTTCGCTGTTGCATGGCCCCTGTCGCGCGCAGCCTCTGCCGGGGCATATCCTTTGCCCTTCTTGGTCAACACATGGATCAACACAGGACCGGTCGCCCGCGCCTTAACAGTGCGCAAGACGGGCAACAGCTGATCCATATCGTGCCCGTCGATTGGCCCGATATAGTTAAATCCCAACTGCTCAAACAACGTCCCGCCGACAGCCATCCCTTTCAGCATTTCCTTGGCGCGTTTGGCGCCTTCCCGGAACGGATAGGGCAACAGGCTCACGGCACCTTTGGCGGCAGATTTCAGTTCCTGAAACGGCTCTTCGGCGTAAAGGCGGCTCAGGTAGGCGGACATCGCGCCCACGGGTGGCGCAATGCTCATCTCGTTGTCGTTCAGGATCACGATCATCCGCTTTTTCAGGTGGCCCGCGTTGTTCATTGCCTCATAGGCCATGCCTGCAGACATCGATCCGTCGCCAATGACGGCAATCGCATCGCCCAGACCTTCGGGCACAATACCACCCAGATCACGCGCCACGGCAAAGCCGAGGGCGGCAGAAATCGACGTGGAGCTATGCGCAGCGCCAAAGGGGTCATAAGGGGATTCGCTGCGCTTGGTGAAGCCGCTCAGGCCTCCCTCCATGCGCAACGTGCGGATACGGTCACGACGTTCAGTCAGGATCTTGTGTGGATAGCACTGGTGGCCCACATCCCAGATGATCTTGTCGCGCGGGGTGTCAAATACGGCATGCAACGCCACGGTTAACTCGACCACACCCAGACCCGCGCCCAGATGGCCACCCGTCACAGAAACCGCAGATACCGTTTCGGCACGCACTTCGCCGGCCAGCTGCGTCAGCTCGCGATCGGACAGGCCCTTCATATCTGCAGGGCGCTTGATCCGGTCCAGCAGCGGGGTCTTTGGCGTGTCGGTCATGTCTTTATCCCTAGCTTTTGCGCAAGATCACAAATTGAGCGGCCTCGCGCAGCGTGTCCGCCTGTGCTCCATAGCCAGATAGTACGTCACAGGCCGCGGTCACAAGAGTTTGCGCGCGCGCCTTGGCGCCATCAAGGCCCAGCAGTGACACGAATGTGGCCTTTCCCGCATTGGCGTCCTTGCCAACTGCCTTTCCAACGGTGGCGGCATCGCCTTCGACATCCAGAATATCGTCCGCAATTTGAAAGGCCAGCCCCAGATCCCGGGCATATTGCCCCAATGCCGAGGTGTCAGCTTGGGCCATGACCGGACCAGCCGTAGCTGCCCATTCGATCAACGCACCGGTTTTTCCTGCTTGTAAAGTTGTGATTTCGCCAAGTGTCAAAGGGACCTGCGCTGTCTCTGCTGCGATATCAAGCGCCTGGCCGCCCACCATCCCGCGCACGCCTGATGCTTGCGCAAGCCCAAGTACCAATTGCAGTCGCGCAGCATCTGAACAGCCGGCTTGCGCCACCAGCTCGAACGCCAGCGTCTGCAACGCATCTCCGGCCAGTACAGCAGTCGCTTCATCCCATTTGCGGTGGACAGTCGGCTGTCCGCGCCGCAAATCATCATCGTCCATGCAGGGCAGGTCATCATGCACCAGCGAATAGGCATGCAGGGCCTCAATCGCGGCAGCCGCAGTAGCTGCGTCTGGTATGCCTACCCCATGCAGACGCGCTGTTTCCAAAACCAAAAATGCCCGTAAACCCTTGCCGCCGGATGTCGCATAAATCATAGCATCGCGAATTGACCCCTGCGTATCAGCCAAAGCACTGGCAATCTCGCGCGTCGAAATTGCACCCGCTTCGCCCAGCGCTGTAGCAAAACGACCCACAGTTACAGCCCTTCGACAGGCTTTAGTCCGGCGGGGTTGCCGTCTCCGTCCAGCGTGATTGCAGCAACCTTTTCTTCGGCCTCTTTCAACTTCGCTTCACAGCGCGCCTTCAACAACGCGCCGCGTTCATACAGCGTAATACTCTCGTCCAACGCCACATCGCCGCGTTCCAGCTTGCCCAGCACTGCTTCCAGTTCCGCCATCGCGGCTTCAAAGCTCATCTCGCCCACAGGTGTATCAGTCATCTTGATCTTTCCAGTCTTATTTCCGCCAGACCTTATCGGTTGTCTCCCACCGATGCCAGCAGGGCCGCCGCCTCTGTCTATCTTATTTGGCTCTAAATCCTCCGGGGGGAATCGGCCCTTCAGGGGCGATGGGGGCTGGCCCCCTCTATGCTATCAATCAGGCGCAAGCATATATCCGGCACCTCGAACCGTTTGAAGGTAGCGCGGCTGCTTTGGGTCTTCCTCGATCTTGCGGCGCAGGCGGGTGATTTGAACATCTACGGCCCGTTCTTGAGCCTGCCCCCTGTCACGGCCCAGCTCTTCTACCAGACTGGACCGGCTCAAGGGCTCACCGGGCTTCGCTGCAAAAATCTTCATCAGCTGGATTTCAGTGGCGGTCAGGCGCACCAGATCCTCGCCTTGCCACATCTCCCCCCGCTCCATGTCATATCGAATGGAGCCAAGGTTCATAACTTTGGGAGCAATATCGCGAGGGGCCGCCTCGGGCATCCGGCGCAAAATGGCATTGATCCGCAGTAGCAGTTCTTTTGGCTCAAAGGGTTTCGCCAGGTAGTCGTCAGCGCCGGCTTCAAGACCTTCAATCCGGTTGTCGGTGTCGCCTTTGGCCGTCAGCAACAGGATCGGTGTGGTCATTGTCTCACGCAGCGACCGTGTCAGGCTCAGCCCGTCTTCACCGGGCATCATCACATCAAGGATGATCATATCAAATTCCAGTCCCGACAGGATGCGCCGTGCATGGGCGGCATCGCGGGATGCGGTCACAAGGAACCCGTGGCGCATGAGGAATTTTTGCAACAGGGTGCGGATGCGTTCATCGTCGTCGACGATCAGCAGGTGTGCGTCAGGAATGCTCATGGGGTGCTGTCTTTCAGGCTGCCGTAGCTATTGCGCATTTCGCTATCCATCATCGCTTCCAATACCGTGCGAAAGCCGGCGACGGCGTCCGGACCTGCATCGCGGAAGGCGGCACGCATGCGGGCGCGTTGTGCGTCAGATAGGGTCTGTTCCAATGTGCGTCCTGCCTGTGTCAGATTAAGATGCCGTTCGCGTTTGTCTTGTCGTCCAACCTTGCTTTCTACAAGACCATCGGCAATCAGTGTACGCAATACACGGTTCAGCGACTGCTTTGTAACGCCAAGGATATTCAGCAGATTGTTCACAGTTGTCCCCGGCGCGCGCCCGATAAAGTGGATGGCCCGGTGATGCGCCCGCCCATAAGCCATATCGGCAAGAATGCGGTCAGGATCAGCGGTAAATCCGCGATAGGCAAAGAACATCGCCTCAATGCCTTGCCGCAGCTGTTCGTC
>Ga0210307_1040337_pt1 | contig 21920 bp, 18 predicted proteins | sample R1073metaT_FD_159690 | JGI IMG/M metagenome (GOLD analysis project Ga0210307, IMG submission 159690) | Metatranscriptome of estuarine water microbial communities from the Columbia River estuary, Oregon, United States - R1073 (Metagenome... | ecosystem: Environmental > Aquatic > Marine >...
GCAATGAGCGAACGTTATGTTTTTCGTATGCGTTTGAACGCGGGCATGGCCGAGGAATATCAGCGGCGCCATGACGCGATTTGGCCAGAGCTTGTGAAGCTTCTCCATGGTGCTGGCGTGAGTGATTATAGCATTCACTTGGACGCCGAGACGGGTCTCTTGATTGGCGTCCTAACCCGCCAAGGTGACCACACGATGGACGACCTACCAAATCATCCGGTCATGCAAAAGTGGTGGGCGCATATGGCCGACATCATGGAAACTGGCGAGGACAGCGCGCCCGTGGCTGTGCCGCTCCAACCAGTGTTTTACATGCCATGACAGCTCTGAGCCACATTGCTGTGATTGATATCGGCAAGACGAATGCGAAATTGGCATTGGTTGATCTTGTGACATTGACGGAAATCGCTGTTGTCACGCGACCCAATAAGATTTTAGCAGGCCCGCCTTGGCCACACTTCGACGTCGAGGGGCATTGGCAGTTTCTCTTAGCTGCACTCGCGCAGTTTCACAAAGATCATCGCATCGACGCCATTTCGATCACAACGCATGGGGCATGTGTGGCTCTGCTTGCTGAGGACGGGTCACTTGCCGCGCCGATCCTTGACTATGAGCACGCGGGGCCGTCAGACGATAACGCGCCCTATGACGACATTCGCCCGTCATTTGCGCAAACAGGATCGCCACGCTTGGCGGGTGGTTTGAACGTTGGCGCACAGTTACATTGGCAATTCAAAGCCGATCCTACTTTACGGGACCGCACAGCGCATATCGTCACTTATCCTCAATATTGGGGGCACAGATTAACGGGTGTGGCGGCATGTGATGTGACGTCGATAGGATGTCATACTGATTTGTGGTCTCCACAAGTTGGGACGCTTTCAAGTTTGGTCAACGACCTTGATATCGCCGAGAAATTAGCACCAGTCCGCAGGCCAACCGAAATCCTTGGAACTATCTTACCAGAGGTCGCGTCGAGAACGGGGTTGCCGGTGTCGACGCCGGTTTCTGTCGGAATTCACGATTCAAACGCGTCACTCTATCCACATATACTTATGCAGAAAGAGCCATTTTCAGTTGTTTCAACTGGAACCTGGGTAATCGCAATGTCAGTTGGAGGCGCCAATTTAGACCTCGATATGGATCGCGACACTCTCATTAACGTGAACGCGCGTGGCGAGCCTGTGCGCTCTGCGCGTTTCATGGGCGGACGAGAATACGAGATTGTTCTTGATGGCCAAGCCGTCGCGGCAAGCGATGAGGATATAGAACAGGCACTTTCTAAACAGCTAATGTTGTTACCCGCCGTTGAGCCCAATACAGGCCCGTTTCAGGGACGCGTCATGACATGGGTCGGTGAGGAACCTGCGGTTGGAACGGGGCTGCGCACCGTTGTTTTGTCCCTTTATCTTGCGCTGATGACAGGCACATGCCTGCGGCTTTCGGGTGCTTATGGCCCCGTGATCGTTGAAGGTCCATTTGCGCGAAATACAGTCTTTCTGACGATGTTGGCCGCTGCAACTGGAAGGGACATTCTGCGGTGTAAGTCAGCAACAGGGACGAGTATCGGGGCGGCACTTTTGTTTGGCTCGGGAGATGAACTAGAACATCCCGAGCTTTTCAATTCCACCAGCTCTAATAGGTCTTGGGAAGCTTATGCTGCATGCTGGCAGTTAAAGTCTGTCAAAGGTCGTTCTCACTAGCTCCGAAGCAGGTGCCTTCTTTTACAAAACGAAAGCCAGAAAGTAGCTTTTCGCAAATGGCTAGGTTTCCCTCTTATCCGAAATGCTGCAGCCGCAGCGCAGGTAAGTTTGGGCTCAGAGCTGCCCTTCGCGGAGGCAAGCTTGCGTGCATTTCCGTAACTTCTTGGTGGCCCGCCACTTTGCGCCGCCGTTCCGCCCCGTCTTCCCTTAACAACCCTTGCAAAATCCCCGATCTCACGCCATTGACAGTCAACCCGATTACCATAGGCGCATGACCCGATGACTGACCTCGCACATATCCGCAATTTCTCGATTGTTGCTCACATCGACCACGGCAAATCGACCCTTGCTGACCGTTTGATCCAAGAGACCAACACAGTGTCCTTGCGCGATATGAAGGCGCAGATGCTGGATAGCATGGATATCGAGCGCGAGCGCGGCATCACGATCAAGGCCAACACGGTCCGCATTTCCTACACCGCGCTAAATGGTGAGACCTATATTCTCAACCTGATCGACACCCCCGGTCACGTCGATTTCGCCTATGAGGTCTCGCGCTCCATGCGTGCGGTCGAAGGCTCGCTGCTGGTTGTGGATTCGACGCAAGGCGTTGAGGCCCAAACGCTGGCCAACGTTTACCACGCGCTCGACGCCGACCACGAAATCGTGCCTGTCCTCAACAAGATCGACCTGCCCGCCACTGATTGTGATGCCGTGGCCAAACAGATCGAAGACGTGATCGGCCTTGATGCCTCCAACGCGATCCGTGTTTCTGCGAAAACGGGGGTTGGCATCGTCGAGACCCTCGAGGCCGTTGTGCACCGTCTGCCCGCGCCAAAAGGCGACCCCGACGCGCCGCTCAAAGCGATGCTGGTCGACTCGTGGTACGACAGCTATCTCGGCGTGATCGTCCTTGTGCGCATCATCGACGGATCGATGAAAAAGAACGACCGCGTCCGTTTCATGTCCAACGACACCATCCACCAGATCGACAAAATCGGCGTCTTCACGCCAAAGATGAAAGACGTCACCACCCTCGGCCCGGGCGAAATCGGCTTTATCACCGCCTCGATCAAACAGGTGCGCGACACCCGCGTTGGCGACACGATCACGTCTGAGAAAAAGGGCTGCGACAAGGCACTCCCCGGCTTTAAACCAGCACAACCCGTTGTGTTCTGTGGCCTGTTCCCCGTCGACTCGTCGCTCTTCGAAGACCTGCGCGACGCCATCGACAAACTCGCCCTCAACGACGCCTCCTTCTCCCACGAGATGGAAACCTCTGCGGCCCTAGGCTTCGGCTTCCGCTGCGGCTTCCTCGGGCTTCTTCACCTCGAGGTTATCCGCGACCGGATCGAGCGCGAGTATGACATCGACCTGATCACCACAGCGCCATCCGTGGTCTACCACATCCACATGCGCGACGGCACGATGCAGGAACTGCACAACCCCGCCGACATGCCCGACATGACCCACGTCGACCACTTGGAGGAGCCGCGGATCAAGGCCACCATCCTCGTGCCTGACGAATACTTGGGCGACGTGCTCAAACTTTGCCAAGACAGGCGCGGCATCCAGATGGACCTGACCTACGCAGGCTCCCGCGCGATGGTCGTCTATGACCTGCCGCTCAACGAGGTGGTGTTCGACTTCTACGATCGCCTCAAATCCGTGACCAAAGGCTATGCGTCATTCGACTACGTGCTGATGGGCTACCGTGAAGACCAACTGGTGAAAATGTCCGTGCTGGTCAACGACGATCCCGTCGACGCGCTCTCCATGATGGTGCACCGTGATCGGGCCGAAGTGCGGGGCCGTGCTATGGTCGAAAAGCTCAAGGAACTGATCCCGCGCCACATGTTCAAAATCCCGATCCAAGCGGCGATTGGCGGTAAAGTCATCGCCCGCGAAACGCTCTCCGCCATGCGCAAAGACGTGACGGCAAAGTGCTATGGCGGCGACGCGACACGGAAGCGCAAGCTGCTGGACAAGCAGAAGGCGGGTAAGAAGAAGATGCGTCAGTTTGGAAGTGTGAATATCCCGCAGGAAGCGTTTATTTCAGCGTTGAAGATGGATAGTTAAAAGCTGGCCATTTTTTGAGCGCGTGCGGGGAAGGGAATGGCGTTAGCTGGGTGCGCGTGTGAATGACTGGCGAAAAGGATAATTAGTTTAGATGAATGAATTTCCATTTTTAACTCAAACATTTGCGCGAATTGGGTTTGGTCTAGCTGCGATGGCGGCATTACTCTGGCTGCTTTGGGATGGTGCTACTGGGGAACTCCAAGCGGAGCCATTGGTTGCTTTTTTGGTCGCGTGCGCGATTTGGATAACTGCGGAGTTCAAGCATTGTGAGGAGGTTATTTACCGCGCCTCAACACCAAACGACGTGAGAGTTGCAAAATGGTTAAACATGTATCACGCGTTTCAGCTGCGCATCATGCTCAATGAGCATTCATTTAGGCAGGCGTTAGCCTATCACTATCATACAGAATTTTCCGCATTTTCGGATGATATAGACAAAAAAACTGTCAAATTGCAGAATAGAAGGCTTAGGGGCATGTTTGATGACTTTGGGTACCGTTTGAAGAAGTTTGTAGAACTAATGGGAACAAATATGTATGCAGAAGGTGAGGGGAATTCAATTCGTTTATACGTTCGGCCCCCTCGCTACTCCTTCGGGGATTGGACCGAGAATCAATTGAACGAAGCTAAAGAGCTTGATGAAAGTGCTAATCTAGCATGGGACGCCCTTAACAATTTAGTAAAATTGATACATGAAGAAGTCCCAGAAGCGTTCGATGAAGAAGTTTCCGTCTACTGGCGATATTGGAAATCAGAATAGTCGAGGCCTTTTGGAGAGCGGTAAGCTTATTGCGATTATTCACCTGCCAAATTTCCAATTTGGCAGCGCCCGACCCAGCGCTTCGCGCGTTCGACCCTGAAACTGTTATCAACAGTTTCCGAGGCGGGTCTCACCCACCCCCACGGGGCGGGCGCTTTGCACTCACCCCTCGGTTCGGGCGCGGCTGGTAATGGCGGGGATCGTTTGCATCCGCACTGGGCTCCGCCCGTTCGAACCTGAATTGATCCACTGGATCAATTCCGAGACGGTTCTCACCCCCCTGCGCTGCGCGCGCTCGGTCCTAGAAACTGTCCTCGACAGTTTCTTTCACGGACCTCGCCCCCCTAATCCGCCGCCGCCGCATCGCGTCCAACTCATCCCTTAAACTCGCCTCCGCGATCAATTCGGCCTCGCCCAACTCATCCACCGTATCCAGATCGACCCGATCAGGCTCGGACAAAATCTCCGTCAGTCGCGCCAGCATAAACGCCCGCAGCACGCGGTTCATTGTCGCCTGATACTCGCGCCCCAGCTTGCGGTAGAACTTCGCCACATCCGTATCCACCCGCAGCGTGATCCGCGTCTTGTCGGGCACCGCGTCCGTCCCGATCTCGCGCCACTCGGCGGGCAGGATCGTGCGCGCGAGGTCAGGGTGGCGAAAGTCGGCGAGGGTCTCGTACATCTGCCGCACCATTTGGGAATAGCGGGCGTGGTTGGCGGGCGTCATTTTCTTGGGCGGCATGGGGGGCTCCTTTTTTGGTTACCCCCAGTCTGGCCGCAATTCCTTGCCAGCCGCACTATGCACCGCGCGGTGCACGTCTGGTGCACGCTCTGTGCACGCAAATCACATATTCAGAAACGCAATCACCGCCGCCTCGAACTCACGCGGCTTTTCCGCATGTAACCAATGCCCCGCATCGGGAATTTTCGCGAATTTTGCCTGTGAAAACAGTGCTTTAATCCGTGGACGGTATTCTGGCAGCACGTAAACCGACTTCGCGCCCGAGAGGAAAAGCGCAGGCCCGTCGAATGTCCCCGAAACCTCAGGAAATCCCACGATTTTGGCCATTTCGGCGTCCAGAACATCCAAGTTTAGCTTCCACTTTTTCTCTTTGAGATCAAGCGATTGCAGCAAAAACGTATCAACGCCAGCCTCCAACCCCGTAAGCTGCTCCTGCGCCTCCGCACGGCTGGAAATCGCCCCCAAATCCACCCCGCGCATCGCCTCAATCGGCCCCATTTGGCTATGCGAATAAGCAACGGGCGCGATATCCCCGACGATCAATTTGCGAACCTTTTCAGGGTGTTGCAGGGCCAAGACCATCGCCGCCTTGCCACCCATCGAATGCCCCAGAACGTCGGCTTGACCGTCGATCACCTCGGCCAAATCACCCGCCATATCCGCGTAACTTTGCGTGTCAAACCAAGGGCTTGCGCCATGATTTCGCATATCGACAGTGACCACAGGCCGCGTCTCGGACAGCCGCTTTGCGATCACATTCCAATTGCGCGCAGAGCCAAAAAGACCGTGCGCGATGAGCAGAGGCGTGCCCGCAGGCCCGTCGTATAAAACCGTGTTTAACATGCATCTAATCTAACGCTTCATCGCGGGCATTGACCAGAGGGATTGAGCCCGCTTACAGCGCGTGATCTACGACACATTATGACCGGGGACATGCTCGATATTCAAATCGCAGAAGTGCGCAAGCTTATGGAAACGCAGTTGCTTTGTCGTGGCAAAACGCTTCATGTTCAGGTGCGCAAAGCGGGGCGGTTACTGCCGCGCAATATGCGTCGTGATGCGGTTTATTTGGCGCAGGCCGAGACCGTGATGCACCACCCGAAACTGAGCCGTATGGTGGACGTCGACAAGGCTGCAAAAGCGCATGGGCGGCTGGTGGATTTCCTCTCCAAGGTCGACCCGAAGGACCGCGCCAAGGGTGTGCTGTTGGCATGGCTCGGCTCGCTCGCATTTGCGGCGATTGTGGTGTTTATCATCGTGGTCACGGTGATGGTGAAGCGCGGGATCGTTTAGTTTTGGCTATGACGTTCTACAGGCTTGAGACTAATCCTCTTTGGTCAAAATTTTCAATGCAGAGGCAAAACTTAGAACAAGTTGCACCGAACAACCGCTATCCCGAGGGGCGTGCGTCGCGCTTGGGGAACGCACTTCAGCGGGGTTGCAGATTTGTGACGAGTATGTCCAAATCGAGAAGCAGTGCCTCTCGCGTGTTGTGACGGTCAGTTCGGTAAGCGGTCGTAAACCCGCTAATCCTGACCTTGCGCCTGATGTTTGGACGCAACCAAGTGCGATGCCAATTGTCAGCGAGGCAGGGCGTGTCTTTATCGCGTCGCTTGATCCAGCGCATTCGCAGTTCTACCCTGTCACTCTTGTCCATCAAAAGGATAGGTCGCCCTTTGGAACCACGCCATATTTCTATTGGCAAATCAAGCGGTTCGTAAAGGTGCCGTTGCCGTTAAAGGCCTCCGACCCGCAGCATCGTTTTGCGCCTGATCTAGCGGTCTCTTTTGAAATCTTAGACCCGATGAGGCAGATTTATTCTGCCTTGGCGAATGATCCTGTGATGCAGGCGGCCTTGGCGCAAATCCCGTTCTGGTCGTTTTGGCCAATTATGGACGTCAACTTCAGCGATGCGGCCTATCAGGCGGCATTGGAAGCGGGTCTCAAGGGGTTGGAACGTGCGGCGGATTTGCAAATGCGTCATGTGACGCGCGTCAGCCTTCCTGAATGTGACCAACCAGAGCCAGAACCATCTAGGTTGCGGCGACTCTTCACCTCGCGAAAATAAGGAAGCCGCCACAGTTTCCTGCGGCGGCCCGATTTTCGTAGGATGGGTTTTAACCCATCTTGCTTAGAGATTTGGATACATCGGGAATTTTTCGCACATTGCCTCGACCTCGGCGCGCACTTTTGCTTCCACGTCGCCGTTGCCGTCTTCGCCGTTTGCAGCCAAGCCGTCGGTCACTTCCACGATCCAGTCAGCAATCTTGCGGAACTCGGCTTCACCAAATCCGCGTGTTGTGCCCGCAGGGGACCCAAGGCGGATACCAGATGTTACGGTCGGCTTTTCTGGGTCAAACGGGATGCCGTTTTTGTTGCAGGTGATGTGGGCGCGACCAAGCGCTTTTTCGGTCTCGTTACCTTTCACGCCTTTGGGGCGCAGATCGACGAGCATCAGGTGCGTATCAGTGCCGCCTGTGACGATATCAAGGCCGCCTTTCATCAACTGATCGGCCAAGGCTTGTGCGTTCTTCACAACCTGCTCTTGGTAGCTCTTGAACTCTGGGCGCAGGGCCTCGCCAAATGCCACTGCCTTACCTGCGATGACGTGCATCAGCGGGCCACCTTGGATGCCTGGGAAGATCGCGGAGTTCACTTTCTTCGCAATCGCTTCATCGTTGGTCACAATCATACCACCGCGTGGGCCGCGCAGTGTTTTGTGCGTTGTGGTCGAGGCAACATGCGCGTGTGGGAATGGCGACGGATAAAGGCCTGCTGCCACGAGACCCGCAAAGTGTGCCATGTCCACAAACAGGATCGCGCCCACGGAATCAGCAATCTCGCGCATTTTTGCGAAATCAATGATGCGTGGAATGGCAGAGCCGCCCGCAATGATCATCTTTGGTTTGTGCTCGGTGGCGAGGGCTTGCACTTCGTCGTAATCCAGAAGGCTGTCCTGCTGGCGCACGCCGTATTGGATCGCGTTGAACCATTTACCAGACTGGTTTGGTTTCGCGCCGTGGGTCAGGTGACCGCCTGCGTCAAGCGACATGCCAAGGATCGTATCGCCGGGCTGGAGGAGCGCTTGGAACACACCTTGGTTGGCCTGTGAGCCAGAGTTTGGCTGTACGTTGGCGTATTCACAGCCGAACAACTGCTTTGCGCGCTCGATGGCGAGGTTTTCGGCCACGTCCACATGCTCACAGCCACCGTAGTAGCGACGACCTGGGTAGCCTTCGGCGTATTTGTTGGTCATCACGCCGCCTTGGGCTTCCATGACGGCAGCAGAAACGATGTTCTCGGAGGCGATGAGTTCGATCTCATTGCGCTGACGGCCAAGCTCTGCGCGCATGGCTGCATGGATCTCCGGATCGCGGGTTTCGAGTTTTTCGACAAAGAAGCCAGAATCGCGCACGTTAGTTGTCATGGTGATATTTCCTTTGGTCACATGAATGGGCCTTTGCGCTGTCATATCCTAAGGGGCCAAAGGTCAAAAGTGCCAAAACGACGCGATTTGATGCGGACACGTCGCAGTTTGTTTCCGATAGACGCCTTGCGTTTCGCCACTGATCTTGGGACTAATACCTGACTGACAAAGGAACTTATCCCATGGCCCGTCCCAAAATCGCCTTTATGGCTAGCAATGCGACCCCAGCAAAGGCGGCCTTGGCGGAGTTGATTGCGGCCCATGGCAATGCGCCGCTGGACAAGGCGGATGTGATTGTGGCCTTGGGGGGTGACGGGTTTATGTTGCAGGCCTTGCATGCGACGCAGCATCTGAGTGCGCCAGTCTACGGGATGAACCGTGGCACGGTCGGATTCTTGATGAATGAATTTCACGCCGATGATTTGCCGCAGCGTCTGGATGAGGCCTTGGAAGAGGTGATCAATCCGCTCGCAATGACGGCGCTTTGCGTGGATGGGTCGATGTATGAGGCACTGGCGATCAATGAGGTCAGCTTGTTGCGTGCAGGTCCGCAAGCCGCGAAATTGCGGATCACCGTGGACGGCAAGCTGCGGATGAGTGAGCTGGTGTGCGATGGCGCGCTAGTGGCGACGCCTGCTGGGTCAACGGCCTATAACTTTTCCGCCCACGGTCCGATCCTGCCGATTGGCTCGGATGTTTTGGCGTTAACGGCAGTGGCTGCGTTTCGTCCGCGCCGTTGGCGTGGTGCGTTGTTGCCCAAGGCGGCAGTCGTGCGGTTTGATGTGATTGACCCTGCCAAGCGCCCTGTGATGGCCGACGCAGACGGGAAATCGGTACGCGATGTGGCCAGTGTCGAGATCCGCTCCGAGCCAGACGTGCAGCACCGCATTCTTTTTGATCCGGGGCATGGGCTGGAAGAGCGGCTGATCAGTGAGCAGTTTAACTGATCGCCGCTCTGTCTGATGTCTTAAATGCCCATTTTGTCGCGCAACGCGTAATACCAAGAGCCCATCATCGAGTAAGGCACGCGGAACATGCGCCCGCCCGGGAACGGATACCAAGGTACTTTTGCAAAGACGTCAAAGCGGGTTTTGTCGCCGTCCACGGCCTCCGCCAAGATGCGTCCGAAGGTGTGCGATCCTGTGACGCCGTGCCCTGAATAGCCGTGCGCGTAATAGGTGTTGTCGCCCAAGCGGCCCATTTGCGGCACGCGGCTGAATGACAGCGCAAAGTTGCCGCTCCATGCGTGGTCGATCTTGATGCCCTTGAGGCTTGGGTAGACCTTTTCCATCGCGGGGCGCAGTTTTGCCACAACGTCTGCGGGGTCGGTGCCGCCGTAAACCGTGCCGCCGCCGAAAATCAGGCGCTTGTCGCCAGACAGGCGGAAGTAGTCGAGGATGTAGCGCACGTCCTCAACACATTTGTCGGTGGGCAACAGGGCGCTGGCCTGTTCGTCGCCCAGTGGCACGGTGGCCATCATTTGAGTAGACACGGGCATGACGCGTGATGTCAGCGCGGGCACGACGTGACCAAGGTAGGCGTTCCCACAAAGGATCAGCGTGTTGCAGGTCATGGTGCCTTTGGCGGTTTTGACCACTGGCTTTGCGGCCTCAGTGTCACAATGCACGACGGGGGATTGCTCGTAGATCACGCCGCCGAGTTTCTCAAACGCGGCAGCCTCGCCCAAGCACAGGTTCAGCGGGTGCATGTGCCCGCCTGTGTGGTCGATCATGCCGCCTGCGTAGACGTCTGATCCAATGTGGTCGCGCAGCTCGGACTTGCTCAGCATATCTTGGTTATGGATGCCGTAGCCTGCCCAAAGCGAGCGGCGGGCCTCAAGCTCTTTCATATGCGCGTCGGTGAGACCTGTGAAGATGTTGCCCTCTTTGAGGTCGCACTGGATATCATAGGTTTTCACGCGCTCACGAATGATCTCTCCGCCTTCTTGCACGAGGCCTGCGACGAAGTTGGCCGTGTCTTGGCCGTAGCGCTTTTTGATGGTTTGTAGGCTGGCGTTGAGCCCGTTGACGATCTGCCCACCGTTCCGCCCCGATGCGCCCCAACCGACGCGCGCGCCTTCAATGATTGCGACTTTGTAGCCTTTTTCCGCCAAATGCAGCGCGGTCGAAAGTCCGCTATAGCCTGCGCCCACAACGCAGATATCAATCTGGTGATCACCTTGCAGGGCAGGGCGCTCTGGCGATGGGTTCGCACTTGCTGCGTAGTAGCTGCCTGTGTGTTGTGTGGTGCCGTTTATGGCGAATGTTTCGATAGCCAAGATATGCGCTCCGATATCTGAAATGGGGGGGCGTGCGGGCGATGCCGTTTGAAGCAGTCATGCCATGGGGCACATATCTTGCGCAAGTACCCTGCGTTAAAACGCAGGGCTACATTGTGGCGCTGGGAATGTTTTGATGTGCTCCAAAGTAGCCTGCGTTTTAACGCAGGCCACCTCAGGGCGGATAAGCGCAGCGGTTTTTGCGAGGAGGACCGCTGCGTTATGCATATTTATGCTCGGGAAAAGCAGCTTAGTCTTTCGCGTAACCCATCGGTTTAAGCGCCGCTTTGATTTCGTCCAAGATCGCGGGATCGTCGATGGTGGCGGGCATTTTGAACGCCGCACTATCGGCGATTTTGACCATGGTCGCGCGTAGGATTTTGCCCGAGCGGGTTTTGGGCAGGCGGTCCACGACGGCAACCAATTTGAACGCAGCCACAGGCCCGATCTGATCGCGGACCAGCTTGATGCATTCGGCCTTGATCTCGTCGTCGGTTTTCGTGGTGCCCCTGTTGGTGCAGACAAACCCCATCGGTAACTGGCCTTTCAGCTCGTCGGTCACGCCGATCACGGCGCATTCGGCGACGTCGGGATGGCCTGCGAGGACTTCTTCCATCGCACCCGTCGAGAGCCTGTGCCCTGCCACGTTAATCACGTCGTCGGTGCGCGCCATGATGTAGAGATAGCCGTCTTTGTCGATCAGCCCTGCATCCCCTGTTTCATAGTAGCCAGGGAAGGTGGTGAGGTAGGATTTCACAAACCGGTCTTCGGCGTTCCAGAGCGTCGGCAGCGTGCCCGGCGGCAGCGGCAGTTTGATCGCAATCGCGCCAAGCTCGCCTGCTTTCATCGGGTGGCCTGCTTCGTCAAGGATTTGCACATCGTATCCCGGCATCGCCACAGTGGGGGAGCCGATTTTGACAGGAAGCGCCTCGATCCCCGCAGGGTTGCCCGCGATGGTGTAGCCTGTTTCTGTCTGCCACCAATGGTCGTAGACAGGCACGCCCATGATGTCTTGCGCCCAAATGATTGTATCAGGGTCGGCGCGTTCGCCAGCAAGGTAAAGCGCGCGCAGGCAGGAGATATCGTATTTCTTGATCTCAAGGCCCTTGGGGTCTTCGCGTTTGATCGCGCGGAAGGCGGTGGGGGCCGTAAAGAACGAGCGCACATTGTGCTCTTCGATGACCCGCCAGAAGGTGCCCGCGTCAGGCGTGCCAATCGGCTTGCCCTCGAAGACGACCGTGGTGATGCCTGCGATCAAAGGACCGTAGCAAATGTAGGAATGCCCCACGACCCAGCCCACGTCGGATGCGGCCCAGAACACTTCGCCTTGGTTCACGTTATAGATGGATTTCATCGTCCAGTTCAGCGCCACGAGGTGACCCGCTGTTGGACGCACGACGCCCTTGGGCGCACCCGTGGTGCCAGAGGTATACAGGATATAGGCGGGGTGATCGCCCGACACGGGGATGCACGGGGCAGGGGCCACGCCCTTTTGCACGTCGTGCCAGTCGAAATCACGACCGTCTATCATGTCGCAGGTATGCTGCTCGCGCTGCAAAACGATGGTGAAATCCGGCTTGTGCTTGGACTGTTCAATCGCGCCGTCGATCAGGGGCTTATAAGCGACGATGCGGTTTGGCTCTAACCCGCAGGAGGCGGCGATGATAGCCTTTGGTGTCGCGTCGTCGATCCGCACGGCAAGTTCATGAGCGGCAAAACCGCCGAACACCACAGAATGCACCGCACCGATACGCGCACAGGCGAGCATGGCGACAAGGGCTTCTGTGACCATCGGCATGTAGATGATAACGCGGTCGCCTGCGACGATGCCTTTGGCCTGCAATGCGCCCGCGAGGGATGCGGTCTGAACCTGCAGCTCGGCAAAACTGGTTTTGGATTTATTGCCTGTGATTGGGCTGTCGTAGATGATTGCGGTTTGATCGCCGCGCCCTGCCTCAACATGGCGGTCCACAGCGTTATAGCAAGCGTTGACTTGGGCGTCTTTGTACCACTCGTAAAGGGGTGCGTTTTCAGCGTGAAGCGCCTTTGACGGCGGCTTGTCCCAAGAGATCGCTTTGGCCTGTTCCATCCAGAAACCCTCTGGATCGTCCTGCCAGCTTTTGTAAACCTCTGCGTAGCCCATGTCTCATCCTCCCAAATGACTGTTAGCAAAGGTGTAAGCAGCAGTTTCGCATCGGGCAAGCGAGGTTGCGGCGCTAACAGAAAATGGGTGTTAATTTATTGACAGAATTATTTCTCACGACGAGACCTGAGCCTCAACTACGCCAATCGGCGAGACATTTTTGAGCGAAAATGATAGTCCGAGCGTAATTAAATGTCCAATTCGGAAGTCTCCGCGCAATAATTGAAAATATTAGTTGCTTTTATATAAGGTAAGCGTAGGGCTGCACTTACAGGACGACACTTTGCCGCCTCTGCATCGTTTGGAGAACGCTTCATGGACAAACACGGAAAACCCCTCAAGAAAAAACGGCAGCCTTCGCCGCCACCCGCAATGGCGGTCACTCCTGTGAAGGCCCCGACTAAGAAATAGACCAAGTCTGAAATTGTCGGATTTCATTTTTGGAAAGGAAGAAACGAGGTAGCCCAAGCTGCCTCGTTTTTTTTATGACTTAGCCGTAGTGCGCCACAGGCGTGCCAGCGATTGCCGACATATTGAGTAAGCCGCGTGGTGTGATGGATGGGGTCACGATATGCGCGCGGTTGCCCATGCCCATCAGGATCGGGCCAACTTCAAGACCGCCACCCTTCATTTTCAAGATGTTACGCACGCCAGAGGCCGCATCTGTATTGGCAAACACCAGCACGTTTGCGGGGCCGGGCAGGTGGGCATTGGGGAAAATGCGGTTGCGCAATTCCACGTCGAGAGCGGCATCAATATGCATTTCGCCCTCGTAATCAAAGTCGCGCGGCTGGCTATCGAGGATCGCCATCGCGGCCCGCATGCGGCGACCCGTGTCGCAATCGAGGTTGCCAAACTGGCTATGGGAGCAGAGCGCGATTTTTGGCGTGACGCCAAAGCGGCGGACGTGCCTTGCGGCCCCAATCACGGTTTCGGCGATTTGTTCTGGCGTTGGCTCTGGGTGCACTTGGGTGTCGGCCACAAAAAGCGGCCCGTCTTCGAGAATCATCAGCGACAGAGCCGCGATGGGGTGAAGTTCTTCGGTGCCCAAGATCTGCGTGACATAGTTGAGGTGCCACAGGAACTGTCCAAAGGTGCCACAAATCAGGCTGTCGGCCTCGCCACGGGCGACCATGACCGCGCCAATCGCAGTGGTATTGGTGCGCATCACAGCCTTCGCCAAATCGGGGGTCACGCCCTTGCGGGCCATTATGTCGTGGTAGGTGTTCCAATAGTCATAGTAGCGCGGATCGTTTTCGGGGTTCACGATCTGGAAGTCCACGAGCGGACGGATTTTCAGGCCTGCCTTCTCGCAGCGCCGCTCGATGACCTCTGGGCGGCCAATCAGGATCGGCTTGTCGGTGGTTTCTTCCATGATTGCTTGGGCGGCTCGCAACACGCGCTCGTCCTCACCTTCGGCAAAGACGATGCTGCGCTCGGCGGTGCGGGCGGCGTCGAAAACGGGGCGCATTATCATCGCGGATTTGAACACAGAGCCGTCGAGACCTTTCTTATAGGCCTCCATATCCGCAATCGGGCGCTTGGCGATGCCTGTTGCAATTGCAGCGCGGGCCACGGCGGAGGCCACAACCCCCATCAGACGCGGATCGAACGGTTTTGGGATCAGGTAATCGGCACCAAAGGTCAGCTTTTCGCCAGTATAGGCAGCGGCGGCCTCGGCGCTTGTGGTCATGCGGGCCAGTTCGGCGATGCCCTCAACGCAGGCAATTTTCATCTCGTCGTTGATGTCTGTCGCCCCCACATCGAGCGCCCCACGGAAGATGAACGGGAAGCAAAGCACGTTGTTCACTTGGTTCGGGAAGTCAGAGCGGCCTGTCGCGATAATCGCCTTGGGGTTCACGCCGCGTGCGACCTCAGGATCAATCTCGGGGTTGGGGTTGGCGAGTGCAAAAATGATCGGCACATCGGCCATTTTCGCGACCATTTCGGGTTTGAGCACACCGGGGCCAGAGAGACCAAGGAAGAGGTCAGCACCATCAATCACATCGCCCAGCGTGGCAGCGGTCGTGCCTTGCGCATATTCGGCTTTCTGCGGTGTCATGTCCTTTTCGCGGCCATTATAGACCAGACCCTCAATATCACATAACCACACATTTTCACGCTTAACGCCCAGCTTAAGCAACATATTGAGACAAGCGATGCCCGCAGCACCCCCACCCGTCGAGACGATTTTGATGTCTTCAAACTTTTTGCCAGCAACACGCAGCGCGTTCGTGGCCGCAGCGCCAACAACAATCGCGGTGCCGTGCTGGTCGTCGTGGAAGACGGGGATATTCATCCGCTCGCGGCAAATTTTCTCGACGATAAAGCAGTCAGGCGCTTTGATATCTTCAAGGTTGATCGCGCCGAAGGTAGGCTCTAACGAACAGACGATTTCAGCGAGCTTCACAGGGTCGGCCTCGTTCAATTCGATATCAAAGCAGTCGATATTGGCGAATTTTTTGAACAGAACGGCCTTGCCCTCCATCACGGGTTTGGAGGCCAGTGCGCCGATGTTACCGAGGCCCAAAACAGCCGTGCCATTGGTCACAACACCCACAAGATTGCCGCGAATGGTATAGTCGCGGGCGGTGTCAGGGTCGGCTTTGATCTCAAGGCAGGCCTCGGCCACACCGGGGGAATAGGCACGGGACAGGTCGCGGCCATTGGCGAGTGGCTTGGTTGCGCGGATTTCTAGCTTACCGGGTTTGGGAAACTGGTGGTAATCAAGCGCCGCCTGACGTGCGCGATCTTTGGTGTTATCATCCATTTTTAATCTCCCGATAAATGTAGTTTAATATTAAACTACTTTGCTGTGCCTGCGGCAAGCTGTTGTAGAGCAATATGCATGGTTTGATGGCGCTTGCAAATTTATCTGCGACATTACACTTTCTTGAAATGACAGATAATCAAGAAATTCGCGCCGAAGTGCGCCTTGCCACCACCGATCTGCGCGCCGACCTTGGGTTTTTCACCAAAGTCTTAAAAATGCGTATGGATTCGATTTATCCCGCTGATGACCCTTCGGTTGCTGTATTCTCTGGCCATGGTCTGCGGGTGCGTTTGCAGACCGAAGGGGGGGCAGGGCATTTGGCGATCCTGACGGACGACCCTGATTTTGCGAATGGTGATAAGGCTTTAACTTCCCCCGGTGGCACGACAGTCACCGTGGATGCGCTTAACCCGCCGATTATCATGCCCGAGACCGATCACGCTTTTGTTGTGCGTCGTTTGGCCGATCAAGCCCCTTGGGTCATTGGCCGCGCGGGCATGCATTACCGCGATTTGATCCCGTCTCGCCTTGGCGGGTCGATCATCGCGAGCCATATTCGTATCCCCGACGGTGGTCCCGTGCCTGATATGGTGCATTTCCACCGTGTCGGATTTCAACTGATCTATTGCTATCGCGGCTGGGTCGATGTGGTTTACGAGGATCAGGGCGAGCCGATCCGTCTGACCGCTGGCGATTGTTTCATCCAACCGCCTGAAATCCGTCACCGCGTGCTCGTGGCCTCTGACGGAATCGAAGTGATTGAGGTCGGGGTGCCTGCCGAACACGTCACCGAAATCGACCATGAGATGACGCTGCCGACCCCGCACCTGCGCCCAGATCGCGAATGGCAGGGTCAGAGGTTTGTGCATAACGTGGCGTCCGGTGCCACCTTTAAACCGTTTCGCCTCAAAGGGTTCCAAGCGCGTGACACGACGATTGCCAAGAACACCAAGGGGGTTGCTGGCGTGCAAGTGGTGGAGCGCGGGCACGGTGATCCTGTTTGGTCCAAACATGACGCCGACATCCATTTCACCTTTGTTTTAGAGGGCGAAATGACGTTGGAAGGCGAGGGCAAGGAGCCATATCGCCTGACTGCGGGCGACGCCTTTGTGATCCCGCCGCAGATGATGACGCGCTATAGTGACCCGAGTGACAACATCGCATTGCTCGAAGTCTCGCTGCCGGGACTGTTTGCGACGCTCTCCTGACTTGCAAAGCTCTGACCAAACGGTCAAACTTGGGGTCAATTCAGGAGCTGCCCTATGACCTTGCTAGATACTGCGCGCGCCGTGCGCGAAAACGCCCATGCCCCCTATTCAAAATTCAAGGTGGGGGCAGCTTTGCGGTCAACGTCTGGTGCGGTTTACGCGGGCTGTAATGTTGAAAACGTGGCCTATCCCGAAGGCACCTGTGCCGAGGCGGGTGCGATCGCGGCCATGATTGCAGGCGGCGACAAGCGGATCGCCGAAATCGCGGTGATCGCTGACAGCCCGCAACCAGTGAGCCCCTGTGGCGGTTGTCGCCAAAAGATCGCAGAATTCGCAGACGGGGATGTGGTTGTGACGTTGCACACAACCGATGGTGCGGTACTGCAAACCACCGTTTTCGCATTGCTACCAGGTGTATTCGACGCCGACTATATGAGCCGCGTTTAACCCATGGATGCGCGCGCAATCATCGCTAAAATCAGGCGCAAAGACACGCCAGGCGACGCCGAACTTACATGGTTTACCAATGGCTTGGCGACGGGTTTGGTGTCTGACGCGCAGGCGGGTGCCTTTGCGATGGCGGTCTGTTTGAACGGGCTTTCGGACGCGGGCCGCATCGCGCTGACCAAGGGGATGCGCGACAGCGGCAAGGTGATGAAATGGGATTTTGACGGGCCTGTTTTAGATAAACATTCGACGGGTGGCGTAGGTGATCCTGTGTCGCTTATTCTCGCCCCTGCGCTTGCTGCCTGTGGCGTTTTTGTGCCGATGATTTCGGGGCGGGGCCTTGGGCATACGGGCGGCACATTGGACAAACTGGAGGCCATTCCAGGGGTCTCGACCGATGTTTCTGCCGTCAAACTCAAACAGATTTTACGCAAAACGGGCTGTGCGATTGTTGGTGCGACGGGGGCGATTGCACCCGCGGATAAGCGGCTTTATGCGATCCGTGATGTGACGGGGACGGTTGAGAGCGTTGACCTGATCACCGCCTCGATCCTGTCAAAAAAACTAGCCGCGGGACTGCAAGGTTTGGTCCTCGACGTGAAGGTGGGCTCTGGCGCGTTTATGAAATCCGAGGCCGAGGCTGTCGCATTGGCCCGTGCTTTGGTGGATGTGGCAAACGGGGCGGGCTGCCCGACGGCGGCCCTTATCACCGACATGGATGAACCGCTGGCCCCTGCGCTTGGCAACGCTGTCGAGGTTGGCGTTTGCATGGAGGTTTTGAGTGGCAATAGGCTGGCCGCGCCACGCCTTCACGATCTGACCGTGGCGCTAGGTGCACGGCTTTTGGCGCTGCATGGCGAGGCCGAAAGCGCGGCGGAAAAGAAGCTGAAAGACGCGATTTCATCGGGTCGCGCAATGACCCATTTCAGCGAGATGATCGCCCTGATGGGAGGTCCGCCAGATATGGCCGACGACTGGCGCACGCATTTGCCGAAGGCTCGCGTCATTGGTGATGTCGCGGCACCTGAAGCAGGTTACATTTCGGCGATTGACGGTGAGGCATTGGGGCTTGTCGTGGTTGGTCTTGGTGGTGGGCGCAGGGTCGAGAGCGATAGGATAAATCCTGCCGTGGGGCTGACAGATGTGGTCTCTTTGGGGGCAAAAATTGCACAAAACCAACCTTTGTGCACTATTCACGCTGCCAGCGATGAGGCCGCAGAAGAGGCGGCACAAGCGATTTTGCAAGCGATAACCATCGGTAAAAAACCCGATATTCAACCGCTCATTCGCGAGAGGATTTCCTGAAAATGGCACGCGCATTCCTGATTGTGATCGACAGCGTGGGCATTGGCGGCGCGCCTGACGCGGACCGCTTTTTCAACGGCGATACCCCTGACACAGGCGCCAATACCGCCGGTCATATTGCGCATGAAATGGCCGCAAATGGCGTGCCTTTACAGGTCGGTACGCTTGACGCTCTTGGACTTGGTGCGGCGGTTAAACTGGCCTCTGGAATGGAGGCTGCGGGCTTGGATGCTATTCCAACGGGCGCATGGGGTGCCGCGACTGAGGTTTCTAACGGCAAGGATACCCCTTCGGGCCACTGGGAACTCGCGGGCGTGCCTGTGCCGTGGGAATGGCACGTTTTCCCAAAAACAATTCCTGCCTTTCCGCCCGAAATCACGGCGCTGATTTGCAAGGCGGCAGGGACGGATGGCATCCTCGCGAACCGCCACGCGTCTGGGACCGAAGTGATCGATACGGAAGGCCCTGCGCATATGAAAACGGGCTGGCCGATTTGCTATACTTCGGTGGATTCCGTGTTGCAGATTGCCGCGCATGAGGAGGTTTTCGGGCGTGAGCGCCTGTTGAAACTCTGCGAAGACATTGCCCCGACACTGCATGCGCTAAAGCTTGGGCGCGTGATTGCGCGGCCCTTTATTGGCGACGCAGAAAGCGGATTTCAACGTACGGAATACCGTAAGGATTTCGCGATTGCGCCGCCCGCCGAGACTATATGCGACGCGGTACATAAGGCGGGAAATCCCGTCTATGCGGTTGGAAAGATTGGCGATATATTCTCAATGCGGGGCATTGATGTGGTGCGCAAGGGGCGGGACGTCAAGCTGATGACCCACCTCAATGATCTGGTGGATGAAGCCGAGGATGGCGCGTTCATCTTCGTCAATTTCGTCGAGTTTGATAGCGAATATGGCCATAGGCGTGACGTGGCAGGCTACGCCAAACACCTTGAATGGTTTAACGTTGAACTATCTCGCATCCTGCCGCGACTGATGGAAGGTGACTTGCTGATTGTGACGGCTGACCACGGCAATGATCCGACGTGGATCGGCACTGATCACACGCGCGAACGCGTGCCTGTTTTGGTGCATGGCATCGGCACGAAAGAGCTGGGGCTGTTGGCCTTTGCGGACGTTGGCGCATCCGTCGCGGACCATCTGAATGTTCCCTATTCTGGCAAAGGACGCAGTTTTCTATGAGCTTTCAATCCATCCCAAAAGTCGAGTTGCACCTGCATTTGGAAGGGGCGGCACCGCCTAAGTTTATCGCCGGTCTGGCGCGGGAAAAGAACATCGATATCTCGAAGATATTTGATGAGAAGGGCAATTATGCCTACCAAGGATTTGCCGAATTTCTGAATACTTACGAGGCGGCGTGCCAACCTTTGAAGACCCCTCAAGATTTCTACCGCTTGACACTTGCTGTGTTGGAAGAGACCGCAAAGCACGGCGTTGTTTACGCGGAAACCTTTGTTTCGCCTGACTTTTGTGGTGGCGGCGATGTGACGCTATGGCGCGAATATCTGGCCGCGATGCAAGAGGCGGCAAACGAGGCCGAGCGCGATTTTGGCATCACGTTGAGGGGCATTATTACCGCGATCCGCCATTTTGGACCAGAGCAGGCCAAGACTGCCGCCAAATGTGCCGCCGAAACCTACGGCGATTTTGTCGTAGGGTTTGGGATGGCTGGCGCCGAGATGGAAGGGCGGCCAACGGACTTTGCCTATAGCTTTGATATGGCGCGCGAGGCGGGATTGCCGTTGACGTGTCACGCAGGCGAATGGGGCGGGCCGGATATGGTTGCCGACACGATCCGCGATTTGGGGGTGAACCGTATTGGCCACGGCATCAACGCGATCCAAGACCCGAAATTGCTGTCTGAGATTGCTGAGAAGGGTGTGGTGTTAGAGGTTTGCCCCGGATCAAACGTCGTTTTGGGCGCGGTTAAGGATTGGGCCTCCCATCCGATCCAGAAATTACGCGACGCAGGCGTCGCCGTGACCGTGTCCACCGACGATCCGCCGTTTTTCCACACCACAATGACCTATGAGTTCGAGATGCTGGCCAAGACATTTGGTTGGGACGAAAAGGACTTTGCGGAGGTTAACCAAACCGCCCTCAAAGCCGCCTATTGCGACGAGGCCACCCGTGCCAAAATCGCCAAATTACTGGAGCCTGCCCAATGACTGACCACCTGACCCATGTGACCCACCCGCTGGTACAGCATAAGCTGACGCTGATGCGCGATAAGAATACGTCGACGGGCCAGTTCCGCCAATTGTTGCGCGAGATTAGTCAGTTACTGGCCTATGAGGTGACGCGCGGCCTGCCGATGACGACCCGTTCCATCGAGACCCCGATGCAGCAAATGGACGCCCCTGTGATTGACGGGAAAAAGCTGGCGCTGGTGTCGATCTTGCGGGCGGGCAACGGGCTTTTGGACGGTATTCTCGAGTTGATCCCATCGGCCCGTGTTGGGTTTGTCGGGCTTTACCGTGACGAGGAAACGTTACAGCCAGTGCAATATTACTTTAAGGTGCCCACTGAACTGGAGGACCGCCTTGTGATCGCCGTGGACCCGATGTTGGCGACGGGCAACTCGTCAGTGGCAGCGATTGATCTGCTGAAAAAAGCAGGTGCCAAGAATATTCGCTTCGTGTGCCTACTTGCCGCTCCCGAGGGAATTGCGCGGATGAAAGAGGCCCACCCAGATGTGCCAATCGTCACCGCAGCAGTGGATAGCCACCTCAATGACCATGGATATATTGTTCCTGGGCTAGGGGATGCGGGTGATCGTATGTTTGGCACTAAATAAGGGCCGAAATTAACGTATTTTCCGAACAATCCCTTTACAAAATGGGGATTGTTCGGCATCTTGCCACTATATCTAGTGGGGTGGCAAATGGCTTATCGAAATCTAATGAGCGCGGCTGCGATTTTTTCAGCCTGACTGGACAAAGTGCATTTGCGCAAACCAGCGGTGTTCCTGCCGAATTTCCGCCATCATCCTTTTCGGGCAATCAATTTGTCGATAGCAATGGCTGTGCGTTTATTCGTGC
>Ga0210307_1018373_pt1 | contig 21753 bp, 22 predicted proteins | sample R1073metaT_FD_159690 | JGI IMG/M metagenome (GOLD analysis project Ga0210307, IMG submission 159690) | Metatranscriptome of estuarine water microbial communities from the Columbia River estuary, Oregon, United States - R1073 (Metagenome... | ecosystem: Environmental > Aquatic > Marine >...
CAGGATATCCAAACGCTGGATCATTCCATCGACATTGGGGACAAGGGCGTTGACGTACATCTGCACGCCGGCAATTGCGAAAGGGGTCATATCTGCTCACTCCGGGAACCACGGCTCTGGCCGTTTGAAGTGGTGTTTACGCCCTTTAAACAGCAAGGAGAACAGCCCATCCTGAACTGCGAGGCGCCACCGCGGAACGGTGGCCGTATCAACACCATGTCAGCGATTTTTTGGCACCAAAGTCGCAAGCAATCCCAACATGATCTCTCCTGATACTATCCAAAGGCAGCGCCAATCACTGCCCGTCCCATCGAGAAGAAGTCACACGAAATACCCGCGCCCAACCGGCGCAATCCACTTCGTTTTCCGACCTCCCGTTCCGGTTATATTCTTGCCAAAGGGCAGTTTTCCGAAATCTGATTTTTAGCGTAGGGAGCTTTTCACAGATGATCAAGGGTCGTATTAGATCTACACCCGTCACCCCACAACACACTGATTACAAATCATAATTAACAACGCAATCAATTCGGGAAATGCGCGAAAAACACGGGGGTGACGCAACTTCATGCAAGGTTAACCCCAAGGTCCGGCCTTGCAATGCTGCAGTTTAATACGCTCTACACATTTGCACGTTATCCAATGCCCAAGCCACCGGAGTGCCCCATGCCAGATTTGACCAACCTCACCCGCTTTAGCACCTTCGCAGGTGTTGTTCTCCTCGCGGTGCTCAGTTTGTTTGCAATGTTGATCTGGTCCGGCTGGTTCATCCTGCCGCTGCTGTTTTTTTCAGCACTTTCGGCCTTGGGCTGGCATGATGTCCGCCAACCTTCACACTCCATCCTGCGGAACTATCCTGTTTTGGGCCACATGCGCTTTTTGTTTGAGGGGATACGGCCTGAAATCCGCCAATATCTGCTGGAGAACGATCAGGACGAAGAACCGTTCAGCCGCGATGCACGCTCGCTTGTCTATCAGCGCGCCAAAGGGCAGGAAGACGCGCGGCCATTCGGGACACGCATGCGGGTCTATGACGCGGGGTACAGCTGGGTAACCCACTCGGTTCAGCCCAAACATATCGAAGATACGGATTTCCGGATCAGCATCGGCGGCAAGGACTGCACGCAACCCTACAACGCCTCAATCTATAACATCTCCGCGATGAGCTTTGGCTCCCTGTCTGCCAATGCCATTTCGGCACTGAACAGAGGTGCCGCCATGGGGCGATTTGCCCACGATACAGGCGAAGGCGGGATCAGCCGCTATCACCGTGAGGGCAACGGAGACCTGATCTATGAAATCGGCTCCGGCTACTTTGGCTGCCGCACCGAAGATGGAAAATTCAGCCCCGAAAATTTCGCCGGGCAGGCAGCCAGCCCGCAGATCAAAATGATCGAGTTGAAACTGTCGCAAGGGGCCAAACCCGGCCATGGCGGCATGTTGCCCGCGGCAAAGATCACCAAAGAAATCTCGGACGCGCGCGGTGTGCCAATGGGGCAGGATTGCATCTCTCCCGCTTCCCATTCCGCCTTTTCCACCCCGATCGAGATGATGCAGTTTCTGGGCCAGCTGCGGGACCTGTCTGGCGGCAAGCCTGTCGGCTTCAAGCTGTGCATCGGACACCAGCGCGAATTCATGTGCATGGTGAAGGCCATGTTAGAGACTGGTATCGTGCCTGATTTCATCGTTGTTGACGGCACCGAGGGTGGCACCGGAGCGGCACCGCTGGAATTTGCCAACCATGTCGGCATGCCGATGGTTGAAGGCCTGACATTTGTGCACAACACCCTGCGCGGTGCGGGCATCCGTGATCAGGTCAAAATTGGCGCTGCAGGCAAGATCGTGTCAGCCTTTGACATCGCCCGCGCGTTGGCACTGGGGGCGGATTGGTGCAACTCTGCGCGCGGTTTCATGTTTGCCATCGGCTGCATTCAGGCACAGGCCTGCCATACCAATCATTGCCCCGTGGGCGTCGCCACCCAAGATCCGCTGCGCGCCCGCGCGCTTGACCCTGTCCACAAATCGGAACGTGTGGCCCGCTTCCACCGCAATACGCTCAAGGCACTGGGCGAAATGACAGGCGCGGCCGGCCTATCCCTGCCCAGTGATTTCCTGCCCCACCACCTGATGCAACGTCAGTCCGACCGCTCGATGGTCCAAGGCAACCGCGCGTTCCCCTATCTACCCGAAGGTTTTCTGGTGGATGAAGATGCCGCAGATCACATGGGATACAAGGACCGCTGGTCGCGGGCGCGTGCTGATACGTTCAATCCGCCGGAATATGCCTGACACAGTCTAGCGCCTCAAACGCCGCCTCCAGTCCCTCGGGGGAGGCGCGTACCACACGACCTTGCCATGCGCAGCGCGTAATCAAAGCCCCTGCCGATGGCATCAGGGCATCTGTTGCAGTGCCAATGATGCCGGTCCCGTGGATCATGTAGGTTTGTGAGGCAACGGGCAGCGAAGCATGACCCTGCCACAACACCAGATCAACCTTGCTCCCGAAAACACCCTTGGACATCAGGCGCACGCGCAGTCCTTCCGCCTCGGGCTGACCGCTCAACATCCATATCCCGTCGCCGAACCCGTCTTTCGGAGGGTCCGCCCCAAAGACCGTACTGCGCCCGATGCGCAAAGGTTGGTCAGCGGTCGCAAGCTCCACACTACCGGCAAGCTGGCCAAACCCATCCCAATCAACCCGCCGCACTTTGGTGGTTATGACCTGTTCCCCGCTCCACAATCCACTTAGCGCAACCCATTGACCCGATTTCAGGGAGGTCTCTGGTGGAAGATGCACGGTAGTCCCCATGATAGTTGCGGTCCCCTCACGGACATCCGCAACCGGCCCCACAACAGGAAAGAACTCCAGCATCCGCACAGCGACGAGGCGCCCGCCCTCAACCGACACAACAACAGCCAGAGTGTCACCAAGCGCAATTGCCTGTCCTGGTCCCAAAGGGCTGATCGTCCGCACATCATCCGGCACAGAAATCTCGCGGCCGGCAACCACAAGCGGATCAAGCCCCTCAACCACGCCAAAAACACCAACGCGCAGCGCATCCTGTGCACGCAACGGGGCAGCCAGCATCACACAAATCAAGAGAAATAACAGGCGCATTATGCAATCCTCCCGCGCAATCGATAACGACATTCACCGCACCGCGAAAAGCGAAAACGCGCGAAGGTAACCCTTCGCGCGCATAATTGCCGTCACATAGATAAAAGGCGCTTACGCGACCTCGGCCACAGCCGCAGCCAGAGCCGCTTCAAAAATTGCCAGACCTTCATCCACAATCTCTTCCGAAGCTGTAAGCGGCACCATCACGCGGATGGCGTTGCCGGACATGCCACAGCTCAGCAGCAGCAAACCACCCTCCAGCGCGTGCGCAATGACACGTTTGGTCAGGGCGGCATCCGGAGCAATGCTTTCGAAGTCGGTGACAAATTCAACTGCAACCATCGCGCCCAGACCGCGAATATCCCACATCCGGTAGGGAGCAGCGCGTGCGCCGATCTCGGCAAAACGCGCCTTCAGCTTGTCACCCATGGCGATGGATTTCGCGAGCAGGTCTTCATCCTCGATCGCGGTGATCGCGGCCAGTGCAGCGGCGCAGGCAACAGGGTTGCCGCCATATGTGCCACCCAGACCGCCCGGGTCCATCGCGTCCATCACATCCGCACGGCCAATCACACCCGCCAGCGGATAGCCACCCGCCATGGATTTCGCCACGGTGATCAGGTCAGGTACAACGCCGGAATGTTCAATCGCAAACCACTTGCCCGTCCGGCCAAAGCCCGCCTGAACTTCGTCTGCAATCAGCAAGATGCCATGTTCGTCACAGATGTCGCGCAGGGCAGTCATCATCTCGAATGGCACAGGCGTATACCCGCCTTCGCCCAAAACAGGTTCAATGATGATTGCCGCAATACGCGACGGATCGGCATCTGTCAGGAACAGGTTTTTCAGGCCAATCAGCGCATCCTTCACCGTGATCCCGTCACGCACACTCGGGAAAGGGGCGCGGAAGACATCCGCAGGGAAAGGCCCCACCAGCTTTTTGTAAGGTGACACTTTGCCCGTCAGGCCCAATGTCAGCAGCGTACGGCCGTGATAACCACCCGTGAAGGCAATCACGCCGGGACGGCCTGTGGCAGCGCGTGCGATTTTCACCGCGTTCTCAACCGCTTCGGCACCTGTGGTGACCAGCAGTGTCTTCTTGGGCGCATCACCGGGGGCAAGCGCATTCAGCTTTTCCGCCAGTTCGATATAGGGCGCATAGGGCACAACCTGAAAGGATGTGTGCGTGTAGAGGTCTTCTTGTGCCTTGGCCGCTGCAATCACGCCAGGGTGACGGTGGCCCGTGTTCAGCACGCCGATACCGCCCACGAAATCGATATAACGCTTGCCGTCCACATCCCACAGCTCTGCATTTTCTGCATAGGACGCATATACCGGGGCTGCAGATGCAACACCGCGCGGCACAGCCGCTTCGCGGCGGCGGACCAGATCAGCGTTGGTATAAGTCACAGGAACCGCGTCTTCGACGATTGCAATCTGTGGCGACTTCTTTGCGCTTTTGCGTGGCGCGCGTTTTGCGGTGCTGGCCATGACATATTCCTGAATCAAGTGAAAATTGGGCGCGGCAGAACCCGCGTTTAATATAGCCTTGTGCCGTGTTTAATTTAATTGTCAATCTGGATAACCTGCACACTTGTACTTTTCCGCGAGGGATGGTCATTTCAGGCAAAACACCGCTGAGGCAGCGCCCGCATTTATCTAACAGGATCGCACTTTTGGACATCGGACAACGGCTCAAACAAATCCGCACCGAACGCGGCCTGTCACAGCGTGAACTGGCCACACGCGCGGGGCTGACAAATGGCACCATCTCGTTGATCGAGACAGATAAAACCTCGCCCTCTGTCGCGTCGCTCAAAAGCCTTCTGGACGCCATCCCCATTTCAATGGCCGAGTTTTTCGGCGCCATCGAAGAACAGGACAGCCCGAAATTTATCTACCGCGCAGACGAATTTATCCAGCTGACACAAGACGGTCCCGGGCAGGTCTCCTTGCGACAATTGGGCAACGCCCGCAAGCACACCCTTCAGGTGTTGCATGAAACATATCCTGCTGGCGCAGATACCGGCCCTGAATTTCTGGCACACGAGGGCGAGGAAGCGGGAATCATCACGCGCGGTCAGATCGAATTGACCGTGGGAGACACCATAGGCCTCCTGAATTGCGGTGACGGATATCTCTTTGACAGCCGCCTGCCACATCGTTTCCGCAACATTGGCACCGAGCCGTGCGAGATTGTCAGTGCGCTAACGCCACCGGTTTTCTAGCCACAGCTTAATCGCGGCTTTTGCCCTCTTTGCACGGCCGCTCCTGCCGTTCGACCCACCGCTGTGTGACGATGTCATCACAACAACTATACCGGCCGCCATCATCAATATCATAAGGCCGCCAAGCAACATCTCGAATGTCATGACCGCCTCCTATTCTACGGGGTTCAGGGAGATAACACGCGAGCACAGCGGAAGTTCCCCTCAATGGTGAAAAACAGGTGCGCAACGCCCACACAATGCCTCTAAAAATCAAATGCCTGCTTGTCCGCCAACGGCACGGGAAAGGCCAGCTCCAGCACATAGCTGTCTTCGTTCTCCTGGATCACGACGGTTCCGTTCAATTGCCGCGCAAAGGCTTGTATCAACCGTGAGCCAAGGCCGGTACCGAGACCGTCAGAAACAACAGCCTCACCCCTCGTATTCACAACCCGCAGTACCGCTTTCTCCGGTCCGGTCATTTTCAGGCTGACCTCGATCCGCTTGGCCCCCGTCCCGTCGGAAGAAATGTACTTAAGCGCGTTTGTCACAGCCTCAGAGACCAGCAAGGTCAGCGGCGCCGCATCATCCGGCCCGATCATGATTGTGTCGTATGTCTCGACAACCTTGATTTTCGCTTTCGCCTCCAGCCCCACTGCAAGGCTCTGCGAGACGATCTCGCGCAGCAAAACCCCCGCATCCACGCGCGACATTTCATTGTCCCGATACAGGCTCTTGTGCACTGTCGCCAAACTCAGAATACGGTCTTGGAGCCGCTGCAGCACCTTGCGGTTTGCATCTGTGGGCGCCTGACGGATTTGCATATTCATGATCGACGAAATCAGTTGGAGATTATTCTTAACGCGGTGATGCACTTCTTTCAGAAGCATATTCTTCTCACGCAGGCTGTCCTCTTGCCGCGCCTCATCTTGCAGGATCGAATTCGCCATACCTAGAAACGATTGCTCCATCGTGACAATTTCATACGGAACACCCTCACCCAGCGGCACACGCGGCAAAGTCCGGTTCAATGCGAAATGCCGCATCTGACGGCCCAGTTTGCGGATATGTTTCACAGCCAGCCGGTTCAGCGACCAAAACGCCACCACAAGGCTGGCCACCCACATCACAATCGGCAACAAGGATGACAGCCGCCCCGAAAAATCGGTTTGCAGCATCGGCGTATTGCTGGGCCAAACGCTCATGCCGAAGACTGTATTTTGCACAATCGGGACTACAACATAGACACGCTCTTCGCCCCGTGTGTTCTGCGCATAAAACACCTGCCGGACGCTGCCTGTCAGCTGTTTCAACTCATAAGCCAAGGGTAGCTCTTCTGCTGCAATCGCATATGCGTGCTCAGACGTCAGGATTTGCCCTACGTCATTGAACGTAACCAATGACACAGGCCGAGCAGGCAGATCACCAAGTTCGTGATCCTCCATCGTGTCGCGCGCGATAGATATAAAGACAAATCCAATCGCCTCATCCTCGGCAAAAACCGGGACTGTCACAATCACAACCGATTGTCCGGAGATCGCCGCGCGCTCGATAGGGGTCACTGTGACGGTTGCACGTTCCATCGTGGTTTGGAATACATCCGATTCCGACAAATCATAGGTTTGCTGGGTCGAGGAACAGTTCATCACACCATCAGCCCGCACAAACCCGACCAGCAGATACCTCTTCACCTCCGCCTCGTAACTGTTGAGGAAGGTTGAACATCGCTCCGGGTTGTCACGTTCGATCTTGACCACAGCCGCCAGTGCACGCCCTGCACCCAACGCCTCCTGCAAAGTCGTCCGCTCTATTGCGGCGGCCTGTTCGGTCACCGCAATAAGCGACAGTTCCGCCGATCTCTGTGTCTGATCTGCGATTTGACGGGTCTGTACCACAGCGATCAACCCGATCGGCAACAGCGCCAGCGACAAAAACAGCAGCGTCCTGAAAGCCAGACCACCAAAAACGCTGTTGTTCAAAAAGCCTGAGGTCATGTGTTAAAAACTTGCTACCTTTGAGGCCGTGAGGACGGACATCGTCGCATCATCTGTCATCTCCATCGCTTCGTCCTCATTTAACCCCATCAGCTCCGCCAGTTGCGCACGGGCGCGGTTGGTGCGGCTTTTGATTGTCCCAACAGCCACGCCGCACATCTCGGCGGCTTCTTCATAGGAAAATCCCGACGCCCCGATCAACAGCAGCGCTTCGCGTTGCTCAACCTTTAATTTGCCCAGCGCAACGCGAAAATCATTCATCTGCAAGTGGCCGTCATGAGCCGGTTTTTCCGCCAGGCTCTCCGTGAAAATACCATCCACATCTGCCACTTCGCGCTTTGCTTTGCGCCGCGAGGAATAATAGGTGTTGCGCAGGATTGTGAACAACCACGCGCGCATGTTCGTACCCACCTGAAATTTCTCGATGTTTGTCCACGCCTTTACCAGCGTATCCTGCACCATATCATCGGCAACAGAACCATTGCGTGTGAGGGAAATTGCAAAGGCACGCATGGTCGGCAAATGCTCTACCAACTCGTCACGCGGGTTCGTATGCTGAGGTTCGTCCGATACTGGGGTACTCATTTTCCCTTACCTTGCTCGGCATCTTGCTGTTTGAGTTGTTCCAACAATGACTTGAACCGGTCGGGAATACCCTCGTCTACCGCTTCCTGATATACCCGCCGGAGACTTTCATCGATCACATCTTCGCTTTGCTTGCTCTGCTTTTGTCCCGACATCTGCCCTCGATCACACAAAAAATTAAAATTTCATCGCCCATTCGGGAACCTAACGCACACCGCAGGCGTTTGGTTCCCGAAAAGAAAATAAAAAGGATCACCTGACATGACTGACGCAACACACAGCGAAAGCTTAAGCGACCAACTGGGAAAATTCATTCCCTATCTGCGCCGCTACGCCCGCGCGCTGACCGGCAGCCAGACCAGCGGTGACAATTTCGCAGCTGCATCGCTTGAAGCAATCCTGACTGACCGCTCCGTTCTCGACGGCACGGATGTGAAAGCCGGACTATTCCGCGTTCTGTACGGCATCTGGTCCAGTGCCGGCGCGCCCGTCGAAGAGGGCGAGAACGGCCCCCGCGCCAAAGCCCAACGACACTTGTCAAAGTTGACCAACAACAGCCGCGAAGCTTTACTGCTCTTCACGATCGAAGGCTTTTCATATGCCAACATCGCAACCATCATAGGCATTGAACCCGAGGAGGCCGAAGATCTGGTCGCCATTGCGCGCCGCGAAATGGCTGACAGCGTTACAGGCTCTGTGATGATCATCGAGGATGAAGCGATCATCGCCATGGACATCGAAAGCATCGTTGGTGAAATGGGCCACCGCATTACCGGCATCGCCCGCACCCGTGCAGAAGCCGTAGCACTGGGCCGCGCGGATGCGCCCGACCTGATTTTGGCGGATATCCAGCTTGCCGATAATTCCTCCGGCATTGATGCCGTCAATGATCTGCTGACAGAACTGGGCCGCCGCCCCGTGATCTTTATCACCGCCTTCCCCGAGCGGTTGTTGACAGGCGACAAGCCCGAGCCTGCCTTCCTGATCTCAAAACCCTATACAGAAGATCAGGTTATCTCTGCCGTCAGTCAGGCGATGTTCTTCTCCTCTACGGAAACGCTGCACTCCTGAAATCCAGCAATGCCCTGCTTGGTCAAAGCCCCGCCTTTTTCACAGGCGGGGCTTTTTTTGTGGAACATTTCGCCGCGCCACGCGTTGTCTCTCTGAAGCAAACACCAAAGGAGAAACGTTATGGCCAAATCAAATGCCTCACTCAACGGAAGCAGAAATACGGTATCTGTCGACGACCTGTCGGCATAAATCGACCTCCTGAAAAATGATCTGGCAAACCTAACGTAAACCTTGTTCGATTACGGCGTTGCCAAGTCGCAAGATGCCAAACGTGCCGCCCGAGATACAGCAGCAGAGGTGCAAACCCTCAGTCGCGATGCCGCACACAAGGCCCAGGCGCAGGCGGAAGAGTTTGTTCAAAATCAGCCTGCAACATCGCTGGGCCTTGCTGCCGGTCTTGGTTTTCTTGTCGGCATGATGACGGCGCGTCCCTAATATGCTGTCCAACATGCTCGCAAACGCCCGCGCACAGGCACGCCATTCAGCACAATCTGCCGGCATCGGTGTGTTTGCGAGCCTCGCACTCATCGTGGGGCTCGCCTTTTGGACGGGTGCCATATGGTTGTTTTTGCTCACGCTGACTTCCCCGCTGAACGCCTGCGTGATCCTCGGCGCCGCCTACACGGGCGCAGGGCTGATCGGTTTTGCCACAATTACAATGCGCCGCGCAAAGCCGCTACACCACACCCCCACCAAACCGCCGCAGGCGACCATGGATGGACTGGTCAGCGCGTTTATGACGGGATTGACTGCAGGCGCACGCACGCACTCTTGACCGCCTCAAGCATAAATTCCGACGAGAAAGGCTCTGGTACAAAAGTAAGGTCAATCGGAAGCTCAGCCGCGCCTTCGGGTTTTTCGGCGATTAGAACAGCCACAAGCGGCAATTTTTGCCGAACCGCGTCTTGAATAGCACCCAAAAAACCATCCAGACTGCACCCGGCAATAATGACAGCGGGCCGCCCGACAACGGCAAGTAGTTCATCCAGATGTCGCACGGTTTCAAGGCCAAGCGGAAGCGCATTAAACTCCCGCATCAACATGTCTCGAATGTCCATCAGCACCAGCGGATCGTCTTCTACAACGATAAATTCGGGCAGTTGCTGGTCATTACTCATCGTATCTTCCTGAAATAGCGATCTGCCGGGTAACATAAGACAGCAAACACCTGCGTGCACTCCCAATAATGCCCATTATGATCTGCATTCCTTAAGGTAATGAATTCTCAGGTGTCGTATCCAAAATCGCATCCGCAGGCACCTCTGGCAGCTCCTCAAAGGGCGACGCACCATCTGGCGTTTCAACACCGTAGATGTGCTTTTCCACCTGCGCATTCACAACAGCACCCAGCAGGATCACAAAACTGCTGAGCCACAACCAGACCAGCATCGCAATCACCGCCCCGATAGAGCCATAGACCTGATTGTAGTTACCAAAGTTCGCAACATAGTATGAAAACACAATAGAAAGCCCCGCCCAGCTGACAACAGCTATAGCAGCCCCCGCCCGGATAGAGCGCCGGTGCGGCTTGCCGCGGTTGGGACCGTACCTGTACAGCACACTAACCCCCGCCAGTAAAACGCCGACAGCAATTACCCAACGGACGACCTCTGCAAACAAACCCGCAACAACACCAAGCGGGATAAATGCCAGCGCCACAGGCGCAATCACCAGCGTCACCAGTGAAACAAGGCCAACCCCGACAAGCGCCAGCGTCAAAAGAAACGCACGGACATAATGATGCGCAGTTGCTCTGTTCTTTTCGCCATGCACAGCGTTCAGGCCAGTCATCATCGCTGCAACGCCCGCCCGCGCGGACCACAGCGCAGCGGCAATCGAAATGACACCCGCCCACCCCAAAGTATCAGGGCTGGTGGTCACAAGGCTGACAATCTGGGCATGGAAAATATCATAAACATCGTCGGGTAGCAGACCCCGCATATCCTCCAGCTGGGCGATGACAACATCAGGTTCAGAGACAAGGCTCATCAACGCGATCACCGCAGCAATGGCAGGGAAAAGCGACAACATACCGAAGAACCCCACACCAGCCGAGACTAGCGCGAGGTTCGTCTCTCCGATTTGCACAAACCCGTCCCGCAAGAATGCCCAAGCCGTAGCCAGCAGGCCCCTTGATGTTGTGATTGATCTGGTATCCGTCATTCCATCTCCGTTCAGGGCCCGGCCCTGTCTTCACTCTGCTACGGTCCGGCACTGACCGCCCGTGGCAGAGCCTGTTACAATATGCGGAAAATCCGGCACTGCAATCAGACATCCGGATGATCCGGCATTCGACGCTTGCACTCTGACGGCGTTGCGCAATGATACAACCGACTGTGCCGCGGTCCGAGAGCCCAACGTAAACTCCCTCCATTTCGTTCAATATGAGGATGCAAGATGCAAACGCCACTGACCAAAGCCATTACAGCCAAGCGGGATGAACTGATCGCTCTCACGCAAGACCTGATCCGCATTCCCACGCTCAACCCCCCCGGTCAGGACTATCTGGCGATCTGCGAATACCTCGACAAGCGCCTGAAGGTCCACGGCTTCGAGACCCAGATGATCCGCGCCCATGGCACCCCGGGCGACAGCACCAAATACCCCCGCTGGAACATCATTGCGCGGCGCGAAGGCACGCACAAAGGCGAATGTGTCCACTTCAACAGCCACACAGATGTAGTGGAAGAAGGCAAGGGCTGGACGTTCGACCCCTTCGGCGCAACCCTGCATGATGGCAAAATCTACGGGCGCGGCGCCTGCGACATGAAGGGGGGCCTGGCGACCTCTATCATCGCCGCCGAAGCCTTTATCGAGACCCACAAAGACTTCGCCGGGTCGATCGAAATTTCCGGCACCGCCGATGAAGAGTCAGGCGGCTATGGTGGCGTCGCCTATCTGGCGGAACAAGGCTATTTCAATCCCGAACGCGTGCAACACGTCATCATCCCCGAACCCCTGAACAAGGACCGCATCTGCCTCGGCCACCGGGGCGGCTGGTGGGCCGAGATCGAGACAAAGGGCGAAATCGCCCACGGCTCCATGCCCTTCCTGGGGGATTGCGCCGTGCGCCACATGGGTGCGGTCCTGTCCGAATTTGAATCCAAACTCTTCCCCGCCATGGCATCGCGCACCACAGATATGCCAGTCGTGCCCGAAGGCGCGCGCAGCTCCACCATGAACATCAACTCCATCCATGGCGGCGCAAAAGAACAAGACGAAGACTTCGACGGCCTGCCGTCGCACTGCGTTCCCGACAGCTGCCGCATCACAATTGACCGCCGCTTCCTCTCAGAAGAACCTCTTGATCAGGTCCGCGACGAGGTAACCGCTCTTCTCGAAGGCCTCCGCGTCACCCGGCCCGACTTCGACTACCAACTTACCGAAATAAACTCTGTCCTGCCCTCCATGACGGACCGCGACGCCCCCGTGGTCCGCACGGTTGCAAAGGCCATTCAGGACGTGATGGGCAAAGCCCCGGAATACGTCGCCTCCCCCGGCACCTACGATCAGAAACACATCGACCGCATCGGCAAACTGAAAAACTGTATCGCCTACGGGCCGGGCGTGCTCGAATTGGCCCATAAACCCGACGAATGGATCGGCGTGGATGACATGATCGACAGCGCCTGTGTTATGGGCGCGGCACTGGAAACCCTGCTGCTGACAAAAACCTGACCCCTATCTTATTTGGCCGTAAATCCTCCGGGGGATCGTCCCCCCGGGGACGATGGGGGCTGGCCCCCTCCCCCGCTTCAGCCAAACGCAGCCTCGGCGGCAAGACCCAAACCATCTACAATCGCAGTCAACGCAGATCCGTGATGCACTTGCGCATGTGGAAACGCAGCACCCAACGCAGATCGCGTAACCTCCATCAAACTGGAACCGCCGACAAACACCAGATGGGTAACAGCCTCGGGGGGCGAATCCGCCTTCAAAACAGTCTCTAACGCGGCCTCCGCCATCTGCAATGTCATCGGCGCCAACAATTCTTCAACCGCCCCCGCGCCCAGCGCCACACGCAATCCACGCTCGATCACGCGCAGATCAATCTCGCCCGCACCCGCAGTGTTCACTGCAATCTTGCCCGCTTCCACAGCAAAGGCAATGTCATGGCCCAGCTCATCCTCCAGCACAGAAATCAACCGCTCCAGCTTTTCCGGCTCAACCGCGTATTGCAGCAGATCTTTCGCCAGACGGCGGCTGTCTGGTGCATAAAGAAACGGGATTTTCTGCCACGTCGCCAAATCGTTAAAGATCGTTGCGGGCGCAGTATGCGTCTCATCTCCAAAGGCATGGCGTATCTCGCTGCCATGCCCCAACAGCGGCATAACCGTCTCTACGCTTACAATCCGGTCAAAATCCGTTCCACCCAGACGCACCCCATGGCTGCCCAGAATGTCAATGTTGTCTTCACCGTTCCGAAACAGCGTAAAATCCGACGTACCGCCGCCGATATCAACGATCAGCCCCAGATCGCCCTGCCCCAACACCGCACGGTTGGCCAATGCCGCCGCCTCCGGCTCGTACATGAACGCCACATCTTCAAACCCTGCGCGCGCGTATGCCTCGCGCAAATCCACTTCCGCTTGCGCATTGCGCGCATCATCAGGGTGAAACCGCACAGGACGGCCCGACAGGGCACGCTCATACCGCTCACCTGTCTGCGCCTCCGCAGCCGCCTTCACCTGCCCCAGAAACCGCGCGATAATGTCGATGAAGTCCAGCTTCTCACCCAGCAGATTACGTTTCTCCCGCATTAACGGTGCGCCCAGGATGCTCTTGAGCGCGCGCATATAGCGCCCCTCCTCACCTGCCAGCAGTGCAGCGCCCGCGGCCCCGCCAATCAGCATCGCTTTTCGGTCGAAATCAAAAAACACGGCGGTGGGCAGGGTCATCTCGCCCTGCTCAAGCGCGATCATATGGGCCTTGCCGTCCCGCGCCACAGCCGCCGCCGAATTCGACGTGCCGAAATCCACACCTAAAACCGCCATGCCCTGATCCCTTCCGCAATAAAGGGCACCGCATAGCGCCGCGATGCTTATGCCGCAAGGTTTCTCCTAGCCAACCCGTGGATCGTGGCCTAACGTTTACGCATAACACACTCAGGGAGTCTCTCATGTTCCACCTTCGCCACCTTCTTCTGGGCGTCAGCACTGCCGCTCTGCTGGCAGGCGCCGCTGCGGCCAAAGACGACATAACCGTCGGCCTCCAGCTGGAGCCACCGCATCTTGACCCGACAAGTGCCGCCGCCGGCGCAATCGATTCCGTGCTCTATTCCAACGTCTTCGAAGGCCTCACACGCTTTGACAGCGCAGGTGCCGTGATCCCCGGTCTCGCCAAAAGCTGGGAAATTTCCGAAGACGGGCTGACCTATACGTTCACCCTGAACGAAGCCGTCACTTTCCACGACGGCTCCACCATGGACGCCGAGGATGTGAAATTCTCGCTTGACCGTATCGGCGCCGAAGACAGCGCTAACGCGCAAAAAGCACTTTATGCCGCCATCACGGAGGTCAACGTGATCGATCCAACAACGGTCGAGATCAAACTATCCGAGGCCAATGGCAACATGCTGTTCAACCTCGCTTGGGGTGATGCGGTCATCGTCGCACCAGAAAGCATTGAGGGCATCAAACAGACCCCAATCGGCACGGGTGCGTTCAAATTTGACAGCTGGACCCAGGGCGACAAGATCGAGCTGTCGCGCAATGAAAACTACTGGGGCACGCCCGCAGTTCTGACAAAAGCCACGTTCAAGTTCATCTCCGATCCGACCGCGGCACTGGGCGCCATGATGGCGGAAGACATCGACGTTTTCTCCGGCTTCCCTGCACCTGAAAACCTGCCCCAGTTCGAAGCAGACCCACGCTTCCAAGTCCTCATCGGGTCTACCGAGGGCGAGACCATTCTGGCGATGAACAACAAGCAAGCGCCATTCGACAACGTCAAGGTGCGCGAAGCCGTGAGCCACGCGATTGACCGTCAGGCCATCATTGATGGCGCGATGTTCGGCTATGGCACGCCCATCGGCACCCACTTTGCACCGCACAACCCCGCCTATGTCGACCTGACAGGCAACAGTGCCTTTGACCCTGAAAAGTCCAAGGCATTGCTGGCGGAAGCCGGTTTCCCGGACGGGTTTGAGACAACCCTGTTCTTGCCGCCCCCCTCCTATGCCCGTCGCGGCGGTGAAATCATCGCAGCACAACTGGCAGCCGTTGGGATCAAGGCAGAAATCACCAACGTCGAATGGGCGCAGTGGCTGGAATCGGTCTTCAAAGGCAAGAACTTTGGCCTGACCATCGTCAGCCACACCGAGCCTATGGACATCGGGATCTATGCCAACCCTGATTACTACTTCCAGTACGACAATCCGGCGTTTCAGGAGCTGATGACAAAACTCAACAGCACCACAGACCCCGACATGCGCACCGCGATGCTGGGCGAGGCGCAGAACATGATTTCCGCGGACTATGTCAACGGCTACCTGTTCCAGCTGGCCGCCCTGTCGGTGGCAAAAGCAGGTGTGCAGGGACTGTGGTCCAACGCGCCGACGCAGGCGACTGATCTCACGGCAGTCAGCTGGTCGGAGTAAGCCGGCCCATCTGCCCTGAAAACACCTAACAAAGGCCCCGATCATTCGGGGCCTTTGTGCTTAAAGTCAGATGAACACCACCGCTATCAGGCACGCATTATGATCCTTTTGCTCTGCATCCTCGCCTATCTGATCGCAGTCAGCAGGCTCGCCTACCACGCTTTTGCACATGACAAACTTCTGGCCATGGCAAACAGCGGCGTTCCCCGCAGCAAGGAATACGCACAGCACAGAATGTGGCGCACGCCCGAAGCCAAACTGCTTTTCTACGCCATGATCGGTGGCTGGCCAGGTGCGAAATACGCCCAAAAGAAACTCCGCCACAAAACACGCAAACAGCCCTTCGCCCGCCAATTGAACGAGGTCGGGATGGTTCAGGGCGCGGCCCTTGGCTTGTTCATCCTGATCGCCACAGCCATGACCCTGCTAACCCCCGAGGCCGGCGCCATCAGCGCACAGACCGCGCCGCTAGATGTGCAACCCGCTGGCGCACCACCGCTGAAATCCCTGCGTCCTCCTGCGGTGCGTCCTGCAACGTAGCGAACCAATGGGCGGGCGGATTACGCCCCCGGCTATTCCCCTCAAAGGTCAGCGCCCGCAATACCTCACGCCCCGCTTGCGGCATCGCCGCACCCACATCGCGGCCGTTCAGAATACCCCAGACGCCGGTCCACAACCGCCCCACCGTCCACGGGTTATAGCCTCCACCGCCCAAAACCAGCAGACGTGGCACACCCAAATCCAGCAGTCCGCGCAAGATGTCCCAATGGGCGTTATTGCTGAGTGACAAATGCGCCAACGGATCATCCTCGACGCCGTCCGCCCCACATAGAAATACAATCGCATCAGGGGAAAACTCTGCCACTTTGGGCAGGATCAACGCCTCACGCACATACGCCATATCGCTATCGGTGAGCCCGCGCGGCACCGGCAGGTTCAGCGCAGACCCACCCCCTTCATCCTCCAACACGCCTGTACGGGGCCACAGCCCTTCCTCATGTACCGAGATCATCAGACAGTCGGGGTCACCCGCAAAAGCATGTGCCACACCGTCACAGTGATGCGCGTCAATATCCACAAACGCGATCCGCCGGACCCCGTGATGCCGCAGCGACAGCATCGCCAAGACCGGATCGTTGAGATAGCAAAACCCGTTGGCGCGATCCGGCATACCGTGATGGGTGCCGCCTGCCGGATTATACACAATGCCACCCTCCGCCAGCAGCTCACCCGCAAGGATCGATCCCCCCGCCGCAGTTGCAGGCCGCCGGAAAATTTCGGGAAAAACAGGATTGGTCACCGTCCCGATGCCAAACCGCTCACGGTCCCCGACACGCACCTCCTGCTGGGCCTCGATCCGTTGCAACGCAGCGACATACTCCGGCGTGTGCCAGGCATTCAGCGCCTTGGGTTTGGCGCGCGGTGAAGTGATGAATTGCGCCTCCGGCAGCCAGCCCATCGCGCGGCTGAGATCCATTACCGTTGACACACGCGGAACCCGCAACGGATGCAGCGCCCCATAGCTGGAGCCGCGGTAAATCTCGTGTCCTATGAAGAGGGGCTTTTGCACGCACCAGAGTCTAGCCGTGCATCGCCAAAAGAAAAGGGGCCGCGTTTCCGCAGCCCCCGCGCCATCACTCGTTACACCTTACCGCGAGAGGTAAAGCTTAGCGTTTGCCGCGTTGGCCTGCCGCTGCTTCCATAACCATTGTGGTCGGGTTGAACGTGCAGATGCGGTTCATCAGCGAAATTTCTTCCTCATAGCGGCTCATGTCATCGCCAGCGCCACTTGTGGACGTGGCTGTGGCACTTGTTTCGGCGGAACCCGTCGGGCTTTCCGAAGACGGCGAAACGTTTGTGCTTTCTGTTGCTTTTGGCGTTTCAACGGCGACTTCTGCACCACTGCTCAGCTCGGACACTGCCATTACTGCGACTTTGTTTCGGTCTGCACGCGACAGCTCTTCATATTCGTTGCAAGTCATGTTGCTGATATCCAGATGCGCTGCAGCAAATGCGGGCATCGCGGTTGTCAGGGCAAGAGCGGCGATGGCCGTGGATTTAAATAGATGTGTCATAGGTATCTCCATTGTTTGCGATCATCACTCCGATGCTCGCTTCGTTAATGACACAACAGGCAAGCCACCGTTTACGTTCCGTTTTTTTCGAAAACTTCATTTGGAACCAATCACCCTACACAAGCGTTCAGGACGCCCTGTTCACATGCGAAATGGCGCTAGACCATCGCCCAAAGAGCGCCTACGCTTTGCTGATGTTGCGCTATACCCTCAAACGTTTACTCTCTTTGGTGATCAGCCTCGCTGTCGCTTCTGTGGTCATTTTTACAGTGATCGAAGTTGCGCCCGGTGACCCCGCATCATTTATGCTGGGCATGAATGCACAGCCCGAAACACTGGCCGCCCTGCGCACCGAACTGGGTCTGGATACTTCCAAGCCCGAGCGATATTTCAGCTGGGTCGCAGGCATGCTGAGCGGGGATTTCGGCACCTCCTATACCTACCGCACACCCGTGGCGGACATGGTGCAACAGCGGATGTGGGTATCGCTTCCACTGGCGCTTTACGCACTGACCCTCTCAACCTTGATCGCTTTTCCCGCCGGCATCTATGCGGCATCGCGTCGGGGCCGCGCAGGCGATGTGGGGGTGATGGGAGCCACACAGCTGGGCGTTGCCATCCCCAACTTCTGGTTTGCGATGATGCTGGTTCTGCTGTTCTCCATCAAACTACGCTGGTTTGCGGCAGGCGGTTTTGTCGGCTGGGACAAGGGGCTTTTTGCAGGCCTCCACTCGCTCACCCTGCCCGCCATCGCGCTTGCCTTGCCGCAGGCAGCCATCCTTGCGCGCGTCATGCGCTCTGCCTTGCTGGATGTCTTGGGCGAAGATTTTATGCGCACCGCCCGCGCCAAAGGCCTGACCGCGCGCCAAGCGTTGTGGCGGCATGGATTGCGCAACGCGATGATTCCCGTGCTGACCATTATCGGGCTGCAATTCTCGTTCCTGCTGGCGGGCGGTATCATCATCGAACAGGTGTTCTATCTGCCCGGCCTCGGGCGGCTGATCTTCCAATCCATCTCTGCCCGCGATCTGATTGTAGTCGAGAGTGTCACGATGCTGTTGGTCTTTGCCGTGATATTTGTGAACTTCACCGTTGATCTTGCCTACGCAGCCGTCGACCCTCGCCTGAGGGCGCGCGCATGAACCGGAGCCTGATCCTCGGCTGTTTGCTGTCAGCCCTCTTTATCCTCGCGGCGCTGGTGTCCTTTGTCTGGACGCCATTCGATGCCGAAGCGCTGAACATCCCTGCCCGCCTTAAAGGCCCAAACAACACCAACCTTCTGGGCACCGACCACTTCGGGCGCGACATTCTCAGCCTGCTTATGGTCGGTGCGCGTACCTCTATCGCTGTGGCGCTGGTGGCGGTGGGCATCGGCATGGGGCTGGGTGTGCCACTAGGCCTGTGGGCGGCGGCGCGCCGTGGCAGCCTGATCGACGAGGTGATCATGCGCGGCAACGATCTGGTATTCGCCTTCCCCAGCCTTGTGATTGCCATCCTGATCACTGCCGTCTTTGGCGCCGGTGCCATCAACGCCATCATTGCCATCGGTATTTTCAACATCCCCGTTTTCGCACGCATCACACGCGGCGCGGCCCTGTCCCTGTGGGAGCGCGAGTTTATCCTTGCTGCGCGTGTGGCCGGCAAATCCGCTGCGCGTATCTCGTTCGAGCATATTTTGCCCAACGTCACCAACCTGCTGATCGTCCAAGGCACCATCCAGTTTTCCCTAGGCATTCTGGCCGAAGCAGGGCTCAGCTATGTCGGTCTGGGCGCACAGCCCCCCACCCCCAGCTGGGGTCGGATGCTGGCCGATGCACAAACCATGGTCAGCATCGCACCACATATGGCGCTGATGCCCGGCTTTGCCATCATCCTCACCGTATTGGGTCTCAACCTCATGGGCGACGGGCTACGTGATCTTCTTGATCCGCGCCTGCGCAGGATGCGCACATGAGCCTGCTTTCCGTCCAGAACCTGACCCTGTCTATCCACAGCTTCGATATCCTGCACGACGTGTCATTTAACATCGATGCGGGCGAGATTGTCGCGATTACCGGTGAAAGCGGGTCAGGCAAATCCATGACCGCACTGGCCGCCATGCAACTGCTGCCCCAAGGCGCGCGCACCACCGGCCGCATCATGTTGGGCGAGGATGACATCACAACATGGGACGAGCCGGCCCTGTGCGGCTTGCGCGGCAACGACATCGGCATGGTGTTCCAAGAGCCGATGACCGCGCTGAACCCTGTCAAAACTATCGGCGATCAAGTCGCCGAGACGATCCTCGTTCACGAACGCACAACCAAGGCGCAGGCGCATAAACGCGCCGCCGAAACACTGGAACGTGTGGGCCTGCCGAACGATCGCTTTCCGCTGTCGCGTTTCCCGCACGAGCTGTCCGGTGGCCAGCGTCAACGTGTGGTCATCGCCATGGCCATTGCGCTGCGCCCCCGCCTGCTGATCGCGGACGAGCCGACAACAGCGCTGGACGTCACCACCCAAGCACAAATCCTTGCCCTGCTGGTCAGGCTGGCACGGGAAGACGGCATGGGCCTGATGATGATCACCCACGATCTGGCCGTTGTCGCCGCCATGGCCGACCGCATCATCGTCATGCGCAAAGGTGAAGTGGTGGAGCAAGGCGCGACCGTACAATTGCTGCACGACATGCAGCACCCTTACACCAAGATGCTATTCGCCGCCTCCGCGCATGAGGTCACCCTGCCGGATACCGATGCCACCGCCCCCCTGCTGGAGGTCAAAGGCGTGTGCCGTGATTACCGCACCCCGCGCAAAACCGTGTTTGGCAAACCCGGCAAATTCCGCGCCGTGAACAACCTCAGCTTCAGCCTGAACCGCGGTGAACGCCTCGGACTGGTAGGCGAAAGCGGCTGCGGCAAATCCACTCTCACCCGCGCACTACTGGGGCTGGAGGCCGTGAGCGAGGGCACCATCACCCTGCGCGGAGAGCCTGTGTTCACGGGCACCAAGCCCAACCTCGCCGTGCGCCGCCACATGCAGGTGGTGTTCCAGGACCCCTACGGCAGCTTCAACCCCCGCCACCGCGTCGCCCGCCAGATTACCGAGCCGTTCTACTTGCTGGACACGCCCCCCACAGGTGCCGCGCGGCAACAGGCCATCGATGACGCACTGATCGCTGTGGGCCTGACCCCTGCGGACGCGGACAAATATATCCACGAGTTTTCCGGCGGCCAGCGCCAGCGCATCGCCATCGCCCGCGCGCTGATCATCCGGCCCGATCTTATCATCTTTGACGAAGCGGTAAGCGCGCTGGATGTCTCGGTCCGCGCGCAGATTCTTGATCTGCTGGCCGAACTTTGCGCGTCGCATAACCTCAGCTATTTGTTCATCTCGCACGACCTCAGCGTGGTGCGCACCATCACTGACCGCGTTCTGGTGATGAAATCCGGCGAGATCGTCGAGCAGGGCAAGACCGAAGAGATATTCACCAACCCGCAACACCCCTACACCAAGTCACTGATCGACGCGGCCCCCGTGCTGCCCGATCTGAAAGGTCTAACCGCATGAAAACCGTGAACCTGCTGGATAAACTCAACCAGTTCTCAACACATTGGGACCCGCATATTGTCGCAGACTACAATGACAACGACATCATGGTTGCGAAATTCTCGGGCGAGTTTCCGTTCCACCTGCACGAAGACACCGACGATTTCTTTTTGGTCCTGCAGGGCGAATTCACCATGGACCTCGAAGGCGAAAGCCACGTTGTGAAGGCAGGCGAAGTCTTTGTTGTGCCCGCAGGTGTTACCCACCGCCCCCGCGCGGTTGAGGAATGCCACGTCCTGCTGATCGAGCCGAAAGGCACCCCCAACACCGGCGACGCCGAGACCGCCAGCAGCAAGCCGAGGATTTAACATGCAGGCAGGCCCCACCAACAGCCTGAGCGACATCGCTGGCCTACGGGTTGGCAACGCGCAGGATCACGCCCTGAAATCCGGCACCACGGTTGTGGTGGGGGACACGCCATTTGTGGCCTCAGTCGCGGTGATGGGCGGCGCCCCCGGCACGCGTGAGACAGATCTTCTGGCCCCTGACAAATCCGTGGCGGCAGTGGATGCGCTGGTGC
>Ga0210307_1210036_pt1 | contig 21750 bp, 4 predicted proteins | sample R1073metaT_FD_159690 | JGI IMG/M metagenome (GOLD analysis project Ga0210307, IMG submission 159690) | Metatranscriptome of estuarine water microbial communities from the Columbia River estuary, Oregon, United States - R1073 (Metagenome... | ecosystem: Environmental > Aquatic > Marine >...
CGCCGAAAGGAGAAAAGGAGGAGTAAGAGGAAGAAGAAGGAAACCATCGAGAAAAAATTGGAAAGAAGGAAAAGCATGAATGATCGATCGGACGAGCCTTTGTCCATAGCTGAAGTGGGTGATGTTGCTTTCGTTAAGCTCGAACTTGACGATGATAGTTTAATTACGGTTTCCAGGACAGGAGCGGAAGTGTAAAGATGATCAAAAGCCAAATGAGCCCGGACGACACAATGGTAATGGCATACAAAACACACCAGTTGAGTCCGACGGAGATGGACTAGACTCGACGTCGACTAGAACCCTGAAGCCACCACTTAGAGTTTCAATCAAATCAGCTATATGGTAGAATAGCCACAGTCAAAAAGTGTTATCCTAAAATATTATTTATGAACATCATGCAAGGGAAAAAAGGACATAGATTATCAGCTCATAGTGTTCAAGCACCCCGTCTTGGTCGCTTTGGAACTTGCTCCTCATCCATAGGAACATCGTCAAGACCCCTCTTGTAAATCTCTCTCTCTGCATCCTCGTCATCTTCGATATCTTCAGCAATGCAGCCAAGGTACTCAAAGTGGAGAATCTTTTGATCCAGCTTGGGCACATTGCAGATTTGAAAAGCATACATATTTTCACCTTCAGAAAGAAGTGCTGCCTCCTCTCGGAAAGCGGAGGGTTTGAAGCTACCAGCCAATTTGTGTCTGCGATAAATCTCAATCATATTCTGAAGAGTTTCGTCGTTGGCCATGTGCTGGAGGTGCTTGAGGATGTGTGAAATCAACTTGTCCATGGTCGCAAGCTCATACGAATCATTGCCTAACAAATATCGAACTCTGTCTTCGAATCTAGCACCTTCTGTTTCCTCGTTCAAACCAGCACCAGTTTCAACAAGGGAGTAGACAAGACCTAAGAAGGCTTCGTAACGAATCCTGCCTTCATTAGGGTCACCTTCATACGTCAGTCTGTCAATATGCCGCCCGAGCTCCGTATTGTCGCAAACACGAGAAGCAATATCCTTCGCAATGTTGAGGCGTCTAACGAGGACTTGATGAAGCCTGAAAAACAAGTATAAATACTGAGTTCCTATGATCAGATGGTCGTCAGCCCTCTCAGTCACCTCGTTGTCATTCGTTCGGAGTTGATCTGTTAGGAGTGACGGCTCGACAGGAGAAAGAGTGCAGAAAATAGCATCGGGGCGCACACGTTTAGTTCCAGACAAGTAAGAAACCTCGTACTCAGAATCCTTTTCAAGATAATTGATAATTTTTCCTTCACCGAAAGCGGTGGAGACGAGAGTGTCTGGAGGGTATGCTATGTGGCTTGTAGCAGCGAAATAATTGCTGTCTTCACTGGTCGCAGTGGACTTCATTATTTCTTCTTTCACGAAATTTCCATCTGCGTTGTTTTCTTCAGAAGTGCTGCCTTCTTCATCGGCACTATCATCCCCATTATCAGTTGTATCCCCCTCTTGGGGTGGTGACGGAGTGAATGATGCGGCAGGGCTTTGCATCCAGGATAAACTGAGTTCAAACCAAGGGCCAATGAAGTCACGCCACAACTTGTAACATCGCTCTTTGTCTGCTGGATTCATAGAGCTTCTTTCGAGTGCAAATGAAAGAATACGGTATGCATCTTGTTGTGCCCAAGAGTTTTGGTCATAAATCAAGCTCAAATGAGGGGTGAATATAGTTTTCGTAGGCTTCGGCAACTTTTTGAGGTTCATTTGCCTTGTCATTGCATCTATCATGGTGACCTCGTAAAAAGTACCGTGCTCTTCTTTTGCCTTTTCCAAACGAGCACTTAACGCAGCCTCGCCTTCATGACCATCATTCTCTGCACGATCTTTGATGTCGGCAACAAGGACACGAGTGCTCGTTGCACGTTTGTCGGTGGCTCTCCATGTAAGGCCGCGGTGATCTATACTTTTGTAGTAGTTTAGCTCAGAGATCTCTTTCCACTTGCGATTAAGGATATCCCTCGCAGCTCTAAACTCCTTGTCTTTCTGACGAAGTCGATTGACTACAATTGGAATTGCCACGGCAGGATTTTTGAAGCACAGATCTAGCATTTCTTGCCCGTCATCCCCATAAATACGTCTAATTGCGTGCTTGTGAATCACACCAAGTACACGTCCATCCAACGTGTATTGAAAGAGCTTTCCTCCAGCTCCAACGCCCTCTGGACACTTCTTAGCAATCAGAAGCGAGCTTTTTGTGACAGGTTCCTTATCAGATAGAAATTGCAGCTCATCATAAATCTTGACAAGACGCTGCAGGGTAGTAGCGTTGCTGTCAATGCACATGTCAATCTCAAATCTCATATCTTCGCAACGGAAAAGCGTCTCCTCTTCGTTATTCTTCCGCATGTGACGGAATGTGTAACTTTCTTCGCTTCCAACGGGTAAGCTCACCCACACATCGTTAAGAACTGCAGCTTCTTCTTTGCTGCGTTCACTGCAAGGTGGATTCGGATAATCACGAGGCAATGCTCGGTATGAAGGTGAACAGCGGCGGCATCGACTGAAATCTATTTCCGACAGAGGAACCGAGTGCCAAGAATCGTCATGTGCAGGTGCATCAGGAGATCCGATAGCATTAATGATGCGTTTGAATTCCTCAAACAAATCCTTGTGCTTCCCGAGCAATCTCTCCACATACCCAAGCAAATCATTACGCGACAAAATCTCTTGAGCATACATGTCAAGAGTTTTGATAAACTCTGCATAGGCTTGACCGTCTCTAGAGAATGATGTCAACACAGCCTTGACAGCATCAAAGAATTGACGCTCTACACCTGAATTGTACACAAATGTATCTTGTTGGCCGCCAGGACTAGCGGATGGGCGCCCAGGTGAAGGTTCATTTGGCTTCGTCATGTCAATAAACTTCGTCGAACTAGCAGGTAAAGGAGGCGCAGATTGTCCCTTTCCTTTGGGTGTGCGCCAACCAGTGGCACCGCGCTTATCCTGATCATTGGCAACAGCCTCAAGCGCCGCCCGCTGTTTAGCCTCAGCTTCAGCTGCAGCCCGACTGAGACGTTCCTTCGCCTGTTCTTGAACTGCATCGGGCAAAAAGAATGTAAACTCCCTCAAAAGATCAGGATGATCAGCAAATAATGCCGACACCTGTTCAAGGACTTCCTTAATTCCACGTTGCTCTTTTTGATAGGTATGTAATATCTCGAGAAAGGTGTGATAAATGCTGGGAGTGTTGGCAAATCGCTTCTTGATGTTGGTTACATACATGATGGCATGATCGAATTCAACTGCCCTCTGACCAGGTTGCTGTTGATTGGGTGGCTTCACCGGTGAGTTTGCTTGTTGCGGAATTGGCATACCAGGTGGCTTCACACCAGGCGGCATTGATCCTCTCCCACCCATTTGTCCTCTTCCAGGTTGAAGGATGGGTGCACCACGTCCAGGGAGGCCACGTCCGGGAGGAGCTCCACGTCCGGGGAGACCACGTCCGGGAGGAGGGCCACGGCCGGGGAATCCAGCCATTCCACGTCCAGGCATTGGCATACCTCTACCACCAGGAGGAGTTGGCCCAGCCATGCCTCTACCACCCATGTTACCACCCATGGGAGCTTTTGCTTGCATCATTCCCTGGGGACGAATAGGAGTTGTTGAGCTGAAAAGAATGTGGAAAAGGTTAATATACGAATCTGCAGGTTCGTCACTAGAACACAGAAGAGTCCACGGAGCTAAAACTTACTTTGTTCCAGGAAGTCCTGGTCCAAGGAACACAGGCTCCAAGTCTCTCATCTCAATCTTGTACCCCTCTGGTAAAAAGGTATTGAATCCCAAAATCAAATTATTATACCCATGGAACAACTTGCGCACGCTGTTAATCACACCAATAGTGTCTACCTCCTGAGCTTTGAAATTCTTCATTATTTCCAAGAACTGGTTGTAGATTCGAGGCCTATCACCGAATTCAAGTTTCACCTGATCTAGGTAGAGCAGAGCATCTTCCACTTTTAGTTCACGTCCCGCTGGGTTGAATGCCCCCGCACCTGCAGCTGCAGCGGGAGGCGGTGGCAATCCATTGCCTGGAGGAGCCTGAGATGGCTGTGGTGGCGGTGGTTTTGACGCAATACTACTTGTTGCAGCTGCAGGGAACGCAGCAGCGGCAGGCACAGCGGCAGGTTTGGTGTCACCATTACTAGGAAAGGCAACTGGTTTGGAATTGGCCAATTCATCGCTTTCGACTCCCGCAAGTGTCTCGGCAACCTTGTCTCCTGCGCCATCTCCTGACGCTGGCGCATCCTTCGTCTCCTCTGAAGCCTTTTCTTCAGTACTGCTCATTTTAACATCGTCATCTGACGGTGCAGTTGGTAAGGTTCCAACAACACTCTCAATAGCTTTTGGTGTTGCCATTGGTGCAACATGTGCAGCGATTGAAGGGGGTTTGTTGTCAGCACTCGTATCGTTGATTGAAGCATCGGCAGCAGGGTTGACATCACCATTAGCCGCACCAACATCGTTTGTAATGGCAGCCGATGATGCTTCAGGAATGGGAGATGGATTGCTAATTTCACGTTGTTTGGATTCAGCGTCGATAACAGCACCATCATCAACTGCGGGAGCAGGTTTGCTGGGTTCAATGGCACTGGCAATATCCGCAGTAGGCACTTTAGGTCCGTCACTAATCATCATTGTTCCTGGCTGCGTAGACAAAGCATTATACTCCACATTTACAGCTTTTGACATCATTGGTTGTGCCTCCTTGGTCATGGTTTCGATAGGTGCCGCCACAGATGGGGCTGCAACCGCCACCACTGCACCAGCAGCGATGACGGGAGGCTGAACACCGATGGACGGTTGTTCGACAGATGGCTCTTCCACAGGTATCATGAAATCTCCCATAGTCGCCGTTTTTGCGGCCGGTGGGAGTGGTTTGCTTAGCTCCGTAGCAGCCACGGGTGCCAAATCGATAACTGGCGCGGCAAGTGGCAGCTGTAGTGGCGGTGCCGCAGCCTGCTTGGGAAACCCTTCGCCAACCTGCTTGGGATCAATAGTTGGTGGCAAACGCGCGGCAGGTAAGGCCACAAAGTCACTCCTCATTGAAAAAGAAGTCGCCTCAGTATTATTAGATGCGGCGAATTCAGCAGCAGATGCTGTTGTTGTTGAGGTTGCAGTGGGCGCATCGGACATCATTGGTTGCTTCGTCTCTGCCAGAGATGGATCAGGTTGCGTGGTATGCATCGCATCTGACGCTGGTGCAGCGTCAGCTCCGGGGAGAGGATGAGACGACGACTCCGGAATTGGAGGGACGGCAGTAATTTGGGGAGGGTTATTGCCCTCGACAGGCCCTGCTGTTGGTGGTGGTTGGCCCTCCATGGTGACTGTGTCTTTTGATCTTCGTTTGCGTGAGATTGCCAAAAGTTGCGCGCGGAGAATGGGAGTCTTAGCCCCTGTAAAGTCTTTCAATCACGTGCCGGGGACTTGTCAAGTCACGCTTAGCCCGTTTGGGAGTTGGGAGAGACGATGATGAAGTTATGATGAAGTCTACCTTCTGCCACTCTGCTGGAACAAACCAGTGGTGGTGGGAGATTCCGCTTGACAGGGGGTTATTGCCTACCCCCTTGACGATTATTTTTTGCAGCCGGAGAGGATTTTACCACCGCCGTAAATCTCCAAGGATTGATCGGCCGGAGATAGGTTCGCGGCAGGACCTCTTCTACGGAAGGGTACGTCGGAATAGTACGAAAGCCAAAAAGCCGGTGTTGGAGGCAGACGTCGTGTCTTCCGGGGGGGCGTTTATGGTGTTGGGGGATGAAAAAAAGCAGTAGCCACCGATGGGGTGATGGGGGGTACTGTTGGAAATGACGCCGTGGCGGCGGTGGATATTTTACTGTGCTTGCTTGGACGTGCTGTGTGATTAGTAGCGACGGCTGCTTGGGATGGCTTTCATCGTCCAACTCTATTTTTTTGTCTGTGAAAGGAGTTGCCGGTTGTTGTCTTTCATTCTTTCACTTCGACCGCTAAAATGTCTAAAAACAGTATTTTCTAAAATGTTTTGGCGCGACTATCCATGCAATCCCTCAACCAAAAACCAAACCAAACTCGTTCTCGTCCTTAAAAAGCCGAGAGACTCTTGGTATTTTGGTGGTATTTGTCGGTCGGAGAGAGGGATAAATCATCGTTGATCTTTGCGTTGGCAAAATAGCAACTACTTTGGAAATACACGTTTCAGTTCAAAATGGGAGGCGGAGGCCGTGGCCCAATTTCGCCTCTTGATTATATTCAGGGGGCATGCCAGCTCCACCTTCAGGCACAAGTGAGCAACCCTTCGAGCTTGCAAGCAATTCAACGCTTCCTTTCGGGTGGTGGCGGCGGCGGGTCGACGGCACCTTCGTCAGATGCCACTGGTGGTGACAACGGGGCATATGGTGGAGGAGGTTCTGCTCAACCTTGCCCCAAATTGTTTATTTGGGTACCTCGTCGATCATCGGCCAAAGATGAACAGAAAGCGGCGGATGAAGCAGATTGGGACGAGGCACTTGCCTCTACGGAGTCATTTGACGGGAGGAACCTTGGATCCTTGGCATTTATCAATGCTTCTTTAATAAATGCCAATGCAGCAGCATCGGAGGCTGCGTCAACAACTAACACTGTTGGAGGGGAGATTAAAAATGCACGCCAAATTCAATGTATGGTCATGAGTCCAAGAATATATCTTGATGAAACGGAAGATGCAGAAGATCAAACCAGTGAATCTAAAGATGAGTCAAAAGAGGAGGAATCAGGGGGTGGTACCAATAATCCTGGCTCTGCCACCTTTCTTGCGTTACAAATGTATGCCAGACATTGTTTTGTTCCTGCTGTGAGAGCAATTGAAGCCTTGGAACTAGAGGAGGAAAAGAAGGAAGGTAATGATGGAGTGTTGATCCCTGCAGCTGAGGGTGATGAGTCTGCCAAACAGACTCCCAATAGGCGCAAATCTACCCGCATCTTAGAGGGATTGGAGGACAAACTCCGTGAGTTGGACGTGGCATTAGGTCAATGTAGACGAACAGTCCTTGGTCGTATACCCCATGTTGCCCTTCGGGCCCACCCTCGTATCACCGAGGCGGCCTCTCGGTTAGGTTCGTCAGGGAAAATGGATTTGGAGAGTGTTGGTTTGTCACAATCACTCCAGGACGACGCCTTTTTAAATGAAGTGCAAAGTACAGTCACACATTGGATCACCCAAATACGCAAAGTTACCGTATTACCGGCAAGTACTCCATTTCCTTCGGGAGATAGCGCTGAAACTGAATCTCACGCTGACTTGGAAGAGGTTTCTTTTTGGATTGGTTTGGAGGAAGCACTCAAGAATATTCGATCTGAGTTGAGTAAACCTGCGGTTTTACTAACGATTGCACTATTGAAAGAAGCCAAACGTTTCGTAGCAACGATTGCCCTAGAGAACAATACTGGAATGGATGCGGCTGAGGCACATGTAAGTGATGTTGCCAATTTCTTGAGGGCCTACCCTGCCCCAATGATGGCAGCAGCAAGGGATTGGGCTAAAATTGGCTCAGCCATGGATGCGGTATTTAGTCATTTGCCAAAAGTGAGACAGTCCAGATTTTATGATTTAGATCGTCTGGCTCGATTAGTGGAAGCAACTACTCTGAACTTGAGGGAGAGAATGGAGGGAACACTTCGTGACAGTTACAAAGGAAACGGTGTTGTGTTGAGTTTGAATTACGATGAGTATGAGAAGAGAGTAAGAGGCCCAACTCAAGATATCTTTGTCATGTTTGATGCGTCATTTGCTACTTTTTCGGAGTTCTTCCTTGATCAAGGGCGTATGAGGAGGAGAGCTGGTGAGGCAAGGAATGAGACTCCGGCTCAGGTTCTGAAGGGAATAAAATTGTATCATCAAGCTCTCCGAGAACGATTGGATTCGATATACCAGTTCAGGACACAGCATGAGAAACTCCGAACCGTGGTAGCAGAGGTGTTGACCGGTGAACGTAAGAATGGCCCGGGCGGAGACGAATCTGGTAGCTCCGAGGAGTATTCTTCATGGGCACTAAAAGAAGTTGATGAAGCTCCCATGTCATTATTCGCTTCAGTGGATGTGTTGGATTTGAGTGTAAGGGGAGAAGCTGCCTTTGCCGCAGCACTAGATGGATATGATCGTAAAGTCGACACCATTGAAGAGCATCTTGCGAAACTGTTGAGAGACAAGCTTTCTTCATGCCAAGACGCCGAAGATATGTTTCGCGTCTTTGCGCGCTTCAATCCTCTCTTGACACGAACACGCGTGCGGGTTGCAGTCAAGGAATTCCAGCTTCAGCTCATGAATACTGTTGGACAAGCAATCCATAAGTTGCAGTCTAAGTTCACCCACAAATATGAATCTTCGTCCGCATCTTGTATTGCTACAATCCGTGGTATACCGCCTGTGAGTGGGAAAATTTTGTGGGCGAAGCAAATGGAACGTCAAGTTCATGCACTGATGAAACGAATGAGTCATGTTCTTGGGAAAGAGTGGGGGCAGCACTTAGAAGGAAGGCAGCTTCGGCGCTCTTGCGACGAGCTTTTGAGCAAATTGGATTCTCGAGCATACTTCCGGAACTGGGTTTCTGAATGGGAACGTGAGTTGAGCTCCGACACTAGCTCAAAGCTCAGCACCTTTCCTATCATCATCGTAAGAGAGGGGAAGCATCTTGTTGCCAAGGCAAATTTTGACGAAAAACACGAGTATTTGTCCCGTGAAATACGTTATTTGAAGTGGCTCGGATACGAACGTGATATCCCACGAACAATTGCTCTAGTGTCGGAAGAAGCAGTGGCGCGTCATCCTCATGCTAGTGAGTTCATTTTTGTTGGTAATGTGTTTCACTTGTACTTGGTTTTTTATGACTAATCTTTAATTTTACCCCTTCAATAGTGGCACTGAAGACTGCGCTACGATCGTATGCCGCAGCTCGCGGACTAATCACCAAAGAGTTAGAACCCCTTGTGTCACAGGAAATGCGGGCTATTCAAGAATCTATTGATGAGGCATTTGACGTGTCGCTTGATGGATCCAAGAAGTCGTCAAAGCGCCGCATACGCTGGGACTCAAAGGATGTCGGAGGATGGATCGCAGTTCTGAATGAACATGTAACTCGCTTTGAAGAAAGGGTGGAGATCCTTTTACGAGCATCGGAGAATATTGACGTTGCGATTGATGCCCTCAAGAGTGTCTCTTACGAAAAACAACTGTTTATCGATGCTGTGGAAAATGTGCAAAAGATAGTTGATGAGTTGAGTATGGCAGGTTACTCTGATCTTTCGTTGTGGGTTGACAAAGTCAATGGTAGAGTTGGAGCCGTGTTGGGTAGTAGGCTCGAAGAAGCACTTCGCGTGTGGAGTATGGCATACAGCTTATCTCCCTCATCATTCTCAAAGAAGACGAAGACCGGAGGGAAGACAGTCAAAATCCCAAAAATTTCTGTGGAAATTCTTCTCAGGAATCAAGAAATATCAGCTCAGCCTTCTGTTCCGGCCACTCGCTCTCTGTTCTTGGATGAGCTTCACGCATACATGGGTATTATTTGTACTTTGCCTCGTCTCAACAGTGGAAGATTCGATGTGTTCGACAGTGGAAACGAAGGAGGGAAAAAAGTTGGCACATTTTATGACTTAATTAATTCGGTATCTTCAGTTTTGATGTCGGATGCATACTCAGCAGTTGAAGACCATATTAGAAACCTTTCTGCATTTGTGAATAAGTGGTTAGATTACCAAACTTTGTGGGATTCGCAAGTTGGTGATGTTGCATCTGCAGTTGGTGGGGACTTGAGCAAGTGGCATGATCTCATCGTGGAAGCATCCGCTGCACGCAACACCCTTGACTCTACTGCAACAGTAACTGAGTTTGGCCCAATCAATGTTCGTTATAGCAAAGTTCAGTCTCAGGTCAACCTAAAATATGACTCATGGCAAAAGGAGCTGCAAACTTATTTTGCAGCGGTACTCTCAGAGGGGATTAACGAGTCCTACGAAAAAGTATCTAGTGCCAAGACTAGATTGGAAGGTATCTCGTTGGAGGGAACGTCTGTCGCTACAAATGAGATTGTCCTTGGAGTCACATTCTTACAAGAAGTGACTCAACAACTTCCCCTGTGGCTCAAAAAGTCCAAGGAGCTTGTCGAATCCGAAAAGTTATTGAAGAGACAACGCCATGTGTTTCGCGGTGATTGGACAGAAGCAAGCATTGTTATGGGTCAACTACAACAAGTTGAGCAAGTGCTATCGAAGCGAACACGTACAATGGAAGAGCAGGTGCCCCTTCTCCAGTCACGTATCGTCGCTGAAGATAAGACCAACGCTCAGCGGTTATCAGAACTATTCAACGACTGGGAACAGAATAAACCTCTCATCGGAAACATCACACCTGATCAGGCTATTGAAAGATTGACTACATTCGAATTCAACATGAAAAAGGCAAAGATCGATCAAGAAAATCTTACGAAAGCAAAGGATGCCCTGCGTCTTGATGCTGGGGTCGTGAGTAGTGATATATCTGATTGCCTTGACGAGATTCGTGACCTCAGGGAAGTCTGGGAAGCTGTGAGCAAACCATACACCGCACTATTAGATTTGAAAGATTCCCTCTGGGCAACTGCAGTGATGCGCAAGGTTCGGAAGGCGCTAGATGACTTACTAATTGACCTCCGCTCCCTTCCGAACCGTATTCGCCAGTATGATGCTTACAATACGTTATACGACGAGATCAAGTCACTCCTCGCTGGCCACGCCACTTTATCTGATTTGAAAACTGACTCACTTAAAGAGAGGCATTGGAAATCCATCCTCCAAAAACTCAACGTACGCGTTTCGTTTTCAGAGCTAACGATCGGGATGTTATGGGACAATGGCCTCTTAGATAAGAAGAAAGATGTAGCTGAAGTTCTTTCTGTCGCTCAAGGAGAAATGGCCATCGAAGTTTTCCTCAACCAAGTTCGTGATAAATGGATGAAAGAAGAACTCGATCTTGTGCTATACCAAAATAGGGTGAGGTTGATTCGGGGTTGGGACGACCTCTTCAACGCATTAGATGACCATACTGGTGGCCTTGTATTGATGAGGAGCTCGCCGTACTATCGTGCAGTGCGTGAGTTTCAAGAGGACGGTAACCTCTGGGAGGATCGTTTGACCAAACTTAGAGCAGCTTTTGATGCCTGGATTGACGTGCAGCGGCGATGGGTTTATCTTGAAGGAATTTTCCTCGGCAGTGCAGACATCAAGGCCCAGCTGCCTGCTGAGTGGTCTAGGTTCAAGAGTGTTGACGGGGAGTTCATCACACTCATGAGGCGTATCTCTAGTCGACCATACGCTATGGAAGCACTCAACATTGAAAACTTGCAACGCACCCTAGAGAGACTTCAGAATCTGATGGTGGTGATTCAAAAAGCTTTAGGAGCATACCTTGAAAAACAAAGAAACGACTTTAGTCGCTTCTATTTCCTTGGGGACGATGATTTGCTTGAAATAATTGGAAACGCATCCGAACCAGGAAAGGTGTTGCCTCATCTCGGAAAAATGTTTGCGAGTATTGCAACCTTAAACTTCGTTCCATGTGACGACGAAGGCGTCTTGGCTAAGTTTGACGCAATGTTGTCAAAAGATGGCGAGAAGGTAATGTTGCATTCTCCAATAGTAGTCACAGACAAAATGAATGTCAAGGAATGGCTGAAGCAACTCGAAGATGATATGAAAATGACACTTGCGAAACTTCTGCACTCAGCTGTGAGTGAGGTTCAATCTGCTCAAACCTCCACAACAAGTCCAGAAGGGAAAGCCGACTTCGTAAATTGGGCGAACAAATTTCCAGCGCAGGTCATGATTTTGGCTAGCCAAGTGGATTGGAGCATGTCTATGGACGCAGCACTACGCAGTGAAAATAGCGAGAAAGATTTGGAGTCTGTCCTAAGCGCAATCAATGGTAAACTCGAGGTTATGGCTGAAACTGTCTTACTCGACTTGCCATCAGAGTCACGAAAGAAGTTTGAACAGCTCATCACTGAGTTAGTGCACAAACGAGATGTAACAAAATCTATGATAGATGGAGGCGTGCGTGATGTGAATGACTTCCGTTGGCTTTACCACATGCGATTTGATTATAATCCAGATGCAGAAGTTCTAACTGAAAAGCTTCGCATTAGCTTATCGAACGCTTCCTTCTACTATGGTTTTGAATATTTGGGAATCGGAGAAAGGTTGGTGCAGACGCCTTTAACAGATCGGTGTTATCTTACTTTGACCCAAGCCCTCAATTTCCGAATGGGCGGCAACCCTTTTGGTCCGGCGGGGACTGGGAAGACCGAGAGTGTGAAGGCGCTAGGTGCACAGCTTGGTAGGTTTGTCGTGGTTATGAATTGTGACGAAACCTTCGATTTTGGAGCAATGGGTAGAATCTTTTGTGGCCTTTGTCAAGTGGGCGCATGGGGATGTTTTGACGAGTTTAATCGTCTTGAAGAGCGTATCCTTTCGGCTGTATCCCAGCAGATTCTCACCATTCAACAAGGATCTCTAGAGCGGCAAAGACACATTGAACTGCTAGGGAAAACAATCGCACTCCATGAAAACGTTGGAATTTTCGTAACCATGAATCCCGGTTATGCTGGTCGTAGCAATCTCCCCGATAACCTCAAGACCCTCTTCCGATCTGTCGCGATGGTTGTTCCCGATCGTAATCTGATCGCCCAAGTTATGCTTTACAGTCAGGGAATTGTGAGCGCTGAAAAGTTATCAAGTAAAGTCGTCGACTTATTCATCATGAGCCAGCAGAAAATGTCAAAGCAAACTCACTACGACTTTGGCCTTCGAGCGCTCAAGACACTTTTGGTCTCCGCTGGCGGTCTGAAACGTAAGGCAATGATGGGTAGCGACACGCTTGAAGGGGAAGAGCTTGCGAATCTTGAACGAAAGGTGTTGATCCAAGGTGCTTGCAATAATATTTTGCCGAAACTCGTAGCTTGTGATCTTGACGTGTTTACTTCCATTTTAGAGGAAGTGTTCCCCGGATCAGAGATTACCAAGATGGAGAATGAAGAGTTGAGGGGTAAAATCGATGCAATCTGCAAGGCTAGCAATTATATTCCAGCCGACCAATGGGTGCAGAAGATATTGCAACTAAAAATGGTAATAGAAATGCGACATGGAATTATGATTGTTGGACCAAGTGGAGTGGGTAAGTCCTCTGCGCTGCGGACTTTGATGAAAGGCCTCGAAGAAGAAGACGGGGTGAAGGGAGAACTATACATTATTGATCCCAAGGCAATTGACAAAGAGTCACTCTATGGCGTTCTCGATGGTACAACGCTAGAGTGGACTGATGGAATCTTCACCAATTTACTCCGAACAATCATTGCAAATCAGCGCGGCGAAGCGGATCGCAGACACTGGATTGTGTTTGATGGCGACGTAGACCCTGAATGGGCAGAAAACTTGAATAGCGTCTTGGACGACAACAAGTTATTGACGCTGCCTAGTGGAGAACGTTTAAGTATCCCCGATAATGTTCGAATCATTCTCGAAGTTGACAGCCTTGATCAGGCTACGCCTGCAACAGTTTCTCGTTGTGGCATGGTTTGGTTCTCGGCAGAAACTGTTACGAACGACATGTGTCTCCGCCATTTTGTAGGAGAACTTCGATCAGAAAACTTACCTGGAGACAATAGCTTAGTATCCGGCGACGGGATACCATCCGCCCAAATTGCGTTCCTTGACGCGGTTCAAGCATATTTCATCGCTGAAGATTCACGGTCGACACCTTTAGTTGCTGATGCACTTGAGTTTGGTTTGTCTGAGACTCACATTATGAATATATCCAGAGAAGGATTACTTCGGAGTCTGAAGTCGCTTCTTATCAAAGGAATCAAACTTGCAATTGAGTATGATGAGAACCATCCTGATTTCCCAATGACTGGGCAGCACATGGACAATTTCGCCAAGCGCTGGGTTTTGCATTCTTCATTGTGGTCATTTGCTGGTAGTGCTTCGTGGCATGTTCGTAATCAGCTTGCCGATTTGTTACTACGCACAAGTGGAATGATGCTTCCATCTGAGAATGAAAATGGTTCACTTGCCGACTATCGAGTCCGAGTCGAAAACGGGGAGCTTGAGCTATGGAGCGATAGTGTGCCGCGCATGGAGATAGAAAGCCACAAGGTTACTGCGACTGACGTTGTGGTAACTACAACTGATACTGTCCGTCACTCTGATATTCTTGTTGCATGGTTGGAGAGTAGGTCACCTCTCATTCTCTGTGGTCCTCCTGGGTCGGGAAAGACTATGACGTTGACATCAGTCCTACAATCAGTTCAGGGAGTCACTCTAGCAAGCCTAAACTTCTCCTCTCGCACAACACCTGAAATTATTATGAAGACCTTTGCACAGTATTGTACGTATGTGAGGAAAGGGAAAGATATTGTTCTTGAGCCTGTCGAGAGCTTGGGAGCGAGTAGTTGGCTCGTTGTCTTTTGCGACGAAATCAATCTTCCGGAGGAGGATTCTTACGGCACGCAGCGTGTAATCATGTTCATGAGGCAACTTGTTGAACAAGGAGGTTTCTGGAGAGAGGATAATGTGTGGGTCAAAACTAACCGCATCCAATTTGTAGGAGCTTGCAACCCGCCGACTGATGCTGGTCGCGTTGAGTTATCTTCCAGATTCCTCCGCCACGCTTCACTCCTTCTTGTAGACTTTCCATCTCGGGATTCTTTGACACAAATTTATCGCACATTTAACGGCGGTATCATGAAGCTTTTTCCTCAATTGAAGGGCGAAACCGACGTAATCACTGAAGCCATGATTGAGCTCTTCACTGCATGTCAGAAGAAATTCACCCCCCAAATGCAGCCACAGTACTTCTACTCACCGCGTGAATTGAGTCGATGGGTCCGAGGTATTTACGAAGCTGTTGTTCACATGGACCATGGTCTAACCCGGGAGGAATTGATTAGAATATGGGCGCACGAAGCCCTCAGATTGTTCTCCGATCGCCTTGTAGATGATAACGAAATCGAATGGTGCTCTAATAAGATTGATGAAGTAGCGAGGCAGCAATTTGCTGCTGTCGACCACGATGAGGTTCTCGCCCGACCACTATTTTACAGTTCATGGTTGACCAAAGACACACGACGAGTGAATCGAGAGGAGTTGAAGACATTCTTGAGTGCACGGTTGAAAGTATTTTATGAAGAGGAGTTAGATGTACCGCTTGTTGTCTTCGATCAAGTGCTTGACCATGTATTACGGATTGACCGTGTCCTACGTCAACCGATGGGTCATTGCTTGTTGGTCGGAGACAGTGGGGCTGGTAAAACTGTTCTTTCCAAGTTCGTCTCGTGGATGAACGGACTGCAAATTTTCCAAATCAAAGCTCACTCCAGATACGGAATCGATGATTTTAATGAAGACTTGAGAGGGGTAATGCGGCGAGTTGGAGTTGGCGGAGAAAAGATTTGCTTCATTTTTGACGAGGGTAACGTATTGGGCAGTGGATTCCTTGAAGCCATGAATGCGCTTCTGGCCAGCGGTGAAGTTCCTGGTCTGTTTGATGGTGACGAGTACACATCTCTCATGAGTGCATGTCGAGATAGTGCGGCTAGAGATGGTGTGATTGTCGATAGTGAAGAGGAGCTATGGCGCCGTTTCACTGCAGTAGTCCAAAGGAACTTGCATGTTGTTTTTACCATGAATCCTAGCGGCGGAGAGTGGAAGAATCGCTCTACCACAAGTCCTGCTCTCTTCAATAGGTGTGTTGTAGATTGGTTTGGATCCTGGAGTGCAAAAGCAATGGCAGAAGTAGGAAGAGAATTCACCATCCGTCTAGATATGGGAGATGCCGAAGCAGTGGGTGGCTCCTGGGGCATCGGTCCCGGTGAACACCTCATGAGTCGAGTTGAAGATGCTTTTGATGGAGTCGCCAAGGGCGGATTTCACCAAGCTGTTGTTGCTGCACTCGTTCAACTACACACTATCACCAAGGAATTGTCCGAAGAAGCAGCTACGTCTGCATCCAGTTTTAGCAGAACCTTCTTATCCCCGAGGGATTACCTTGCCCTTATTAACAACTTTGTCACCTGTGTGAATCATCGGCGCGAAGAAATCGAGGACGAGCAATTGCACGTCAATGCAGGTCTCAGTAAATTGAAACAGACACAAGAGAATGTTGCAGAGTTGAAGGTGGGGCTTGCATCTAAAACTGTTGAACTACGTGAAAAGGAGATATTAGCTAATAACAAACTACAGCAAATGGTTGCCGATCAGAACGAAGCTCAGAAACGTAAAGACGAGGCGGAGAAAATGAGCATTGAAGTGGATAAGCAGCAGCTCGCCATTGCTGAGCGAAAAGAGAAGGCGCAGAATGAGTTGGAAGAAGCAGAACCGGCATTAATTAGCGCCAGAGATAGCGTGAAGGGCATCAAAAAGAAAGACCTAGATGAGGTGAGAAATCTAGCCCGCCCTCCGGTAAATGTGAAACTTACTTTGGAGTGTGTTGCCGTCATGTTAGGAGAAACGAAGACAGACTGGGCAGACGTGAAAAAATTGTTGGCATCAAAAGATTTTATCCCCAGCATTTTAGACTTTGATGTGAACAATCTGACATCGCGACAGATTCAGCTCGTGCGAGAAAAATACCTTGATGGCAATGAAGAATTATCAGTTGAGAAAGTCATGAGAAGTAGCAAGGCATGCGGGCCCCTGTATCAATGGGCAGAGTCGCAAATCAAGTATTCCACTATTTACAATAGCATTCAACCACTTCGCGAGGAAGTGGAGAAGTTAGAGCAAGACGCAAAAGTTGCAAACGATGAGAAAGAAAGGTTGGAATCTGAAGTTGCAGGGCTTGAATCATCTATCGCGAACTACAAGAGTGAATATGCCACGTTAATCAGAGACGTCGAAGCATTAAAGCATGAGATGGAAGTTGTCTCGACGAAAGTCGAGCGAGCTGAGAGTCTCATGAAGAGTCTTAGTCAAGAAAGTGAGCGTTGGTCCAAGAGTAGTGAGGGCTTTCAATCAGTTTTGACAAGCCTTGTTGGTGACGGATTGCAAATGGCGGCATTCCTTACCTATTCGGGTTTCTTCCCCTTCAGTGCCAGGCGCACATTGCTTCAGCGATGGCGCAGTTTACTCGATGATCTTGGGATTGAGTTCAGAGAGGATCTAAGTATGGTTGAGTCGTTGAGTAAAGCGTCAGACAGACTCGAGTGGCAGTCACAGGGTCTTCCATCCGATTCTCTTAGTCTTGAAAATGGCGTTATCATATCCCGGTGCGTGCGTTTCCCTCTCATCATCGATCCATCTGGTCATGCAATTGATTTCATGATGAACAAATACAAAGACCAGAAGATTCAAAAGACTAGCTTCCTTGATAAGTCGTTCATGAAAGTTCTTTCTGGGGCTGTCCGCTTTGGAACGACTCTTTTAGTTGAGAACGTAGAAAGATTAGACCCGGTTCTCAATCCAATTTTGAACAAGGAGATTCAACGAACCGGTGGCAGATCGTTGGTGAGGATCGGCACGGAGGAAGTAGACTTCAGTCCCAAGTTCAACATCATTCTTACCACCAAGAATCCAGCTGTGAGGTTAACCCCCGACATTTGTTCTCGTGTCACATTAGTCAACTTCACAGTTACACCCGCCGGCCTCCAGAGTCAAAGTCTCACGAAGATCCTCAAAAATGAGAGTCCAGAAGTCGAAAGTCAAAGGAATAACATTTTGAGGCTGCAAGGAGAACAAAATGTGAAACTTCGTGGTCTCGAGGAACAAATGTTGAGAGAAATAAGTGCTGTAGAGGGAAGCATCCTTGATGACGATCGTGTTGTTGAAGGCATGGAGCGTCTAATGAAGGAAGGGGCGGAAGTTGAGGAGCAAATGGCAAAAAGCTCTGAAGTAATGTCAGAAGTCCAGAGGGCTATCAGCAAGTTTGCACCTATCTCCCTCAGTTGCAAAGAGCTATTTGTCTTGTTCGCTGCCATGAGAGAGATTAGTTTCCTCTATGAATTCACTGCCTCCTCCTTTATGAGCGTTTTGGAGTGTGTATTAAAGAGGAAAGAGCACCACGAAGTCGATGACCCCGATAGTCGTTTGGCATTACTGAAGACTTTACTATACCGAGAAGTTGCATCACGAATTGGTCGTGGCTTAAAAGATGAAGATAAAATGGTCTTTAGTCTTCTTCTCGCAAAGCTCTCAACGGGAAAATGCGCTATCGATGAAATGAATGAGAGTCTTTCAACTGATGACATTACATCGGTGATCGAGGAAGCGTTTGGCTCAGACTTCCCATGGCAAGGAAAGGGACTGAACAATCTTAGAGATGTTACCTTCAACGATATCAACTCAATGGTGCCATTGCTCCTATGCAGTGCCCCTGGTCATGATGTCAGTGGTAGGGTTGAGGCAATGGCGAAGGCTGAATCAAAAGAGTTGGCTGGTGTTGCGATGGGCAGTACTGAAGGCTACCAAATCGCTGAAAACTTTATTGCCTCTGCATCGAAGCGTGGAACTTGGGTAATGCTGAAGAACTGCCACTTGTGTACTGATTGGTTAGATGAGACTCTAGTGAAGACTCTTCAATCACTACACGGGACACATCCTGATTTCAGAATTTTTATCACCAGCGAGATCAATCCAAAGCTACCAACAGCGCTACTCCAGCTAAGCGATATCATTGTTGCAGAAGCTCCCACAGGTATCAAGGCATCACTTTCACGCTTCTTTTCTCGCATCTCGAGTGACAGATTCACCAATTCCGTACAGAATCGGCTCTATTTGATACTCGGCTGGAATCATGCTGTTATTCAAGAGCGTCTTAGGTTCAAGCCCCAGGGGTGGAGTCAACAGTACGAATTCACAGAAGCGGATGCTATTCATGCTCTTGACGTTATTGATTCGCTAGTGAGTGATACTTGCGGTAAGAAACAAAATGTCGATCCCGAAAAACTTCCTTGGGAAGCAATCCGTACAACTCTCTGCAAAGGCGTCTTCGGTGGTCGAGTCACTGATGATTCAGACCAAGATATTCTCGACTGTCTCGTGAATAGAACATTCGTTCCGAACGCATTCAATGTAGATTTCAAGTTAGTTGACGTTGACGGGGCACCTACTCTACCGGAAGGAAGTTCGAGAGATGAATGCTTTGCATGGATCAATTCTCTTCCGTCTCATAATCCTCCAACATGGATTGGTCTCGACTCAGCAGCAGAAACCGAGAGGGATAGAATGGTGGCCGAGTCTGTGGCAAAGAAGTACAATCTTGTGACAGCAGCTCTATTCGATGAGTAAAAATAATGTAGGAGTCAGCATTGATGCTGAAAATTAATGATAGATAAAATAATGTGTGTTTAATCAGGATTTTTTTGGTTTATCTTGGACCGCTTGTCTCAAAAATTTGACAGCATCGAAAATGCTGATCCTCTTATCAGGATCGTATGCCCAGCATTTTGGTAACAGTTCAACCAGTTTACCTTCTTCGTAACTTCGATCTTTCCAACGAGGATCTACGAAGGCAAGCTTTCCATCAATCAGTTTTTCGTGTACCTTTTCATCGTCGTCAGTGTCGTAAAAGTTCCATAGACCCGTGATGAGAGCGTATATGTTATTACAGAATGAGAAGGTGTCGATCTTCTCATCTAAGTTGATTGCATCGAATTCCTCCGGGGCCCTGTAATTCCCATATGCCATCCCATTGTTAAACTTGCAGTACCCTCCCTTAATTTCATCCCACTGCATAATTGTAGCACGATTAAAATCACCAAGCTTTAACTTGCCGTCAGCAGTGGTCATCCATTGACAAAGTTGCACATCGTCATGAACAATTACACCATCTTCGAAACCATGCAGATCAGCGATACTTTCCGCCATTTCTAAGGCAAAGCCAAGCTTCTCTTCGGCGGTAAAATTATTGTACGGACGCAAACCATTTTTGTTCCTTTCAGCAACCTCTTCCACCGTAGCATAGCCTTCTCCATAAATAACTCGCTCTTCAAATTCAATTGGCACTAATTCTGCAGACACAGAAAAGCCACAGTGTCCATATAGGTTCATGATCCGTGGGGATTTCGTCATTCGCTCCATGATGACTGCCTCGTTCTGTACTTCTTTGAAGCTCTCTATGTCCATTTTGTGTATAGATCGGAGTGTCTTGAGTACCATTGTTCTGTATGCCTTTTTTACCATCTCTGCTGTATCCTTCTCGTTCAGAACCCCAAGAGCTTCTCTTGGTTTGTTCTCATTTTCCTTTGAATATCGAGAAGGCCAGATCCATGGATTGTCTTCTACGATCCATACATCACGATAATACCCATGAGAAAGGTACCGAACATTTGCCAATTGATTCTCAGGCCGTGGTTTCAGCATCTCTACCGGATCATCGTACGGTCTACCAAGATCAATCTCATGAAAGTCGTTGCAGTTGGGGAAGTAAAAGTTTTCAAACTCAGCACTTCTACACGCACGAGGCTCTGCGGTTTCGTCATCATTGGCCGTCTTCAAGACTTCAACGTTATCATCATCATAGTAATGCAACAGTTTATTATATGAGGCATTTTTTACCTCTTGTTTCTTGGGCATACCACCGTCTGAGAGGACATACTGAGGGTAGAAGTTGCCTTGTATGTTCTGAGTAATCCCAGCAAGAAGTTTCGATCGCTCCTTCGTTTCAGGCGCGATGGATTGTGGATCAAATGCTGCACTCTCATCGTCATCTATCTTACGTTGAAACACTTGTTGAAGAGGTTCATATTCAAGATCACCATAGTTGGCATTTTTGACGTCATACGTTTCGTGATTCTTCATCTGCGAGTACGCTTTTTTTGAGGTGATGGAGTCGCCCAAGTTGTTCAAATTTACAGTCTGCGGAGTTTTTGCTATGTCTTTGTTTTTCTTTGGAAGTACTGGATGAGGACCCAATGCATGACTAGTAGGGTTCGCAGGTCGTTGCTTTTTTTGCTGCTGACTGAACTTTGATGCCGATGATTTGGAGTGTCCTCCGTTCGAACCCAACCTGACAAATGCTACAGCGAGGAAATAAACTAAGCATGATAGAGAAGCCACGATGAAGACAACATAGAGGGAAAATCTTCTCCTCCTTTTTATTCTTTTCTTTTTACCATATTTGGCGTAGTTGTAGCTGCTGCTGCTCACAGTGCTGTCAGACCTAATATCCAATTTTATATCACCGCCGTCATTGTGAGGGTTGCCGAGGTGCCTGGTGCGAAGTTGACTGCTCATTATTGCAATGGCTTTTGAAATTTTGATCTTTAACGTCTGCAACCAATCGAAATTGTTGTCTCTAGAGAGGATATGTTAAGTTACATGAACTCAAACAGCTCCCGCTGCGCTCTGGCTATTTCATACAGGGAACTTTTCGCAACAGAAGGTGAAGGTTGCCTGTCTTCCCGGGCTGCCAAGAACCTGATGGTTCGCATGCAGCATTGTGGTGGCCGTTATTGCATGGCGTGGCCGCGGGCAACATGAATTTCAGGACCGCGGATGGAAGAAATAATAAATTTATTTAATTGTGGGGCTGTCCAGCGTTTATGAGTGCGCACTATTACTGAGCTGAGGATATGCAGGACCCTCAATTATGTTATCTATTAAGCACTCACAACAGCAACTCTCTCTAATCTGGCCATGGTTTTATACCATGATGCTGTTGCCATCTTGGCTGCTGCTGTGAAAAGACGAAACAATAAAAAATGGCTGCGGGCTGAATTTGAGTTAAAGAGTGAATGTATTTCACATGATTACCC
>Ga0210307_1161295_pt1 | contig 21097 bp, 18 predicted proteins | sample R1073metaT_FD_159690 | JGI IMG/M metagenome (GOLD analysis project Ga0210307, IMG submission 159690) | Metatranscriptome of estuarine water microbial communities from the Columbia River estuary, Oregon, United States - R1073 (Metagenome... | ecosystem: Environmental > Aquatic > Marine >...
ACGACACACTCTACGGCGGCGCAGACGACGACATCCTCGTCGGCGGCACCAATGACGACAGCATCTATGGCGGCACTGGCAACTATAAAATCGTGGTCGGCGACAACCATGGCACCGACGTTATCGAAGGCGGCGAAGACGCAAGTGGGCTAAACAACGATATACTCGACCTCAACGACCTAAGCACAACAGGCGGCACAAACGTTACCCTTACTGGCAACGAAGCGGGCACCTATGACTTCAATAACGCAGCGGCCACTGGCACGTTCACTGAAATCGAAACTTTTGATCTGACCGACAGTGCCGACACCTTTGACGGTGCCGCAGCAACAACGAACACAACTGTGCTCGCTGGCGCTGGCAATGACACGATCACAACAGGGTCTGGCGACGACAGCATCATTGCTGGCGCAGGTGACGATCTGATCGACGGCGGCGCAGGCGACGATAGCATCGACGGCGGCACTGGCAACGACACTTTCGCCATCGCTGAAACCAGTGGCGCTGACACCATCGTCGGCGGCGAAAACGCAGGCGACACAGATACTCTGTTCTTCCAAGGCGCGACATTCGGCGCGGGCGCAAACGTCACCTTCACAGGCGACGAAAGCGGCACTTATCTGGTCGACGGCAGCTCTGTCGCTGGACCAGATGCAACGGGCAGTTTCTCAGAAATCGAAGCGATCGTCGGAACCGCAACCTCCGATTATGTCAACGCCAGCGCAAGCACTGCGTCCGTCACGATTTCGGGCGAAGGCGGCTTTGACATCCTGACAGGTAGCTCGGCCGACGACGTCATCTACGGCGGCGACGGCGGCGATTTGTTGACAGGTGGCGAAGGCGCAGACGTTCTCATTGGCGACGCAGGCAACGATATCATCACCTTCTCCGAGGGCGACACTGTCGAGGGCGGCACTGGTGACGATACATTTGTAGCCGAAAATCTGGGCGAAACGACCAATGGCACGATCACAATTACGGGTGGTTCTGGCGGCGAAACGACGGGCGTTGGCGATACGCTCCAACTTGGCAGCCTTGCCGACCTCTCGACCCTCGTAAAAATTAGCGATGGCATCAAGGCAGATGGCAACGAGACCTTCCACGGGTCCGTCACCATGGACGATGGCACGATCCTCAACTTCTCCGAGATCGAGAACATCATCTGCTTCACGCCAGGCACACGTATCGCCACACCAAAAGGCGCGCGTGACATCGCAACCCTGCGCGTTGGCGATCTGGTTGTGACACGTGACCACGGTCTCCAGCCAATCCGCTGGATCCAGCAACGCACCGTGCCTGCGTTGGAAAGCTTTGCGCCAATTCGCATCCGTCCGGGTGTTATCACTGGCCAAGATCGCGATCTGCTTGTGTCACCACAGCACCGCATGTTGTTCCAAGGCTACCGCGCAGAGCTCCTGTTCGGCGAAAGCGAAGTCTTGGTCTCGGCCAAGCACATGATCAACGACAAATACGTGACCCAAGAGACTGGCGGCGACGTGACTTACATCCACATGATGTTTGACGAACACGAAGTGGTCTACGCAGAAGGTGCGGCAACAGAGAGCTTCCACCCGGGTGATGTTGGTCTGACAGCCGTCAGCGACCCTGCCCGCGAAGAACTCTTTGCGCTCTTCCCAGCGCTGCGGTCAAACGTGAACGGCTACGGCCAAACCGCACGCCGCTGCCTCAAGGGCCACGAGACAAAACTGCTGATTGTCTAAAATAAAACGGCGGCGCCGGGTTTTCCCCTGCGCCGCCGCCTCTGTGCAGATCAGTGCACGCTCAGTGCACGTAAATCACACCTCTGTTCAGGCGCTTTTGCGGCCCTTCTGAAACGCTGCACAAGCCGCACCAAAAGCCTCAAAAATCGGCCTCGATACTGGATCACCCGCTGCATTCCACTCTGGATGCCATTGTGTCGAAAGGGTAAATCCCTTTGCATCCTTGACATAAATCGCCTCAGGCGTGCCATCAGGGGCATAGCCGTCAATCACGATGCGCGGCCCCGCCACCTTGATCCCCTGCCCGTGCAGTGAATTTGTCATAACCTCTTGGGAACCCACTATTTTTTCAAACGGACCACCCGCCACAAAACGCACCTTATGACGCAATGCAAACTTCTCAGCCAAAGTGCCATCGGGGGGCATACGGTGGTTATCACGGCCATCCAGATCACGGATTTCGGGATGCAGCGTTGACTCCATCGCCACAGCAACCTCTTGAAATCCGCGGCAAATCCCGATGATCGGTTGGCCTGCGTCAACACATGCACGGATCAACGGCAGCGCCACAGCATCACGATCACGGTCAAACGCGCCATGCGCTTCAGTTTCCGCCTCGCCGTACTCCTCAGGATGCACATTCGGACGTCCACCCGTAAACAGAAACCCATCACAGACTTCCATCAGCTCTGCGGTGTTAACCAGCGCAGGATCAGTGGGGATTATCAATGGGATAGCGCCACAGATACAGCCCACCGCATCGGCGTTCATCTTCCCCGCCGCGTAGGTGGGGTACTCGCCATCAATCAAATAGCTGTTACCAATAATGCCAACCACAGGCCGTGACATAACGCTCTCCCTCAAACTTTTGAGAGACTTTAGCCTTGTGTTTTCAATAAGAAAACCCGCCCTTTACGCTTCGCCCGTCAATCCCGCCGCAGTGATACCCGCAAGGCCCGCAATGACGTCATTATCGGAGGTATCCCCCGTCACCCCCACAGCACCAATGACAGCGCCGCGCTCGTCGCGCAGTAAAAGGCCACCTGGAACGGGGATAACCTGACCGCCAAAAACGCCGTTCACGGCAGCCATGAAATAGGCCTGCGATTCGGCACGCGCCATTTGCGCCGTGCCTGCCATGCCGAGCATGACAGAGCCGTATGCCTTACCGTGAGCAATGCCAAATCGACCTGGTGACGCGCCATCGGCACGCTCAAAGGCCTTCATGTTTCCGCCGCTATCTAGGACGACAACAGAAAGAGGTTTAAACCCCATTTCCTCGCCCGTAGACATCGCATTCTGAATGATCAATCGCGCCTTACTCGTTGAAACGTCTGTCATTTTCGGCTCCTTAAAAGACGGGTTGTGACCCGTTATTTGTTAATGGTTGCGCTGTGCTTTTAGTTCCAAACGGCGACGGTGCAACACAGGCTCGGTATAACCCGATGGCTGAATGCGGCCTTGGAACACCAAGTCGCAGGCCGCCTGAAACGCGATCCCGTCAAACGTTGGCGCCATCGGGCGGTAAGCGGGGTCACCAGCATTTTGCCCATCCACTACGGCGGCCATTTTCTGCATCGCATCCATCACCTCAGGCTCGGACACCACATCATGATGCAACCAGTTTGCCAGCGCTTGGCTCGAAATACGGCACGTTGCCCGGTCTTCCATTAGACCCACGTCATGCACGTCAGGCACCTTGGAACAGCCAACGCCTTGATCGATCCAGCGAACAACATAGCCCAAAATTCCTTGGGCGTTATTCTCGACCTCAGTCGTGATAACCTCCTGAGACCATTGCGGATTTATCGCAACAGGGATCGTCAACAGATCGTCCAATGTGCCACGTGCACCGCCCGCTTTAATCTCATCTTGGCGGGCGAAAACGTCGACGTGATGGTAGTGTGTCGCGTGCAACGTCGCTGCCGTCGGGCTTGGCACCCAAGCGCAATTGGCGCCAGCTTTCGGGTGGCCAATCTTGGCCTTCAGCATCTCTGCCATCAGGTCAGGCATCGCCCACATTCCCTTGCCGATCTGCGCCTTACCCTGCAACCCGCAAGCCAGACCAATATCAACGTTGCGATCTTCATAAGACGTGATCCAGGGCAGCGTCTTCATCTCGCCCTTTGGCACCATCGGCCCCGCTTCCATGCTGGTGTGAATTTCGTCACCCGTGCGATCAAGGAAGCCTGTGTTAATAAACGCAACGCGCGATTTTGCAGCGCGGATACATTCCTTAAGGTTGGCCGACGTGCGGCGTTCCTCGTCCATAATGCCCATTTTTACAGTATCTTGCGGCAAGCCAAGTGCCGCCTCAACACGGTCGAAAATCTGCGCTGCAAAGGCAACCTCCTCAGGACCATGCATCTTTGGCTTCACCACATAGACCGACCCGTGCACGGAATTGCCACCCTCGCGCTGCAAATCATGCATCGCAATCAGGGTCGTGCACATCGCGTCCATGATCCCCTCGCCGATCTCCAGCCCATCACGGTCCAAAATCGCGGGGTTCGTCATCAGGTGGCCGACGTTGCGCACCAACATCAGCGAGCGGCCCTTTGTGCTCAGCGGACCGTTTGCCGTTTCATACGTGCGGTCGTCATGCAGCTTACGGGTAAATGTCTTGCCACCCTTGGTAACCTCTTCGGTCAAATCACCGCGCATCAGACCAAGCCAGTTACCATATGCGACAACCTTATCTTCGGCGTCCACAGCGGCGACGGAGTCTTCGCAATCCATGATTGCGGACAACGCAGATTCCAGCCAAATATCTGAAATACCAGCCTTATCCTGTCCGCCAATTTGACTTGTCGGGTCCACATGCACCTCGATCAGCAACCTGTTCACGCGCAAAGCGGTAACTTTCACACCATCGCGCACGGCCGTACCGACCAACATTGACGCATCGGCCAGCGTCAACGCATCCATATCCACATCGGCCCAAGACCCCGACGCCAAAGGTGCAACCGCATCCAAATGGGCACGGCCCCATGCAATCACGCGGGAACCGCGCTCCGCGTCATAGCCCTTGCCATTGGGCAAATCGCCCAGCGCATCAGTGCCGTAAAGCGCATCATAAAGGCTGCCCCAACGGGCATTCGCCGCGTTCAAAGCAAAACGGGCATTGGTGATCGGAACAACAAGCTGCGGCCCAGCAATCGACGCAATCTCAGGATCGACGTTTGTCGTTTCTATTGCAAAATCAGGACCTGTCGGCACCAAATACCCAATCTCGCGCAGGAATGCCTGATAAGTCGCAGCATCGGCACCGCGGTTGGCCTTGTGCCATTGGTCAATCTGTTCTTGGATGTCCTCACGCATTTCAAGCAACGCGCGGTTCCGCGGTCCCAAGTCATGCACGATGCCAGACAGCCCGGCCCAAAATGCATCCACATCAACGCCAGTGCCGACGATGGCATGGCCTTCGATAAAGTCCGCCAACTTACGATCAACTTGCAATCCGTGCTTCTCTATACGCTCAACCATGACGTCCTCCGTGAAAATGGGTCCTTGTTACGATAGTGCTAAAAGAAAAGTTTCCTATAGGCAACAACAGCGGTCATATTTTTTGACCAATTTCATTTGAAGGACTTTCAAACAGGTCCACCCAATCGCGCTTGAATGCCCATGCATCGGGGCCTAGGTTTGGCTCAAACCTCCTCAGTAGGACTGCCCCATGACACATGCCGCGCCGCAGACGATTTACCTCGCCGATTACACGCCTCCTGCCTATTTGATCGACACGGTGCATCTGACATTCCAGCTTGCCCCAAATGCCACGCGCGTGGTGTCCCGTATCGCGTTCCGTCCGAACCCTGACGCAAAATCTCGCGACTTTTTCCTGCATGGTGAAGAGCTTAGGCTGATCTCCGCCCACATTGATGGCGCTGCAATCAGCCCAGACGTGACCGAGCGTGGCCTCACCTGCGACGTGCCAAACCGCCCGTTTGTGTTTGAGGCCGAGGTCGAAATTGCCCCCGCCGCCAACACCGCTCTCGAAGGCCTTTATATGTCAAACGGCATGTATTGCACCCAGTGCGAGGCCGAGGGTTTCCGCAAGATCACCTATTACCCTGACCGCCCCGACGTGATGGCCGTCTTTACGGTAAAAATTGAAAGCGACCTGCCCGTGTTGCTGTCGAACGGCAATCCAGTGGCTGCTGGCGAATGGCATGATCCTTGGCCAAAACCTGCATATTTGTTTGCGCTTGTTGCTGGAGATCTCATCGCCCACCCCGATACTTTCACCACCATGTCGGGCAAAGACGTGGAACTGAATATCTATGTGCGCCGCGGCGACGAGGACAAATGCGCCTTTGGCATGGAGGCGCTGAAGAAGTCGATGCAATGGGATGAGGAGGTCTACGGCCGCGAATACGACTTGGACATTTTTAACATCGTCGCTGTCGATGACTTCAATATGGGCGCGATGGAGAACAAAGGCTTGAACATTTTCAACTCGTCTTGTGTTCTGGCCTCCGCCGAGACGGCCTCTGACGCGAACTTTGAACGCATTGAAGCGATCATCGCCCATGAGTATTTCCACAACTGGACAGGCAACCGGATTACCTGCCGCGACTGGTTTCAGCTGTGCCTGAAGGAGGGCCTGACAGTCTTTCGCGATGCACAGTTCACAGGCGACATGCGTGGCCATGCGGTCAAAAGGATCGACGATGCTCTCACGATGCGCGCCAATCAATACCCCGAGGATCGCGGTCCACTCGCACACCCAGTGCGCCCTGCCAGCTTTGTCGAGATCAACAATTTCTACACGGCGACCGTGTATGAAAAGGGTGCGGAAGTCATCGGCATGCTGAAACGGCTTGTTGGTGACGATGCCTATTACGCGGCGTGCAATCTCTATTTTGACCGCCACGATGGCGAGGCTGCGACGATTGAGGACTGGATCGCGGTGTTTGAAGACACCACGGGTCGCGATCTGACACAATTCGCCCGCTGGTATGCCCAAGCAGGCACACCGCATTTGCATGTGAGTGATGCGCATGAGGACGACACCTATACGCTCACCCTGCGCCAAGACCTGCCCGCGACACCCGATGGCAGCACCAAAGAGCCGCAACTCATCCCTGTGTCCATGGGTCTTCTGGCGCAGGACGGGTGTGAGGTACTTGAAACGCAGATGCTGGAACTCACTGAAATTGAACAGGTTTTCACTTTTAACGGCATCACGCAAAAGCCGATCCTTTCGGTCCTGCGTGATTACTCCGCCCCTGTGATCGTGCATCACGCGCAATCCGCCGCTGACCGCGCTGTCCTGCTGGCCCATGACACCGATCCGTTCAACCGCTGGGATGCGGGCCGCATGCTCGCCAGAGACGTGCTGGTCGATATGACGCTGAGCGGCAGCAGCCCTGATACGGCATTCCTTGATGGCCTCGCCGCCGTTTTGCGCGATGACACGCTTGATCCTGCCTTTCGCGCTCTGGCTTTGTCAATCCCTTCCGAAGATGAGACAGCGCAGGCGATTGTGGACGGCGGCAGCATCCCTGAGCCGCTTGACATCCACCTCGCCCACGAAGCGCTCAAGCTACAAATTTCGCAGCATTTACAAGACATTACACCGCGTATCTATGCGGAAATGGTTGTCGCGGGGGACTATGATCCGAACGCCGCAGATGTCGGAAAACGAGCCCTTGGCAACCGTGTTTTAAGCTACATCAGCCGTATCGACGGTGGACATCAGGCAGCCGCGCAATACGCGAGTGCCGACAATATGACCCAACAGCAAGCGGCACTTGCCTGTCTTTTGCACATTGGTGCTGGGCAAAAAGAGCTTGCCGCTTTTGCAGCCCAATGGGGTGATGATCGGTTGGTCATGGACAAATGGTTCGGGATGCAGGTGTCTTGCGCTGCCCTGAATGCGACAGTTCAAACGGCCAAGGACTTGACCACACACGCAAAATTCGACTGGAAAAACCCGAACCGCTTCCGCGCTGTGATTGGGGCCTTGGGAAATAACGCGGCAGGATTCCATGCCCCAGATGGCACAGGGTATGCGTTCTTCGCGGACTGCCTCATCAAACTCGACCCGATGAACCCGCAAACAACCGCCCGTATGGCAACGTTCTTTGAGACATGGAAACGCTATAGCCCTGCGCGACAGGCGCAAATGCGCACTGAGCTGGAACGAATCAAAGCGACGCCAAACCTCAGCCCTGACACGACAGAGATTATCACGCGCATTTTGGGGTAATTACAGGGCTGGGCTGCTCATGGTCGAGACGGTGACATCCCAAACGGGTGTTTCAGGTCTCGCCTGCGGGCGGATGGAATTGGCCTGTGGTTGGCAATAGTCCTGCTTGCTCGTCCACGCGGCCATTTCAGCGATCTTGTTGTCGTTCGTCATTGGGCCCCAATCGGCTGCAACACCACGCCAACGCCCGTCATGAAGCGCCACTGCGCGGTCACGCGACACGGTCACGGCCATAATGCGGGCTGCACAGGACAGGTTGTCGGCAGGGTTTTTCAACGCCTCGCCTGTCGTTGCACGACACCCATAACGGCGGGCCGTATCAGGATAAATCTGGAGCAAGCCAAACCAGCGACCACCGCCGCCGACGGCCTTGGGGTTATAGGTGCTCTCGTATTTTGACAGCGACGACATCATCCCAACCCAAAACGCCTCGCGCATTGTCTCGGAGTTTTGCGCGTAAGCAGGGCACCATGTGGAAATATCACGCGGGATCACGTCCGTCAGGCCAGACCCTTGTTCACCCACCGCCACCATCGCTGCGCGTGTCCAAATCTCGGAACCGTTTTTGAAATCCCAACGGGCCTTGGGCAAATAGTCATCACGCGCAGCGGGGCGCAACGTGGATGCCGTGGCCTGATGCACCTCGACAGGATAGCGGATCATATGATCAGGACGAGGGACGACGCGGAAATTGGCCAAGGTCTCGACCTCCGCCTGTGCCACTGCTGCGACCGCATCATCACGAGAAAATGGCCGCACCGCTGAATTCGCCATAGCCGAACCCGCGATGACAATGGCCAGAATCCCCCCCAGGATTGACTTGAATATCATCATGTGGCGGAAACTGCCCTATATGCCCCCTTTGTGGCAAGCGAAACGACGCGCCCGTCTTGTCCCGCCCCTCTGAGTGGCATAGAACCGCCGAGAGAGATAATGCCTTTGGAGTTTCCCCATGCTTGACCTGACCTACGAAGCCCCCGCACCTACGGTGATTGCTGGCGCGCAAAACGACTGGGAGCTGGTGATCGGCTTAGAGGTCCACGCGCAGGTCGCGACCAAGGCGAAACTGTTCTCGGGCGCATCAACACAGTTCGGCGCAGAGCCTAACTCGAACGTGGCATTTGTAGACGCGGGCATGCCGGGCATGTTGCCAGTGATCAACGAAGAATGTGTGGCCTTTGCCGTGCGCACAGGATTGGGCCTGAAAGCACAGATCAACCTGATGTCTGCCTTTGACCGCAAAAACTATTTCTACCCAGACCTGCCGCAGGGCTATCAGATTTCCCAGCTTTACCACCCCATTGTTGGCGAAGGTGAAGTGCTGGTTGAAATGGGCAACGGCAAGGCGCGCAATGTGCGCATTGAACGTATTCACTTAGAGCAGGACGCAGGCAAATCGATTCACGACATGGACCCGAATATGTCTTTCGTCGACCTGAACCGCACGGGCGTGGCACTGATGGAGATCGTGTCCAAGCCTGATATTCGTGGACCTGAAGAGGCCGCCGCTTATGTCGTTAAGCTGCGCCAGATCTTGCGCTACTTGGGTACTTGCGATGGCAACATGCAAAACGGCAATCTGCGGGCGGACGTGAACGTCTCGATCTGCAAGCCGGGCCAGTACGAAAAGTATCAAGCAACCCAAGACTTTAGCCACCTCGGCACCCGCTGCGAAATCAAGAACATGAACTCGATGCGCTTTATCCAAGCGGCGATTGAGGTCGAGGCACGTCGTCAGATCGCACTGATCGAGGATGGCAAAGAAGTCGTGCAAGAAACACGTCTTTACGATCCGGACAAGAACGAGACTCGCTCCATGCGGTCCAAGGAAGAGGCGCATGATTACCGCTATTTCCCTGACCCAGACCTTTTGCCTTTGGAAATTGAACAGGCTTGGGTCGATGATATTGCCGCAGCATTGCCAGAACTGCCAGACGCGAAAAAAGCCCGCTTTATCAGCGACTTCGGCTTGTCGGACTATGACGCGAGCGTGTTGACGGCTGATGTTGAGAATGCGGAGTACTTTGAGGCTGTGGCCTCTGGTGCGGACGGCAAATTGGCTGCGAACTGGGTCATCAACGAGCTTTTCGGTCGCCTCAAGAAGGACGACAAAGAGATCACCGAAAGCCCAATTTCTGCGGCCCGTTTGGCGCAGATTGTAGCGCTGATCAAATCCGACGCGATCTCTGGGAAGATTGCCAAGGACGTGTTCGACATCGCCTATACCCAAGACCGCGACCCCGAGGAGATCGTCGAGACCGAGGGCATGAAGCAGGTCACGGATACAGGCGCGATTGAGGCTGCCGTTGACGAAATCATTGCCGCCAACCCCGACCAAGTGGAAAAGGCGAAAGCCAATCCAAAGCTGGCGGGCTGGTTTGTAGGCCAGGTGATGAAATCGACGGGCGGTAAAGCCAACCCTGCGATGGTCAATCAGTTGGTGGCTGCAAAGCTTGGTCTCTAAGGGGTGATGGGTTAACACCCATCCTACTTAATGCGCAACGAACAACGGGAGGCGATTTGATTTGAACAGCCAATCCATCGTCCCCGTCTGCGCCTATGACATTGACCAGCATGGTGTCGCGCGCGCCGTGACTGAGGCTTGGCCAGACACCAAACCGCACGAGGGCTATCGCTGGCTCCATTTCAACAGGCTAGATGCGACCTTCGAGACATGGGCCACCGACCACCTGCCCCGCGCGGCGGCCAAGGCACTTTTGCAATCGGAAACCCGCCCCCATTGTGACGCGATCCAAGGCGGCATGATCCTGAACCTGCGCGGTGTGAACCTCAACGACGGGGCCGACGCCGAAGACATGGTATCAATCCGTCTTTGGGTGTCTGAGGGGCTAATTGTGTCTGCGCGGCGCGACAAGATCTTTGCGCTTGATGCGGTCCGCGCGGATATCGACGCCGGCAGACCACCACGCGACATCGCAGCTTTTCTCGCCGCGCTCTCCTTTGGTCTGACCAAACGGATCGAGGCTGTCTCGTTGGGATTGGCCGAGGCAACAGACGAGGCCGAGGACCGCGCCTTTGACGAAAAATCAGCACCGCCCGCCAATATCCCCGCCTTGCGCCAGTCAATCATCAAACTGCGGCGCTTTGTCCGCCCGCAAGCAGAAGCGCTGATCGCTTTGGGAAGTGGGACGGTCTGGCCTCTGGACGATCTCGCAAAGGGGCATTTGCGCGAAACGATCAACCGCAACAAACGCACAATCGAAGAATTAGACGCGACAAACGACCGCCTTGGTGCGATCCAAGACCATGAGGATGCGAAGGCTGCGACTGCTCTTGGGCGCAACACCTATGTGCTCTCGATTATCGCGGCTGTGTTCTTGCCGCTTGGCTTTTTGACAGGGCTTTTTGGCATTAACGTAGGTGGCATGCCCTTGATCGACTCGCAGGCAGGCTTTGCCATGGTCGCGGGCGGATGTGTGGCCATTGGGGCACTGGTGCTTTTGGTGTTTCGATTTTTACGCTGGCTCTGACCGAAACCTAGCGGAGGGCGCAGCCTCAGACCACAACCCCTAGACATGCCGAATTTATCGAGCAAATACTTGGATTTGCGGACCATTCTTGATACAACACCCAAGGTGAACGCGAAGGGTGATCTGATGACGCAATATGAATATAAAGTTGTTCCAGCTCCAAAGACGAGCGTAAAGGCCAAAGGCTTGAAAACCTCGGAAGAGCGTTTTGCGCATACATTGCAGACCGCAATGAACGAGCTTGGCGCACAAGGCTGGGAATATCAGCGTACCGATACACTGCCATGCGAAGAGCGCTCTGGTTTCACCAAGCGGGTGACGACGTTCCAGAACATGCTCGTGTTTCGCCGCACGATTGCGACAGCAGCCGTCGTTGAGACACCTGTCGCGCGCATGATGCAGGCCCCGCCAGCGACCATCGAGACGCCTAAGGCCGAAGCCCCAAAGGTTGCAGCAAAACCACTAGGCTCCGACCCTGCCCGCCCAGAACCACAGGTCGCCGCCGAGTAACTACTGAATATCGATCGCAAGGGCGTGGATACGCCCGATAATCGCGGGGCCAAGTGCCGCGTGAATAGCCCTATGGCGCGCAATCCGTGTCATGGGCGCAAATTCTGGTGCCGCAATTACAATCCGCCAATGGCTCTCACCCGATCCATCGTCCCCCGAATGACCACTGTGCTTATGGCTTTCGTTGATCACCTCAAGGGTGTTCGCAGCAAACGCTTTTTCCAAAGCGGCTTTTATCTCAATGTCCAGCCCCATTATTTTCACTTAGCCCCTTCTATCTGACACTGAGAGGCTTAAAGTCTATTGGCCGAGTCGGAAAGGTTTGAGTAGCATAATGAAGAAAAATGACCCCTTTGGTTTTGACATGTCCGTGTCATCCTCCAAGAAGAAAAATCCGCGCGGGCGGCGGGGCATGTCAGGTGCGTCCGAGACATCGCAACGGGTCTGTGACCACGATGGCTGTGAAGAAGCAGGCCAGTACCGTGCGCCACGCTCACCCGATGTGATTGATGATTACATCTGGTTTTGCCAGCAGCACGTGCGCGAATATAACCTCAAGTGGAACTTCTTTGACACCACGTCAGAGGCAGAGCTTGCGGCACAAATGGACCAAGATCGCGTTTGGGAACGTCCAACCAAACCGTTTGGCAAACGCTCCGAAGAACAGCGTGCATGGGCCCGTCTTGGGGTTGATGATCCGCATCAGGTGCTGGGTGCCAATGCGACACAGAACCCTGGTAAGGGCCCTGCTGCCGGCCGTCGTTTGCCCGCCACAGAGCGCCGCGCGATTGAGGTTTTGGATGCCAAAGACAACTGGACCAAGCCCGAAATTCGCAAGCAATATAAAGCGCTTATCAAAGTTCTTCACCCTGACATGAATGGTGGCGATCGCAGTCAAGAAGACCAACTCAATGAGGTTGTCTGGGCTTGGGATCAGATCAAGAACAGCCGCAGCTTTAAAGACTAAATTTAAGTCGGTGTGTTCTGGGGCAGCTCAAGATAAATGATGCTGTCCCGCTCGATCCGCCGTTCTTTGATCATCAAATGCGCGGAAAACAGCGTGCAAATCCACAAGACAGCCAAAAATGGCGCATTAAGCAATGTCACGACAAGCGTGAACGGGCCAAACATTGTCCCATAGAACGGCAAAGCCAAAGTACCACCAATCAGCGCCCCAACAAAGCTAATCCAAACAATGCCAACCGCAGCCTGCACCGCACCGCGCGTCCCTGTGTGGCCAAACCGTTCGCGGCCCAAATAAAGCCCAACGCCTGCGCCGACAGCGCCGCAGAAGATGACCCAATAGTCATAGCTAGAGAATGGCGTCATCCAAGCAGCAATACCGCCCAGCGTGAGCACAACATTCACCGAAAGAGCTGCACCAAATAACATCACCACGAGATAGGCATACGCCATCTTACGCTCGGCTGGCGTAAGTGAAAGGCGCTCAAAGGGGTGCGCATGCGAGGTAAGTTTTGCCACATTATGAGACCTTGTACCACGTCACGCACTCATCCCAAATCTTTGTTCAGAAATTCATTGTTTCGAAACGCGAGGTAAACGTTGGGCCATCAGATGCGCGCCACTCATCGCGGCAAGCCACCAAACAAGGGTTGCGGGATGCGCGACAATCTCAAGGAAAACCCGCATTGGGGCCTCAAAAATCGATCTCGTTCCAAAGGCAACTCCAAGCAGCCCGCTCGCCCCCAACGTCGCCAAACACCCCGCGAGCAGTGCCAAGCCCCAGCCTGTCAAACCCTTCCTGCCGAACAGCCTTGCGACACAGCCCCCAGCCGCGCAAGCCGCGCAAAACGTGATCGACGCAAATAGAAAATCGGGAAGCATCGCATAGCCAGTCCCGCCTCCCGCTGCGCCGACAAGCAACACTGTCGGTAGATATTTTTCGCTCATTACCACCACACAACTCCATGTTTTTAAAAACAAATAACCCCCGAAATCGCAAAGGATCGCGGGGGCTTGTGCAGAAGTTATGCAGAAACGACGCTTAGGCCGCTTGGAAGATCAGGCTCGCGCCATTCAGGCAGTGACGCTTACCAGTGGGCGCGGGTCCATCATCAAAGATGTGCCCCAAATGGCTGCCACAACGGCGACAGTGGGCTTCGGTTCGCCTACTGAACAAAGTGTTATCTTCCTTGGTGCCAATCGCATTTGGCAGGTTTTGATAAAAGCTGGGCCAGCCTGTACCGCTGTCAAATTTTGCGTCGCTGGCATAGAGCGGCAAATCGCAACCACGGCAGATATATGTGCCCGCCGCATAGTTTTTGTCCAGCGGGCTGGTCCCTGCCCGTTCGGTCGCCTCATGGCGCATCACCTGATATTCCAGATCGGTCAGCATCGCTTTCCACGCGGCATCCGTGCGCGTCACCTCAAACGGTTCGGCGCGCAGGGCTGCTGGGGCAACAGCGGCGAGTAAAGCAGTCAGGGTAAATTTGCGGCGGGTCATCATTGGTCTTCTCCATTGCGTGTTGCCACCTATCTAAGCCGTGCGTCGCGCCAAAAACACTGAATTCAGCGCGGCGCACGATCATGTGAGGGTCTGTGATCGCCTTGGGGGAACGGGGCGCAACCGCGATCTTGCCTCACACATACCGCAAAAGAGGGGGGTAACACTGATCCGCTCTTTCAACAGTGAAGCCACGTTGCAAGTCCGCAAATAGTTTCAGTGTCCGTTAAAGAAGCGTCACAGGACCCGCACCGAGGATCGCACCAGTCGGTCCACCGGTCGGTGATCCGCCCAATGGCTCGTCGGAAATCGCAAGGATGCCGCCTGGGAATTGTGTGGCCAAATCTGCCGAAATTTCCAAGCTCGCCTCGGACTGCCCCTGCGGCCAAACACCCAAGGAAATCGGCGCATTCTCACCCGCAATCAACCAAAGCTCTTGGCTGCGGTCCGCAAGCGGCGTGCCTGCTTCTCGGGTCATTTGCAGTGTCCCTGTGCCGGGATCGAAGCTGGCCTTCACGACCAAACTCGCATCTTCTGCTGCAATTTCAGCAACATAGGTCGGGCCTGCGTCTTTGAGGAAACTCGTTTGGTTCAAGGCAACCAAGACCAGAACCGCCGCGGCCAAACCCGCCAAAGCAGGTCCAAGGAACCCAAAACGTGCAAAGATCGATGGCTTTTTGTCAGCAGAACCAAAAAGCTTTTCCGCGATCTGCCCTTGCAGATGCGCAGGCGGATCCACGGGGGCGATATCATCGGTTAACGACGCAAAATTTGTGGCCCACGCCGCGTAATGATCGCGCATCTCGGGATCAACAGCCAACAGATCATCAAACGCCATAGCCTCCCCGGGGGTCAGCAGACCCAAGGCATATTCGGCGGCGAGAGCGATCTCGTCCTGTGTGTCATTGTCATCGGTCATCGCGACAAACACTCTTTCAATTTGATCAGACTGCGGCGTAGCCACGTCCGAACGGTGTTGAGCGGCACGCTATAGCGCTCAGCCAACTCTTGATATGTTTCACCCTCCAGATAAGCACGGCGCACCGCATCAGATCTGTCTGGTTCCAATTCGGCCATACAGGCCACGATTTGCCCCCGATCCGACGCCGCAATCGCCAGCGCCTCTGGCCCCGGTGCGGCACTTGGCAGGTCTTCCGCCTCGTCCAACCCTGTGCCTGCTTTGGCTTTCCGCGCCCGCAGTTTGTCAATCGACAGGTTGCGCGCAATCGTAATCAGCCACGTCATCGGGCTTAGGCCATTGACCTGATAGCGATCTGCATTGTGCCAAATTTTGACAAATACATCCTGCAACGCATCTTCGGCCTCGGACCTGTTACCTAACACACGCAGGCAAATGCCGAATAGTTTCGCAGATGTCGCAGAATATAGGGAAGAGAACGCATCTCGGTCACCCAAGGCGCATTTGGCGAGATATGTCTCAATGTCCGAAAGCTCTGCCATTGCGCGATATTGTCCCCGTTTCAAGCAATGTGACACGATCCTAGCAAAAGGCAACAAATTGCTGAGGTCTGCCAATTCTATGAAATTGTAGTGCCAATTCCCAGCGCCTCTTCCCCTTGCAGCGCATCGCGTTATGTTGCATCCAAAGATCATCACATTAGACGCGCAATAGCACGACACAGGAAGGCAGCCCCAATGGCCGACGGTATGACAGACATGAACGCAAAACCGACCGAAGATATCTCCGTTCGCGAGGTGTTCGGCATCGACAGCGACATGAAAATCAAGGGTTTTGCAGAACGCACTGACCGCGTGCCAGAGATTGACCCAACCTATAAGTTTGATCCTGATACGACTTTAGCAATCCTTGCAGGCTTTGGATACAATCGCCGCGTGATGATTCAAGGCTACCACGGCACGGGCAAATCGACGCACATAGAGCAAGTCGCCGCCCGCCTGAACTGGCCTTCCGTCCGCGTCAACCTCGACAGCCACATCTCCCGTATCGACCTGATCGGGAAAGACGCGATCAAGCTGCGCGACGGCGTGCAGGTCACCGAATTCCACGAGGGCATCTTGCCTTGGGCGCTGCGCAACCCTGTTGCGATCGTGTTTGATGAATATGACGCAGGCCGTGCCGACGTTATGTTTGTGATCCAGCGCGTGCTTGAGGCCGACGGTAAATTGACGCTGATGGACCAGAACGAGATCATCACCCCCAACAAATACTTCCGCCTTTTTGCGACAGCGAACACTGTTGGTCTGGGCGACACAACGGGCCTTTACCACGGCACACAGCAGATCAACCAAGCCCAGATGGACCGCTGGTCCCTGGTCGCGACGTTGAACTACCTGAGCCACGACGCAGAGGCCGCCATCGTGCTGTCCAAGTCTCCGCACTACAACTCTGACAAGGGCCGCAAGATCGTGTCCCAGATGGTCACCGTCGCCGACCTGACACGGACCGCCTTCATGCAAGGCGATCTGTCTACTGTAATGTCGCCACGTACCGTGCTGGCATGGGCCGAAAACGCGCGCATCTTCCAAGACGTAGGCTACGCCTTCCGCCTCTCGTTCCTGAACAAATGCGACGAGTTAGAGCGCCAGACAGTGGCCGAATTCTACCAGCGCTGCTTTGACGAAGAACTGCCAGAAAGCGCTGCCAGCTTGAGCTTGGGGTAAACGAATTTTCGGCGAAAATTCGACACTTCCAAATTTTCGCCGAAAATTTGATCGCATGAGGCCACGTGAATGACCAGACCATCCGACAACCCAGCCGATCCGTTCAAAAAGGCCCTCGCCGAGGCGACCAAAGTCATGGCTGGCGATCACGACTTAACCGTCACCTACTCTGTCGATCCTGCGGGTCAGACCGCCGACACCATGCGCTTGCCGCAAGTCACCCGCCGCATGACCCGCGACGAGGTTTTACTGGCCCGTGGCACCGCTGACGCCTTTGCGCTGCGCCACAAATACCATAACGCCAAGACCGCCGCCCGCTACATGCCGCAGGGGCAGATGGCAAAAGACCTCTATGAGGCAATGGAAACAGCCCGCGTCGAGGCCATTGGCGCACGCCACATGCCTGGCACCGCAGGCAACATCGACGCAAAAATCAGCGATGAGGCTCGGCGTAAAGGCTACGACCAGATCACCAATGCCTCCGACGCGCCGCTGGCCGTCGCTGCGGGCTACTTGATCCGTCATCTCGCCACCGGCCGCCCGCTCCCAAAGGGCGCCGAAAACGTCATGGACCTCTGGCGCGGCTTTATCGAGGATCACGCGGGCGATAAGCTTGACGATCTGCAAAACCTGCTCGCTGACCAACAGGCCTTCGCGAAATTCGCGCGCCAGATGATTGCCGATCTTGGCTATGCCGACCAACTCGGCGACGATCCAGATAGCGCCGATGATGACCGCGAAGACGAGGCCGAAGACGGCGCAAGCGAAGACGAACAGCCAGATAGCACAGGCGATGACGAGAGCGAGGGCGAAGAGGCAGAGGCCGCGCCTGAGCAGACCCAAGAGGACAGCCAAGATCAATCCGAGGCGCAAGTCTCGATGGATGATCAGGCCGATGCCGAAATGGGCGACGAGACCGATGTGAACGAGGGCGAGGCGCCGCTAGAGCCGCCCGCGCCCATGCCGATCTCTGATGCCGACCCAAATTATAAAGTCTTCACGACTAATTTCGACGAGGAAATCCGCGCCGAGGATTTGGCTGAAGCTGCCGAACTTGAGCGCCTGCGCGCTTATCTCGACCAGCAGCTTGAGCCGCTCAAGGGGGCCGTGTCGCGGCTCGCGAACAAATTGCAGCGCCGCTTGCAAGCCCAGCAAAACCGCTCTTGGGAGTTCGACCTTGAAGAAGGCATCTTGGATGCTGGTCGCCTCGCCCGCATCGTGGCCTCCCCCACGACACCGCTGTCATTCAAGATGGAAAAAGACACCGATTTCCGCGATACAGTCGTGACCCTTCTGCTCGATAATTCAGGCTCCATGCGTGGCCGCCCGATCTCTATCGCAGCGATTTGCGCCGACGTCATGGCCCGCACGCTCGAGCGCTGTTCCGTGAAAGTCGAAATCTTGGGCTTCACCACCAAAGCGTGGAAAGGCGGACAATCCCGCGAGAAATGGCTGGCCGATGGCCGTCCCGTCACGCCCGGTCGTCTGAACGATCTACGCCACATCATCTATAAGTCCGCGGACGCGCCTTGGCGCAGAACAAGGCCCAATCTTGGGTTGATGATGAAAGAAGGCCTGCTCAAGGAAAACATCGACGGCGAGGCGCTGGAATGGGCGCACCGCCGCGTCGTGAACCGCCCTGAGCAGCGCAAGGTTTTGATGGTGATCTCGGACGGTGCACCTGTTGATGATAGCACGCTGTCAGTGAACCCCGCCAACTATCTCGAAAAACACCTGCGCGATGTGATTGCCATGGTCGAAAAGCGCAAAGCGGTGGAACTTGTGGCCATCGGCATCGGCCACGATGTGACCCGCTACTATGAACGCGCCGTGACGATCACAGATGTCGAACAACTCGCAGGTGCGATGACCGAACAGCTTGCCAGCCTTTTTGACACCGATCCGCGCAAGCGTGCCCGTGTCATGGGCATGCGCAAAGTCGGATAGGTTTTCCGCGCCTTGCGGGCGTGGGGCCTCCGGCGGAGGTATTTTAGATCAGAAGAAATTGGGGGCGCGAGCCATGTTTCAGACGTTTGAGAACAGTTCCGATCCAAGCATGGGGCCTGCGAGATTGGCCGCTTTGCGTGCACAGATGGCAGCGCATAAAATTGACGCATTTTTCATCCCCCGGGCTGATGCGCATCAAGGCGAATATGTCGCCCCCCGCGATGCACGGCTTGCTTGGCTGACGGGTTTTACGGGTTCGGCTGGGTTCTGCATTGCGACATCGGAACAGGCGGGCGTTTTCATTGATGGTCGCTACCGCGTGCAGGTGCGTGACCAGATCGCAGATGTGTTTAGCCCTGTGCATTGGCCCGAAATTGGCGCGGCGGACTGGCTCAAAGAAGTGCTCCCCGCAAGCAGCGTGATCGGCTTTGATCCGTGGCTTCATACGGTTGATGAGATCAGCGCGTTGCGTGACGCCCTGCCCGACATGACCTTGCAAGCCGTTGAAAACCTCGTTGATACAATCTGGACCGATCAACCGACAGCACCTACCGCGCCTTTCTTTGCGCAAGAGATTGCCTTGAGCGGAGAAAGCAGCGCGGACAAGCGCGCGCGGCTTGCAGATAAGCTAACGGTTGCCTGCGCGATTATCACGCTTCCCGATAGCATCGCATGGCTTCTAAACATTCGCGGCGCGGATATTGAGCGCAACCCTGTCCCGCAAGCCTTTGCAATCCTTCATAAATCTGGTGAGGTTGAACTCTTCGCAGGACCAAACAAGGCCCGCGACATCACAGATCATCTAGGGCCGGACGTCACGATCCACGACATCACCGCCTTTGCAAGCCACGTGGAAACCTTGAGCACAACAGTCCAAATCGATCCGAAAACAGCGCCAGAGGCTCTGCGTGTGACCCTCGCAAATGCCACCATCACCCACGCGCCCGACCCTTGCTTGCTGCCAAAGGCGCTCAAAAACCCCACCGAAATCGCAGGCGCAAAAGCAGCTGCCAAACGCGACGGCGTGGCGATGGTCCGCTTTCTGGCGTGGCTTGATGCAGAGGCGCCAAAGGGCAGCTTGACCGAAATCGACGTGGTCAAGAAACTCGAAGGCTTGCGCCGCGACACCAATGCCTTACGCGACATCAGTTTTGAGACAATCTGCGGCGCGGGCGCACATGGCGCTATTGTGCATTACCGCGTTACCGAGACCACGAACCGCCCCGTGAAAACAGGCGAACTGCTGCTTGTCGACAGTGGCGGGCAATATGTGGACGGGACCACAGACATCACACGTACGGTCATCGTGGGGTCTCCCACCGATGAGCATCGCAGATGCTATACCCTTGTTCTGCAAGGCATGATCGCGATCAGCCGTGCGCGTTTCCCAAAAGGGGTCGGCGGCCAACACCTCGACGCGCTTGCCCGCTTTCCGCTTTGGACCGCTGGCATGGATTACGACCACGGTACAGGCCACGGCATCGGCAGCTACCTCAGCGTGCACGAAGGACCACAAGGCATTTCGCGCCGCTCCACCGTGGCGCTTGAGGCGGGTATGATCGTCTCCAACGAGCCAGGATATTACCGCGAGGGTGTATTTGGCATCCGCATCGAAAACCTCATTGCTGTGGTCCCTGCACCAGCCGTGCCAGGCGGCGATGATCGCAGCATGTTGGCCTTTGAAACGCTGACACTTGTCCCTCTCGACAGGCGGCTCATAGATACAAAACTGTTGTCAAATGACGAACAGGACTGGATTGATCGCTATCACACCGATACATTAAAACTTCTGGGGTCGGACTTAAATGGTGACGCGCTTGACTGGCTTGAACAAGCCTGTGCGCCTTTGTGACCCTCACAGCGATAAGGACAAAACATGCCACAAGACATTAAAATTCGTCCAGCAACAGGCACTTGGGTCATCCGCGCCGCGGGTGCCGTGATTGGCGAAAGCACGAACGCGCTTGAACTTACCGAGGGTGACTATCCGCCAGTGATCTATTTCCCGCGCGGCGATATCGCCATGGCGTTTCTTGATCAGACCGACCAAACATCGAGCTGTCCGTTTAAAGGATCTGCCACTTATTTCACCATCGTAGCCAAAAGC